>Ga0115030_1001348_pt1 | contig 11074 bp, 10 predicted proteins | sample SidtaG_4_FD_87174 | JGI IMG/M metagenome (GOLD analysis project Ga0115030, IMG submission 87174) | Marine algal microbial communities from Sidmouth, United Kingdom - Sidmouth_Male1 metaG | ecosystem: Host-associated > Algae > Red algae > Unclassified | place: Sidmouth, United Kingdom | collected... | reverse complement strand
CGACGCGAGGTGCAGGGAGAAGAGGTGTGTGCGTCGTCGGGATCGGTCCAGTGCTGCTCAGTCCCCCGCTGATGCAACGAAGTCCGCTGAAGAGCGCCACGTTGCAGGACTCAAGCCCACACGTCTGCTGCCGCAACGGCTTTTCTCTGCCGTGAAGTCACGGCAAGAGAGGCCGATCCGGCAAGAAATGAGATCCCAATGGCGGCAAGCAGGGCCGTTCGTGGATAACGTGGCATACGTGGCGGTCAGATATCCCGCAAACGGTACCATAAACTGATTGCCTAAAGTCTCTAATGTGTGTGGGTTTTGACGTCCCACAGACTCCCCACATGTTGCTGTCGCCGTTCCACATGGCAAAAAGTCGTTTGCGTCCCACCCCCGGTTCGGCACCACTGCGCAGGCGCCGGAGGTGGCGAAGCATGGGGGCGGCGAGCAGTGGGGCCGGTCAGCGGTGGGGGCGGCCAGCCGTGGGGGCCGCCAGCGGTGGGGGCGGCCAGCGGTGGGGACGGCCAGCGGTTGGGGCGGCCAGCGGTTGGGGCGGCCAGCCGTGTGGGCGGCCAGCCGTGGGGGCGGCCAGCGGTTGGGGCGGCCAGCGGTTGGGGCGGCCAGCGGTTGGGGCGGCCAGCGGTTGGGGCGGCCAGGCGTGGGGGCGGCCAGTGGTGGGGGCGGCCAGCGGTGGAGGCGGCCAGCGGTGGGGGTGGTCAGCAATGGAGGTGGCCTGCGCTGGGGGCGACCATCGATGGGGGCGGCGAGCGGCGGAGGCGGAGAGATGTGGGGGCGGCCAGCGATGGGGGCGGCCAGCGATGGGGGCGTCGAGATGTTGGGACGGCCAACGGTGGAGGCGGCCAGCGGTCGGGGCGCCGAGCCAGGAGGGCGGCCAGCGTCGGGGGCGACCAGCCGCGCGGGCGGCCAGCGATGGGGTCGTCCAGATGTGGGGGCGGTCAGCGGCCAGTGGTCGGGTCGCTGAGCCGGGGCGGTGGCCGGCGGCGACAGCGACCAGAAATGGGGGCGGCCAGCAGTGGGGGCGACCAGCCGCGCGCGCAGCGAGCGGCGGAGGCGGCGAACTGTGGGGGCGGCCAGCGATGGGGGCGGCGAGCGGTGGTGGCAGCGAGATGTGGGGGCTTCCATCGGCGGGGGCGGCCAGCGATGGGGGCGGCGTGCACGGTGGGCGGCCAGCGGTCTGCTGCAAGCGGTGGGAGCGACCAGTGGTGGGGGCACCGAGCGGGGGGGGCGGCCGGGGGGGCGGCCAGCCGTGGGGGCGGGCAGCGGTTGGGGCGGGCAGCGGTTGGGGATGGCCAGCAGGTGGGCGGCCAGCGGTAGGGGCGGCCAGCGGTGGGGGCGGCCGGCGTCTGAGGAAACTTGCGGTGAGCGCGGCGAGCGGCGAAGGCGGCGACATGTGGGGACGGCCAACGATGGGGGCAGCCAGCGGTGGGTGCATTTAGATGTCGGGGCGGCCAACGGTGGAGGCGCCGAGCCTGGGGGGTGGCCGGCGGTGGGAGCGACCAGCGGTGGGGGCGCAGAGCGGGGGGGGCGGCCAGCCGTGGGGCTGGCCAACAGTGCGGCTGGCCAGCAGTTGGGGCGGCCAGCGGTTGGGGCTTTCTTGTGGCGGGGCGTTCACGGTGACATGAGGTTGGAGGGCTCGGCGGCTTTGGGCGAGGGTAGTCTACAGCGGTGTCGTGGAATGTCGAGCGGACACCTGGGCGCTGAAGGCAGGCGTACCGTACAGGTAAATGTTTCGTCGCGTTCTGGGGCGGTCGCCGCCGCGGCCTGTCTGTCTTTCGCCCTGCGGCATTGCAGACTCCCAGAATTTTGTTCCTGTACCCGTCCCGACCGCTGAGAAGCCCCCCGTTGTGTGGCTCGGAGTCTTCATGATTGTAGCTGGCCGCTACACGGCTGCGCGCCGCGGTGGCGCCTCCGTCGCGCCCTTAGATTGCTGTGCGGCGCGGGGGGGGGAGTGGGCGTCGCCGCCGCGGCCTTTTACACCGTCGAGACGTCCGTCTTGCGCTTGGCGGGCCACCTCTGCGCATGGAGGGGGGGGCCCGAGTCATGCGTATCAAAGTACATGTGGGAAAGTCTGCCGTCTGTATGTATATTGCCATTCACTCTACCGTATTGTCTTTTTGCAGCCGCCAAAGGCATGCAGTCGGACCTCCATTGCGTACAGCAGACGTCTCTCTCCAGTCCCGGCACTTGGATCCTTTCTCTCCATGTCAGGCGAGTCTGTCACACCTCGTGAGGAATACAAGTTAATCTGAGCGTGCCCTACCTCAGCAGGCGGGCTGCTGGCACACTTTATCGGTTCTGAGTCGGGGTGGACTCTGTCTGCGTGCGCTGGGATTTGTTGAATGTGTTGGTGCCGCACTCCGCGCCGCCCAGATTGCCTAGTATGTGCAGAAGCTGACGCACACAGATAGTTTTCCAATGGATGTGTAACTGATGGAGGGGAGGTGGGGAGGTTTCCGGACTGGCGCTAGGGCTGATGACTTTGCGGGGGGGAAAACGGATGAAGAAGGCAGTTACACGGTTATCCACTCGCCGCATCGTTCCCAGGGCCCCTCAAATCATTATAAGCGCCTGTTCCAAGAAAAGTGGTGTCTTGGTCCGCTTTCGCCCAGACGTGCGGTGCGCACGTCAACCTTGAACGTCATCGCACCCGGGATTCCACACGTGACCAAGCCATGCCAAGCGATACCACATACCACCGAAGCTGGACACAATCGATGCACCGCATAGTAGGACACATACTGTGTCGTTCTCTCTGCCAAAAAGTCAGTAACACTGTTGTAGCGGGAAGAGAAGCGCGCGGTCACAATCTGCTGGATTAGGCAGTGTCAGAGAAACACGCGATTCACTGGAATTTCCAGTGTCAGTCGCGATCTGCCGCTGATCCGCCGGTGGCGCTGTGTCTGGTGTGCTGTCTGGAGGATCCATCCACCTGTGCCCTCCTCCTGCCGACCGTGTCCGTGCCCCCCCCCGTTTGCGCTTCTGAAACACATCAAACCCACCCTGCCATCACCGTGGCACCGCCGCCGTGCACGTGCACTGTGAGACAGCAATGGTCACGCTCAACTCTGCCGAAATCTGCCGCCCTCCCGGCGCCGCACCCAGCATCCGCACCAGCCCCACATACCCCCCCGAGACCCCCACCGGTCACCCACGCTCGCTCCCCGCGCCGATAGTGACCGTCGTCGGCACAAACGCCGCCGCCGCCAGCTTCATGTGGCTGACCACGAAGGCCGTCACGGCACCCGCCGCGACCCTTATCGCCTCCCACGCGGGCCCCACCGCGGCGAGCAGCGCCACCTCCACCCCTACCACCACAGAGTCGCCCACAAGCGGCAACAAGACGATGCTGTGCGCTCCCCTCCGGACGTGCTTTCAGCGGGCTACTCGGTGGCCTGTGGCATTCGGTGCGATTCCCACGGTGGGTGCCTTTATACAAGTGCAGCACACCCCAGCTACCGCCGCCTCGCGCGTCTGTCCGGGGCAGCACCTCCACCATTCAGGAGTTCAAATACGAGTCGCAGATTGGCACACGAGTCCGGAACGGCACTCCCACCGACGCTTCGTACTGCCTCGTCGGCGCGCAACGACGACGACGAAGACGCAACATGGTCGCCGTCGCTGCTGCCGAAGTGCTCCTCTTCCCCGACCACCGTGCCCCCACCCCCGCGCCCGTGACAAGCATAGGCGCAGCCACCTACTCAGAGTTATCTTTCGCCAGCACCGCGCCGAACGTCACCCAAGCACAAACACCAAGTGCACCCACCTGCTCAGCTCTCTGGCCGTCGACTCCAGACGCGCTCCGCTGCTGGCCCGCGCTACGGCCGCTTCCTTCTCCAACCGGCGACGCACGCTGCGACCACACTCCCCCCCTCCTCCCGCGCACCGTACGTGCTGCTGTCCCGCCAACCCGCAAAGCCCCCCCCGACAGCTCGTAAGCCGCCTCCAGGTCGGCGGCGCCTCATCGCTGGCACCTCGCCCACCAAAGACGAGTGACAGGACCGCACGCGCGGCCGTCTCGGGCACGGTGGGCGTTGGCGGATGAGGAAACAGCTTGCTCAAAGCCGCAGGCATTCGGAGCCGCAGACATTCGGAATGTCCTGCAGGCACAGCCGCCGGCGTGGTGTTCCCCGAGAGACAGAGGGTCGAAGGTCAAGCGCAAGCAAGAAGTGTGGCTGTCGAGTGCGCACGTTTCTTGGCCTCAGTCCGAGCACCCCATGATGCCGAAGAACGGGAAGTGTATGCTGCATTTCATGAATCTTCTCGCATTACACAGCTTAATTTTGAGGATGTAGCTGCCAAATGGGTCATCTCTGGGACTCTGATGCGGGTTTCGGTGGACGTCAGAAACATTGCCCCGTATCAAATATGGATTCTTACCGCCAATGGAAAAGTGGCACTGCTGATGATTGGTCAGGTATATTGATAGCTGCACCGCTGGTCACTGCTTTTCTTGCGTCTCGCGTTCCTCCGGCCAGGGCATATGGTGCTCAACCAGCGACTGCTCGCACCACTGCTCCTGTCGCTTTTCGTGTACCATTGCGCCCTGCTGCTGAGCTGTATTCACGGGCGGTGGACCACGGGCCGCCTGCCATCCGACGTGTCTGGGCCCTAGCTGTCACTGCGGCAGTGCCCGCTCATGGTAGTGTACGCTCGGACCCCCCCTCTCCTAGCACGTGTGCGGCTGGTGTGTAAACCCGCACGCCTCTGCCACTGCGCTTCGCACATTTATCTGTGGCTGGCTGTCTCACGTATGGCTGAGAATGGTGACTCACCAAGAGCCACTTGCGTACTCGACGTCTTTCCCCTTTGCCGTCTCCCCCACTGGGTCTTTTCCGCGTCCTTCTGTTTCGTTTGACGTGTGCGTCTTGTCGCTATCCCCTGCTCTCTGTCATGCACTCTCGCCGGCGGGCGGCCACCGCCCTTTGCGTCATTACAGCCGCTTCGCTGGCGTTGGCTCCTCCGTCGATTCTCTTGTTTCTTGTGGTCTTGCTTTGCGCGCCAGCCGCGGCGGCGGCAAGCGGTAGCGATGGTGGCGGCGCGCGGTTTGCTGCGGGCTCGGAGGCACCCCCAATTGTATTCGTGTCAGAGGTCAGCGCTGCGGCCGGCGGCCTCTTCTCCGCCGCACCGTCGGACCCCCCCCACCGCCATCGCCTCCACCGCTTCAATCGCGTGTCGTCGTCGAGCGGCCGGCGGGGCACGCTGGGGTTTTCCAATGTGGACGATTTTCTCCCCGAGGACATCGGGGACACCGCGATGGAGGCGGTCTTTGGCGCCCCACACCCCCCCGACGCCCGTTCTCCAGCACGCCATCCCTTGCTGGGGCGCGGCCCCCGCCAGGGGGACGGAGGATGGAACCATCCAGGTCCCGGTCGCGGTCGCGGGAAGCGGATGAAGCTGCGCGACAACTTCCGTGCCGTCTTCACCTTCTTGCTGTGCACGGAGATGCACCGCAATCTGCAGGACCACTACCGCGCCCACGGCGTCGCTGTGCGCGCCCGCGCCGGCCTGGAGGCGTTGCGAAACCAACACTTGGGCGCTGTTTCGAAAAAGGCGCTCCGCACAAGGGCGTGGACGCTGAGCCGGAGTGGCGCTGTCGGAGTGCTGCTGAAGCTGGGCGCTTCCCGCCAGCGAGCCGCCGTATGCAATCAACCGGTCGTCGCTGTCACCGTGTCGCTGGTCGACGGCAAGCCGGTGTGCAAGTGCAGCGGGCCAGAGAAATGCTTGGAGGTGGGGTGTATGTTTCAAGACGAGATGGCAACTGCGATGGAGGCGGTGCGCATAGCGGCGCAGCTCACGCTGGCCGAGGTTTTCACGGTGCTGGAGTCGTCGGTGCGTGTTGCCGCGCGCACCTCTGGCACAGCTATCGCCTACGAGTCGGGGATCGTGACCGTGTGCCAAGGGGAGGGAAGCTGGCCGTTTGCGGTCGTGCGCCACACCGTCCGCAAGAGGTGGGTTTGCGTTTCGTGCCCAACTGTCGTCGCCGATTGCACCCACCAAGCCGCCGCCGCAGCTACCGCGAAAGATGACGGCGACGGGGGGTTCGGCTCAGACGAGGACGGCTCTCCCCACCCCCACTTCCCTGAAGACGATCCCCCCGGCAAAGACGGCCAGCCGGTCGCTCCCCACAATCCTTTTCTACTCTACCCGCGGTACAGTGAGCTGCACTAGTCCCGGCTGCCCCTGGACCTGGTGCCACCTGACGTTGCGCAGAAGCAGCGGGTGCAGCTCGAGCGAGCGGCAGAGAACAATGAGATGACCATCGAGTACGCGGCGGCCGCGCTCTGCCCATACTGCCACGTTGGCCCGCACCAATCCAGGCCACCCATCCCCCACGAGTGCCTTGTCGAGTTTGACGATGGCAGCGTTCTTGCCACGGTGTGGTCGTGGAGATGCCAGCAGTGCCTCCTCCGCGTGATGCCGGACGGCCGGGAGTATGGCATTGTCTCTTCGTCGCCATTCACCGCGTTCTCCGAGTCCTATCTGTTCGAACTCGCCGTGAACCTTTCGCGCAACGGGTGCTCGCTGCGCTCGTCGTCCGACCTGCGCTACGGCTTCAGCGAGTTGTCGGCCCCATTCAAGTACGCTGACTCATCCCGCCGCCTCCGCAGTTTATCTACCCTCCGTAAGGGGCTCTTACTCTACTTGCGGTTGGTCATCAAAGGGCTGCCTCTCGCTGTCTCGACCTGCTCCACGTGCGTGCGGGCGGGCGGGCTGATGGACGTTGTCTGCTTCGACGGCCTGCAGCTGGGATAAAATGTCAAATACAAGCGTGCATTCGAACGGCCAATTGTGCGCACATCCGCCATCCCGGGGGGCAGCGTACACGCGCATCTCATCACAAATCCCGCCGTGTCAAAGGCCCTCGGCTCCGTTTTCAACGCGTCCTCGAGCATGCCGGTTAGCTCGGCCAAGACCGTCACCACGCTCACCGCCATGAGGGGGTACATGATCGCCGTGTCAACGCTCCTCGGCAACGTGGCGCGGGGCGGCAAGGAGGAGACATTCGCGGGGAAGAAGCAGCATGGCCGGGCGCTGGCGTCGGAGAAGTGTTTTTGCCGTCTTGTCAATGGCGGCGTAAGGTCCGCCATGATCACCTTTCTGCAGCGGTTCTTCCGCTGCGAGCTCGTGGCGCGGTCTCTGTGCATACAGATGGTGGCGGCCAACGCCGACCTATTCCGCCGCATGCCAGCCCCGCTCCAATCGCGGGTCAAAGACTTTCTGCGTGCGGACGCTGCCGTCGTGCATCCCCTGGGCGGCACCGCCAATGCGTCGCCACCGCCACCGGAGCGGCCGACCGAGAAATGCGGATCCGACCACAGCGGCAGCATGGCGCCCGCCAAGCCCGCCGCCGATGCGGGCGCGCCTGCCGCCGGACGGCCGACCGTCAACGGCCTCAAGTTCAACCCTGACAACGACGAGTGGGGGGCTGACTGGCCCGAAAACGTGTCGGAAGTAGAGGAGTCGGACGACGAGCTCACGTCGGCCGACGAGCGGTGGCCAGTTGCGGACGAGTCGCCCGAAGAGGCGCACCCGTACTGGAGCTCGCTCGCCCCCTTGGTGCGCTACGCCGAGCTCTTTACGGAGCCGGCCCTGGCGGACACCGGTGGGAAGAAGGGCACCAAGCTGGAGGCGGACATGCTCTTTCGCTTACAACCAGAGATTCCGACCACGGCGGCGGCGACGATTAAGGTTTCCAACTTTGTGCGCGCGTTGGCGGTGGACCCGTACGTCTTGTGGGCGCCCGAGGGCGACTGGGGGGCCATCTACGCGCTGCTCGAGGTGTTGAACAAGTCGTCGTTTGTGGCTGAGGATTTGGCGGCCGTGCTCGACCGTCCAGATGTGCGGGAGCTGCGGCTTCTCAGGGGTGCTGTGGCATGTCTCGGCCCAGGCCTCGTGGCCAATGCTGGCCTACGCCCCGTGCTGGCCGACCTCCTCACCGCCATCAAGGTCACCGGCGCGTCGTATGCGGAGTACGTCACCGTCAGCCAGCGAGATGGTGATCCGAACGATGACGAGGACGGCGAGCACCCCGAAGGGGCGCACCGCTCGACCGATGAGCCGCCGGTACCGTTCTCCCGGGAGCAGATGGCTTGTGCGCCCGCTCGCGAGAGCTTTACCCCCGACAAATACACGGCCACTTGGCTGTCGCCGCCGGCGTCCGTGGCGTCCTTTCGGGCGGCCTACGGGCTTACTGACTGGACGACGGAGGACTTCCTCAAAACGGGGGTGTGGGCGCCGAGCTTCCCGATACTCCGCCCTATCCCTCAGTTTGACGGGAGTGCGCAGGCTGCGACGGACGAGCCCTATTGCAACCACCTCGTGGGGAGATAGAACAAGTACACGGGCGGCACCTTCGGGGCCTTTTGTACCTGCGCCCACCCCAAGTGCGTCGGCGTCGTCGTGCTGGATGGCTCCGAGGGCCAGAGGATGCCGATTGAGTTTGTCGTCCAGCGCTTCCCGGTTATGCCTTCCCAGGTCGTCTACGACTTCTGCTCCGCCACCCTCAAGACTGCGCTCTGCCGGCTGCCGTTTATTGCGCGGCGCGTCTCGTTCCTCGTGGACCGCTTTCACTGGAAAAAGAACCACGTGGCCTGTTCAAAGGCCATGAATCCCGACTACTACGCCTCGATGGAGTCCATCAACACGTCGTCAAGTGAGGAGCGCAACGCCCTCTCCCGCCGCCAAGAGCACCACCTGCGACTCATGAACCAGGAATACTTTATCACCTTCACCACCTACCAGCAGGCGCTTTCAAACGCCATCGCGATGTACCGGGACATCGAGACGGAGCTCACGCCGTACAAGTGGCCGATGTGGTACAAGCTCAACTACGTGGATGCTGTGGGGAACACTGAGAGCGCGATGGAGTAGAGAATAAGACACGCTGTACTTAACATCGTCACTTGCGACTAGTGAGCAAAGGGGACGCATGGCGTGAAGCAACAGGCGCACCCGGACGCACCCAACGATCAGCGCACGCCCACGAGCGAGTTGCAGCAGCTGCCACCCATCGTACGCACCACCGACATTGCGTCCCCGCCCGCCGAACAAAGAACGGGAAGCGCGGCCACCCCCATCGCATCCAGCAACCGAGACGCCTGCCCGCCCATGGTATCCAGACAAAGAGGCGCTTCCCACCCCATTGCGCCCAACACGCGGCACGCCTGCCCCCCCAGCGAGCCCAGCAACAGAGACGCCCACCCGACCAGCGCGTCCAACACACAAACCGCGCCCCCCCCCAGCGAGCCCAGAAACAGAAGCGCACAGCAAACCAGCGTGCCCAAAAAAAGAAGCGCACCGCCGCCCAGTGCGCCCAGCGGCCTGCGCATGACCTCGACCAGCGTACGGAGCGGTCCAAATGAACCGATGCCGAGGGAGCCTCCCAACACTTCCCGCGAGCCCGTCGCCGCACCCTCACCCCTGAGCGCCACTGTGTCCAGCTGGTGGCGCCGGCTGCCACCCAAAGGCCCCATGTCACGCCCAGTCCGCCCCCCCACCGCGCCCAACGACCGGCGATGGTCACTCCTCAGTGACCCCAGACTAGGCCTCGCCGACCCCCCCAGCGTGCCCAGGCACAGGTCGTGGCCACCCACCACCGCCCCCACGCGAGGCTCCGTCCGCTCCCCCACCGAGCCCAGCGGCAAGTACAGCGCCCCCCTCAACGCCCCCAGCGCACCGAGCAAGCGACCGCCCAGCGCGCCCAGCGACGGTTGCGTGGGCATGCCGAAAACGACCGAAGGGAACGATACAAAGCCCCCAGCTGCTCGGAGGGCGGCTCGTACCGCATCGTCGAAGGCGTCCACCACCACGCGCAGCGCTCCAACGTGGTGGCTCCGACCAACACATGAAGAACGGCAGTACACGCAGTGAGCGCCATCGTGGTGGTGCTGTTCAGAAAGCCGCCGTCGACGGTAAACGCAATCATGGAGCCGTCCACGGGAGGGGGCCTGCAGCCACTCGGTCGGCGGGGGCGGCGGCGCCGCCCAGAGGGGGCACAGGCGGGGTCGTGCCGCCACGCGGTCGGCGGGGGGGGCGGCGCCGCCCGGCGGGGGCACAGGCGGGGGCACAGGCGGGGGCGTGCTGCCGCACGGGCGGCCCGTGGGGCGGCGGCGCCCGGCCGGAGCGGGTGTAGCGGACGGCGGAGGCGAGGCCAGCGGACGACACCGACCACAGACGGGGGCCAGCCGCCACGCAGGCGGAAGGGGCGTCGGCGGCGCCCGGTTGGGGCGGGTGCAGGGCGCGGCGGAGGCACAGGCGGGGGGCGTGTCGCCACACGGGCGTCGGGGGGGGCGGCGGGGCCCGGCGGGAGCACAGGCGAGGCCGTGCCGCCACACGGGCGGCGGCGTCCGGCGGGGGCACAGGAAAGGGCGTGCCGCAACGCGGGCGGCGGGGGCGGCGACGGGGGTGGGGTGGGCGGGGGCGGCGGATGGCGACGCCGAGGGCAGCGCGGGGCGTGGGCGGGGACGACGGGCGGCGGGGCCCGGTGCAGCGGGCGGGGGCGGGCGGGGGCCGTTGAAGACAGGCTGCGGGCGGCGGCGGCGGGGCCGGCGGGCGCCGGCGGGGGTGGGGGGGGCGGGGGCGGTGGCCCCGCCGGGGCCGGTGGGGGCGGCAACGGCGGCGGCGGGGGCGGGGGAGCGTCCGCGGCCGTGGCGCCAACCACGAACGCCCGCCAAATCATCGCGGCGCGGGCCAGGCGGCAGGCGCCAGATGTGCGCCGCGCGCGCCAGGTGCCAGGCGCCAGATGTGCGCCGCGCGCGCCAACAGCGGTAAGTCTCTGTAGGCTCCAATTCGTACTTGAACAAGTCATCATCAGTGTCAGGGACTGTCTGGCTGACGGTCATGGTGACGTGTACAGGCCCTCCCCAGTACTAAGGTTGGCAGATCGGTAAATTCGGTCGGTACACAAAATCGGTAACGGTCGGTATCCAGATCGGTAAACGGTATGTTCCACATGCTCACACGTCGGTATGATTCGGTACGGTAATGATAAAGTATTTAATGCTTGGAGACCTCCCCCCCCCTTGCAGCCCAAGGCCCGCGCGGAGAGGTCCCACCCTTTATGTCGTTT
>Ga0115030_1001347_pt1 | contig 11075 bp, 7 predicted proteins | sample SidtaG_4_FD_87174 | JGI IMG/M metagenome (GOLD analysis project Ga0115030, IMG submission 87174) | Marine algal microbial communities from Sidmouth, United Kingdom - Sidmouth_Male1 metaG | ecosystem: Host-associated > Algae > Red algae > Unclassified | place: Sidmouth, United Kingdom | collected... | reverse complement strand
GCGTGCACGGTGCTCCACGAGGCGTCGACGCGCGGCACCACGCTGTTGCCCGGCGGTCTCCCCGAAGCGGAAATCGTCCTGGGTGCGTTTTTCGGTTTGTGGACGATTGCAGCGGCGGTGCGGCGGCTGGCCGCGGCGCGCAACCAACACAGCCGGTCGCTCATTGCGGACAGCCTACACCTAGCGTACGCGTGGGGGCGGGAGCCGGACCCAGCGGTCGCGGCCTCGCTCGCTTCCGCCCCACTGTCGCTGGTGGACGAGGAGGTGGAGCTGGCCTTGGCGTGGCTGTACATGCTCGACGGCGAGGACGGCATGACGTCGGCTGCCGCTGCGCAGCTGCTGTGGACGTACGCGCGCTCCCCCGTGGCCGTGCACAGGCGGCGGGTGGCGTCGGGGTTGGCTTCCTTCCCGGTGCGGAGCAACGCGGCGGTCGCAGTGCTGCACTACCTCACCGCCGACGATCAAGGTTTTGTGGCTGCCGCTGCTCGCGACGCGCTCGACTGCTTTGTTGAGGCTGGCGTCATCCCTGCGTCGGCGGCGGAAGTGGACACGACCCCCGTGGCGGTAGCGGCAACGGCGGCGGCGTCGGCCATGGCCGCGTCCGAGGCGGCGGAAGCGGGCGAAGCGTGGACGGTCCCCCGCCGACCAACCGTGACCGACGCACACAGCGACGACATTCGGGTGGCGCTAACCCGCTTGCTGCAGCTATCGGATCCGGCGTCTGTCAGCGCGACCATGACCGCGGTCACCCGGGGCACGCCGGCTGGGGCGGAGCCCGCAAAGCGAGCGACACGCAGGAGGGCGGCATGGTCAAAGCCCGCGCGGCCGTCGCCGGCGGCCGTCTCCCCCTGGTCAGGCTTGTCGGTTAGCTCGGCGTGGACTGCCTGGGCTGCCTGGTGGGCCACCTCTCGCCTGCGGCAGGGTCCGCACCTGCCCCTGCGGCCGCCGCAGGCAGTCAGGGCGCCGGTGGTGTCGGAGCTTCGCTCCCCAGAGCTGATGGGCCTCGTCGCCCTCGGCTCCTCGGCCGTCTCGTTTGAGCTGTACTGCATGGCGGGGGCGGTGGACTCGCCCCTCCGATTTGTGGCGATCGGTCTGGCGCTCGCGGTCGGCGGGTTGGTGGCGTACCCACGCTCGACGGGCGCGTGGCGGTTGATGGAGCGCGCGTGCGCACTTCAGCAATAGCTGTCGACGGCTGTGCTGGTGTACCATGAGGTCGTTGCTTGTACACCGAAGGTGTCGGCGGACCTGGACGGGGTTTTCGCCCCACCAGGTTGCTGCCGATGGCCCCTATCCGACGCGTGCTGCTGCTCCATTTTTGCACCCAGCGTCATGTGTATGCTCCTCACTGGCTCATTTTGACGCTGCGCACGGGTTTGTTGGGGAGAGCCTGTGGAGGAAGCATTGATGCGGACCTGCTGCTCCTTAAGAGTTGTCAGATTTGTCGTACGGCAGTCGGTGGTGCGTGGAAGGGTGTGCCCCACGCGGGCGTCGCCCTTCGATCGCAGTACTATTTATCGCTTGCTGCTATCTGGAGGTGTGTGAGGGATGTTCATTGTGTTTGTCCCTCCCATCGCCTTGCTTTTTGTGCTAGAGTGAAGTTAAAAGACCACCGGCTCTGGCGCACGCAACCGTTGTCAGCTACATGCCAGGCTTGGGGCACTCCGCCATCGAATGGCCACCGAAGGCGGCCGCGTCGACCTCCAGTCGGGCCACTGCGACCAAAAGAAGAGTGTATGCCGACTATCAATGACGGCAGTGGAAATGGACAATACTCCGCTTGCTCCTCTTGGGTCCAGCACCTCATGCTTCCCGATCGGCCAAGGAATGCAACACCCTCCCAACCAATGTCCAAGCTAAACAGACGCATCCAACAAACCTAGTCGTTTGGTGTCTGCTTGTTGTCCTCGCCAGGCAGCAACGACGCCGCGTCGCGCGCCATCAGCTTCAGCGTGGCAGGCAGCGTCATGACCCGCACGGCCACCGCGTCGATGGTAGTGTTGACGTTGGTCAGCACCTCCCGACGGAACGCCTCCTCTGCGGTTACACCCGACGGAGGTGGTGGAACAAGCTAGGCAGTGGAAAAGGTGGTCAGACGAAAACACGCACGCAGAACGGCCACCAGAGGCAAGCAGCGCACAAGAAAGCCACAAATGAGGCAGATATATGTCGAGAGTCAGGTCGGTATTCTAGCAGCGAGCTCCAAGCGCAGTGCGGTAGGCACAGCGAGTACACAGACCCTGGGGACCGTGACGCAGCGCCAAAAAAACAACGACCGAGCCCTGTCTCAGGACGCAGAGAGGAACAGCGGCGCAAGCTCAACTCTCTCTAACATACCTCGAACCGCTGCTTGGTAGTCGTGTCATCTGCGTCTGTGGAGATATTGGCCGAGGGCCCCGCGGACGTTGGCCCCGTTGACAGCCGGTCGACGAGCTCGGCCGCCTGCGCCCTCACCCCCGATGCCGTGGCAACGCCCGTGACGTAGTAGCCGCCAGTCGCACCAATGACAAAGCGGACAACGGTACCACGCACCATGGTGGGACACCGATCGGCAGGGCGCGCGACGTGGAAACGGCAGGGATGTGGCCGAGTCGGATGCGGGTTGTGCTCTGTCAGGTAAGTGTTCTGTTTGTGTGTTGTGTTATTAGCCAGACCCTGCAATTTGGGTGGCAACCTTCGCGGAAGATTGGCGATTTAATCGATGTGCCTACAAGCTCGGAACCAAGCCCTGTCTCACTGTCAAGCGAATTTGGGTCGACGCGCAAAAAAAACACGATCCGCGCGCTTTTGTGCTCGGCGGCCCTCCAAACGGCGTGGCCACAGACACAGCCCGCCACGCGGCCTTGTGCCAGCACCCCACGCGCCGCACACGTCGACCGCGTCCAACCGTTGCGCATCTGCTGCACTCGGCCTCTCTCTCGGCCGTTGTGTCGGCTCGTGTGCCCTCACCATCTCTGGCGTGGAACGCTGCGCCGTGTTTACTGTGCACGCGGCCGCCCGTTCCGCGGGAGAGGAGCTCGTGCGAGCTTCCCGCGCGCATCCGGTTGTGTGCTCGCTATACTCTCCACCTGCATCCCGCCCCTCCCCATCCCCTCCTTTCCCCGCCACCACTACCTCCTTTCCCCGCCACCACTACCTCCTTTCCCCTTTCTACCTGCCACCCCCGTCACTATGTCGGCCATGAACATTGACCGGGCACTCGATGATATTGTCAAGGAAAATCGCGCCAGCCGGCGCTCGACCAAGAAGCCGGCCGATGGGGCTGCGTCGGGCGCGTCGGCGCCGTCACCTGCCCCCATGGAGGGCACCGGCGCCCGCAAGTCCCGTCGGCGGAGGCGCAAGTCGGGCGAGCGGGGTTCCGCCGCGATGGATGCGGAAAGCGAGCGCATGAGCGATACCCTTTCCCGCCGGACGGCCAAGGGCAGCGGCAGCATCGGCAAGAAGGGCAGCCGCGCGCGCGGCGGCGGTCTGTCATCGGCGGCGGTCGCTGCGATTAGCCGCGCGGGCGCCATGGAGATTGAGCGCAAGGCGGCGGCGGCGGCGGCAAACGCCAGCAAGGCCAACGCGGGCTGCAAGATTGTCGTTCACAACCTGCACCACGGGGTGACCAACGGGGACATCAACGACCTGTTTTCCGGGGTCGGCAAACTCCAACGCGCGCTCGTCATCTATGACGTCCGCGGGAACTCGACGGGCGTGGCGGAGGTGGTGTTTGCGCGTCGCGACGACGCGCTCGAGTCCATCAAGCGCTACAATGGAGTGCCGCTGGACAACAAGCCCCTGCGCATCTCGCTGGCAACATCGGACAGCCCGACGAGCCGGGCAGGAGGCGGCGGCGTGTCGGCTGCGGGCGGTCGCGCTAAGGGCAAGAAGCTGGCCGTGTCGGTCGACAAGACGCGGGCGGCGGCGGCGGCCGCCGCTGCGGCTGCGTCGTCGGGCAATGGCGGGGGCTCGGCGCGTTCGAGCAGGTCCTCTCGCCGCCGCGGTGGCGGCGGCGGTGGCGGCGGCAGCGGGGCTGGCCCATCGTCGTCGACTCGGCAGCCTCGTGAGAAAAAGGCGCCATTGACGAGCGCCGACCTCGACGCGCAACTGGACAGCTACCGCATGACGGATTAGGGCGATCGGTGAGACATTGGAGGCTCTTGTTCTTTTTCGTCTCCCTTGGCGTGCATCGTTTGCTCTCCCCCTTTTTTTGCTTCTTCCTACCTGTGTCTTGGTGTTCGACTCGATCACGCATCTTCGTCTCTCGCATGTTTTTTTTGTCTCGTGTTCTTCAAAGAAATTTCGGGTCGTGCGTGTATACTACCGATGCTCGATCACGTGCGATGCTGTGTGATACAGTCGTCTGCTGGCATTTTCTTTTTGTCAGCGACGACGACGACGCGTTGGCGTTCACAGAGAAGTAGCACAATGCACCATGTATCCCCAGAGGCGACATCCCTTTTGCGAGGCCTGCGTGCTCGGAAAGTGCAGCACGTGCTCGCTGGTTGCTACGTCACGCCCCTGTTTGTCTCGTCGTTAAAGAGGGGGGGCTGGTGTCTCCGTTGGCCCAGTTGGCACACCTTGTCCCAGATTCGAAAAATCTAATAGATTTTTCACCCATCGCCGCAATTTGCACGTGTGGTCGCATGCAGTGGCCAGCTCGCCTGAATGAGAACCGCCGCCACACTGGCCAGTGGAAGGCACCCAGCGCATTCCCTAAGGTCGCCCGCAGCCGCCACCACCGCTGTCAGGGCTGCCGCGTATCGCTTTTGGCCCACCACGGCGTTTGCCACTGCTAACGCCGCGCCGGTCCGCCACCTTCACGGACGAGGTACATTCAGCGGGGAGCCAGCCTCTAGAGCCACACCTCCCATCGTCACCAGCCGTCCTCCTTTTTATCCTCGGCAACTCTACCACTCTGTGGCATCCTTTTTGTGTGCGGCGCTGAGCGTGTCGCCAACTTTGACGCAGTGAGGCACTGTGTGTCGTTGCCTTTTCGAACTCTTTCCAACCGACTACCCGTCATGTCTGCGCAGGGTGCCGCGTCCGTTTGCTGCTCGGCCGTCGCCTTCTCCCCTCCCCCTGTGCTTCAGCGCCGGTGCTCTTTGACGCCGGCGCCGACAGCTTCGCGGCGGCCGCGGGCAGACGACGGCGCGGCGGCCGCCGTGATCGCCCCGCGCCGACGCCGGCGGCGGGCTGCACTTGTTGCGGTTGTGGCGGGTCCCGAGGGGAAACAGCGCCCCGAGGCTGTTGCGTCCGCTGCCTCGGTCGAGGCCGACGCGGGCGCGCCGTCCCAGCCCGTCCCGTCGTTGGTGACGGGCACGCCCGACGCTCGGCCGGCGGCGGTGCCCGCGGGGGCGGAGCACGACACGCTGCCGGCGCCCGTCAAGTGGGTCAATGGGGCGGCGGTCGGGCTGGCGGTGGCCATGACCGACTGGATTTTTGCGGGGAAGGAGCCCGTGCGGCGTTTTTGGGTGTTGGAGGTGGTCGCACGGTGTCCATACTTTTCGTACGTCTGGGGTGCTTGTCGGACGAAGGATGTGGTAGAAGGAATGGTTGTTCGGTTGCTCCGGGTCGTGCGACGGGTAGCGGGCATGTGTGAGCGGCAGGGGATGCCGCCGCGCCCTGCGTGTCTGATAGCCGTGGGATGCCGTGCTGGATATGTATGGCCTCGGAGCATGGGACTAACCTTTGGTCCCTTTATTTTCCTTGTGGTGTAATCTTACTGCCTGGGGTACCTTGCCGGTCATGTCCATGTTCTGTGCTGCAGCTACCTTTGCGTCCTCCACTGCTACGAGTCCCTTGGCTTGCGGTCGCGGTCGGAGCATCTTACCACGCGCCTCCGCGCGCACTTTGCCGAGGCGGACAACGAAGCCATGCACACCCAGGTGATGGAGAGCCTCGGCGGCGGCACCGCCTGGCTGGACCGCTTTATCGCGCAGCATGTGGCGCTCGTCTACTTTTGGCTCGGGGTTGTTATATTTGCGGCCTCCCCCGCCGCCGCCTACGACTTTAACCGGCGGGTGGAAGAACACGCTTTCCACACCTATGACGACTTTTTGGCGAGCGGCGACGCGGACGCGTGGCAGGACGTGCCTGCTCCAGCGGTAGCCGCCGAGTACTATGCCAAGGTCGACTGCTTGTCGGCCGAGGGGCTGGTCGTCCCAGTCGACTCGGCCGAGGCTGCCGAGTTGTGCGCCCCCGTCGTCAGCCTGTACGATGTGTTTGTACGCATCCGGGATGACGAGGCACACCACGCGGTGTCGTTGAGAAATTACGGGCGGAATCAGCTGGGTTGATATGAAACCGCGCGGGGCGGTCTGGTGGCGCGGCTGTCGGGGATGGTTTTTGTCTTGTTTGCGCTAGAGCGAGGTGGGCAGGGGTATCTAGCGGATGGCACGTTTGTTCGTACTCATGCGTGCTCTGTAGATAGAGTACCAGGGTAGCCGTTGTCCATTCGAGGATACAGGCCAAAATTTAGGTGGTGTGCAGCGCACTCTCTGGGTCTAGAGAGGACCTTCCTATGGGCAACGCTGCACGATGTATTCTCTGCCAAGCGTATGACCGCATCCAATAGCATGTTAAGCACAGTGAATAGGGTCTGCGGGGGCGCACGGCTGATAACAGGGGGGAGCACATGAACTTTACATCACGCAAGCGGCGGCCAAGGCCAGCCGAGTTTTGCTGACAACAAGACCGATACAACGCGGCGATAGTGTTGACGGTGGAGGCGCGTTTGTCGGCGACGCCACGTCACAACGCAGTCTAGAGCGCGTCATCTCCGCCCATCCCAAACGCGGAAGCCGCGAGCACCTCGTTATCGCACTGACGCGCCAGCGTGGCCAGTGAGCACCGGGTTGGCTGCTTGCATCCCCTTGAAAGAGTGCGTGGACGAGACGAAGAAAAACCCAAAAAAACAACAAAAGCCCACGCACAACCACCACTCACTTGAACAGCTTCTTGATACTCATGTTGGCCTCCGAGTCCTTCCGCATCACCTTGGCCACCGCCAAATCAAAGTCATCCTGCGTCACGTGCACCCGCCGCTCCCGCAGCGCATACATGCCCGCCTCCGTGCAGATGGCCTTCATTTCCGCGCCCGATGCGCCCGTGGCCTTGGCGGCGATGCTCGACAAGTCGATCTGCCGCATCAAGTTCATCTTGCGCGAGTGGATGGCCAGGATGGACAGTCGGCTGTCGTCGTTGGGGTTGGGGAACTCAATCTTGCGGTCGATGCGGCCCGGCCGCAGCAGCGCCGAGTCGAGAATGTCGATCCGGTTGGTCGCCATGAGCACCTTGATGTTCTTGGACGGCTCAAAGCCGTCGAGCTGGTTGAGGAGCTCGAGCATCGTCCGCTGCACCTCCGAGTCACCATTGCCGCTGCCGCTGCCCTGCCGCGCCGAGCCGATAGAGTCGATCTCGTCCATGAAGATGATGGACGGCGCGTGCTCCCGCGCCATGACAAAGAGCTCGCGGACCATGCGGGAGCCCTCGCCAATGTATTTTTGGACGAGCTCCGACCCCGACACGCGGATGAAAGTGCACTCGGTGTGGTGGGCGACCGCCCGCGCCAGCAGCGTCTTGCCCGTCCCGGGCGGGCCGTACAGCAGCACGCCCTTGGGCTGCGCAATTCCCAGCGCGTCAAACAGCTCGGGGTGCTTGATAGGCAGCTCAATGACCTCCTTGATTTCCTTGATCTGCGTCTCGAGCCCCCCAATCATCTCGTACGTGCTGTCGGGCACCTTCTCCACGCGCATCAACGAGATGAGCGGGTCGACCTTGGACGGCAGCACCTTGTGCAGCGTGTACGAATCATTGCGCAGGGCCACACGCGCGCCGACCTTGACGTCGCCCATAGTAATCTTGGGGTCCAAGTCAACGACGTACTTGCCCTCAGGGTTGACCTTGACGAGGAGCTTGGTCTTACCCATAATCTTCACCACCTCGCCAACGTACGAGCCGGGCTCATGGAGCAGCTGCAGCTCCTCCCGCAATGCCCGCACGCGCGCGTTGAGGGCGTTACGCTGCGCCTCAAGACGCCGCAGGTTGTCCGCCTTGGCGCGGAGCAGGCCGTCCAGCTCCTCCCGCTTGGTCAGGTAGTACTCGTGGAGGGCGCTGGTACGGGGGGCCGCGCCGGCGGCGCCAGCCGCGGCTGCACCACCAGGGGCCGCCAGCGACGACAGGCGCGACGCCTTGAGCGTAATGGCCGCCATGGTCGGACGGGGCGGGGACGAACCAGGTGCGGCGCAGGCCGCTAGCTGGCAGCAGCCGCCCGCTGCTGCAACGTCCCGACCTGAGCGACACGAAAAAGACCAGCGGCACCACGATCGCAGACTCCAAGTAGCAGCAACAACCGGCAGTGACGAGCAGAACCCTGGCGGAAAACACAGCAGTCGTACCGCGGAGCAGGCGCACCAAGATGCTCGAGCGGTGGTGGCGGTGACCTAACGCCCAGGCCGCACTCGGTCATGTCAGCGCCATTGCCAGCACCCCATCAGTAGTTACTGATAATTTTTGTGGACAGACACACTAAAATAGTTCCGACGACCACTCTAGATTAAGTCGTTCTTTTGCTTGTATTGGACCAACGAACACACGCTGTGTCGCTTCGTCTCCCCAGACCGGCAGAAATACACCACTGCGCTGTGCAGAGCAGCGCATGGCGCCTGCTTGCCCCTCACTGCCGCCCTCACCCCACCAGCAGCCCATCAAGGTCCGCCGTCCAGTCCCCCCCCCGCCCCTTCTCCACCCGCCGGCCGACCACCGAAAAGTCCAACACGCCCCCCCCCTCCGCGGTCACGGCCCACGCCACCGCGTCGGCAGTCACGCTGCGGCTCACGTCGCCCAGGAGGGTATCACCGCGCGCCACCACCCCCGCCTCCTCCTCAGCGGGGCGGCCGCCCACCCACGTCGTCCCCACATTCGTTTGCGGCGCGCCCGTCAGGCGCCCCGGCCGCACGACCACCGCCGACCGCGCCGCGGGCGCGGCGGCCACCCACGCGACAACCAACGCCTCCCCCGCCGCCTTGGCGTCGAGCACACCAAACGCGTTGAGGGCGAAAAAGGGGAAGCGCCCCCGCCGCTCCACCCCAATGGACGAGACAAACACGACGCGGGTCGTGGACGGCCCGAGGGCGGCCACCACCGCCGCCACGCCTTGCTCGTCGACGGCGCGGGGGGTGTTGCCGCCGCGCCACGCGGGGGTGGGGAACGCCGTCGTGCCGACGCTGATGATCACGACGGCGGCGTCGGCGAGGCACGCCGCCAGGCTGTCGACGCTGCCGCCGCTGCCGCTGCCGCCGTCGCCGCCGCCGCCGCCGCTGCCGCCGCTGCTGCCCGCGGGCCGCCGAACGTCACCGCGCACGGCCGTGACGCCGCGAGGAAGCAGGCCGTCGGCGGGCGTCGAGCGGCTCACCGCGCGGAGGGCGTAGGGGGCGCCGGGCAGCGCGGCGAGGCGGCGGAGCGTCAGCAGGCCGACGCCGCCCGTCGCGCCCACGACCGCGATCGTGTCGCCGGGGGAGAGGTGCGGCGCGCCAGAGGTGCGGGCGGCGGCGGCGGGCGTGGGGGCGCCCGCGGAAGCCCGCCACCGGCAGGGGGCGGGGGGGGACGACCACCGGGGGGCGCGGAGCTGCCGCGGCCGCCATGGCGACACGGCGGCCGATGGGGTGCGGCCGACGACGCCCGTGACAGGGGATGGGGGCATGAAGGCAGCCATGGCGGAGCGCGATACGGGGCGGCTCACACGGGGTTGGAGAAGAGAGGACGACCAGCGGCAGACAGAGTGAGCTCAGGAAAAGCCCCGCTACCGCCTACCCGTACGTCTTCTGATCACCAACACAGTTGCACAGGGTTCAGCGTGCGGTCGTGGATTGCTGTGTGATGGTGGTGGATCAGCTGTGTCCGCCTTGTCGATATGAACCGCCTCCTGAGCCAATCAAACCGCATAGGATGCTGATGCATCGAGATCCAGTTTTTGTGAAAAGCACAGGAAGGCCACAACCGGAATCTACTGTACACACAAATGACCGGAGCACTTGCTCCCATTTCTATTCCCGTCTTCCTGACAATTGTACGTTGCAAGTGGGTCGTGCCGGCCGGCAGTATACAGTAGCTACTGCCGTGGCGGCGCCCAGGTGCGGTGGCCATTCTAGGGACCAGCGAGAGACCGGTATGCGGGGACGGCACGCGACGGGAAGGCCCTATGGCCATTCCTAAGTCGGTCGGCGACCATGGTCGCCGGCCAACTCTCTCGTGAATCCCTATTTTTCGTGCGACACAACTGCCGTTTTGCCGTATGGTTTCTCGGTTGGAAGCGACCTCTAGCGCCAAAGAACAGACGAGCCCTTTTCCAGTCATTGACAAGACGCGTCGTGTGCGCTGTTGAGGCCTCTGTGCGAAACAAGTGTCGGTTTTGGTCCCCTCTTCGTCGAGTGACCAGTGCAAAAACCATCGGCTGCACGCTTCAAGCTCACACGAGTGGGGTCAGTATGGCGGCGGGAGAGCACAAATGCCAGGCACTGTGGTTGAGGCGGTCGGGGGCGATCCGTTTCCGTCCGAGGCGAGGCACGAGGAAATTGCACTTGAGCCCTCAAGCCAGAGAGGAACAGCATTGTGCAACCATATGAAAACAAACAAAGGAGCTGTTGTTCGAACGGACGATCCCCGGACGGTCCACGGGTGGAGGCGGTCCACCCACCCGCTAGCCGCTTCACGTGATGTCGCTTGCAGGACTAAATGCGATTCTGCGCCGCCTTGCAAACGTGTGCGGATGGAAATGCAGGAAAGGGTTCTGGCGACCGATGCCCAGCCAACCGTCAACCGCTGCACTTGCGTGCGACCGCGTAGTATCCGAGCGACGTGGATCCGGCCAGACCCACGTCAAGGGATTGGCACACACCGCCGCTGTGCCCCCGCCGATAACATGAGACCCATACAGGGCCCCATCTTTGCATCCACGGCCGTGCGTCGAACTCCTATTGTGCTTCTCACAAAAACTGGATCCGCATCATCCGCTTCATCGGCATGCACCGCCCTCTGAGCCAATGAAACAGCGATTTTGCATCGGATGCTGATGCATCAGGGTCCAGTTTTTGTGG
>Ga0115030_1001346_pt1 | contig 11091 bp, 13 predicted proteins | sample SidtaG_4_FD_87174 | JGI IMG/M metagenome (GOLD analysis project Ga0115030, IMG submission 87174) | Marine algal microbial communities from Sidmouth, United Kingdom - Sidmouth_Male1 metaG | ecosystem: Host-associated > Algae > Red algae > Unclassified | place: Sidmouth, United Kingdom | collected... | reverse complement strand
GGGTGTGCGCGTGGGCGCGGGGGGGGCGGGGGTGGGGTGGGGGGGGGGGGGGGGCCACCCAACCGCCGAGCGCCACGCGGCCGGCGGTCGTCTGTGGGCCCCCGTCGCCGCCGCGGGCGCGGCGTTGGCCCCTTTCGGCCCCTCCCCTCCCCCCCCCCCCCCCCCCCCCACGGCCCGCAAGTCTCGCTCGTCAGGGGGCGCCGCCAAGGGCGGCGCCCCGAGGCGGGCGCCCAAGCGCCCGTGGACAGCCGCCGAGGACGAGGCGCTTCGTCGCCCTGTCTCCGTCTATGGCACGACCTCCTGGTCGCGTATTGCGGCGGATATGGGCGACCGCAACGGCAAGCAGTGTCGGGAGCGATGGTTTCACCAGCTCAACCCCGCTATCTTTCGGGGCTCCTGGTCTCCCGACGAGGACGCCTCGCTACTGAGCCTACAGCGGCAGCATGGCAACGCGTGGGCGACAATCGCGCGCTCCCTGCCGGGGAGGACGGGCAACCAAGTCAAGAATCGCTTCAACACCATCCGCAAGTGCCGCGTGACCGCCACGGGACAGCAGCGGCTGTACCCGCAAGGACAAGGGGGGGGGGGGGGGGCGGGCGACCACCCGCCGCGACAACCGCCGTCGGCGTCGCTGTGGACAGCGACGCGCCGAACAAGAGCGTAGGAGCTGCGCATCACCAGGCGTCACCCGCGGCGCCACAGCCGCCCCCACTGCCACGGCCACCACCGCCACCACCCCCACCTCCTCCGTCAACACAGAGGGCTGTTGGACCGCTGCGGCCGAGCGATCTACCACGACTAGAATTTGGCGCCCCAGCAGCATCCGTTGCAGTTGCGGACATGTTGCAGGCAACGACGGCCCCAACCATTTGCTGGGGTGCGCCAGTTGCTACATATTCCGCCTGCCTCGATGTCAGTGGCAGCGACGCTTGCTCCCGAGAGCTCTCATGGCCACCCGTTGGGGCGCCGCCTTCTTCTTGGAACGCCCTGCCGACTAGCCCCGTGTCGCCAGACACTGGTACAGGGCTGGTCCTGCCCGGCATGGGGGGCGTTTGTGTCGACAGCATGCGGCTGCTATCGGCAGCCTCTTCGGAGAAACTGCCTGGCGGTGGCGGTGCGGGGGGCATCGACCTTCATCAGGCGCCCAGCAGCGTTGGCTACTCCACCGTGACGGCCAACCAAACAACCTTTCCGGGAGGGGAGTACCTCCTTGGTAGTGACGTGGTGCCCACGGGTGAGGGTACACCGTTGGAACTGCGGTGGTACGATCATCCACTGAACCAAGGACTGTCAAGGGCGGAGAGCAGCCGCCTGGACGGCTCTACTCGTACTGGAAGCTGTGCCGGTTGGCAAAGCGCGAGTCCGACGACGCCATCGGTAGCCGACCCACCGGTGCTCGCGACGGGCCCGGCGTTGAACCTGTCGCACAGCGAGCCGCTAGGCGGCTCGGCACTTTCTTCCGGCAGCGGCGTCGGCCACGGTGCGGACGTTGGCACTGAGAGCCATGGCGACAGGCCGGCAATCCCCGAGGCGCCCTTGCTGGCGATGGTCGAGGCGCTGATGCAGAGCCCGTCGCCGATGCAGACGCAGTCGACGCCTACGGTCGCCTCGCGTCGGCAGTGGAGCCGCGGCCTTGACGGTAGCGACGCCGTTGGTGTGACAGGGATTGGGGGCGTCGACAGTGGCACTGCAGGCACGTTTGGCTTCCTGGGTGCGCCTCGAAGCGGCGACGTGACGAATGCGCCAGACGCACTGCTGACGGCAGGGGGTCTCATTTTCCCAAGTGCCGCTGGTGGGGGCGGCGGCGGCGGCGGCGCAGAAGGAGGGGCCCCCGATCTGGGTTGCATTGGCCTTGGCAGCGGGGGGGTACCGCAAGACCTCGACGACCTCGCCGCCCGCATTCTGTAGACGGGCTGGGCTTGGTGGAGAGCGAGTGGGAAGGGCTGTCCAGCGCCGAGAAGCAACGAGCAATGCACCCGTTTGTTGACTCGGCTGGTGGCCCGGCCAAGCGGAAGTGGTACGGGGAAGGACTCAGGACGCGATAAGGCAAGTCATGTGCATAGGTTCAAGGTATGTAACGTCTGTCGAAGTTGGCTTTCCCTGCTTGTATCTTACTTATTTCTCTTTGGTTGCGTCTGACTTGTTCATGTGTATGCTTTTTTTGTGTTCTCTATTATGCCTTTTACCTGGGCAAAACCTTCAAACCCTTTTTCTCGGTTGCCACTCGCAGTCCAACCTGGACCATTGGCTTCTGACCGTGGAAGTGAGGAAATCACAGGTGGGGTCGTGAACCCACGATGGACTGGCCCGTAGTTGGCCAAGGAGATCCACAATCCCCTGCTACGCACGCACGCACCCCGTCACCTAGAGAAACTCACGCCACGAAAAAGTCAAGCAGAGAATGCCAACCCCCCTCGACCACAAGGGTGCAAAATGCTTCTGTGATAACCCGACCGGCACACCAGGTCCGGAACACAAAACCCAAGGTGGAAAAGGGAGATCGGAATGTAAGGAACAGCACCTGGCCCCGCATCTTCTTGGCAGCTTCCCACAGCGGAGCACCCCAGTCAGTCCAGCGGCCGCCATAGACTAGCAGTCACCGCAGACTAGTGGTTACCACAGGACAGTGGCCATCGCAGGCCAGTGTTCATCACACCAGTGGCCATCACAAGTCAGTGTCCATCTCACCAGTGGCCATCGCAGGCCAGCGACCATGGTGAGAAAGCGGCGCTAGCACACGAAACGCAGGCGACGCCAAGTGGGAAAGGCAGTCAACCTCCCCCACTGGCCGTTCAAACGGCGGCCACATGGTCGTGCGCGTGGCGTGGTATTGCTCGCAGCCAGCGGAGCCAGCACCTGCCTGGGCACATAGAACAGAAGGGGGCACGGCTGGCCGACTGGCCAGCCGGCCAGCCGGCAGGCCGGCTTGCCGCGCACCTGGCCGATGCCTTTCCCCTACCCATCCGCCCCGACCGACGCGATCACGCGGCCGCAGGTACACCCCTCTCTCGGCGACGCAGGAACGTCACACAAGTGGTCGCAGACACCTCGATTTAGTCTGTGACCGGGTACTTGCAGCAGCCCCCGCGCGATGCAGAGCGCCGGGGTGGGGTGCGCCGACACGCCGGCCCGGATGGGGTGCGGCGCTGGCTGTAGACTCACCCGCGCGCCCCCCCTTCCCACCGCCGATCTCTCCTTCTCTCACCGAACGGACAAGAGTAAGAGCGGCACTCCTTCTGTCCCACTCCGCTCGCTGTCCGAGGGGCCCCGTGTACAATGAAAAGCGTGGCCGACAAACGATTGGGCAGGGTACACACGTAGTATGGGTGGGGACATCGGAACATGCCACAAAAGAGGGCTCCTGTGGCAGCGGGCACTGCCCGGCGCGCCTGCCTCGACGAGCGATCAAGCAACCCAATCCGCACGGGCCCAGCTGTGATGAGGCAAAGGAACTCCAGACTGACGCTACAGCAGCGGCAGCAACAAAAAGAGCGATCTTCTCTTTCATGCGAGCAGCTCGAACAAATCGGACAGGGCCAAGTCGATAGCTGCCCGGACGACTTCATGGACAGAGGTTGTCCGGACAGAAGATGCCCCCTCGCGCTGTTTGCCACTGGCGTCCGACAGCCTCGTGAGGATCCGCTGTGACAAGTATCAAGTATTTTTTTTCTTCTTGTATTCGATTGTCATTTTAGCAGGTGTGAAGAGATGCAGTTGCTCAAATCTACATGCAGTCCATGCCTGCGATTGGTCCGGCGCCGTTCACCTAGTCTGTGCTGATTGGCCCAGTTGCACCACCATCCATACTGGCACATCTGGCGCTTGGCGGCGGATCCGAGGGGCACCCGCCGACACCAGAGCCCGTGCCGCGTGACACCGCGGAGGCGGAAAGAATCAGTCGGCCGGCGCGAGTGGCAAGACGCGACGGCCCTTGACGCACCGCACAGCCCAATTTTCTAGCAGGCGGTCGACGTCGTCTGGTGTCGGCAGTCTCGGAGGCACACGCACGCCAGCTGGGCTCTCACCCTCTCGGAGGCGTGGCCGCTGGGCTGGATTCCTCTTTGTGGCTAGCATTGCAGGACATCAGCGGGCCAAAAATGGTCTTCGAAAGACCAGTCCACGTCTCTTTCTGGAGAACGCTGGGGCCCAAACTTCTTAGAGAAGCCGCCTGCGGCGGAGCTGAAAGCGGGAGTCTGTGACGTGCGGTGGAGGTTACGCTCGGAGCGTCGATCCAGGTCATTGCTGGCTGGACCACATGCAACGACGGCTGTTCAGCGTAGGGTTCCCCAGGTGCCTGTGCCGACCGGTCCCAGCACATGCCGAATGCGGGACCCGATCAGCCGCATCCGCCACCCTAACCGGCCTGCAGGGGGCCCACGTGACTCGAGCTGCCCCTGCTCGGCGTCTTTTTTCAATTCGTGGGATTGAGTTGCCCTGTCACGACCGCCTGTCTGGTCCACTATACCGACCCGCTGTAGTCAACGCCTTCGGCTCGCGGCGACTCCCACTCGTCTCCCACCACCTCCAGTGGCCGGTCACACTCCAGAGTACCTTCCCTCGACCTTCTTCCTGCTGTTGGTTTCCCTCCACCCTCACCGTGGACTGCAGCGCCCTCCCCCCCCCCAACTCCAGCGTCTCCGAGCCATTGAGCACGACGGCGGGTGCTACCACCATTGGCCGTCGCCGGCCCGAGGCACGCTCGGCGGCCTCAAGTGCCGTCGTCGACACGGAGCTGAACCGCCATCAATTTCGCACGACTGCGAAACGAGCGCGCTCTATAAGTTAGTCCAGCATGGCGCCATTTTATGGTGCCTCCGCGCTGGACTCGGAAGCTGCTGCTTCGGTTATATCGACCCGAGGTGGGCCCTTCTGCTTGCTGGCGGACTCTTCATCTCTGACGTCTGGTCGGAACGGGACGACGTTGTCGTCGCGGGCGCCGCAGCTGAATCGGGTCGCCAACAAGTGGGTGCGCAATGGGGTGGTCAATGGGGCCCCCAATGGGGAGGCCGGTGGCTCAGCGCTGTCACGCCCGCTGATGTTTACGCTCCGTCCGCCGACTGTTCATTGCCCCACCGGCTGTCAGGATGTCAATGACGCAGTCGCGGAGGCGTGGGCACGCGGTGGTGGTGCCGCATGGCTGCCCGGCGCGCCAGCCGTGAACTACTCTCCAGCCGAGGGGGGGTGCTTTTCGCTAGCGACTGCGGACGGGGGCCCCCTGAGTGACGCGGCTCTTTCCGCCGCGCTTGACTCTATCGAGTCGGCCGCGCTGGATGCGTGTGTCTCCCGCCATCTGGTCGAAGGCGGGGACGATCGGCTGCACCTGACAAATGGGGTCAACCGATACTTCTGTGCCCCAGTCTCGCCGCCCATGGATACCATCCTTCGCGGCGCATGTACTTGCTCGCCTCCGACGCCTGCCGGGTGGCACGCAGCGCGAGGCCTGCTGCGTGATCTGTGGACGGGGTGTACGACCTTTGAGGAGGCGACGGTGGCGGTCCGTAAGCGACTGCCCGCTGCCCTGGGCCTAGAGCCGCATATGCTGCCCGCCGCCGAGCATGACATCCAGGTGGTGTTGCACCCCAGCGGGTCCGACGCGGAGCTGGTGCCGCTGGCGATTGCCGAAGCACGGGCGGCTGAGGTCGGCTGCAGCCGTGTCATCAACATCATTGCAGCGGCGGGGGAGGTCGGGTCGGGTACCGCACCGGCTGCGGGTGGCCGCCACTTCTCGGCCTTCCCCCCGGTTGGCGACCGGGTGCCCCTGAATGGGGTTGCGGTGGGGTTCTCGCCGACGACGACGGTTGTGGAGCTGGCGCCGCGGAGCAGCAACGGGCGCGTGTTAACCGACTATGACCAGCGCGTTGTGGCGGCAGTTGACGCAGCCGAGGCGGAAGCGGCGGCCGCCCGGGAGGCGGCACCCTTCTTTATCATTCACGCCGTGGACGGCTCGAAGACTGGCCTCCGCGTGCCGAGCGTGTCGGCCATTGACGCACTGCGCACCCGCCTCGGGCCGCGTGTGCTCCTCGTTCTCGACGCCTGTCAGTGCCGGTCTGACGCAGCGGAGCTGGCGTGGTACCTCGGCCGCGGGGCAGTCGTGCTGGTGACCGCGTCCAAGTTCTTTGCTGCCCCCGGCTTTTGCGGCGCGGTTTTGGTGCCCCCATCCGCAGCCGGCCCGTTGTCGACGGTTCCGACCGAGGCCATCCCGCGAGGCTTCCGCGACTATCTGACATGCTCCGAGGTTCCCCATGCAATGCCGGCACTACGCAATGCCCTGCCGGCGGGCCCCAACAACATTGGCCTCCTGCTCCGCTGGGAGTGCGGCCTAACCGAAATGGAACTGTATGCCAAGCAGCGGTCTTGTCTGGACGCCCCCATTCGCGCTTGGGTCCACCGTGTTAAGGCGCTCGTCCGGACGCGGGAGCCGCGGCTGTCGCTCCTCGACGAGTGTGACGACTGTGCGGTGGCCGCGGGCACCACGGGCGCCACGCGCGTTGGTGGTGTCAACACGATTGTGTCCATCAAGTTCCTGTCTGGCTGTGGGGAGGGGCTTCTGACTGCCGCGGACCTGCGCAAACTCCACAGATACCTGACCTGCGACGCCTCGTCCGCCCTGCCGCCGACCGCGTCGGCCGAAGAACGGGTCGCAGTGGCGCCCGTGTGCATGGTCGGGCAGCCCGTCAAACTGGGGCCGTATGGCGTGCTCCGCCTGGCCATGAGCGCACCACTGGCGCGCAAGGTCGCGACGCCGGCGGGGCTGGCGGAGGCGCTAGAGCAGGACGCGATTGTGCTGAACAAGATGGTCATCCTCGGGCGCTACTGCGACGTTTTGGCGTGAGATGGGCTCGTTGTCCCTGCAGCCGCGGCGTACTCTGAAGGTTGAGTTCGTCGCCGCCCACTTGTCCAGGACGTATCTGTCTGGTTGTGCTCCCATTGCTTTTCCTCTGCTTCTCTGGTGGCACCGTGCCCTGCAGTAGTGGCCACGGTGCTGTTGATGCGCTATGTTTGGCGGCCCGTCGGCGTGGTCGTTCTTTTCCACTGGTCGTCTGCCGTGTCGTGGTCGTCTTCATCATGAGCTCCGAAACGAGGGTCGTGCATTGGTCACCCTGGTTCGGTTGATGACCCATTGTGCCGTTGTCTCGCGGCGCGCTGCACACAGTAATCATGACGCGAGTGGGTAATGGTGCTGGTGCCTCTACCTCCGAGGATTGTACAACTTGTGTTGGCTCGGCTGGGTGCGTGGACTGCCACGCCGTGCGCATGCCCCGAGTACCGTGGTGCCTCCCTCTCTCGTTGCATTTGTTTTTCTACCCTTTTCGTAGCCACACAGGTGGCCGCGGCGCTGGGCTTGTTTGCGGTGACACGCGGATGTGGCTGTCTGCTGTTGAGGCTTCATGCCAGCCTCGTGTGTCGCCGGTGCTCTCGCGCCGCCATAAAGTGTGTGTCATGGGGACAAGAGACGTCGGCATCCAGTTGCTGGCCCGCATCGCCCCCACTCAAGGTCTTGGAGCGGTTTGCTTCCTGCTTCCTCTGCTTCGTCCCAAAGCGTCCGGAGTGACCCCTGTGTCAATGGTGCGTGCGCTTGACCGACCGCTCGGAGACAAGTCTAACTCTCGCTCGCTGCTGTGTGGATGTGTTTGCGCTGCATATCTCTGACCACATACGCACGTGTTGATGAGACGGGCGCATGCTGTACGTAGGTGTAGTTGTGTGATGCGCGCGCCCACTGACCGATGCAATAGGCGACTCCACAAGAGATTTAAATGTGCTTGCCCAGACCCCGTTTCTCCCTCAGCACGCGAGCCCCGTGGAAAATGCCCGAGTCGACCATGCCTGCGAGGGCCCAGACGCCCCCAACGATGGCCGACAGTTGCACAATGAAGTGAGGGAAGGACCGCCGCTTGTCCTCATATTCAACTCTGATGGGGGAGAGCTCATAGAACACAAAGACGCCGGGCAGCAGCTGCCCGTCCTTGTTGGGGTCGCTCGGCCGGAAGAACTCGGTCACCGAGTACTGGTTGGTCTTGAGTGACCGCCCCCGCGCCTTCTTGTACGTTGTGGGCACGATCTTAGTGAAGTACTCGTGTTGGCCCATCGACTGACTCGCAGGCAGTGACTTCACTGTGCCGTCCAGCGGGTTCTTCTGGCCGGGGAAGCTTGCGCCAAAGCTCAAGGACCGGATGTGGTGGCTCAGGTCGAGTTGCCGGTTCCGGAAAACCGACATGTCGTGCAGATTGTGACCGTGGAAGTTGATCGAGTGGCCAGGAGTCTGTGAGAACAAGAGAACACGCGCTCAGTGCATACCAGCAATGACGAGTGGAAAAAAGAAACGTCAGTACAAAGCAAAGGGTCAAGCAGGACATCCAGACAAAGAACAGGGTAGCAAACGGCCAAAACGCAGTGACGCATACAAATTCAAGCCGAGTCAGGACCGCACGTACCAGATGAAACTTGCCCGACAGTTTTAAAACTTCGATGTACCCATGCACGTTACAGCCTTCAGTAGGGTCAAAGTCCCCCTCAGGTGGAAGCGACTTGACGCCCTCGCGCGCGCACTGTTCCACTCCTTCCAGGTCCGTCAGCAGCCAGCCGCGCTTCTCGTACGCCTGCTTAACGTCATCGCACTTGTTGCAGCATGTCGTCTGTAACCCACATAGCCAAGGCGAGAAACACAAGACAGCACACAGAGAGCACGTCCGCCAAAGAAACGTCAGATACCGAGGCCAAAAAATAGTGTGCACCACGTACAGGCTCCAAAACACAGCAGCGACCAGAATAGCAAGAGACCGCGCAACGCCCAGATGGTCCACACCGTACATCTGGGGCCGCGCCGTAGCAACTGCCACAGTAACCAGGCGGAAGGTCCACCGGCTTGCGTGCCGGCACCGCCTGCCGCACGGGATTGCGCTCGATCCGCTTTTTTTCGCCATGGATGACATGCCCTTGCTGGTCCAGCCGCGACTTGTACACGTGATTGGTAATCTCAAGCTGCATGTTGCCAGACTCTAGACCCGAAAAAAACAGGCAAGTCGGCCAGACAAACCAGACACCAACAACGAACACGCAGCGGCAGGAACAAGAGAGACTTGCGTTAGTCACCGCCTCGCTGTCTAAGAGCCGGCGGGCAGCCCCAGCCAACGGGAGGCCCATGGCTGCCACGTGAGGTCCCGGCCCAGGACGGGCAGCACTCGCTGTACATCCGACACCCGCGCACACCAAGGGCCGCGGCGGCCGACGCAGACAACGCCGTGCAGCGCCGTCGACCAAACCAGAGGTGCTGCGCCACAGGCTAGCACGCAACGCGCAAACGTCGGTCCACGGCCACCACACCACCAGAGACGCCATGCACCGCTCATCACCTGTCTGACGCTCTGCACACGACACCCCGCTTCATGGGTCGGTCCCCACATCCAGCAAGACGACATCACGCCGACGCATGACGCGTACCATCCAACGAGTCGATGCCAATGACATCACAGTTCTGCGAAACACAACGGTACCCAGTCGGGCGGGGACCAGCAAACAAACACGAGAGTAGAGGTGAACGTCAGTTTGAGCACGCTCCAGACGGCACACAGACCACAATGGAAGCGGAAAGCGGTCGAGCGCCCACGCGCAGCCCGCTCCACACCGACCCACAGTGCGGTCCGCAAGACTCTAAACGTACCAGTCGGGGAAAGTCCACAGAGAGGTAAATCTGAAGCGTCTCGTTGCGCCCTTCGTCAATGGTGATAGTCGACGTCCGTTCCGGGGTGAGGAAGGAGGCCGTCTCAGAGAGCACCAGGATGGCAATGACGGTCAGCGCCGCGACCGACACAAAGCCCCCACTGGCCGTCTTGACCCGAAAGTCCTCTAGCGTCTTGGGGAATGCATCCGCAGAGCGGACGCGGCGGCCAAAGGAGCGGAATGCGTCCATGGCGTTGGCGGCGTGCGGCGCCGCACCGGCCGTCGGCGGGATGCCGATGCGGCCTTGGGACGACGCGGGGTCGCAGTGTCACGCACTCAGACGGAGGCGCGGATAATGTCGGGCGTGGCCAGCTACGAAACAGCACCTCTGACCGACACCCGTCGCCGAGGACCACGCGTGCCGCCGTGAGGCCGGCACCGCATGTCCAGCGTACGTGAACGTAGTACTCGCGCGTGGGACGGCGCATGCGCCAGGCTGCGACACCAGCACCGACAGAATGGTCATTCAAGTCCCTCCAAACCCGGACTTTCTGACCGCATCGACGGATCACAAACTGTCAGCAGCGGGGCCCGCCCCACGTGGTGCACACATTGAAAAAAAAACGGAAACACGGAACCGAACCGCCGTTGTCACGTCCTCCACGAGTCACGCAACCCCGCTCGCGGCTCACACCGCTGGCCCCACACATCCGCCCGCGGTGCATTGGCGGCGTGCCCCGCCCCCCCCCCCCCCCGTACCTCCCTCGCTACGGGTTGACGGGCGTGGCGGACCACCCCCCCCCCTCCCCCGCGCCCGCCTCAAACACGGTCCGCACAAACGGCGTGACGCCGAGTTGCAGGCGCTCCACGCGGACCACGTCGACCTCCACCACCACAAACGCGTCTGGCGGCAGCTCCGACGCGACGCCCGCGTCGGCCTCGGCGGGCCGCGGACGGCCGTCGCCGCGCGGCGCGCCAGGCGGCCCCCAAAAAAACCACTCGCGGGCGCCCGCGGGGAGCCCCCCCCACGCCTTGGCGCGGGCGCCGCCGTCGGGGGCGCCACCGTCGGGGGCGCCGCCGTGACCGCCGGCCGCGCCGCCGCCGCTGCTGCCGCCGCCACCGCCGCCGCCGCCGCCGCCGCCGCCGCCGCCCCGCTCCGCGTCGGGCCCGAGGACGACCGCCCGCCCCGCCAGGCGGTACTGCTCGCGGCTGTCCGGGAAGTGGAGGCACAGCTCCGTGGCGGGACACGCGGACAGCTCCGTGGCCTTGGCCGACCGCCCGTCGCTCATAAAGGTGTAGGTGGCAGGGGCGGGCCACCCGCGCACGTTGATCGTGCGGACGGCGGGGGTGCCCGCGGGGGTGACCGTCGCGAGCGCGCCCGTGCGGGGGAGGGGGCCCGTACACGCGTCAATGGCCGCCGCCAGCGGCGCG
>Ga0115030_1001345_pt1 | contig 11092 bp, 7 predicted proteins | sample SidtaG_4_FD_87174 | JGI IMG/M metagenome (GOLD analysis project Ga0115030, IMG submission 87174) | Marine algal microbial communities from Sidmouth, United Kingdom - Sidmouth_Male1 metaG | ecosystem: Host-associated > Algae > Red algae > Unclassified | place: Sidmouth, United Kingdom | collected... | reverse complement strand
GGCGCGCCCGGCGGGGGCGGCCGGGGTGGCGGGGGCCGTGGTGGCGTGCCCCCCCTCCTCATTTCGCCCGTCCCCCCCCCCCCCCCTCTCTGCCGCCATCCACGGCTTCTTTCCCTACCCCCTCCCCCCTGTAGTTCCCCCGTACTCCCCCCGCCCCACCCACTACCGCGGCGGCGTCGATGCGCGGCGGCGGCCGCGCGCCTGCCCGACCGACCGGCGGCCACCGCCGCGCGCCTGCCCGACCAAGCGCCGGCGGCCGCTGGGCGCCTGCCTAACCGACTGCCGGCGGCCGCCTCGGCGCGGCGGCTGCGACGACCCCCACGGCTTGGTGCGCCGCCACGGACGTCGAGCGCGCCCTCCCCCGCGCCGCCCCGTCCCAGTGGCCCCCCCCGCCGCGGCCACCGCGCGCCGCCTGACATGGGCGGCGCCCCGCGCGCGCGTCGGCAGCGTCGGCGGCAGCGCCGCCGCCGCCGCCCATCGAACCGGCGGTGATTCCACCCGCGGCGTGCGTGGCGAGCGGGCGGCCGGCCGGCGGCGGTGATTTCCGTTCTCTTCCTTTTTTTCGCCGACGACCTCCGTCTTTCCCCGACGACGCGTGACGCGCGTGCTCCTCCTCCGCGTCCGCCCAGCACCGTTGCAAGCCGTGTGCGCGCCGGGCGGCGGACATGGCGCTTTCTTGGCTGATGTCGCGCCCGCCACCGGACTGGGCTTTTCCGCCGCGTCGACCGCCGCTGTACCGTCGGTCGTCGGCGGCGCGCTGACAGGCTGCGGCGGCGGCGGCGGCGGTGGCGGCGGCGGCGGCAGCGGCGTGTCAACGTCTGCGGCAGGCGCCGCGGTGGCCGCCGCGCCGCGGCGGGTGACCCCGTCCCCCGGGTGGTGGCGGCCACCACCATGGCCTTAACGCCCGCCGCCACCCGCCTTGCGGCCGCCGCGCTGCGGCTGGTGCGGTCGGTGACAGCGGGGGCGGGGGGCTGGCGGCCGCCGCTGCGGGCTCCCGTCGTATTGCCGACGGCAGCCGGCGGCAGCGGCGGTCCGAAACGCCGCTCGCCGCCCCGTGGCCGCCGCCGCCCCTTCGCGCCGCGCGACTCCAGCGCCGCCGGGTTCACGCCGCACCGTCGAGCGCCATCGTACAGTGCGCCTGCGAAGGGGGCTGCGGCGGCCGGCGGTCCGGCCGGCCGCCGCCGCCGGGCAAGCGGCTGTGTGGCGGGGTTGGCGCGCGCCGACCGACGGCGGCGGCGTCGTGCGAGGTGACCGCTCGACGGGGCGGCGCCCGCCCTGCGTGGTGGGTGCGGGGGGCTGGACGCGCAGGCTTCCCGGTGTGGACCGCACCCGCCTGCGCGGCGGGCGCGGGGGGCCCGATTGGAAATCTGCCCGTGTCGGCAGCGGCCTCGGCCGACGGCGCCGTCACGCCCAGGCCGTGGGGGGCCGCGACGGTGGTCGGTTGGGGCGCGGCCGACAGCGCCGCGACCGCGATCCCGTGCGGCCGATGTGGCCGGCTGCGGTGCGGGAGCCTCGTGTGAACCCGTCCGGCTCCGTGACCGGCCGTAGGGCGCGTCGGGTGGCACGCGTCGTTGGTGGGCAGAGTCAGGCGGCGCCGCGGGCGAGGGCGGACAGGGCGGGGGGGGTTGAAGAGAAAGTGGGCTGTGGTTGCGACGTGCGGTGAACGTATCTTTATTCTGATTGGTCATTTTCAAGTTCCCAGGCCAGGGTGTTTTCGCGAACGCGCTTTCAGTGACGACTCTGCGGCGAGCTGCCCTTCCTCTTCTAGTTACGCCAGCGGTGGCGGTGGCGGTGGCCGTGGCTGTCTCGGTGGCGGCGGTGGCGGCGGCGCTGGCTCGTCGACGGCCTGCCCCCACCTGGGGGCTGGAATGGTGCTCTCCCTGCCGCCATGGGCACGCTCTTGGCGACAGCGGCCATGGCAGCAGCAAACGCCGCTGCCGTGGCGCGGCAGCCGACACCGGCAGAGCTCCCTCCCGCCCCCCGCCCCCCCAGAGTCCTGGGTGCACTCCCCACCCCCCCCACTCCCTCACCGAGCGCGGCGTCAAAGATGTACGCGTCTTTGGCCGTGCGACAGTCGGTGTTGGGCGGCTGCCCTGCCCTCGCCGCCCAGTACGCCTTCGGGGGGGTCCCAGCAGATGGAAGTCCCCCAGCCGAGGCAGGCCGACCTCCGCTTGATACAGCCGTTCGCGAAAGCCGCGGGACCGTCTGCACCGGCATCCACGCCCAGCACGCTCGCTCCTCAGCCGCTCCCCTATACGGCTCTCCCCTGCTGGCAGCAGGTGTCGCGTTGTGCGGCGGCACGCTCCACCCGCCATCGGTGGTCAACACCTCGGCGAGGCGGCTCGCCGCACGCGTGCGCCGCGGCCCCACCGGGTCGTCGCCGCCGCCTCTGCCGCCGCCGCTGCCGCCGCCGTCGCCGCACGCTCTGCGGCGACGCGGGCGAGGAGGCCCGACAGGGCGGCGGCGGTGGAAACCCCCGGCGCCACGTCGGCCTTTCTCGCCGCATCATCGGGCGCGACGTTGAGGCTCGCCCGTGCACGCACGGGGTACGCGTCGGTGGCGGCAGCGGGCGCAGCCACGTCGGCAGCGGCGGTGGCGAGGTACGGTGCCGCCTCTGTGAGTGCCATGGTGGCGTCGGCGGCGGAGGCGGCGGCGGCGGCGGCTCCGCTAGACCAAGGGGGGGGGTGGAAGGGGAGGGGGGCCGAGCGCGTCATGGGGTAGGGATGGCAATGGGGGGGTAGATGCTTGGGGGGGGTGATGGTTGGGGGGGGGGATGGCGGAGGGGGTGGATGGCGGAATGGGGTGTGCCCAATACGGCGGCAGCTCGCGGCAGGCGGCAGGGTGGCATCTAGAGCGGGAGTCGAAATGCCGCCGGGTGGAGGAGAGGGACGGCGGATGGATGAGGCGCGGCGGATCCGGCGACAGGCCGGTGGCAGCGGGCGGCCTGGATGACCGCCGCGTCCGCCGCCGCCGCCGATGCCGCCGTCTTCGCCGCCATCGCGTCCACCGCAGCGCGGGGGCGCCCCCCCCACCCCTCCGCGGCGGAAGTGGCTGCGACCACCACCGCTGCCACTGCTGCAACCACCACGCTGTGGGCGCCCGACTTCCCGCTCCCCCGCACGCCCGCTGTCGACATGGAGGCGGTGGCCGCGTTCGCGGCGGGATCCCCTAGGCTCCACGTCCTGTCTAAAGTGTCTGCAGTTGTGTCGGTCAGCCGTGCCGTCATTGCACTGATCACCGACGGCGTCGACGTGCCGCTGACGCCACTGTCGGCGCTGCCGGTGGTGGTGGCGCGAGTGGTGGAAAATGACGCGGCCGGGGCCGCGGCAGCGTGCCGGGTGGTGACACCGGGGCTGTCAGCTCCCTTTTTGACGGGGTGACGTGGAGAGTAGCGGTGGACTGCAAGGGAACCGCCGCTGCGGCGGCCAACGCGCTCGGTGCGGCGACAACGGCCAACGGGGCGTGTTCGGGCAGCGGTCCGCCTGCATCGCAGCCGCCGCCCCTCTTCCCCGTCGGCCGCGTGCACTAGCTGGTGCACCCCCCCGCGGCGGCGGCCAGCTGTGGCTACGGTAGCGGCCCCAAGGCGGCGGCGGTGGAAGCACTGGCCGGAGCCGTCGTCGCGTCGGTGGTACGCGCAGGTGACGACTCTGCCCTACAGCGGCAGAGACTGTTCTTCGCGCACCTTTTTTGTTTTTATTAAAAGTAAAAAGAATGCTGGCAGGGATGTCAGGCACTGTGTGGGTCGGTGCCCTAGTTTTTCCCTTGTCCTGTGCCCATTTCATGAAACAATGCGAAACTGCTACTCTTCCCATCCTACTCTACTCAGACAAGCGCCTCTTGCGCAGCCTAGCCACGGGAGCTTCCTGCTCCGCAGCTGGACCACGCAGACGCGCCGGCTGTTCGCCTATCTTCTTGCACGCGGCCACTGCGCGATTCATGGCGGCGAGGTCGTGCGCCGCGTGGCCCAGCGCCTCGTCCGCCAGGGCAATGACGCCCTGCAACAGTGTCATGATCTCGTCGGCCTGAGCGACGCGCAGACGCGTCCTCTGATGTCGATGGCTGATGGAGAGGCTGTTGTCGTCGCCATGGGCAGCGCACACAGCCTTGACCTCTTTCTGGAGCAGCGCGGTCATCAACTGCACCCGAGCCAGTGGCGGCTGGGACTCCCAGTTGCAGGCGGTCCGCTCGTGCCGGCCGCACAAAGTACAGCGCTTCCCCTTGTTGGCCGCACTGTCGTCACTCCGCCTCTCCACGGCCGACCCGTCACCCCGAGACACTCCGCCTGCACCCACCGACACCTCCCCCTCCTCGCCGCCTTCATGCACAGCATCGGTGTGAGGCTCGTTTGGGCGGTCCCCCGCACCGGCAGCGACGCCGCAACCAGCCTCCCCACCGCTACGTGGTTGGTCAACAGACTCGCGCGGCCGGTCAGAAACCCGTCCGTTCACTCCTCCTCCTTGTTCATCGGTGCCTGTCCGGTCTCCGCCACGCGCCTCTGCGACTGATGGCGCACCCAGGTGGCCTACATGGCCAGAGGCCGTGCGTCCATTGAGGAGCAAGCGCCTGCCACCGCCGGTAGTGGGTGCGATCGTCCCCTCCAGGGCGGATGTCATTTTCACACGGAGGGTCTCTAGCAAGGGGACCGGGGGAAGGGACGCGGGGAGTGATATTGGGGGAGGAGGGTAGCGCCGAGAGGGCAAGGGGATGTGGAGTGGTGTTCGTCCTTCGGACGGGTGGTGGCGTTGTCCCACTACTACGGGGGTACGCGAGCGCAGCGATGAGACAGAGCCTCACCTGCGACAGTCGTACGTCGACTCGCTACCTTTATGGTCTGGGGTGAGGGGCTCAGCTTCGACAATTTTAAAGTAACCCTAGGCGGAGCTGCCGAGCTATTGGGGTCTCCTGCCCTCGTCCACTCCTGGGAGGCTGGTAGGAGGTAGACACAAAGCGGACACCCGCACAGGAACTGCAGTAGACAGTTGCAAGCCGTCAGTGTCGAGGTCAGAGCCGGTCGGCTGGCCACGGGTAGCGGTTCCCTCAGCATGTACTAATTCGTCGGGGGTGATGATTCAAGCGGCTCCAGTTTCTCTGGGCGGCGATTCGAGAACCTGCCTCATTTTCTAGGGGCACCCTAGGGGTACAGTGAAAGCGACGGGAACGCCAGCGCTTGCGTGGTTAGCGGGCGGTTGGGATTGGGACGGGCAAGGATGTCCCATGTGAAACCGTCGCCTTTGGCCCTCATGACGTGGAGGCGAACTGGGGGGGGGGTGGCTGCGGTGTGGAGGCACGCAGGGTCACACTGCCGTACGTGGAAAAGGAAGCGCAGCCGTGGTGGCCCAGGAGGTGCCAACTGGAAAGCAAGGATTGTCGTTTGTGTCTCAGTTACCGTCGGCCGTCTTGACGTGGAGGCAGTATCGATGGTTGTTGGTTGCGCTGCGGAGGCACCTCAGGGGGACACTGCCACGAGCGGGAACAGCAGCGCTGGTGAGGCGGATGGCGAAGCGGGAAAGGGCAAGGGGGGAGGGTACCGCTCCTACAGCCCTTCGCCTTTGGCCATGACGAGGTGGCAGCAACATTGGGGGGCTGGTACTGAACTGTGGAGGCACTTGGGGGGCAAAGAGGTGGCGGAGGGAGCACCAGCCCTAATCTGGCCGACGAGGAGGGGGGCAGGAAAGGCAAAAGTACTGTCCCTCGTGCCGCAGTTCGCCGTTGGACCGAAACCGGTGGAGGAATTCTCGGTGTGGCAGGTTCTTGACAGCGGGGCTGTCAGTGGAGCATTTTGCCAGTGGAGGGACACCGCTCGTGTGGCGAGCAGGCTCGGGGATTTCGCTCGTGTGGCACGGTGTCTGTCCTCCTGTGACCAACCCTGCCCACTCCGTGTCCCCCTGTTGTGGTCTCATTCAAGCGCTGTTGCTCCAGTTGCCCCCCCCCCCCCTCCTAGAGGGAACCACGGCTGACCCCTCTCTGACGCTCCGCGCGGGTGACAATGTTCTTCTTGTGATATAAAGAGGCCGGGTCGTTCAGCAAAAAAACCGCCCTCCCAATCATCCAGCACTGCCGGCCAGAACCGCCCCCGACTGCCACCGGAATCGGGGATGCCGTTGCCGCCGCGTCGCGCTCGCAGAGGCTCCCGCGGCTCAGTGCTGGCCATCCGGACGTCCTGCCCCCGGCCATCGCGACCACCACCGCCGCCACGGCTGCCACCACCGCCACCAGAACCTACGTCGTCGCGACTGCCGACCCGATGCCGCTGCCGACATGCGAGGCGGGGTCAACTCACGGATCGAGCTGCTCCCACCCGTCCGCCGCGGACCATCGCCGGTGGTACCGCTTCCCGGTCGCTGTCCTGGTCTCAGTCGTAGTCGCGGTTGCAATCGCAATTTGTTTTCACGCCGCAGTTCCGGCCACCGCCACCTCCGCCGGGGCTGGTGTTGTCGAGACAACGGTCGCCTCTGCTGCCGCAGCCTGCGCGACCACGACATCGCTGTATCAGAACCCCGCCACGGCTCGGCCTGTCTATACGATCCGGGATCAGGCGGGAGTGGTCTGACGACGTCACCTGATTCCCAGGTGGTCCGAGACTTCCAGGTCTGCCTCTCGCCGGTGCTCACCGTAGCAGCCGATGGCGATGGGGGCTCGCGGATGTGAGGTCGGGGTCGGGGGGTTGGGGAGGTGCGTGGCGGACGACGGTTGCCAACGGTAATTGTCGGATTGAGGCGGCAAACCGGAAGTGAGGAACGGTCGTCTGGGTTGCGGCTCCTTGTATGGCCACTGCCATCCCCCCCCACCCACGGGCTGGAACGCCCCGCCGCCCACGTCGGCGGCCCCCCGCCGCACGCGTCGGCGGCCCGTGCGGCGCACCGCCGGTCCCAGCCGTCACGCGCCTGCCCTGCCGTGTCGATCCCGGAGCCCCCGGCTTTCACGCCGTGCGTGCCATCTTGGGACTTCTGTCGCCGCTGCCGCCGCGCGCTGGGCGCGCCCGGGCGGGGCCGCCGCAAGTGCGCGCCATTGCGAGGCCGCCGGGACCCACGCCGTCATCCGCGGGCGGCAGCGCCGATCGTTGCGTAGCCGCTGGCGCCCACTCACGCCTCAGATGACGCGTCAGCCGTCAGCGGCGAGCGCGGCACGAGGTGCGGCGTTGAGGCGGCTACGGCAGCCGCGGTGGCGGCAGCCCCGACGGTAGCAGGGCGCCCGCCGGCGCCGCCATCAGCGGGCAAGAGGGTTCGCGACACTTGGGATGTTGGAGCGGGTGGCGAGCGATCTTCGGTGATCTGCTCAGTCACAGCAGGCCTTGACAAGTGACAGAAAAGAGGTAAACACTTGGTTTCTTGAACTACATAGTTGCGAGGGAATGCACGTTGGGAAATCCTACGCATTGAGGAGCTTGGCGCGAGACAGGGGGGCTAAACGTGGCGCACTGATGACACATGCGGACTCTTCCTGCTCCATTGTTCCGCTACGCAAACTGCTTTTCCACCACATTATGTGCGGACACTGTTCTCTTCCAACCTCTTGTTGCTCGACACCGCACGGGAGGACCGACTTGCCTCTCCACTGATGGTACGTGGCACTATTATACAGCTACTCTCTATGTATAGCTCGGCTGAGCGGCGAGCCTCTGAAAAGCGACAGCACCGGCCACTACCTGCGTGTGTGGACAACCACCATCTTTTCTGACAACTGACAGACTGGATTGGTCCTCTTTGGCTGTCCTTGACAGTCTCGTAGAGTCTCGTGGAGACCTTGTACGCCTTTCCGACGTCACATCATGAGTACGACAGGGGCTACACCTTCCCACTGACGCGGTATCGCCATGGAGGGCGACCACTTCGCTTCCCAGGAGGCCACGTCAGGCTCGGCCGCAGCCAATCCGGCGGGGGCCCGCTCAGCGGCTGCGGGGTCTGCGGCGATGGACCCGTCACCGGGAGGACCGGAAGCGGTCAGGTTGGCTGCGGGCGGCTCGGCAGCGGGCAGCGGAGTGGCGGGCAGCACAGCGGATGCTAGCTTACCAGCGGCGGCGTCTGTCAGTGCGTCGGCGTTGCTGCCCCGCAAGCGTCATGCGACGGACAGCGACGGGCTGACCGAGGCCGTGCAGGACGACGTCGACACGATTTTGGGCCTTTGCGGGGTCGCGAAGGAGATGCCCGAGTCCATTGAGCACAAGGGGAAGCGGTACAACATACAAGAGCCCGGCTACACGGGCAGGACGAGATCGAGCGCGTGGAGCTTTTTGCATGTGTACAAGGAGAAGCCCGACGCGAAGGACGCAACCGTGATCTGCTTGATATGCCACCGCTTGGGCTCCCGCAGCCAGCTACTCCTCGCGCAATCCAACGTCACCAACGCTATCAAGCACTTCCAGAACCTGGGCCGAGGCAACACGCCCTCCCTGTCCCAGCTGGTGCACGCGCGCGCAACGATGTTCATGTCCAAGAACGTCTCGGGGGGCAATCGTCTCAACCGGGGCACATCCAAAAAGCCCATGGACAGCTTCGTGGTGCCCAAGGCCGACAAGCGCTCCAACCACCTCGACTTCGTTCTGATGCAAGTCATGTCCCTGTCGCCGCACGCACTCGCCACCAACGACTACATGCGCAAGTTCCTCAGCAACGTGGCGTCCTACAACCCGCCGTCGCCCAACACTGTCACGCACCACCTGGCCGAGCTGTACTCCTTCGTTGCCGCCGCAATACGCCGACAGCTGCAGCATGCCAAGGACCTGTACACCGGCCTTCCTTTTTTGCACCTTGTGGCAGACTTGTGGACGGAGGGGCACACCAAGACGTCCTTTGGGTCGGTTGTATTGCGGTATGTTAACCCAGCGGCGGGCGACATGGAGGAGTTGCATCTCGGCGTCTCCCTCTTTGTTGGGCGGCACACGCACGGCAACATCAGCAAGTGGTTGCTGGGTCGGCTGCTTTACTTCGGCCTTGACCAAGCCGACATTGCGTCGACAACTACGGACTCGGGTTCCAACATTCGGAAGGCGTTACGCCGTCTGCCTTACCCGTGGAACCCTTGCGTCGCCCACTCCCTGCACAACGCGGTCATCTACGCCCTTGGAGCCGTATCTGAGCGCCCGCAGCGGACAGACGCCGGTAACGGTGAGGAGGAGCATCAACCGGAGCGGAGCAAGAACCCATCGGCCCGAGCGCTCGTGGCGAAAGGGCGGAAGCTTATGGGCCACTTCAACCACTCGGAGCGAAGTGTGGCGATCTACAAGGATGCCAACGTGCCGCACGACGGGCCGTGCCGCCTGCTCATTACGGACGTGCCCACGCGGTGGAGCTCAACATACATATCCATGGCTCGGATGTACACGTGCTACTCGAGGCTCGCTGTCTTCTTTTCCTCAAGTGAAGTCGGGGCTGGGGCGCGGAAGCGGCAGCTGACGTCTTCGGAATGGGACCGCCTCCGCCAGGTAATGGGCGTGCTGAAGGGTATTTTCGAGGTGTCGACGAGGTCCCAGAGTGCCACACAACCTGTTTCGCACCTGCTTTCGCTGCTTGTGTCGTTGTGGCGTGTTTTGCACGACGAACGCTTCTTTGTGCCCGCTCGCGCAGGTCTGCCGCTCGCTGTCGGCAACGAGGCGATTGAAGCGTACATTGACGAGCACAACACGGCGCCGGTGATTGTTGTGGACAACTACCTCTACCCGGCCGAGTATCTTTACGTGGATCCAGCGCCCGGCAATGAGCCGCTCTGCGACGATGCGGCGACGGCTTTGCGCGTTCTGCGGAAGCAGCTGGATGATCGACTCTTCAACAAAGAAGACAACTCCCGGCATATCCTTGGCAGCGACTCGGTCATCATGGCGTGCAAGCTCTCGCCGGGGGGCTCGCGGAAGATGCAAACGCTCGCTCGGCTGACGGGCAGCGTTGACCCCAACTCGAAGGCTGTGTGGCTACTCAAGGACCTTTGCGACAGAATGATCTCGCCCACCCAGCCCGCTTCCATCCTTCCTACCTCTACCACCGCCACCGCCTCCACTAAGGCGATAAGGCGTGCTCGTACCTGCTTGGTGGAGTCGAGTGACGATGACGAGACGCAGACCCGCGACCAGCGCAACTCGGCGGAGGTGTCGCACGCCGACGCGGCCAAGGCTGAGCTCGACGCCTTCTTGCATCTGGTGGATGGAAAGAAAAAGATGGACGCGCTCGAGTTTTGGAGGCAGCAGAACAGCAAGTTCCCGTTGCTGACGTTGGTGGCCTTCTCTGTGCTCGGGGCGGTCGGTACGTCGGCGGCAGCGGAGCGGGCTTTTTCGACGGCGGGCAACATCATGACGCCGAACCGGTCTGCTCTCTCGTCGCAGCACCTGGAGATGCACTGTCTGATCCGGGGAAACGCGCATCTGCTCCCGACGCCCCTCGGCAAGGTCCCCGTCCTGTCGGCAGTGGATGAGAACAAACTGCGATCCGAGATGCCGTTGGCTGGTCGCCGTCAAGTGCCCGGAGATGCCGACAACATGTCGTCAGCAGATGACGCGCCAGTTGGGTGTATGCTGTAGGCGACGGCGACGCGGTGTTTGATTGTGTGTGTATACCTTCGGGAGGTCTCGACTAGTGATGTGGATGGAGTCGTGGGGATTGGGAGAGACACTGTGGCACTACGGTGCGGCATCCCCTGCGTTGCCAAGATCACCCACTCGGCAACGCACGGGCCGCTCACTCGGTGGCGCGCACACGAGCGACCGGGCACAGGCACAACAACGAGCGCCTCCGGGCGTACAAGTTTTTCTGTGGGTAATTTTCCCCTCCGAGTCACGCAGCCGTGCCCTTGTGCGGAGCTGCTGTCGAGAGTGACGACTATGCCCGCCAGCAGTGGGTCGGGGCGCTCCCACGCCAGACAGATGGCCGAGGTCGAGTCCGGCCGTGAAAAATACCCGCAGAATACGCGGTGTGTTTCCTTGGAACGAAATACCCGGTCACACATCTCGGTCGAAAAGTACCCACGAAAAAACGCTTACTGTTCACCGGCTGACGATGTACGCTGGATTGGAGCTCTCTCTTTCAGGCACGCGGTTGCTTGACAGGAAAAATCTCAAATACGCAGACGCTGGCAGAAAATGAGTACGCTTGAAGACCCCTGGTCG
>Ga0115030_1001339_pt1 | contig 11116 bp, 15 predicted proteins | sample SidtaG_4_FD_87174 | JGI IMG/M metagenome (GOLD analysis project Ga0115030, IMG submission 87174) | Marine algal microbial communities from Sidmouth, United Kingdom - Sidmouth_Male1 metaG | ecosystem: Host-associated > Algae > Red algae > Unclassified | place: Sidmouth, United Kingdom | collected... | reverse complement strand
TCAGGAGGGCAGCTTCTGGCCACGATTGTTGATGAAGTAGCCTACTAAACTGGCTGTGGCAATAGTGCTGGCAGGCTCAATTCGCGCCGTAGGGGTGGGCCATCATCGAGGATTGACTGTACATGGATCTGCCACAGCTGAGTTGGACCGTCCATTACCGCGACCGGATTTTCTTCCAAGTCAACGGCTCTACGGACGAGGCGGGGCGGCCAACGTTCATGGCCGCACCCCGGCGGCGGCGGGGCGATGTGTCGGCGGCAGCGCCGACGGCAGCGGCGGCCGGCGGCAACGGCGAGTTTGGTGACGATGACCTTTGCATTGTCGAACCGGGGGACGACGGCAACCAGAAGCCGCCGCCAAGTAGCGCCCCGGTGAAAAAAGTCTACATCATCGACGATTCGAGCAGCGGCGGCGCGGGAGACGCCGACGCTGCCGAGGGTGGGTCCTACGGTCACCGCGGTGTGGGAGAACACTAGGCGTCCTCTTCTGGCGACAAAAACAAAGGGCATTCGGGAGAAACCGACGACGACGACAACGGGAACAAAGATGGTGGCGACAGCGACAACGGCTGGGCCTACGACGAAGACGACGAAGATGACGAAGACGACGAAGACGACGAAGATGACGAAGACGACGAAGACGACGAAGACGACGACGACGCTGAATTTGGTTGATGACGACGACGCCGACAATGAAGATGACGGTAGCGCCTACATAGGGCGGCGGCACGAAGGGCTTCTTGTAGCTCCCAAGACGGTTGTGCGAGGAAACCGCTGGGGAGCGAATGTGGTGATTGCGGGCTCGGGGCTGGAACTTGTTTGGTAGACGTCACTCTGGGTTTGAGAAAGCGCTTGGACGAGGGAGGGCTTGCTGTAGATGTAGCAGTATCGAGGCGACCAGAGGGCGGCCGCTATTGACCGCCCTCTTTGTGTTTTCTTTGCTTCCGCGGGCGCCCCCATTTGCCCTCTCCACAGGCGATGGAACATTGGATGACGTCTCGCCCCGCCCCCACACGGCGCCGCGACCGCCTCCCGCCGTGCCCCAACAGGTGCCGTACCCACAACAAGCGCCCCAGTGCCGGTGCCGGCCATTTCGCACGCGAGCGGCAGGTTGGCGTCTGCCAACAAATTGGCAGCATTGGCCCTCCAACGGGGGTGTCCCCTCGCGCGAGGGGACACCCCCGTGGGAGGGCCAATGCGATCGCCATGATGCACACGTGGTCGGTGGACGGCTACACCCCCTTCACACTGTTAAAAACGCCGTTTTCGCCGCAAGGAGAGAGGAGAAGCAGGCTAGCGTACTTTCTCCGCACACTCGGCTGCTACGGTGGATTTTCCCTCCTTGAGAGGCATTTTCACGTGAGGGGAAAACAGACGGAAAGAGTAAGGTAGTACGCTTCACCGCAGCATGCGGCGCAGAACGGCGTTTTTCACAGTGTGAAGGGGGTGTCCCCAAGTACTGCGGCCCATAATTCTACCTCGCAGCCATTTGCGGGAGGAAACAGCTTCAGAACCACTGCGCTGTAGAGGTGAAGGAGCGCAGCAAGGTGTGCAGGTGTCGGGGGGAACGATGCAGAAAAAGAAAACCCTGTTCCAGCCCACTGTCACGTGCAATATATACTTGACTTCTTCACAGGAAAACATGAGCAGAATCTTCCATAGTATAGTGGTCAGTATGCCCGCCTGTCACGCGGGAGACCCGGGTTCAATCAAAAGATCATCCCGGTGGGAGAGTTGCAAAATATTTTTTCTGCTACTAAGAGCCTTCACACCTCCAATCGGACGAAACGCACGTTCTCGTTGCTTAGTAACAGCAAGTTGTGACGGTAACAGCAGCCTGTGACGATCGAGAAAGCCGTCCAGATCGATCGTAGCGATCATAAGACGATTCTAGACACGAAAGAAAGCTCTCTCGTGCCTCGCCGCCAGTATTGACGCGGTTGGTGGAAACAAATTCGCTCTCTCGCTCCTTTCAGTCCCTTTGCTTCGCCTCGACCCCCTTCTTTCTCTTGGCACGCTCTCCTAGTCCACCGTACAGCGTGCCAGCGACTCATCGCGCTCTCACCCGCAGTGCCGACGGCCGGCGGCCCCGGTGCCGGCGACGATGCTCTGGCACTGGCGGGCGGCACCGTCGCCACCGTCCTGCGCTGACCACATGGGGCGTCCACGGTGCTCACCTCCACCCGTGCTAGCGCCCTCGCAGCCGCCACGTACCACTTGCGCGCACTCGCCGCCCATACGGTGGCGGCGGAGCGTTCAAATGGGGCAACCGGCTTTGCGCTCCCCCCCGTCGCCGGTGGAGTGGTCGACCTCGCGGCGCTCCCGGGAGCGCTCGACGCCTCCTTCACCACCATCCGTGTAGTCGTGGCACCGCCAGAGGAGCGGCTGGTCGCCGCCGCCACGGCGGCGTCAGACGCGGCGGGGAGGCGCCCCCGGCGTCTACTGAAGGTGGCGGTGGGGGCGGCGCCCAGAGATTCGCTGATGCCCGGCGGCGGCAATTGAGCCACTTCACTGTCGCCGACGGCCTGTGCGCGTGGTGAGGCGGGCTGGGAAGGGCGGGGCGGGACGGGGTGGGGCCGGGAGGGGCTTGACGATACAATGAGAGTACGAAAACATTGGGAAGAAGGCATTCTTTAGAGGATAGGAAGCTCCTTGTGGCACACGAAGCACAGGCACTGCACCAGGACACGCTCTTTCTCGTCGTCTACCCCAAAAAGCGAGCACAAACGTCGATAGAGGCAGGTGCTCTCTGCAAAAAAGTTGACGACGCTGGCCAAGGCATGCGCAGCTTGTTGCTGTTTCCACGATATCGGGCTCCACGCCAGCTCCACCTCCTCTAAGGAAGGCACAGAATCACGCAGAGTGGCCACAGGAAAAATAGAGCCCCACCACTTGGAAATCAGAACAACCCCACCCGCCTCGAGCTCTTCCAAAGCTCCCACCACAGCCTTGGCAGCACCGAGGCCGTAGCGAAAGAAGTGAGGCCGGCTCGCCAGGGCGGCCATCGAGAAGGAAGCAAAAAAAGACCCCGACTCAGCGTAAGCAGGAAACAAAGCAGTGTACAAAATACAAGCAGCATCTGCAGAGAGCGACGGGGGAGGGCAGCCCCACGCAGGCCCACGCAGCACGTTACCGTGCTCGTGTGCCTTCGTACCCGCATCAAAAAGAGACGCCGACGCGAGCAATCCCAGCGCCGTCGGGATGCCAACTGCCGCCACGCCACGACCCACGAAAGCAGAAGCGGGCACAAACGCGCAGCTAGAGGTGCCGAGCGCCTCAACCACAACGCTCGATGCTGCGCAGGCGTGACGAAGAGAGACAGCAGCCCGTGCTGCGGCGCGTCGAAGTGGCTCCGTATCTGCAGAGTTGAAAAACATTAAGCACACGGCCATGTCTCCATCTCGTCCACTCCTCCCAACTTGTTGGGCATACATGTCCACCGAGTCTGGGGCGGTCTGTGGCCATACATCCGAAGAAAAGAAGCGACGGGGCTCGTCACAGAAATGCGCGTGGATGAGTATTGGAAATAGGAGCGGTCTCATGCATAGAGAAGGTCGCCGCACACGTCAGACAGAGGAGAAGTGAACAGGAGCCCACAAACATACCATGTGCACCACAAGACGCACAGCGGGCGAGTCGATGCCAAGCCCGAAGGCAATCGTGGAAACGACAATGACCCGGCGCCTTGTCAGGAAAGCGGCCTCCACAGCGCTCCTGTCTTGCCGGCCAGCGTGATACGGCAAGAAAGTAGCCCCGGCCGCGGTCGCTGGCGTTGCGTCGTTCAGCTGCAGAAGGCCGAAGACGAGGTCGTCTGCGTCCTTACGAAGGTGCACGTAGACGATGGCGTTGCCATTACGTCTGGCGGCAGCCGCGCAAAGCTCAAAGGTTCGTCGCAGCCGGAAAGCGCGCTCGGCTGGCACAGGGCGCAGCAGGGAGCTTGGACCGGTCCAGGAGAAGAGGGGAGGGCGCTGCTCGACGCGCAGAGCCAGGTTGGACCGAAAGAAGGGGTGTCGGAACACACGCGACCCCGGCATGGCCAACGCCTGAAGAAGTCGGGCTTCATCAACGCTCTGCAGGGTGGCGGTAAGCGCGAGACGCGGGGTATTGGGGAAGAGTGCAGCAGCTTTGGTCATCAATGGTCGCCAGGCGGGCCAAGACAGCCAGGTGTGCGCCTCATCAAACACCACCAAGCCCACCCCGCACGCCTCCAACACTAGACACAGTTCCAGGTTCATGGCGACTTGCTCGGGGGACACGACCAATGCCGCGAGCGCTCGTCGACCGAGGCAGTCGAAAATCGCGTGTCGGGCGTGCGGAGACGTCTCTGACGAAAGGGACGCCGCCGAGACGCCGCGAGACTGGAGGTAGTTCACGTGCTGACGACCCAAAGCCGTCAGAGGGCATACAACGATCGTGACGCAAGCAAAGCGGCACCAAAGCAGAACGGCACACAAGGCAAAGACCAGCGTCTGCTCGATCAGTGACACAACTGATAGCAGAACAGCCCATGTTGTCATTAGAAGGTCGTCGCCTACACCTATTGTCGTAAAATCCTCCTCCTTAGTGACACAGCCGACATCGAACTCGTATATGTCACATACCTTCCCGGAACCGGTCGCCATGATACACAATAAGCTGGCGGCGCGCCCGGACCATTGAACAACATGTTCAATGGCCTCCAGCTGGCCTGCTCGAAAGCTGTGCAGACCAAATTTGACCCGCAACACGTGCAGAGCCGCGCGCCTCGTGGTTCGGGGAGCTGCCATGCTTTCCATGCCCGCCCCAGAAGACATGCGTGCAGCTTCAACGCAGCATCAGTGTGGAGCAGGCGGACAACAACATGGGATCCCACGTCGCCGGGGCAGGGAAGTCACGAGCGACTTTCTGGAAAAGAGCTTATCACATTGTATATATAAGTACCTGTGTTGACCTCATTCTGTGGGAGTCTACCTTTACAATAAGAGTGCAGCCAATATATGCTCCAGGCTACGGAGAGCCACTGAAAGAAGTAACCTGCTGCACGCCTCGCTCTATGGACATCTGGCACGCCAACGGTCCTCCGGAGAATGCTCGTCTGGCCTGGTACACGCACTCGCCAGCGTAGCCCACCGCCCGACGTGCGGTCGCACGCGGCCAGCTGCAGAATCTTGTGGGCAGACACTTGGCACAGCTCTGTGGAAGGCCTCAGGGAGAACCCCTCACTCTTGACTGGTGCCTGCTCTGCACTCAGGAGAGAATGGGTACCTCAGGCGGGCAGGCAGGCCAATGTACGGCCCTTGCAGGGAATGAGACCACAGACGGCCGCTTATTTGCGCTTGAAGGAACTGCAGCAGATCTCGTGTGCAGCGCTGTCGCCTCAAGCAAACCATGCGAGTTTCTTCGGCTGGGCACCGCTGCTATGACAGGGTCGGCGATGCGTATGTTGCTGTGCAGGTTGTTCCGCATCTCGAGTGTGAAGCACGCTCTGAATTAGAGTCAGAACCACAGTCTGTGTGCCTCCCCGTCCGATGCCCAGGTCACGGGGGTCAACCTCGCCGAGCCGGAGCTCATGGAAAGGACCGGCCGAGACCACACTCCTCTCTGTAAGTCGACTGTGCCCGGGGTCCATCCTGAAGTAAGCACAAAGCAAGCGGGCCTGACATGGTGTCCCTTTCATCGGCTGCGTCCCGAACAGAGCTGAGGCTGCCCTCATGGCAATCGGCTCAGCTGCGGCCTGCGCTAACGCCCTTGCTACTGCCTAAGGTTCTTGAACATCTCATCCACTCTGCCTCCGCAATCCTTTCGCTCTTTCATCCGTTTGATTCATTATTCCCTGAACGTCCTATCTCCCTTTCTGTTTCATGCCCGCTGCCGTGCTGGCCCCCTCCCCGTGTCCCTCTCTATTGCAAGATGGACAGCCTCTCTCTCCCTCCGCGGCAGATGTGGGACGCCGCCGGGTCTCCCGCTGGGGATGGCCTGGCAGGCAGTGGGGGTCCCGCCGCGAGCTCAGCTTCGCGGGAACTCATCCTCGACAACGGCTCGTCCCTATTTGTGAACGAGGCGGCAAGCACGGGGGGGAGCGGCGTGTACGCCCGTCCGATGCAGGGGGTAGACCAAGAGGTCATCAGCGACCTGTCGGCGACGCTGAATGCGATGTATTTGTCCCGCAAGCGCCACGTAGAGGAAGCCGGACTCAACTCTGTCGCAGGTCGGCGGACTGCGGCAATCATGAAGGACAACCCCGCGACGGTAGCATCACGGAGCGTTGCGGTCTTGCAGCGCCTGTGTGATGGAGTTTCGTCGGACGCCGCGTTCCAGCGTGTGCGGCTCCGACGCTTGAACGGAGTCTCCGGGGCGGCAAGCGCCGCACCCGACAGGGTCGGGGTCCTCGCCATCCCATGTCCTCTTCCACGCTCTACGGCGCAGACGTCCGTGTTGCCTGCGCTGCATACTGCGGGAACTCCCTCGCGGACACCTCCATGCTCCCACTTGAACGCCGTCTCCACTTCACCAAGTCGGGCTTCGGTTCTTGGTCCTGAGACCCTCCCGGCGCAGACCAATGCTGGGCGATCCAGATACGACCCTCCTGCTCATGCACCACCGCAGGCCGGCGTGCTCCCCCAGACGCCGCCTCTTCCTCTGCCGGCGGTTTCCGGCTGCGCGGGCGGGTTGTACCCCCGTTTTGCTAGCAATCCGACCGGCAATTCCAGCCCCAACGTGTTGGCCGCAGCTGGTAGCGGCGAAATGGTGTCTGCCGCGACGCTGCCGACTTTGCAGTCGTGTCGGGTGATGCACGAGATGTGGGTGGATGGGAAGCGTGACAGCACTGGCGTGATTGAGTACCACCCGCTGTCTCTTTTGTGTGACAGGGCGGAGCGCCAGAAGCTGTTTCCTGGCGCGCTTCTTCGGGCCGATGCCGTGCGAGCCACGCGGTACAGGAGAGTGGCGCAAGAGATAGCAGATGTTGGGGGGATTGACGAGTTTGAGAAGAAGTGGGGTGAGCGCATAGTTAGCAATGTGTACAAGAGCCTGACGACCGGCTCGTCGAAGGGGCGGGGTGGAAAGAAGATGAGGACAGTGTGACGCTTTGTAGCTCTTTGCGTACTTGCAGTGGTTTGTGCTTCCTTCCTCCTCTGTATCGTGAGGCCACTATCTGTGGAAACAGGTAGGGTATACAATGTCATACGTTTGACGAAGTAACAGCGACACACAGTGCAACCGACCATGTGTGCCATGTAGGTCTGAATGGGCGCGTGTGGGGCTAGGGTGGTGGGCACATGAGCAGCACGCAATATGTGACCTTGATGGCGTACTGTCGGGGGGCCTTCGGCAGCGGATGGCCCAGCCGCGCCCTCCACCTTGGAAAGGGGGTAGTGGGGATGGCTGGTTCGATGAACCGCCTTGGCGGGGGTGGTGCCAGTTGCGAGCAAGGGTGGTCGTTGTGGTAAAAGCAAGAGGGCGCAGCATCAGGCCCGTCGGCTGCGGCTGCAAAACTGCGTTGCCGTCTTCTGTCTGCCCGACGGCACGTCATGTTCCGACCTGATGACAGCGTCGACAACATAGTTGGGGGAAAGTCAAACGTGCTCACTGGGAGAACCCAATTTGACGGAACATAGTCCTGCTTGCTCAATTTGAAAGCCGTGCTGCTCCGCCCCGGAAAGCGTCGGCACGGCGGCGGCCGCCACAGCGTCGGCGGCGGCGACACCTGCGGATCAGATGGGCGGTGGCGGCAGAAACGGCGTGTAGCTGCCACTGGGCGCTGCTGCGCGCGTTGCGGTCCTGAGTGGCATCGTGAATGGCGGCCGAGCTGGCCTCGAGGGGCGGGGCGGAATGCACCGGCTATCCAAACTGTGGTGTATCTGCTCATTGATACTGTGTGGACGGCGAGACAGGAAGCGAGGGGGGCACGGTTCCTGGACGGGCCCACGGCGGCGGCGGCGGCGGCGGCGGCGGCGGAGGGTGGCGTTGACGGGGGGGGGACCGACGCAAAGCCGGTCGTCGGCGGCGGCCGGTCGCCCGACGCGGCCGTCGCCGCTGCCGCCGCGGTTGTCGTCTCGGACCCCGACTGTGTGTGGGCGGCCGCCATAGACGCTGTCTAGGCGGCGGATGCAGACGCGGCCGACATGAAGCTGGCGTCCGCCGGCTGCATGGCGGAGGAGAGAGGGGGCGCTGTGGACGGGGCTGCGGTCGAGGCCGCGATCGTGGCCGTTGTGGCCACGGAGTTGAATGATGGAAACGGTGTGGTGCAAGCAGCGGGGGCGGAGTTGGCGGCGGCTGACGCTGCTGCGGCGTCGCGGCCGGCCGCGTGGCGGCCCACGTCCGGAACGTCCTACCGGCTGGTGCAAGCGGGGGCGGCGGCAGCGGGCCCGCTGTCGCGGCCCAGTCCAACGTGGGCACCCTCCCGGCCGGCGGCTTCTGGCTTCCCCGCCGCCACCGGTCCGTTCTGTGCCGCCGGGGGAGGGCGGCATTGGCGGAGGGGGGGGGGTCGCGACACATGTCGCCGCCGCCGTCGCCGTAGGGGGGAGGGGGTCGCCACTGTCGCCGCCTCTGCCAGCCTGCCGCCGCCGTCGCCACCGCCTCCGCCGCCCTCGCGCCGTGACCACCCGGCGGCGTCGACGCCGGGTGCACAACTACGGCGTCCGACTTGAGCGACCCGCCGCCGCCGCGGCCGCCGGCGCCCCCGCCCACCCTCGTACTCGGGGCGGTGTCATTGGGCGCCGACCTGCCGGCGCTGCTTTCCGCCGTCGCCGCTGCCGCCGCACCTTCAACATTCAAGCTGTCGCCCGCGCAGGCATCGCGCTCGGGTAGGGCGTGGCCTGCACGCAGGTTCCGGCCAGGGGGGGCCCGAATGCCTCCCGCCCGCACGAGTCGGGGGTCTCACTTGGCGATGCACCCCCACCCCCCCGCGGGCGTCCTTCCGACGCCGCCTCCCGCGTCATCGCCGCCTGCTTTGTGATCGTCGCCGCCACCGGTGCGGCTTGGGTGCCAGGCGCGGATGCCCACCTCTTAGCCTCGTCGTCTACCGCCGCGCAGACAGCGGCGCCACCTGCCCGGGCGCCGCGTGTCTCGGCGCCCGTCGATGCGGGCGCCCCACCGCGGACCTTGTATCTCTGCGCCTCTCGGATCGCCGCCGCCGAGACCAACGCTGACGCGTTCTTGGCTGGCGCCGGCCCCGCAGCCAGAGGCTGCTCCGGCCGCACGCCCGCCGTCGTGCCGCCGCTCCCGCCGATCGTGTCGTCGACGGGGGGGGGTGGGCGTCGCTCGGCCTTGTTGCCCATGGGGCGCGGTAGCGCCGCTCCAACGCGAGTCGTGGCGCCGCCCCCGGCGTGGGGCGAGCGCCACTCGGCCTTGTATGCGGTGGAGGAGGGTACGGCGATGGCCCGCCGGGGCTCGTGGTGCCCGTCGGCCTCGCGCCCCCCTCTTCCGGGCCACCCGTCTCCGCCGGCGCCGAACGCAACAGGGGACACTCCTGGACACCTGCTCCACCGCTGCCGCCGACCGCGGTCGCCGAGCCGCCGCTGCCAATGTCCGCGGCGACGAAAGCACTGGCCCACGCCGCCTCGGCCGCGACGCCGTTGCCGTCCTCCTCTCCGTCGGGGAGGGCTGCAGACGCGCACGATCGGCGGTCGGCGTCGGTACCGACAACTGCAGTGTTTCTGGTGGCGGCCGTACCACAGCCGGCCGCGAGCGCCACGGTCTCAGCGGCCGCTGCCGCCTCCCCTGCGCCCGGAGTCGTGGCCGGTTCTGTGCGCGCGGGCGTCTTTAGAGCGGCGGCGGAACGGCCGCCGGTGTCTGACGCCGCCGCGCCACCTCCCCCGCTGGCGTCGCTGCGGGCGGCCGCCGGGTCGGCGGCACAGCGCCTCGACGCTACCGCCGCCAGCGCCGCTTCCAAGTCCTCCTCCAGCGCGCCATCTGCCGGGGCGGGATTCTGGCGGCCCGGCGTTTCGGGGTCCTCCCGTCCGGCGGGGTCGTCGAGGCCGGCCGATGCGGGCGCTGACGCGGCCGAGCCTGCCCAGACACCGGCCGGCACCGACGTGGTCGCCGCCGGCCACCGATCCGCCCATGGTGGCGTCGAGTGACGCCGCCACCGGCACGAGCGGGCGGCACTCGCCCCCGCCTGACGATCTGCGGCTCTTACCGTTTCCGTTCGCCGACGGCTCGGGCTCGGGCGCCGGGGCGCCCGTCGTCAGCGACGTCAGCTGCGCAACGTGGTCGGTTTAGTCGCCCTGCTGGGCGGGGGCGGCCATCATACACGACCTGGCGGTGCCGCGGCCGTGGGTGACCCCGCCAGCACTGACGCTCGGGGCACCAGCTTTGGGCCCTGTCCGACGGTCGCCGCTGTGCGGCGTGGCCGCTGCCGCCGCCCCTCCGACAGTCGAGGCGTCGCTTGCGCCGGCGTTGTGCGGGAGTGTTTCTGCGGCCCGCCAGAAGGCTGGCGTCAAGGGGGGGTGAGACGCGGCTCGCCCGCGCGCCGCGGGGGTCCCCGTCAGCGCTACACCGTCCCGCCCCTGACCAGATTTCCTCCGACAACGCCGTGCCCGTCATCGCTCACGCCCGTGTCGCCTGGGCCCGCTGTGTGGACGCCGCCGCCGAGGTCGTCGCGCGCCTCATCTGCTGCCGCCCCGGGTGCGCAGCAATCGGGTGCCGAGTCGCAGGTGCCGGAGCCGCCCCCCCGCGCCAGCAAGACCGCCGCGCCAAGCACCGCGCCCTCCTTCGGGTGCGCCTCCCAGACGGCGACGACCCTGTCGCCGAACTCCGCGGTCGCAGAGCTTTCGCCGCCGCGGATGTTGCCCTCTGCGGCGCGGTCTCCGCTCCCCGTGCGCCCGCCAACGTCGTTGCGTCGGGGCGCGTCGCCATCGCCGCCGCCGCGTGCTCAGCCGTCGGCGCAACGGCGGCGATGACAGGCGGCACCGCCCCCCTTTCTGCTGCCGCCGCCTGATACGCCAGCGGCGGCTCATCGCGCTTGGTGCCCTACGCCTGGGTGTCGCCATCGGTGCGGGGACCCGTCGATTTGCCCTTTGCTGTCGTCGGGGGGGGTGGACACCGGCCACCCACCGGGCTTCGGGTTCGCCATTGGCGCGGCACACCCCCCCCCCCCCCCCCGCGCGGCCGCCGCCCCGGGCCCGCCCCCCCCCCCG
>Ga0115030_1001337_pt1 | contig 11136 bp, 17 predicted proteins | sample SidtaG_4_FD_87174 | JGI IMG/M metagenome (GOLD analysis project Ga0115030, IMG submission 87174) | Marine algal microbial communities from Sidmouth, United Kingdom - Sidmouth_Male1 metaG | ecosystem: Host-associated > Algae > Red algae > Unclassified | place: Sidmouth, United Kingdom | collected... | reverse complement strand
TTTTGCAACGTTAGTTGTCGTCGACGTTTGCCCAAACCCGATGCTGTTGTCACACCCCCCCCCACAGAGGCCAGAAAAGACATGTCTCGCTGACGCTTTCACGGGCCTCGAGCCTGTCCTGAGTTCAAAGAGCGCCGATCGAGACCGAATTGCAGTACTTTCGGCCGTTGGCCGAGTGGGGGCACCCTCACGGCGATCCGTGGTGGACCTGTACCGCGGTTCAGAGGGCCTCTCTGAAATGGGGGGGCAAACGTGCACGCACGCGATTAACTTGACGTCGAAATTCGTAATAGCACCCCTCCCGCACCGCCTTCAGGGTCGCCCCCCGCTTAGTGAGACGTGCAGGAACGGGGAAACCCGAGGTGGGTGTCGAAATCAGCGTGCAAACCCGCACGACGGACAGGGAATGTTCGGCCGTTACCACTGCAAGATCGCTCGGGAACAAATAGAACAGCGCAATCATTGGCTGCCTGAAGAGGTGAGAAGTCGGCCAAGAAACGTGGCCCACCAAAGGCACCGTGGCTGTCGCGAACGGGCGCGTATTTCTCGACTGCGTACTGCCGTCGTGACCCTATGCCTTGCCCCCCCCTAAAGAAGTTGCCGCATCGACCGCGTACGGCAGCAGCAACGGCAGCCGGTGTACTTCAGTGATCCTGGTATGCCACAGCCGCGATGCAACAGCGGTATCCGTTCTCCTTGCGCGTCCTGCAATCCGCACAGAATCGTGATGTGTGGTACTTTGCGGCGTGCAGGTCGAGCCTGTTCATACTGGATGCTCTCATACAACGTTCAGCAGTCATCACCCTGTCTCGCCTGTTCCTTGCCCCGTTCGCCGAAGCGGGCCACCTCCACCGCGATCCACGCGAGCCACGGCTCGCCCGTGGCGTCGTGCGGCCGACATGTGCGGTTTGTGTCCTCTGGATACGCGTACGGGCGGCATCCTTCCTTCTCCCCTGATGGGGCCGTACGCCGTCTCCCTGGGAAGCAGACCCACTCGCCCTGTTTACGTGCATCGCATTTGCGCGTTATGGGCTCCGGAGGTGTTTTATGACGAGACAAGAGGCACCCTGCGAAATGTCGTGCAGGCCTACCGACGCGGTAGGCACCTCCGATGCAGTGCTTGCCGTGTCGTCGGGGCTACAATCGGCTGCCAAGTTTCGACTTGCCCCAGGGTCTTTCACTTCCTTTGCCTGCAACGCGGCCATTGCGCGTTTGTGCAGGCCCGCTACGCGGCGTGGTGCAGCCGCCACGCATGCCTCCTGTCCGACTCTGCCGACACGGGCAACCTTTCGGCCGACGGTCCTTCGCAGGAGCTGGACAAGGTGGAGGGGAGCGAAGGGGAAGACAGTGACAAGGAGGAGACGGTGGAGAGTGAGCATGAGGGAAACGATGTAATCGAAGACGGGGCGAGGCAGGACGCTGTGGAGGGCGCGGTGGATGGCTTGAAGTGACACGGAGAGTGGACGGCAGACGTGCAGCCCTTATAAACAGACGCTTATCGCTGCCAGACACCACCGCGGCACGTCACAAAAGCGACGAACACACCCCCAAGTCCCACCGCCACCGTCGCTGCAGTCCTCTCAGGGCTCGGGACGCTCTCTGGCGCCGCGAACACTACCGTCGGTGCGCACTCAGAGCACGCAGAGGCGCTAACGTAGCGGCGCGCCACGACCGCGGCGACGGGGGCTGCCACTTCCGTCGCCGACCGCGCGTTGCCGGCGGAAAGGGCAGTGGGACAGGTGTTGGCGCAGCCCCCCTCGTGTCGGTCCAGCGCCGGAAAAGCGTGCTTGAGGCGCGTGTCGGACAGCCCCGACGTCGTGTACTCTGCGAGCCGCTCGACGATGAGCGCCATGCTCGCGACGTCGGTGCCTAACATGCCCGCCCTCTGGTCGGGCTCGGTGAACTCCGCCGCCCACGCGGCCGCGTCCGCGTCCGAAAGCCGCGTGCCGCCCTCTATGGACGACGTGAGGGCGCCAAATGTGCTGAAGAAACCAGCGGGCGCCCCCATCGTCGGCTTCCCCCCGGCGCCGGCAGTAGTGCCGCTAAAGCCGAAAGGGAAGAGATATTACGGGCACCGTGTAGGCCGACACGACGCGCACTCCGGCGGTGGCGGCGGCGGCGAACAGCAGGGCCGCCGCCGTCTCCACAGACACGGAGGCTACCGGGAACAAGCCGGCGACGCGGCGGCCGGAGGCTGCAGGAGGTTGGTAGCGGGCTCGGGCGTCTCGCTGCTCCCCCTGCCCTCGGCACGGCCACTGCGGTTCGCGCTCCAGGCCGCCCTGCCCGGCTCCGTGCCCCTCTCCGTGCCACACTTTCCACCAATCCCCCATGTACCAAAAAAAGGCGCTGGCATTGTTGTAGTCGCGATGGCGCGACTGGTGCCGCACGACGCATTGTCGGATAGGGATCTCATCATGACCATAGTTGTTGGCATCCACCGCCACCATCGCCGCGGGCAGTCGGTACCACTGTGTGACGGTAGAAAATAGCAACCTGCGGCGGCCGCGTAGCGTCCCGTCTGACGGGGATACGTCATCACCCCACGTTGCTGTCCTGAAAGGTTCACAGAACGACAACCGGCACGAGGCACATCCGCCCTTGTCCGCCTCCCGTTTTCAACATTTAACCACTGCTGTACGAGCGCCACGACACCCGCGACATCCCACCCCCCCGCCCAAACTTCATCACCGCATAGCGCGGAGAAAGCGGAGGACTCGCACACGGGTCCCAAAAGGAATGGTTCCTCTCCACGTCCGGCGAGAAGTTGACAACAATGCTTTCATGACGTCTTCGGCTCGCGAGTCGAGGACGAGCTGCCCCGTGATATCCTCCTGGTCAGCTGCCAGGAAAATGGCTCGGGTTAGAGTTACTTGTCGGTGTGGTGCCATGCCAACACAGGCCGTCTGGGCGACGACCTCGGCCACCTGCGCCGGCTCAAAAAAGCGAAATCCGGGAATCGCAAGAGGCACCTCCAGGCGTTGACCAGATGCAGGAAGTGGTGGCGGGTGAGCGCGGGCACCTCCTCCCCCAATGCCGCCACCGTCTGCGACGGCACCCATCGTCCCTCGGCGACTCCCTGCGCCGTCACCCGCCACGCCGGCACTTAAACCGCTCCCTCCGTCGTCCCCGCCGCGCACCTTGGTCGCGGCTGCCTCAGCAATGACACCTCTGACGACCGGCGCTCGGTTGTTGGCAGTGCTGTCGTCGTCTTTGTCAGGCGTTGCACGCCCCACTGCGCCAGCATTTGGTCTCTCACCAACACCCGGCAGAGGCGTTGCAGCAGGCGGGTTGAAATGACGGTGCATTGCAACGGCGACGCGTCCGCGATGGCGGGTGTCGGCGGCGAGGTGCTCTAGCTTAATGGTCACCTCACGAGGCGTGGCGTTCTTCGTGACGGGAGGCGAAGCTAGAAGTTGCGGCGTCGCCGCTCGATGGCGTGGCGAGGGACTCGCCTTCGCTCGCTCATCAGCAGTAGAGCCGACAGCAGGAATGGGTGGGGGGGAAGACGCAACGCGGGAAGATGCTGTATCCATGATGCAGCTGCAAGCAGGGACGTAGTGCCTCACGCTGTCTTCCACAGAACCGGTGTCTCAGGAGCGATGGGAGCAGACAGTGTCGTGGCACAGAGACGGTGCACAGGCCGTCCTTTGGGGCTGTGGCGAGATCAGAGCGTGCATGGCTGTGCCTCGCTGCTCTCGCAACCGAGGCGCAAGCGGCTTCTCTCGAGGCCAACGGATCAAAGCGTCCAATGCAACGCCGACAAGGCAGCAATAAAACGTTTCCAATGTGTCACCTCTGGTTGGGCGACACGCCTCGTGGATGTCCCTGAGCACCGGTGCTGTGTCGTCATCTGTCTGCCTGCCACACATTGGCTTGGCCGTGCTGCACGCCTGTGCATCTGCTTTGCGGATCTGCCTCGCGGAGCAAGGTACGGCCAAGCCACGTGTTGGTCGGCGACGGCCGCCACCGTCTTCCTCGTCGATTCCACAGCCACCCTCTGCCGTACCCATGCCTCTCAATGCAATCTTCGATGTCTCCGGTGGTGGTCGCTGCAGCACCGGTCGCCCTCCACGTGTTCCTGGATGTTTTGAGTCGGAAAGCCCCTCCGCGTCGCGACGCTCCATCGCTGCGCACGGCGGCGATCACCGGCCTGATGGCCGAGGACGGCGACTCTTCCTGTCGAATTGTCTGGATGAGGGGGAGGTCTCAGACATTCCTGATCGCATGCACATGTTGCCACGGCGGGCTGTTGGCGTAAAGCACAGCGCCGACGGGGCGGCCGCCATAGCGGAAGCGATCGCCCAGAAGCGGCGTCGAAGGCACGGTGGAACGCCCGCCAGATCCGAGCAGAACGGGGCTTTGTCTGTTCGTCCGCGGTCGAGGGCTTCCAGGGCGGAGATGGCATCCTTGAAAGTCGAGCAGGCCGTAGCTCGAGCGTCCTTGACTCGGCTTGTCGGTGTGCGAGCAGAGGCGGCAGCGGCAGCGGCGACTCTGAGGACCACCACTACGCAGATCGACGTCCGCGCCGCGGCCGCTACAGACGACCGTGCTTTTGCCGCATTCTGCGCCGCTGAGGCAGATGCGGCCACAGCCGTGGCCACGGCAGCTGTCGTGCGTACCGCAGCTACATCAGAGGCCGTCGTAGAGGCGTCTTTGGTCAGTGGTTCGTCTTCTGTCTATTTTTCCCCAGTGTCCGACTTTGAGTGATGTGCAGGTCTGGTTGTTGTCATGTTTGATGCAGCGGACACGGCCACAGTGTACTGAACAAAGATACGTTCTTCCTCTCATTCTTCCCCTCTCCCCCCGCGCGGCGTGCCCCTGTTGTGCAATGATCCCGTCAAGGCAGCTGGGGGCTTACGCTCTGCTACCGGTAGCAGTCCGCGCCCTCCCGCTCTCCGTGCCTTGCCTCAGGCCACACGTCCGCTGCAACATCAAAGGGGGGGGGGAGGTGCGTCGCCGCCGCCGCCGCGGCCGCCGCCGGCAGAACCGCCGGCGGTGGCCACCTCTGTCCCAGCGCCGCCCATGGTTCCGTTGCTCCCCCGCCTGTCGAGCGCCTCGGCGCGACCGTGCTCCAGCGTTAGCGCTTGTACCGAGGCGGGCTCCGCGGCGGCAGCCGCGGCGGGGGTGCCCCCCCCCCCACTCCCCCCGCGCCGCCCGCCACGCCCGGCGGGTAGGCAACAGGAAACCACGGGCGCCCACCGTACGCGTCCTTGTACGTGTGGATAATAATCTCGGACGGGGGCAGCGCGTAGCTGCCGAGCGGGGAGAGCCGGCACTGCGTCGTTTCGAAAAAGGCCGTCCCAAACGCGACAATCGCGACGTTGGAAAAGTTGGAAAAGAGCGCCCGGCGGTGGAACGAGCGCAGCGCCGAGGGGAACGGCAGGTCCGTGTAACTCCCCACGCCCCCCTCCCGGCGGGCGCTGCAGCCGCCGCCGCCGCTGCCGCCGACGCCGCTGCTGTGGCCGCCGCCGCCACCGCCGCCACCGCCGCCACCGCCGGCACAGCCGCAGCCCCGCCTGGGCCGGTCCGTCGTCATGGCGCGGAGCGTCGGGAGCCCCCCCGGGGCCGTGTCTTGGAGCATGAGCTCGGCGCTGGTTGTGCCAAACGGCACGGTCGCGCCCGCCTGCGAAAGCACCGGCAAGAAGCGCAATAGCCCTAAGCACCGCACGTCGAGCATCGGAGACGCCACGACCACGAACGTGTGCGGCAGCAGTCCCGCCATGCGCCCCGACAACGCCTCCAAACGCGCGACCACCGCTTAGCTCGCGTACAAGCCGGCGAGCAGAAAGCCGACAAACGACACGTGCGTCAGCGTGAGGTGCGGCGCGACGGGCGCCGCCACGTCGACGGCCACGCGCTTGCCGCCCGCCACAACGCCGTCCGACGTGCAGCGGAGGTTGACGCGGGAGCAGTCGAGGTGCGGCGTCGGGGGGGGGCGGGGGCGCCCCCGCCGCCCGCGCCGCCCCTGCCGCCCCCGCCGCTGCCGCCGCCGCCGCCGCCGCCGCCGCCGCCGCCGCCGGCCCGCCCGCGCCTGCGGCCGCGCCGGCGCCCCGCGCGCGCGCCCGAAACGCGGCGAGCAGCGCGTTGAAAACCTCTGGCTTCCCATGCAGCCCGTGGGCGACGACGAGGAGGTGCGTCGCGGCCGCCCGCCCGTGGGCGCCCCCGCCCACCCCGTAGGCGCCCGCCGTGCCGACCACGTGCTCGTCAACGTAGAGGCCGGTGGAGACGGCGTCGCGGGAGATGGGCACGAGCGTCGGGCCGGGCGCGCGGTCGGGGGGGGGGAGTCCCGCGCCCGACATGGTCGGCCCCGCGCGCCAACGGGGGGGGGGGGGGGCAGGGGGGGGGGGGGGACAGCGACGGCGACGGGGGGCTCCGCCGCCCAGCGCCTGTATTAGGCGGCCGCGGCGGCGTGTGAGGACATGACAGCACGACGAGGTCGCCTGCCTTTCGCAGATATTTCCAAGGACACGATTTGACCTGCACGTTGCAGTCGCTCGATGTCGACTGAGCGCCAACCGAATGGATCTCCCGGTCGCGGTGCATTGCGGCCTGACCAACCAGAAGTCTCTGGATGGTGTGATTTTACAGAAGGGTGCGTTGCGTTCCTGCTTCTCTCTGCGGGGACGCAATAAAGCCAATGCCGCTCTCGCGGCTCAGACCAATCCCACCGAGCGTTTCTGGGAACGCACGGGCATGCGAGAATATCTGATCAGCGCAGGCGTCTTGGCCGTCGCTGCGTTTACCCGTCCCTGCGTGGTCCGGAGGCCTCCATCAGCATCACTCTCTGCTGCACGAGACAAGCATAGGTATGGAGATCGACCACTCGTGGACTTCCGCTGTCTTGTCGCGCGCTGAGCAGGTGACGATGGAGAGGGGAGGGCTAAGAGGCCTCTCGGTGGGGATACCGGGCGACTGGAGGGATGGGGCTCGTTGGTTTCGTGGCCTCACAGACAGCGGGGCTCTGAGCGGTACCAACGTCTTATCTCATCACCGCGCGCCTGTGGTTCTGACCTTCCCGCACCCGCTCCCTTCCTTTCTTTTTGTGCCGCCGCTTCCACACTCGCGCTACACACATTGGCTGGGCACTCCTTGTTCATTTAGCTTTCCTACGCGCTCCACAGCATTTCGGCATGGCGTGCCGCTGCTCTGATTGCGGTGCAGTTGCAGCACCGCTGTTGCGGTCGGGGAAAAACGGTGTTCCGCCTCGGTGCAGACTGTGTGCCTCGCGGCGGCGTTCTGTGGCGCCATCGGGTGCTGTCACAGCGGCCACGCTCGGGAAGCGGCGGCATGGAGGTGCCGCCTCCGCAGGGCCGTCGACGTCCGCCCCCTCTGCTGCAAAGACGATCAAGGTGGCGACACAGGCGCCTCGCGGAGTGACGCATCCCAGCCCGACCCCCCCCTCTTCGGACACAACCATTAGCGGGAATTCCTCTGGGGATTCCTCGGGCTCTTCTCGCTCGGGCGGCTCTGAAGCACCGAGAGCGCTGTCGATCCCCGACCTGCAGTTGGAGCCGTGTGCACGCGACGAGACCGGCAACACGACTGGCACAATGCGCGCCGCGTCGGAGCCCGCGGGCATCACGATGGGCGACACGACGGCGGTGGCAACAGGCGGGACGACTGGCCACGCGTCGGCCAGAACGGGGGCCTCGTCGACGCCGACGGGCCACACGACGGGCGGCAAGACCGGAACGCCTGGCGTCGCATCGGTAGCTGGGGGCGACGTCAAGGGCAATGCGACAGATGACTCGACGGGCACCAAAGCAGCCAATTTGCGCACCACCACGTCAACGGCGCCTGGCCGCGCGACGGTCAGCGTGGCGTGCATCGCGTCGGGCAGGCTAGGCGCCTCCTCGACGCCCTCGGGCGACGCGACCAGCGCCAGGATGGGCAAGCCGGGCGCAGCGTCAGAGGCCGGGGGAGTCGTCATTGGCAACACTTTGGGGAGCACAGCAGGCGAGATGCGCGTCGTCTCGTCGGCGGCGCCCTCACGCGGTGGGACGCACAACACAACGGGGAATACGACGGAAAACGCGAAGGGCACGTTGGGGGCCACGGCGTCGGCGGCGCCCCGCCTTGGGACCAGTAACAGGGTCCTCAACGCGACGGGAACGCTGGGCCCGTCGTTGGAGCCTGTGGCCAAGAACGGGTCGGGAGAGTCGACGCCGGCTCGAGGTCCTTCTTTCGCAGAGCGCGCAGCAGCTGGTATCGCTCTCTCCCGTCGAGCGTTTCTTGGCGCTCGAGCGCTCCCTCCTTCCGGTTCGTCGCGTGTTCCGGAGTTACTGGGTGCAGCGGTTGGCCCACGACACGAGCATCAACCTCTCGGGTCTTCCATCCCACCGGCGCGTCTGTCTGAGTCTCCCTCGCCTCCACGTTGTCCTCCTCGGCCTCTGAAGAAGTCCAGTGGCTCCCCTCCGTTACGCGGTCCGCTCCGGCCTCCTCATCCTCTTCCCGTCGAGCGCGAAGATTCTGAGGACGTCCCTGACCCCGAGGAGTTTCGCAGGTTCTCTCCGCATCAGGTCGGTGCAGCGGTTGCTACTTTTGCGGGTGCCTTCCTCTCCCCCGTGCGGCAGATGGAGCTGTATAGTGCCTTCACGCTGGGCGCCGTCGACGGTAACATTGTCGGCGTTGTCGCTGCACAAGAAGACATCCATCGCGTTGCAGATACGGTTATGTTTTTTTACCGCCGCGCAAACGACGGCTGCGTGCCATACGGCACCGAGTGTCGGGTGTTGCGCTTCCTGCGCCGTATGCGATAGCAAGCGTGTGTTGTTTTTATGACGCTGCCGTCCTTTATTCTTTTCTTGGAGCGGGTGGAGTATGGCGAATGGCGGTCGCCACGGTCGTTACAATGCGTGTTTTCCCAGGGCGCGCTCCAAGAGAGAAAGGTCGAAAGATGTACGGCTTGTGAGTTCCGAATTAGTTCCGCACCCGTCCGAGAGGCTTCGACTTTACCGCTGCCGCAAGCATGTGCCTTGTCCCTCTTGTGCTCTCGTCCGGTGCAAGCGCGTGCCCCGCAGCACAAATCTTGCACATTGCGGCGTGGTGAGAAAGAAAAAACGCCCCGGCTGTCCCAAACAGGTCAGACGCAAGTGTCTCGTGACGCGAGGGCACGAGGTTCAACACGCACATGTCCAAGGGTGATGTTGTCGGCTCCTCCTTTCACGATCTAAAACCAACTGGACCCCCCAGTCACCGCGTGTTCGAATTCGCCAGAGGCTGGTGATCGCAGCGACATGGAAAGAGTTGCCCGTGTCGGGCTTGTCTTCCACAGGTGCGCAATGCACGCCGTCAATGGAAGAGACTGTCAGTGCGTGCCATGGGCCAGGGTTCAAGACTATCCAGGTTGAGTGTGTGTTCCTTCAGGTGGCCACAATGACTCTGTGGAATCCGTGGCAAGCTTGCGAGCGGCACTATGACATCGACTGCCGGTCATGAACAGCTTGTGTGCAGCTGCTGGCTGAGCGCGCTGCGTACGGCCGCTATGTTTCAAGTGCTCGATCGCGGCCACTTTGACAGACGGGAAAATCTTTGTCCCAGGTTGAAGAACCTCTCTGACTTGCGTCCTGAGTCTGTGATCCTGCGCCACTTTTCCTTCCCATCAAGACCTAAGGCGGTTGGGTCAGTGCCGAGTGCAACATCAGGGACCTCACGAGCCTCACTCGCGTTTACCGAGTGCAGAATGACGGAGAGTGCAACGCTGATGGCGAAAATCGAAACGAAGAGGAGCAAATCGATTCCTGATGCGCAGCGCGAGGGCCCTGTCACTGCCGACGGTGGTCAGTCTGGTGTTTGGCCGAGGATCACCGCCAACGTGTCTACAATCGACTGTATTGTTTGACGATCTCGACGTGCTGGTGTTCTTGCCCTCGACCAGTACAGGTGACGGAGGGCTGGTGGACGGCGACGCTCGGATCGCCTGGGTGAGACGGGATCGCGGCGACGCGGTGGATTTCGACAGCATTGAGGTTGTCAACGGGATGCTCCTTGTCGCTGGATCCACAGCAGATGCTGCGAGGGACGCTGAGCGTGTTCGTAGCGCCAAGGCTCCCCTTTACGGTCGACTGAGTGACCGGCGCCTTCCGCCCGCGTGCGGGCGCCTGGTGTGGGACGACGCGATGGGAGCGGGAGCGGGCGCGCGTGTCGACGCCGTGTCTTCGTGGGTGCGTTCCACCGCGGTCTGGCCGCCTTCAGACCAGAATGAGGATTGGAGAGAACGGTGCGGGAGCGCTTTGGGGCTGATGGTGTCGGGATGCGCATGCTGTGGCTTTGAAGTTGTGGCAAAGACTGGAGCGTGCGTGATGGAGATGTAAAACACCTTTTTTTGTGCTGGGTCGTCCTCTGTCCTGAGCGCGCCACTATCAAGTATCGTCCCCCCTAGATCAACGCTCGTGCTTCTGTGACGCTTCAGAGCGCCCAGTTGCGGTCACGAAAATGCCTGCTTGGCACTGTTGTGGGGGCCGGTGATTTATGAGCGTGTGCCGCAGGAGACTAGAAGAGTACGGGAGCGACGGCACGTACGTGCCTGCGTACCCGCATTACAAAGTTCATAAAGAAGGCAACACAAGAGAGAGCTGCTTGCGCCTGGTGGACCAATGCCAGCGTCTCATAGATTGCGTCACTCCCATCCAAGCACTCCACCGTCGCCTCGCCCAACCTTCTCACCCGCCGTCGAGAGTCCCACCACTCCACCGTCGGCTCGGTCAACCTTCCCACCCGCCGTCGAGCATCCCCTCGTAGCCCCCTAACCCATCCACTGTTGTCGTCCTTCCATCCATTCCGATGCGCCTTGCCGCGAGTGAAGCCTGCGTTGCGCATGACGAGATAGGCCGACGGCCCTTTCCGCGTTCATCATTATCGAACCGGCCTCACATCTGCCGCCCAGCGCGCTATTTGCCTCCTGCCAACACTATGCGTTTCAGGTGTGCACGGTGATCCGGGAGGCGTGGAGCTCTGCGACTAGCCCCCACTGCTCTTGGGGCTGAAGATGACCGCCAAGGGGACGATTATCAGAGGAGGAACAACAAATCATCTTAACAGACAATCGAGAACGAAGGCGAAGAAAAAATGAGCCCTCCTCCTCTCTGGCACCCGTTGGCGTTTTATGATGGAGAGCGGACACGACTCATGGATGCA
>Ga0115030_1001336_pt1 | contig 11140 bp, 11 predicted proteins | sample SidtaG_4_FD_87174 | JGI IMG/M metagenome (GOLD analysis project Ga0115030, IMG submission 87174) | Marine algal microbial communities from Sidmouth, United Kingdom - Sidmouth_Male1 metaG | ecosystem: Host-associated > Algae > Red algae > Unclassified | place: Sidmouth, United Kingdom | collected... | reverse complement strand
GGCGCCCCCCCCCCCCCCGCCTCCACGCACAGCACCATGGAGCGTGTGCAAAAGGGCGCCCCCCCCCACGTCGTGAAATGAGAATGTACCCCTCACGCACCCGCTCGACGGGTGCCCGCTCGGTTGCGCTCTCGGTCGCCGCCGCGGCGTACGTTTCCTGTTGGTGGGGATGGAGGCCATGGCCGCTGACAGCGACACTGGTGGCGGTTGGGGTCGGACGATGGCTGTGCCAAAAAATGCGGGGCCGATACGAAAGCTCTCTTCTGAACGGTGGCCAAGAGAGAGGCAGCTCACGTACAGCAGTCGCCGCGCGAAGCGGCAGAGACGTTGGCCGCTCCTCGCTGTGGCGGCGGATGAAAACAACTAGTGAAGGACGACACAGAACGTGGCGGTACCTGCACCACCCAGACGATGCCAAGAGGCGCGATATCTAGCGTCTGACGTCCTATTGGCCCATGTCACGAGAGAATCTTTTCTATTTTTAACACACGTTTTCGAGATCGCTGATATGGACGGAGATCACGGGTTTTTCTGGCCAGATTCCGTCCGTTGACAACGACGAGGCACCGCGCACGGTTCCGACGACCAACACGGACGCGCGTGCGTCAACGTTCTTGTGTCCAGCGTTTCCCCACTTGGTGCATCGCCCCTGTGTCGACAACCTCTTACTATTTGCCACCCCCCCCCCCATGCTCCCCGATTTCCCGAACACGCCGTCTTGTACTGGCATCTACGCACCCTGTGGATCGTCTGTGGGTTTCTTTGTGGCTCCGGGTGTTTGCAGCTGTTGCTGACGCGCGCTCGTCAGTGTCTTTTCCGGCACGGACAACTTTTCCGCTCACGGCGACGGCGGTGGCAACGGCGACGGCAACGGCCGCGGCAACGGCGGCGGAAATGGCGGTGGAAACGGCGGCGGCGAGGGCGGTGGAAACAGCGGCGGCGAGGGCGGTTCTGTTTCGCGCTCGATAACCACAATGGCGCGTGCCGCGGACGGGGCCGCAGCTTCCCCCGTCGAGCCGACGGAAGCGGACGTCGAGCGCTACGACGTGCTGACGCACAGTGCCTGCGACTTCGGGCCGGGCTGGCCCCAGTTCGCGCCGCTGGCCCCGCCGCCGCCACCGTCGTCGTTGCCGTTGCCGCAGCCGTCGTCGTCGCCGTCGCCGCGACCGCCCCCGCCGCCGCCGCCGCCGCAGTCGCCGCCGCCCCCGCCGGCGCTGACGCCGCTCCAGTCCGTTCCCGCGCCACAGCCGTTGGTCTCGCCGCTGCTGACCCCCTCAGGCGACGGGCCGTCCACTGGAGGCGGCGTCAGCCAGTAGCGGGCTGTCTATTACTCAGCGTGGCCAGCGACGGCGTTGAGGGCGAAGACACCGTGGGGGTAGGGGGGCCTTTGGCGGTGGACTGCTGTTTCTCCATCTTCACAAGGCGGGGAACTGGTGGCAGCGTGGCGGGCGGGCGGCGGCGGTCGGGCGGGGAGGTGGTTGCCGTGTGGCGGGGGGGCGGCGGCGGTTGGGCGGCGAGGCGTTTGCGGTCGAGTGGAGAGGCGTTTGCGGTCGGGCGGGGAGACAGTTGCGGTGGATCGGGGAGGCGGCGGTGGTGGATGGAGGAGGCGGTGGCGGTGAAGCAGCGAGGAGATTGCGGTGGGACGGGGAGCCGCGTGGAGGTGGTTGCTGTGGAGCTGGGAGGTGGTTACAGTGGAGTGGGGACTCGGTGATGGTGGATCGGGGAGGCGGCTACGGTGGAGCAGGGAGGCGGTTCCAGCTGAGCGGGGAGGCGGTGGAAATGGGAAGGGGTGGTCGTGTCAGTGTTTGTGCCAGTAGCAGCCATCATGCTCTTTGGTGTGTTTTTCAGTTTCTGGAAACGCAGTGAGTCTGTCGGGCGGACGAGGAAATGGAGATGACGGAGCCGCGGTCGGTTCACCCCAACAGCGACCGCATCGAAAAGAAGTAGGGGAGCTCATACGCATGCACGCAGTTGCAGGGAAACCCCTGGGGGATGTGTGCGTGTTCATATGTGCTCTTGTGCATTCCGTGCTGACACTGCATCATCCAGTGGATCACGTGCCTGCGCTTCGTCTGCACTCGTTTAGATGCCAGAGCTGTCCCCATGCGTGATTCTCAGAGAAAAAACAAGCGGGGTGTCTTTTGCGATATACTGCATTCTCGTACAACGAGTTTGGAAAGTTTTTGCTTGGTACCGTCATGCCTCACGTTCTGGCTGCGCCATGCTGCCCCACAGGGGCTGTAGGCGTGTACAACCAAGCCCAATCTGACCAAAACACCATCGGGACAAGAGGCCCAGTATCTGTCCTCTGAAGGGCACTGAAGATGACTATGTTGACCATTTTGTGAACGTACTCCTCTTTCATGTGTTTTTGGGCCTTCCAAAGTCGGGGGGGGCGTCCGTTGAGTGCCACTCCCGCTGTCTCTACAGCTTTCCTGCCCTACCTTTTTACGCCATCAGCATCCATATACGTACGGCAACCGAACGCGCACAATAACCCCGGAAAGAAACTGACCCACCGAGCTCCAGCGGGTATATCGCGTTATGGTGCTGAAGCGGTGTTTTTTGTGCCCTTTCTTTGCCCCTCGTCGCACGGCGCAGCGTAGTGGTGCACAAAAGCAAGAAAGGAACCCCCCCTGGTCTCCTTAGGTCCTTTTGGCGACGTGAGCGCGTTCCCACCAAGAGCGCGCCCCGCTTGAAGCCAAAATGGACCCGTCGCATGGCAACCCGAGCGTGAAGCTATTTTGTGGCTCAGCGACGTAACAACGCGCTGAACTTTTCATGAAGTCACCCTCAAGGTACCTGGGTGTTTTTTTTTTCACGGCACCGCTCCATTGCGGTGCCCAGGCAGCGAAAGGCAACTATGTACTAAAAAGGGATGTATTAAGTGCGCAAAGTGTACCCCAGAGGCGTAGCCGACCCGGACTGCTTCCAAACTATACCTGAAGACCTCACAAGTGCGCTTGTAAAAACAAAAATGGAAAGAAAGCGATGTCTGAAGCGCACCGCGTCGCCTGGATGTGACCTGCAAGCAGACCAGAGATGGAGTGGGTCGTTCTTGTCATCGGCTGATACGGCGAGAGGTAAATTATGTTTGCTGAGCGCGCGTACGCACCAGGCGAGGGCTTTCAGAATGCGGGGTAGAAGCGAGCCACGCCTTTGGCGGCGTGGAGGTTGGGGAGGATGCGCTGCCAGTGGCTATACCTCATCGGCAAGAAGGATGCGAAGCGAAGAGAGGAGCACCCTAGATCACTGTGGAGGGGGTCCGGAAATGTTGGATGTAGTTCTAATTTGCATAAGATATCATTCTTCGTTCGGGTTGACCTACTCGATCGCATTTCTTCGACAGTCTGCCTCCTGGCGAAAGAGCAGCCCTGCTTGACATGGAGCATGCTGTTCTTTCTGTCTCGTCGCCGTCTCCGACATCTGCAAAAAGTCATCAGACGTACCTGCAGCGATACATTCGTGGTCCCGGTCACTCGCGCAGCCAGGTGGCAGCCTACGGTCCGCCCCTTTCTACGAAACAGGTGCGCGATTTTTCCGAACATTTTCATTATATTTGATGGTGGGAATTTCTGATGATGTCCTCAATTTTGGAAGTGGCACTGCTTTTTTTGAGTCAACTCCATTCCTTTCGGGGGCACTCTGTCGCCGTCCAGTGATCGCACCCGTCTCGTCGTGCTCTTGGGCCTGCTGAGCAATGAGCGGTGTACAGGTCGTCCTCGTTCTGAGTCTTTATCGTGGCCCGGGCCATGCCATGTGAGGAGTGACCGACCAGCGTTGTCGTTGCCCCTTTGAGAGGTGTACGTGACTGCCATTGTTCTCTGGGCGTCCGCGTGTCTTGGATCGTGTGTGGTTCTGGCGTGTGTGGTCTTCGCGCGGTGGCAGCCACACCTGTCGTGCGGCAGCCCGACGTGGGCCGCATGCAGGCCCATAACGAGAACCATCACGATAGCATGCCAGTTTCAGTGGGCACCACGCAAGTTCTCACTCCTGGCCTGGCCTGTTCTGACGATACCATGCGCCTCGATGGCTCTTCCTATTGACTGCTTTGGCCTTTTTCTTGTGCGGGCCTTTGCGTGCTCCGCCTCACTTTCGCGCGCGCGCCTCCCTCCCAATTGGTGCGAGTGCCGTTGGTCTGTTGCGATGGCCCCAACTTCTGGCCTCGCCATCGTCGCAGCCCTCTTGTTAGCAGCGGTTGCGTCCTTTCCGTCGGCTTTGCTGCTGCTCCTTGTTTTGGTCGTCCTGTGCGCGTCTTCGGTGGCGGCCGCGAGCGGAGACCATGGAAGTGGCTCGTCTTCTTTGACGAACGACGAGCCCCCCCCCCTGCCGTACGTCACGGCGCGCAGTATGGTGGGAAATGAGCTCTTCTCTGCGGCGCGGCCGGACCCCCCCCTCCCTCGGCGGCCACACCCAACCACCCACGTGTCTAGTTCTTCGGCGCGCCGCTCGGGACGCATTGGCTACAGCCGCGCAGTCGACTTGCTAGCCGAGGGCGGGCCGGCCGTCGGGGACCTTTTTGGAGCAGAGCCCAACGTTGACGCGCGGAGGCCCGCTAGGCGGCGGCGGCGGGCGGACGGGCGGTCGACGAGGGCCGGCCAGTACAAGGGCTGGAAGGAGCCTGGGCTTGGTCACGGGCGGAGACGGGGCCATAATTTGCGTGAGCGCATTGGCCCCGTGCTCATTGCCCTTTTCTGCAACGAGCTGCACCACGACCTGCGCGAAAACTACGAGACCGACGCTGTCGCTGCGCGGGCAATGGTTGGCTTGGAGGCGCTGCGACTCGGGACGGGCGTTTCTAAGAAGGCGCTGCGCACGCGCGCTTGGTCGCTTGCCCGTAGCGGGGCGGTCGGCGTCCTGCTGAAGCTCGGCCACTCCAAGTCGCGCGCCGACGCCTGCAAGCAGCATACCGTGGCGGTCAGCGTCTCCCTCGAGAGCACAAACGGCCACAACAGCCTCGTGTGCGCATGTAGCGGGCCCGAGAAGTGCTTGGGCACTGGCTGCTCGTTCAGGTGGACATGGCTATCGCATTGGAGGCCGTCCGGGCGTCGATGGAGATGACGCTGCCGGAGGTGTTTGAGGTGTTTGAGTCGTCTGTGCGCGGGGTGGCCCGCACAGCCGGTACTGCGGTGCCGTACGGCGCGATGCTGTGCACGGTGGCTGGGGGAGCGGGCAGCTGGCCGTTTTCCGTCGTGCGCCGGACTCTGTCCAAAAGGTGGGTGTGCGTGTCCCGTGTGACTGCAGACGGAGAGTGTATCCACCAGGCATCAGCCGTCGCTGCGGCAGCGGGCGGCGGCGACGGCGGGTTCAACTCTGGCGACGACGGGACGCCGCAAGTGCGCTACCCCGATGATGACACAGTCGGCGACGGCGAGCCACCCGCGGCCCCGGGCAACCCCTACCTGCTGTACTCCCGTTTCAGCGAGGTTCACAAGTCGCGGCTCGTGCGGGACCTGGTGCCTCCCACGGTCGCGCACGAGACGCGCATTGACCTTATGCGAGCCGCCGCGTCGTCCGAGACCACCCTCGAGTTCCCCGCCGCCCCGTTGAGCCCCTACTGCGAGGTCGGGCCGAGCCCCAACAAGCCGCCCATCCCGCACGAGTGCCGCATTGAGTTTGACGACGGGTCTGTGGTGGCCAACGTGTACTCCTGGCGCTGCCAAAGCTGCCTTTTGCGTGTTATGCCCGACGGGCGGGAGCACGGCATCGTCTTGTCATCACCCTTCACCGCCTACTCGGAGGCTTTCTTATTCGAGGTCGCGGTCAATTTGTCACGCAACGGCTGCTCGTTGCGGTCCTCCTCCTACTTGCGTTCTGGGTACAGCGAGCTCACGGCGTCGCTCAAGTACGCGCCGCGCTCCAGCTGTTTGCGCGGCGTCGCCACTATGCGCAAGGCGCTGACGATGTACTTGGAGCTCTTCATCAAGGGCCTCCCGCTGGCGGTGTCGACGTGCTCGCGCTGCGTCTCGCCTGGTGGTGTCATCGACGTCGTGTGCTTCGACGGGTTGCAGTTGGGGTACAAGCTCAAATACAAAAAGAGCTTCACGCGACACACGCTGCGCACGAGTGCCATCCCGCGGGCGAGCGTGCACGCGCACCTCATCACCGACTCCTCCGTGGCCAAGGCGCTCGGCTCGGTCTGTAACACAGCAATCAAAATGCCGGCTGGTTCTTCCAAGACAGTTACGACGGTGACCAGCTTGCGCGGGTACGTCATGGCCGTGAGCGCGCTGCTCGGCGACGTGTCGGTCGACGGCCAGCGCAAGACGTTTGCGGGGGCACAGCAACACGGGACGACGGCATCAACGGTGGGAAGGGGTTGGTGCCCCACCGTCGACGGTGGCGTGCGGCCTGCCCTGTCGCTGTTTTTGAGACGCTTCTTCCGGTGTGAGCTCGTCGCTCGCTCCCTGTGCACGCAAATCCTAGCCGCAAGCCTCGACTTGTACCGTCGGGTACCGACCCCGTTCATGGACATGATAAAGGACGTCGTCCGCGCGCGCCCGGCGGAGGTGGAGCCGGCTCCAAACACGGCCGCAGTCGAGGCGGCGGCAACGAACAGCCAATCGTCGGTGGAGACGGGGAGCCCGTCAGTGGCGCCGCCAAGCGCGGCTGCCGCTGCCAGTGCTGCCGGGTCGGGGGGTTCAGAAGCGGTCCGTGCTGTCGCGGGTGCCGACTTACGCCCCGCCGCCGAGCCGCCCGCCCGCACCCGAGAGGATGCTGGTGGTCGTACCGCCATCGCTCTCTCCGTTGAGTCCGAGATAGAGGAGACGGACGAGGAGCTGACGTCGGCCGACGACAGGGTCTCCATCGATGGCGAGTCGCCGGCCGCGCCCGATCGCTACTGGGACTCCTTTGCCCCTCTCGTCCGCTTTGCTGAGCTGTTTACGGAGCCGGCCCTGGCAGATACGGGCGGGGAGAAGGGTACAATGCTGGAGGCGGATATGCTCTTTCGCCTCCACTCCAGCATCCCGACCACGTCGGCGGCCACCCTCAAGGTCGTTGACTTTGTGCGTGCCGTGGCCGTCGACCCTTGTTTTGTATGGGCGCCCGACGGGGACTGGGGCGCCATAGACGCACTTGTAGAGGTGTTAGGCATCGACGACTTCACGTCGGCCGACCTGGCCACTGTGCTCGACCGTCCGGACGTTTCCGAGCTGCGGCTGCTCCGCTCCGCTGTGGCCTGTCTCGGGCCTGGACTCGTTCGCGACGCCGGCCTTCGACCCGTGCTTGCGGACCTCCTGACGGCCATCAAGGACACCGCGGGGGCGTACAACTCGTTTGTTAATAACAACCAAGAGTCCCAACCTGGCGGCGAGGACGGCATGGCGCCGAGCGCTGGCAACCAGCCGCCCGTCGACGCCTTCACGAAGGAGGAGATGGCCAGCGCCCACCCGCTCGAGTGCTTCACCCCTGCACAGTACACGGCGACGTGGATTGAAGCGCCTGCGTCGGTCGCGTCCTTCAACACGGCGTATGGCATCACAAGCGAGGCGCCCGAGGACTTCCTGGTGTCTGGCGTGTGGGCGCCCAACTTCCCCGTGTTGAGGCCCATCCCACTTTTCTACGGCACCTCCCAGGCGGCTACAGACGAGCCCGAGTGCAACCATCTTATGGGCAATGAGAACAAGTACACGGGCGGGACGTTCGGGGCGTTCTGTACCTGCAGGCACCCCAAGTGCATTGGGGTTGTCGTCTTGGACGGCTCTGAGGGCCAGCGCATGCCGGTCGAGCTCATCACGCAGCGGTGCGCGACGCTACCCTCCCAGGTGATTTATGATTTCTCGTGCGCGACGCTCAAGACGGCGTTGTGCCGCCTACCGTTCGTCGCGCGTGCTGTATCGTTCTTGGTCGACCGCTTTCATTGGCGCAAGAATCACGTCTCTTGCACCAAAGCGATGAACCCGGACTCGTACTGCTCAATGGAGAGTATCAACACCTCTTCTTCCGAGGAGCGGAATGCCCTCTCCCGCCGGCAGGAGCACCACGTCCGCCTGATGAACCAGGACAACTTTGTCATCCTCACGAGGTACCAACAGGCGCTCTCCAACGTGATTGCAATGTACAAAGACGTCGAGACGGAGCTGTCTCCCAGAAAGTGGCCTCGCTGGTACCGGGAGAGGTTCGTGGACGGGGTGGGGAACACGGAGAGAGGGGAGGTTGGAAATGTATAGTGTGGAGCAGTGGCATGCACTAAACAATATTCTTCATTGCAAACATAGGAGCCAGCGAAAAACACAACAGGGGACTTGGCGACGTGCAAACCAAACCGTGGAGATGGATACAAGGGGTACGGCCGCACAAAGGCTATTGGAGGTCGGAACGCCCCCCGCCCCCCAGCAAAAAGTCGGAAAAAACGTCCTCCTTGGCCACCCAAGGACGCCACCGCATCGCACAGAGTGCCGCCCCCCAACCAGGCCACCCCAAATGTCGACCAACCCATCGCGCCCAACACGCCAACCGACGACCACCCCATCGCGTCCAACAAGAAAACCGGCGAACGCCCCATCGCGCCCAGAATGCTACCCGGCGCGCACCCGAAGACGTCCAGCTACAAGAAAGCGGCCATACCACCCACGATGAATAGCGCCCACGAAAGGTCGGGCCCCAAAACGCAAGCTGGAAAAGGCCGGACCACCTCGAGTACCCCGGACTACTGGCGGCGCGGCGCGTCCAGCACCCCCAGCGACGGGCGGTGCGGCGCGCCCAGCACCACCAACGACCAGCGGCGCGGCGCGCCCAGCACCACCAGCGACAGGCGGTGGGGCGCGCCCAGCACCACCAAAGACCAGAGGCGTGGCGCGCCCAGCACCCCAAAGGAACAGCGGCGCGTCAGGAGAAGCGCCCCGAACGACGGACGGCACGGTGCGCCCAGCACCCCCGAAGATGGGTTGCGCGGCGTGCCCAGCTCGCCCAGCGATCAGCCGCGCAGCGCAACGAGAGCCCCCATCGAAGGGCGGCGCGGCGCGTCCAGCACCCCCAAGGACCGGCGACGCGGCGCGCCCAGCGCCCCCAACGACCGACGGCGCGGCGCGCACAGCACCCCCAGCGACTGGGGGCGCGGCGCGCCCAGCACCACCAACGACCGGCGGCGCGGCGCGCCCAGGTCCGCCAACGACGAGCGGTCCGGCGCACGCAGCACGCCCAACGACCGACGGCGCGGCGCGCACAGCACCCCCAACGACCGACGGCGCGGCGCGCACAGCACCTCCAACGACCGGCGGCGCGGCGCGCCCAGCACCCGTAACGACCGGCGGCGCGGCGCGCACAGCACCCCCAGCGACGGGGGGCGGGGCGCGCCCAGCACCACGAACGACCGGCGGTGCGCTGCGCCCAGCACCCCCAACGAACAGCGGCGTGGTGAAAGAAACGCCGCCAACGACGGACGGTACGGCGCGCCCAGCACCCCCAACGACCGACGGCTCGGCGCGCCCAGGTCCGCCAACAAAGAGCGGCCCAGAGCACGCAGCACCCCCAACGACCGACGGCGCGGCGCGCACAGCTCCCCCAGCGACGGGAGACGCGGCGCGCCCAGCACTACCAACAACCGGCGGTGCGGCGCGCCCAGCACCCCGAACGACTGGCGGCGCGGCGCGCACAGCACCCCCAGCGACCGGGGGCGCGGCGCAACGAAAGCCGCCATCGACGGGCGGCGCGGCGGGACCAGCGCCCCCAATGACCGGCGGCGCGGTGCGCACAGCACCCCCAACGACCGGCGGTGAGGCGTGCCAAGCACCCCCAATGGCCGGCGGTGCGGCGCGCCCAGCACCCCCAACGCCTGGCGGCGCGGCGCACACAGCACCCCTAACGACCGGAGGTGCGGCGCGCACAGCACCCCCAGAAATGGGGGGCGCGGCGCGCCCAGCACACCCCCAACGACCGCCGGTGCGGCGCGCCCAGCACCCCAAGCGACCGCCGGTGCGGCGCGCACGGCACCCCCAACGACCAGGGCCGCGGCGCGCCCAGCACCCGCAATCGTCGGGTGTGCCACACAAAAAGCGCGCCCAGTCAACAGTCGCTCCGGGTACAACTGGTGGCAGCGGTCGGCAACCAATCAGTGACCAGCTATAATCCCAAGACGCCGAGGGCACCAAAAGTGATCCCCCGCCATCCGCCGCCATGCGCTCCCTCCAGCCGTCCGGTGGCCCGCCCAGCGGCCCCAGCGAGCAGCGCAACCCGCCACCCCGGCGCCCCAGCGAGAAGCGCAGCCCGCACCCCAGCGGCCCCAGCGAGCAGCGCAGCCCGCCACCCCGGCGCCCCGCGAGAAGCGCAGCCCGCACCCCAGCGAGCCCAGAGAGTAGCGCAGCCACCCACCCGGGCACCCCAGCGGGGAGCACAGCCCGCACCCCAGAGAGCCCAGCATGCTGCCATTCCCCCCTCACAGCGCGCCCAGCGCGCAGCCGCGTGCACCGACCCGCGCGCCCAGCGCACGGCCGCGGCCCCCCGCGAGCGCGCCCAGCGAGCAGCCGCACGCCGCGCCCAGCCCGCCGAGCGCGCGGCGTGGCGCGGCCCGTGCTGCGGCGCCGCCCATCCGCAGCGGGCGCTGCAGCGCCCACCCCAGCCGCCCATCCAGCGCACCAGCGCGGTTGCACCCCATCGCTCGCGGGTCCATGACGCCGCCAAAAGAGCCCGCCCAACCGTTCTGCCCCCCCCCTGCCGGCCGCGGAATCTGGCGGCGGTGCGGGCCGGTGGCGCCAATCTGTGCAGTATAAATAGAGGCGCGGTGGTGCCCGTCGCGCCAACAGGAGCCAGGCAGCTGCACATAACCCGCCACCGCCGCCGGCCGCGCGAGCGCCAAACGTTGTAAGTCACATTGACTTCAATTGCGATTCTGTCCTTGAACAACAAGTCATCATGACCTGTCGAGATGACGTGGCGGGGACCTCTACGGAGGATTCTCCGCCAACATACGTGCCACCCCCCCCCCAGTGGCTGGGATTAGGCTCGAACGGACCCCCCCCCATGACCTGGAGATGCTTAAATCGCGGCCGATGGGCTTGCTCGAATCAGAGACTCGAACGGCGATTGCACTGATGAAAAGAGGCTCGAACGGGAACTCGTGCTAGCATGTACACCGACACCGCCGCGGGCGGCCGCGTCGCCGTCGGCGGCGGCGTGCGCGCCGCGTCCCCCCCCCCCCCCG
>Ga0115030_1001334_pt1 | contig 11143 bp, 10 predicted proteins | sample SidtaG_4_FD_87174 | JGI IMG/M metagenome (GOLD analysis project Ga0115030, IMG submission 87174) | Marine algal microbial communities from Sidmouth, United Kingdom - Sidmouth_Male1 metaG | ecosystem: Host-associated > Algae > Red algae > Unclassified | place: Sidmouth, United Kingdom | collected... | reverse complement strand
GGCCCGTAGAACGACGGACTTCCCATGGCCCGCGCTGCCAAACACGCCGACATTCTTACCCGCCCGGAACGAGGAAATGCACGCCTCCTGGTACGGATCAAGCACCACAGGGTCCGCCATGACAACGGTCGATCTGCGGCGGGAGCGCAGTGGAACTGACCGCCGCTCACCCCGGTGAGCCGCTCGATCTGGCGTTCCATCTGGTGAGAAATTTGACGGATGACACACGTCGCAGTCCGAACAAAAAATAGACTTAGGCTGAACTGACACAAACTCCACTGCTGCAGTTGTTTTGGACTTAAGATTTCCGAAATCCAATGATGCGGGTAGATTTTCAGTAGCCCCCATATGGTTGCACACCATCTGCATCTCGGCACATCGTACACGAGTCGGCCAAGTCGATGCTCTTCACTGCCACTGTCGCTCACCCAGAGTTGTGCATCTCCCATCGTGGGCCTTATCCATACTCTATCGTATCATACACAACTGCTATCCAGTGTCCTATGCTATCCAGTGTCCAAAGAATAAAAAAACGTAACGCCAGCCGAGAGCAAAGAAAACAGGCCGGAACCGCCCCCATCCCTGCTCTGCCGGCGTCACGTACGCCTTTGACATGCCCGGCCCCACGGGCCCATCCTGTATGCAACGTCGCCCTCAGTGTTCAAGCAATCAATGGGTACAGGAAAAGTGAGGGCGGAGCTGAGAGGGAACGCAGTGCAAGCAGGGGGAGCGGAGTATGAGGGAAGCGGTGGTCATGTTGGTCAGAGTCCCATCGAAGACCAAACCCGTGACGTGCATCGTCCGTACCACACACCCGTAGTGGTCCGGGCCCCGCGATGCTCAGCCGGTACAAGCCCAACATGAGAACACCCACCCAAAAGGCCACAAACCATAACTGCTCACAGAGGATGGGGCGACAAGCTCACAGAAACAGCAAGCATCTCACTACTCACCCGCACGATTGCCCAAAGAGTGTTGACTCAGCAGGAACGCGGCGGTTGAAGGCCGGTCGACCGGCAGGAGGCACCTGCACACACTCGTCGGCGAAAATGACGGCCTCAGCCGCGAATGCACTGGCGGGCAATAGTGCTCCACCGGCACCCCACCTCAATCGTACCCTCCGCACGCGCACCTCCTCACCAAATGCACTGGGTAGCGAGTGTCGCTCGCTGCGCTGAGCCAGCCCCGGTCACACGGCTCCCAACGTGCGCAACACTCGAGGGCAGCTAGAGCGCAAGGGCGCGCACTCAAGCCAGGAGGTGTCCGAGTCACTGTCCCCCCCCCCCCACCAAGTACCTCAGTGGAGCGTTTCTCGGCTGGACCCGCGCTCGTCGCGCGCGCGCGGGCGCGTGTACGCCCTTTCCTGGGCGGGAAACGTCGTTGCAGCAGCCCGCGCAAAAAGCTTGCCCGCAAGACGAGTCACTCCAGTTCTTGACGACGATGACGTGGACAGAGTTGTTTCTCCGAGAAATATCTGAGCTCGTGGGCCACTTAAAACAGGAGACTACTACGTTGATTGCACGAACGGGAGCAGCCAGGGTGGGGGGCTACCCTTTGACTTCGACGTGACGCGACACACCTACTCGTGATCCAGCCTGGGGCGAGCCCCAGCAGGGACCTATAAAGCGATAGCTGGGGCCACGTACTCCTTCGTATCCCGCGTACAGACGGACTGTTGTCTCAAAAGAGGCTCTCTGTGTGGACCTGGTGTCCACCGCAGCTTGGGCACGACGCATGTGCCCACCAATGAGCTGAGGGCCGAACCACCCAGAGAACGGCACAGCCAGCGGCCCGGCTGGTACGGCAAGAAGACACCTCGGGTCTGGACTGAATCTTCTTGTATCACACTGCACATCACACAGCGGCACGCTTGAGGGCGACAGAGAAAGAAAGCCCTGTTACTGAGGTGGTTGGTCGACAAACCACCCGAGTACGCACGAGGCATCCTCTGAGCCAGAGTGGGTCGTCCAGAGCCCTGCGCACACAAATGCGACTGCTGGTAGAGCGTTCTCAGGGACTCGTTCGAGAAATATAGGTACTGGCCGCTGCACACAGGAGGTGTGCCACCTGAATAGGCACCGCTGAAGCAGAGCGGGTATTCCAGTACCAAGTGAAAGACAGGCATCCGATTGATGCCACAATTGCCTGGGCCGGCCCCCACTCAATGGGGTCCTCCTACAGAGGGGTGAAGGCGGGCCGTCGCGGGCTTGCGCCCTGCGTCGCGCCCCCAAGCCCGGAGCCCGCGCTGCGCGCACTTGTCTCGGTCCCCCGCCAGTAAGCAGAGAAATGTATGTCACGCTAGCAAGCGCCTTCACACTGCCACCCACACGTGGTGCGGCACTGCCATTGTTGCGTGCCACGTCTAGTCTGCTACCGTCCGTGCGCCGTTTGGGCAGCGGGTCACCCTACGCCGACAAGTCGCGCATCTGCCTGGATGATGGGTGGTATCACCCGTCAATCAGTCATAATCGCGCCTGGAAGGTATCGATGCTAGGGTCAGGGCGAAGAGGGAGCACACGAGTCATGACTAGCTACATTCGATGACCGAGAGCCTGGTGCACTACGGGCTCAACCGTCTCACTCAACAACAGCGCACGGCTTCTGTGACCTCACCGCCTGTGCACAGATACAGTAATCTTCCTGTCCATTCATGTCCAGATAATACACAGATGATAACCTCCAGAGATTAGGGCATCTTCCGAAGATACATCACTCTCTCTATCGTCTGCTGTCCTTCCACATTTCAGCATCGCATCCGCAGTAGTCGATACTCCCCGAAGTGTGCCTCTGGAACTTCATGGAGGGGGTGCATGGTTCCCCATGCGAGTGCTTCACACTCAGAGCCAGCTCTGTACCAAACTTCACAATCGTCGTGATCAAGGCGTGTTGTAGCGACTGGCGCCTTCGACATGTGGACTGTCAAGGTCATCGAACCCAGCACCCGGCTGCCTTGAAAGAACACTGAGTGATCCTGGGTGGTTTAGAATTCCGACTGCCCTGCACTCCATGAGTGGGGCCATGGGTATCTGGCGAAGGATTGTTCACTGTCCCTCCAGGCGGGCGTGGACCCCACTACGGGTAATACTATCTTTCATCATGGTATGCATGCAGTCCAAAGAAGCGGGGCGCCCCCCCCGAAGGACATGTGGATGTCACTATCCATCCATTCTTGAATTTCTTCACTCCCGGTGGTGACCTCACAGGGGGAAGCGGTTGCACATAGGCGCTGGGGTCGACACCATTCATTGTATGCATGGCACTATTGGGCCCCGGTCAAGATGCCTCCGGCATGGGTGCGCCGCTCTGGCAATCTATCCTTGGCATTCGCCATGATACACCTGCCTGTCAGCCCAACCCGAAAATCAGCGCCGCCAGAGGATGCCGGCTCTTCGTACAGAACTGCCTTCGCCCCCTGGGTCCGCGGTGTCTGTCATTCTCGATCCCCGGCGGCCGCTTGTCCCTTCTAAACCAGCGTGCGCACCCATTGATGCCCGCTTTCAGTGCATCTGCCCGAGCAGGCCGCAGCTGTGCGTCAGGCGCATCTGCACGTGGCTTTCCGTTTCTCATTGTGTTTTTACTCACAGACATGTCCGTTGGGCTGCCGCTGACGAGGGTCATGCTTAATGCAGCTGTGAGTCACGCACAAGCTCCACACTATGGCCCGACGACGCTCGTAGCCGTATCTTGCTCTTTGCGCAGTGTGCCATTGGGTGCTGCTCGTAAGAACGATTCGGCCGGTTATTTATGTAGGTTTTAGCCCCCCCGCTTCGATGTAGCCTGCCATGGCTCTGACCAATTCCTCAGATTTTCCCAAGGAATTGGCGCGCGACCCGCAAACCCCTGTGTCACCACCTGACCACCCGCGTTGAACGCCGCTTGTTTTTGGCGGGCATCGGCGCATCGCGGGCCCGCGCGCCTCGGCCTTCATCAGTCGCTGCCCCTGCCCGGAGCTTTGGTGACCGATGACCGGCTGTCTACCGCTGTGACCGGCGCCATCACGCCTGGAGTCGTGAGCACCACTGTGTAGTCCCCTTGACGTTTGCCTGCTGCTTTCCCCGTTACACCCCCACGTGCATGCTGGCCGCCGTGGCGCTTCTCTCCACCCCTCTTCCCTTTCTTGATACCTCGTCGTGTTGTCGACCCCCACCGACCCCGTCATCCATCCCCGCTTGCTTCTCTTTTGCGGGTGTGCCCCCTCCCCCGCCCCCCGTGAACCTCCAACTTTCTCAACCACATGCGGCACCATGAGCTTCCTGTCGCTCTCCTCCGGTCGTCTGCTCGCCGCCATGCGCTCCGTCGGTGAGAAGCCGGCCACTCCTGCGTCCCACGAGCCGACGGACACAAGCCCGCTGGCGTCCCCAGGCGGTGTTGTGGAACGCCTACCGGCGGGAACCGGCCCTGCGGCAGGCGTCCTCCCCCCCCATCCTCACCCCCCTGCGGCCGGACTGCCTGCTCTACCTCTTTTGGCCGCGACGACAGTGGATGCTGGTGGCGATGGCGGTGCTGTTGAGAGCCTCCTGGCGTCTGCTTCACCCGCCTACTCCTTCTCGCTCCGGGGTCCGACGGTATACCTCGACCGCGGGACGATTCGCTGTTTGGCCAACGTCCTCTTTTGCCTGTACGATTGGCCGGCGGTACAGGGCTGGCGGAGGGACATCGTGCTGCACAACCGCACCCACGACGGCGCGTGCTGGACCCGCGAAGGATTTATGCGCGCAATGGTGGGCGGCTTGACGTGGCCCGGCCTTCCTGCGCACTCCGTCATGCACGGCCACCAGAAGGGAGCGGCATCCATTGTTGCATCTTTTTGGGATGAGTGCAAGAGGGTGGAGCATGAGCCTTGCAGAGAGCACTGCATTGGCACCGCCGACTCTGACCTTGTCGTGCAGACGCATCCTCTTTTTTGTTAGACATTGCTTTAGTTCTTAGCGTGGGCAACACATTGTTTTATTTCTCTCCTCAGGACGTGTCCCATCCAGACGAGAGAGCGAACAAGTTCGGGCCTATCCACGCGAGGGCGCAAGGGGAGATGCGTCGGCTGGCGTAGAGCCAGACACGACGATATGGAAGCAGTCATGGCGGTGAGCGTGGAGGCGCGTCGGTGGGCTGGCGGGGAGGCCGCTCTGCTGTCGGGCAGAAAGGCAGGTCGGCAGGTGACCGGTCGGCGGGTGGGGGGGAGGCCGGTCGGTGGGTGGGCGTGGAGACCGGTCGGCAGGTGGGGGGGGAGGCCGGGTGGTCGACGGGGAGCGGCAGGTCTGCAGGTGGAGGGGGAGGGTGGTCGATGGACGGGGAGAGGACGGCCGGCGGGGGGGGGGCGAGGCCCGTAAGTGGGCGGGCGTCGAGACCGGTCGGGGTGCGGGCGGGGAGGCATGTCGGCGGAAGGGTGGGAAAGCCGGTCAGTGGACGGGGAGAGGCCGGTCAGCGGGTGGGGGGAGGCCGGTCGGTGGGTGGACGTAGAGACCGGTCGGCAGGTGGGGGGAGAGGCCGGGTGGTCGACGGGTAGCGGCAGGTCGGCAGGTGGAGGGGGAGGGTGGTTGGTGGACGGGGAGAGGATGGTAGGTGAGTGGGGGGCGAGGCCGGTCAGTGCGGGGGCGTGCAGACCGGTCGGGGCGCGGGCAGGGACGCTGGTCGGCGGGTGAGTGGGAAGTCCGGTCCGAGGACAGTGAGGTCGTGAGCGGGCGGGCAAGGAGGTCGGTTTGAGAACAGGTAGTCACGACCGAGGGCGGGGATAGAAGTCGGTGGGTGATGCTGTGGGCGGCACATATGGGGAAAGTCGGGTTGGCGGTCGAGAAGGCTGGCTCGTCTTCCTCCGAGCAAAGAAGACTGCAGCATACGAGAATGTCTTGGCCGTGACACAGCCAATGAGCTGCTGTCGTATTTGTCACCTTTCGCGGAGAGGGGGGCTATCTGTGCATTCTAAGCGACTCTCTCGGTCCCTGGAGGACTTCCTGAGCTCTATTCCCGACCATTTGACAATGAATGAGAGCAATCTGACTACTTGTTTGAGTATTTCGTGTGCATCTCGAGCGAAATGGAATCTGCCCGCGCGCACAACGCGATCTGCCGCGTCGCCCGCTTCCACGCGGTCGTCGTCCCCTCGCCATCGCGTTTGCGCGCGCTTTGCGGCCTGGTCCGTGTCATGCTCCCGGCGCCTCAATCCCGCTGATGCGGCGTCCCATCGGCATTCTGTGCCTATGTCGCACCGCCAACGTACGTGCAACACTCTTGATCCCGTCTGTGTCTCTTGGCTCGTGCGATTGTGCCGTGACTGCAGAATCTGTGCCGCCGCTGGCGGTAGGGCGCGCCACACCCTTTGCGTGCATCTGTCTTATGGTGTCTTCGCTTCTGGAAAACTACCGCCGTCCACGCGCGTCCTTTCGTTGATTGCTTTTCCATCTGGTCACAGTGTACTAACTCGCCCCTTTGACTGTCTCCCAATGCCGTATGTTCTTTTTCGCCAGGTCCTCTGCATCTGCCCGTCTTTTTCTTTTTCGACTGCAGGGCGCCATGAGCACGCCGCCTGCCAACCTCTTTATCCCAGTTGACCGGAGGCTACCGAATAGCTGCTCCATGCTGCTGGACGACTCGTCGAGCGGAACGGACGTGATGCTGTCGTCGCCGGGATCCAGTTTGATTGAGTTCTACGCCGCCGCCGCGGTAGCCTCGGTTCCCCCCGCTACTGGCGGCGACGCCGCGCCCTTCGACGCTTCCCAGTACCAGGGTGAGGACGGTGGTGACGACGACGAGTTTGGCGTCGCCGACCAGCCGGATGCCAACAAGACGTTCTCCGGCGGTGTCGCGGGCAAGGGCGGACGCCCGGAGGGGACGGGCATCCGCACCCGTGAGAACTACGGCCGTGGAGCTCTTCGCGTCGTCGCCGAGTGCCTGCAAATGCGCGGCACAGCCGGCATCCTCGACGACGCCGTGCTCTGCAACCCTGCCGAGAACCAACGGTTAGACTTTGCTTCCCTACTCAACTCGTGGCGCAACGTCCCGGGTCGGGAGGAGCTATGGGCACTGCCCTACTTCCTCGGCGTCGGCGCTCGCTTCTCGGTTTGGGGAAAGACAGAGCACGGCAAAAGGAGTAGCTGCTGCACGTGGGTGACCGTCGACGGCTTTGTGCGGTGCACATGTGTCGGGAGCGACGTGTACAACGCCGACGTCAGCGAGTCCCGCCCAAGCACCTGCGAGCATGTCGAGGTGCTGTCTGCTGGGATCTCCCAGATGGCGGACGCGCTGGCCCGCCCGGTCGCCATCATTCTAAAGTGGCTGTACGTCGTCATGAGTGACAAGGCAGGGCCTTCCGTAGAGGCGTTTGAGCAGGTGGACGAGGAGACACCAGTGTGGAGGCTACACAAGGACATTGTCGCTGTGGTCTCCTCCCACCACGGCAAACTCGTCCCTGTGCCAGTCTACCTTCCCAAGAAGGGTGTCTCGTGCGGCTTCTGCCCGCTCACCAACCTGAGGGGCTGCTCCCACACGCGGATTGCGGAGCAGTATCGCGTAGGTGGCGGTCAGACGGACCCGCCCATGACATCAAGCAACGGCGTGCGCTCGGCCGTGTCCTCCCGGCCCGTGTCCCTCTTCAACTGCCCCAAAGCCGTCACCTTCGACCGCAGCATTGGCGAGATGGCGCGTAGTGGTCAAGACTTTGTGCTGGAGGCGCCCAACATGTGCTGTTTGTGCGGCGCCAACCTGCCGTCTCGAGCGGACGTGCCCGACACGTCGCTGCCGGGAATCATCCACTCCACCCTCGGGCCGTGCAACTTGGTTGTGGTGAGGCGCAAGTGCAGGTCATGCGGGCACTTCTCCAGTCGGGACGGGCGAGAGAACATGCTCATCCTCCTCTCGTGGACGTCAGCCTGTACCGTCGTGTGGGGACGGCGGTGCGCCGAGTCCGTCCGGGCGGGCACCCACATCTCGGACGTCATCTCCCAGTGCCAAAGCGATTGGGTCGGTCTCAAGAGCGCCGGGCTGCTGCCGGCTACCAGCCGGTGGCGCGGAGCGGACACATTGCGGGGGCTCATCCTCACCTTCATGCGGCTGTCCGTCGTTGACCCGGACCGAGGCCTCTACGACTGCTCGGTTTGTCGCATGCCGTGCGGGCGGTACCTGGTTGTTACGTCCGACGCCATTTGCTTGGGCTTTGATACCGACTCGCTCCCGTTCTCTTTTGACCATTTGTGCGAGCCCGCCTCACTGGTCAACATGAAGAGCCGGGAGGGGTGCATGGTCTTGGGGGAGCAGGCCCGACGCATGATGCGGCACGTGTTAGTCCCAGGCGACCCACCGGGTGTGACCGACCGGACGCTGCCATCCTCGGAGCTGGCGTTAACGTGCTTGGTTCCCGGCGCGCTCTCCTCCAAGGACGCGCCGACGGCCTCCGCGTCGGCTTCCAGCATCCGCACGTTGCTCGGCATGGTGTGGAACATCGAGGCGGCTGCGATCCCGCTGGCCGAGTCGCTCGTGCTCGCGTACGACGCGACGAAAGTGAAGCGCATCAAGGAGAAGGAGCGCAGAGCGACATGCGCCAAGCACTTGCGGGCTTACATCGTGCTGTGGCGGGCAGAGAGTCCGGAGGCCGCCGCGCTTGCCACCAAGGAGTGGCAGACAGCGCAAGCTGACATGACGGCCGCGGCGCCAGGAGGTGATGGTGGTGGCGCCGGGCACGGAGCTGGGGGAGTCGGTCGTGGGCAGCCCAACACGTCCCGCGCGAAGACCGGCGGCCGTCCAGCCAAGATTGACGCCAAGAATGCCAAGTCCACCGTCAAGCCTGGGGAGGAGCCCGAGCTGCACATCCCTAAGGCCTTGCTGCGGCCGCTGATGAGGTCGCTGGACGACAACGACGTCGACCACATTTGTCGGATGGCGCTCGCGTTCGCCCTCGATCCTGTTATCGCCGGCATCAAGACGCGCCACTTTGATGGTCTCACGTCGATTGTTGCAGCGTTGCGGTCGGACAACCCGCGGCTGCTTGTCCGTGGCATTGTGGCCGACGCCACCTGCCGCTCACGTGGGGCCCGCCCCCTGACACAAGCTGCCGACTGCCTCGTTCAGCTCCGTCACGTGATGGTCGCTCTTCAAGCAGCAGTGCTGCTGTTCGACGCCTCACCCGCCTTTGCGGTGGCGATTGCCGACGTGTTTGAGAATGCGGTGGCGTGCGCGCGGTCATTTTACGCCGACTTTGCCCCCGACGTCAAGGCCAAGCACGAGTACCTGGCGAGGTATCTCGACGCCGATATGACCGAGGAGAGTCTGGTTGCTGCCTTCAAGAAGCGGTACCCCAACGCCGCGGACAAGGCCGACGCGACGGGCATCTTCACCCCGGGGCGGCCGCAGTGTCGTGCCGAGGCGTACGCCAAGGGCGACAAGACGTCTTGTGGGACGTGCGAGAAGGGTTACGTGTCATCTGAGCGCTACTCCGACGGGGCGCTGACGCTGTGTTGTGCGTGCTCCCACCCCAAGATCTTGGGCTTTGTCGTGCTTGACCGCAAGGAGAGTCCCCAAGTATTGATCAACGCCCTTCTCACGCGCTTCCCCAACCTACCCCGCTATCTTGTGTATGACTTTGCTTGCGGTGTGGTCCGTTGTGCCATGGTGAAGCTGCCGTGGATGCTGCGTGAGCTGTCGGTGGTGTCGGACAGATTCCATGTATGCAATCACACCTGTTCCCACTTCTACAACGCGAACTCCTACGGGGAGCTTGACTTTAAGAACACCCTCACGCATGAGCAACGCAACGCTGCGATCCGCAAGATGCAAGCCATCCTCCGTGGCGCTGGACGGTACGGTTACCTCGCCCTACTGTGCTACCAGACGAGCGTCTTGAACTCGTTTGCCGAGTCGCGCACCGAGTACCAGCAGGCCGGGCTGGCCGCGAGGGACGCCCTTGACGCTGCCGCCGCTCGAGAAGGGACGGGTGCTCGGCCGGCCGCTCGTGCAGCGCGACCGTCGCTCGCGCTCCCTCGGCATTTTGACTTCCGCGCCGACTACTTTTCGCGGCACCCATGCCGTTGCTGTGGGTACATGACCAGGCCTAGTTATGCTACGGGCTCGCACATTGCACGTGCGGGCGTTTAGGTGGGGGGTCTTGGTGGGGGGTGTTGGTGGGGGTGGCGTCGGGAGGAAGGCTGTTGGTTGGGAGCTGTTGGTGGCGATGATGATTATCTGTTGTGTTTGTATCAGCACTCGGTCTGCCCCGTTGCGCCGGTGGGACATTTCTGCCTTGATTTCTTTTATTATCTGCTCAGGGGACGCGCCGTCGGTCATATAAAAACACTCCCTTCACCCACTGCCCAGGTGGACGATGCTCAACCCACACTTGCCAAAAAGGAGCTTCCCTCAGTCGGCGAGAAATAGTGGCCGCAGCCAGACGTGCTGGTGCAGGGGTCCATGCAGTCATTTTAACCTGCGGGGAGGAGCCTCGCCATGTTTCATGGCAAGTCGCAGGAAACACACCAGGGCAACAGGTTGCGCAGGGTAGCTGTTGGCACTTCGTCGTGGCGTTGTGTGTGGCACGGCAGAGCACCAGACACGCAGATCCGTGGCTTGGCATGTCTGGGCCACCGACATCGTTCAGACACGAACGAGCTCAGACACGTCTTCTCAGACACTCGGGGGCAACCGGACGTTCCAGACATGGGCTGCTGTAATGTCCCCGTCGATGAACGCCGGATAGACGCATCCTTTAGCTCTTGAACTAGGGTTGCTATTCTGCATATACGGCAAGGCGCGTCGCGAGCGCTGCGTAGCCAGCCCCTGAGGGAGCAACCAGCGTCAGGGCCTCGTGCGCGGCACGCAGTGGATGTACACCCAAACCGCCTTGGCGGTTTTGTCAGACAGGCCCAGGTCGAGGTGTTGGTTGACTCACCTCGGGGGGGACCCGCTGGTGGATCCCGGCCTCCTTCTGAGCCGGCGCTGACCCCCTCAGGGTGACGCACCTCGTCAGCACGCGCGGGCGGGAGGTACTTTAGTACAGTGTGGATAAACAGCGTCTCGCTGGTTCCTCCGTCCGTCGATTCATCGTCACGGCCCCCCGACTGCCCATCCAAACGCGATTTGGATGGGAATGGATGGGCTTTTGGATGGGGATGGATGGGCGATCGGAGCCCATCCAAGCCCATCCAAATGCATTTTGGATGGG
>Ga0115030_1001333_pt1 | contig 11148 bp, 5 predicted proteins | sample SidtaG_4_FD_87174 | JGI IMG/M metagenome (GOLD analysis project Ga0115030, IMG submission 87174) | Marine algal microbial communities from Sidmouth, United Kingdom - Sidmouth_Male1 metaG | ecosystem: Host-associated > Algae > Red algae > Unclassified | place: Sidmouth, United Kingdom | collected... | reverse complement strand
TCGGGGGGGGGGGACAGCATTGACGGCGGGACCGCCAGTGACAGCAGCGGGGGCTCCGTGCGGGGGCGGGCGGGCGGTGGCGCGGCGGCGGGCCACGCCTCCCCGGGCGCGGCTGGCGGCGGCGGCGGTGGCGGCGGCGCGGCGGGCCTTGGCGGCGGGGGCAGCAGCAACAGCTTGACGACCCCCCCCGACGCGTCGGCGCTCGCCACCCCCCCTCTGACGGGGGAGAACTTTAACCTGCGGTCGGTGTTGCTCAAAACGCACGCGCCGGGGGTGCTGGCCGTCAAGTATGCGCGCGCGAAAAAGCTGCTCTCCCTCCCCAGCGACGCGCCGCTGCTGCGGGCGGTGGAGATTTTTGCCACGGGCATCCACCGGCTGAGCGTCGTGGACGCCAGCGGTGGGGAGCTGCTCGGCGTGCTCTCCCAGTCGGTGGCCGTGCGGTACTTGTGGTCCAAGGCGGGCGCGCTGCGGGGGGTTTTGGAGCGCACCGTGCGGTCGCTCGGCCTCGGCGTGGCGCCGGTCGTGTCGGTGCGGGACGGGCAGACGGTTATTTCGGCGCTCGCGACGATGCATCGGGATCGGCTGTCGTCGGTGGCCATCCTGGATCGGCAGGGGGGGATCCTCGGCACGCTGTCGCTGACGGATATCAAGGTACGTCAGGTTGGACGCGCCGCTGGCCTGCTACCGTCTGCGATGGCTGTGCTGGCCTGGCCCGAGCGTTTTGTATGGCAGTGTGCCGCTGCTGTGTTGCCTTGTGGGCGCCCACTGACTCGTGCTCGTACGCTCCCTCGCTCTCATTGTCCGTTCTTGTGCTTTGTTCCTTCCACATCTTTTCGTACTTTTGTCTGTTTCTGCGGCCGTCCCCTCGCAGTACATCTTTGCCAAACGGGAGCACTCCCTCCTCTGGACGAGCTGCATCGCCTTTGTGCGGTACGTGCGGGAGCAAGAGACGCCGGTGCCGATCCCATCTAGCAGCAGCAGCAGCGGCGGCCTGGCCACGCCCCCCCGCCCCCCCGTGGAGGACATGTTCCCCTTTGTCTCCATCCACGGCAGCACGCCCCTGCGGATTGCCGTGGAGAAGTTTGTGGCCACCCGCGTGCACCGTCTGTGGGTGTTGCAGGGAACCCGCACGCCCGTCGGCGTCTTGTCGCTGACCGACCTCCTCCGCGTGACGGTGCCCGGGGGGGAAATCCCAGCCGCCGCCCTCGAGGCGGCCGCCGCGAGTGAGGCGTGCGCGGATTTGGCGGGCTTTGCAGAGGACTGAGGCGCGCCACCGTGGCGGCCGCGGAGGCGGGGCGGGGGGACGGCCGCGGCGCAGCAGCGGGGTGGCACCTGTCCTCCGTCTGCGGGTCCCCCTGCTTCCGTGTTTTGTGGCGGGTAGCTGGCGTTTTGCTGCACGTGGTGTACGCGGCGCCGGAGCATCCGCCCATGCAATCGTTGTTTCTTTTCAGTGTCGGCCCCCGCGCGCCGCTGTGCGGCGTGCCGGCGTCTCGGCAAGATGTTGGGGCTGGCCGCCTCGATGGGGTGGTGTTTGCACCTGGTGGGGGCGGCGTCGCCTGTCATGTAAACCCTTGTTCTTTGTTTTGGTTTGTCCCGTGGCGTTGCGCCAGTCTGGCGTGGCGCGCGGCACCACGGGTTGATCAAAAAGAGGCGGCGAGTGGAGGGAGAGCGGGAAGAAACACACGTGACGATAAACAGGCAGCCAGCGCAACCTGACAAGTACACACCCAAACCGCCAGACAGCCTGGCACCAGTGACCAAAAAAGCAGACGGGAACCACTCCCCAGGACCAGTGAGATATCAAGACAACAAAAAAATAGACAAGCACCGGCCCATGCGACAAGCACACCCTCAACAGATGGCGCTGCGCACGGGCCGACTTTTCCTGCGGGAGCTGGTCGGCCCCCGCTCGGCCGCCTCGGCCGCCGCCGCCGCGGCCGCTGTCGCCGCCGCCTCGGCCGCCGCCGCCGCGCGCTTGGCGCGGCTCGACGCGGCCGCCGACAGCGCCGGCTTGCCGCCCCCCGCCCGCCCGCCCTTGGCCACAAACCGGCCATTGGCGCCGCCGCCGGCGGCGCCGCCACCGCGTGCCGGGGGGGGGGCGGCGCCGTGGGCGCCAGGCCCCCCACTCGGGAGACCTCCCCCCCCCATGGCGCCGCCGCCGCCGCCGCCGCCGCCGCCGCCGCCGCCGCCGCCGCCCGGGAAGAGCCCAAACGCGGTGGCGGCGCTCGGGCCGGCGGCGCCCCCCCCCGCCAAGCCGCGCGCGCGCGCCACCTCCTCGTCGAGCCGCCCGAGCGTGGCCGTCAGCAGGCGGCACCGGCGCGCCTCCTCCGACGCGTGCACGCCCCAGTCGTGCACCTCTGACGTGAGCATCGCCGCGAGCGAGCGCAGCTGCGACAGCTCGGTCGGCTCTTGGAGCAGCTCGTCCGCCGCCAGCTCGTCCTCTGCGGCGCGCGCGTCGGGCGCGCCGCCCGCCGCGGCGCCGCCGTGGTCGCCCAGGGCGCCACCACCCCCGTCGCCCGCCGCGAGCGCGTCGACCGTCGCCACGTCCACGTGGCCGCGCATGGCCGCGAGCTTGAGCCGCGCCCGGTCCAACCGCCGGCGAGCGTCGAGCTCGTGGAAGCGCGCGGCGCGGAGCTCGTCTTCCACCCCGTCGCACGCGGCGGCTTCCCGCTCCCCCGCCGCGCGCGCCGAGCGGAGGGCGCCGTCGGCCATCTCGCGCTCGGCGTCGAGTTGCTTGAGCTCCGCCGCCTCGGCGACCAGCCGCGCGCGGAGGTCCGACAGGTCCTGCTGCCACGCGCTGCGTGCCGACGCCACGTCGCGGGCGGCAAGGACCTCGGCCTGCCACTCCACATGCAACCGCACCGTGTCCACCTCCACGCGAGGCACAACGACGGTGCCGCCGGCAGCGCCGGCGGCGGGAATGCGTACGCCGGGTAAGCCGCCGGTCGTGCGCCGGCGGGACCGCCGGCCGCCACCACGGCCGCCGTCGCTACCAGAGCCGCTATGGCTGCCGCGACGGCCGCCGCCGCCGCCGCCGCTGGACCCCGCGCCCCCGTCGCTACCGCTGCCGCCACCCCCCGTGCGGCGGCGGGTAAAGGAACGCCGCTGCCGCCCGCCGCTGCCGCTGCCGCTCCCCCCGCCGCGGGTGCGGTTGTCCCCACCGCCCGACCCCGTGCCGCTACCGCCGCCGCTGTCGCTGTCACTCTGCTCGCCGCCGCGGCCTTGCCGGCCGCCGCGCCGAGGCCGCGCGCCGCGCCGCCGCCGCGCGTCGGCCCCACTGCCGTCGCTGTCGCCGCTCGGCACAGCAGAGGCGTCGCCGACGCCGCCGCCGCCGCCACCGTCGCCGTCGCCGCTCAACACGCCGCCGCGGCCATCGTCGCCGTCGCCGCCACTGCCGAGTTCCTCGCCGCTCTCCCCACTGTCGGGGCGTGCCAGCACCGCCGCGCCGGCGGCGGCCCGCCGCAGGCGTGCGTGGAAGAGGTCGCCCGCCACATAGGCGGCCAGTCGAATCGGCCCGGGGGGCGCGGGCGTGCCGCCACCGCCGCCACCGCCGCCGCCGAGCGTCGCCAACTCCGTGGCGGCGGCTGTTAGGTAGGCGCTCACCACGTCTGAGGGAAAGCCCGTGGCCGTCGCCGCCGCCGACAGCAGCTGCGGGGTGACGCCGCCCTTTTGCTTGGGCGACTGCTTGCGTAGGAGGCCAACCAGGCGCTGCAACGCCTCTACCGAGTGCAACAAGCTCCCACTGTCCGACGCGTCGGGGGCGCCGAGGCCCTCCAACGCGTCGGGCGTGGCTTTGCGGCCCCGCACCGACCGCGAAGCCGCCTCTCGGGCGCCCAACGCCGCCACCGCCGCGGCGGCTGACGAGCGGCGCTCGCGGCGGCCCGCTTCCCGCGTTTTCTGCTCCCGCCGGCGCTTGAGGCGTCTGGGCGTCGGCGCGTCGTGGCCATTGGCCGCCGCCGCCGTCGCTGGACCGGGCCGCTCCCCATCTATCCGCTCGGCTCCTGCCACCGACGCGCCGCCAGTGCGCGCGCCGCGGCTGCCGTCGCCAAAGGTGCTGCTGCGGCGGCGGGGGGTACGGGACCGCTTTCGCGACGGCTCCGAGGCACCGACCGGTCGTGGCGACGGCGGTTGCTCCTGCACCGCAGGACTGTCGTCGCTGCCATCCCCGCCGCCATCCTCCACCTCCTCGCCTTCCTCAACCTCCTCGCCGTCGTCGCCATCGTCGCCGTCGTCGCCATCGTCGCCGTCGTCGCCATCGTCGCCATCGTCCCCAACCTCGCGGTCCTCGCCGTCTTCGCCATCCTCGCCGTCTTCGACCACCTCCCCTTCCTCATCCCCTTCGTCGTCCGCGTCAGACGTGACGCTGCCTTCGGGGAAGTGGCGGTCTCTCGGATACGTAAACCCGTCGCTGCCGTCCCCACCAGATTCGCCCTGGGAGGAGCCGACCATCCCTGCGCCCTCGCCACCGCTGCTGCCGTCGCTGTCTTCCGCCCCATGCCCCTCTTCGCGGGGTGGGGAGGGGGTGGCACTCGGGCTGCCACTCGTACCACCGGGGTGCTCATTCCCTACCGACGGGCGGGAGGACGCCACCAGCGGGGACCCCGTCGCGGCGGCCCCCCCAGACCCGCCGGCGGTACCGCCACCGCCACCGCCGCCGGCGCCCGGTGCGCCCGCCGGGTCCTCATTGCCGCTGCCGCCAAAGCCCCCGACGCGCTCCCCCGAGTGCACCCCCGCCCCGTCCCTGGCGGCGGCGGCACCCCCCGGCGAGCCCGCCGCCTTGGACCCCGACGACGACCCAAACACCGCCGACAGGTTGTGCTCCCGATTGTACTCGGCGGGGGGGCCCCCCGCCGAGTCCTCCACCACCACGGCGCCACCGTCGGGCTCACCCTGCGGGGCCGAGCCGGTCGGCCCCACGGGGGGGCCCCGGCCCGCGCCACCGCCCGTGGCACGGGCGCCCGCGCGCCCGCCGTCGAGGGTGTCGGGGGAGCCCGAAAGCGTCGTTTCCGCAGGCGACTGCTCAACGTCGGGCGTCGTCGACGCCGCGCCCTCACGCGCGGCACCACCGTCGGCCGAGCCGCCGCGCGACGCGGGGGGCTTGGCCCGCTTGGGCGCGCGCACAGAAGCCGCTTCGACGGCGTCGGTCGGTGGCTTGCCACCCGTTTTGGATCCGGCAACAGCAGACGCAGAGGCGCTTGTGACACCTCCCGGCGCCGTCGAGGACCGTGGGCCTGGCACGGCGGTGGGCACCGCCACGGTGGCAGACGGCAACGGCTTGCCGGTACGGGGATACATTGCCCAATCGGCTGGTCGCGGGCGCTTGCGGCGGGGGGTCAAGGCAGTCGGTTCGCCGCCACCAAGAGAGAGGTCAAACGCCGAAACAGGTTTCTCGGCCGACTTGCCGCCAGCCTTGGTGGGTATATCTGGGCAGCGCAACCAACGGGACGAAGCGAGCGCATACAAAAGACAAGGAGCAAGGCATACAACATACAGACCACATGTCGAATCGTCAGCATGAGGGACAGACCAAACAACACGCGTTCGCGTGGAACCGGCGCGCACGCACCAAACCGCCCAGCCGTGGGGCGATGCACAAACAGCCGCTCACAAGCATCACCACCACACACTCGTGCAATCCGTCCCCAAAGCAGCAGCAACTGTGGCACGTACCAGCCGTCGGACCACCGGCCCCGCCGCCGCCGTCCCCACCAGCCTCAGGCACGCCCACCCCCCGCCGCACCGGCGCGTCCACGTCGTCCCGCTTCCCCCCCCCAGCCGGCCGTGGCTTGAGCTCCGCCGTCGGCGCTGGCGGCGGTGGCGGCGGCGCCTCGGCCGGGGCGCCCATGGTCAGCGACGCCACCGCAGCGGCGCAACGACCGGGTCGGACGGCGGGGCGCGCCGGCGGGCGCGCGCGCGCCGCAGCGCTGGTCCCACCCGCACCAAGCACGTCCAACAATGGGTGCCAGTGACGATGACACACAAGCGCTGCGGCAGCCGACAGAGCGCGCAGCGGCAGCGGCAGCGGCAGCGCACCAGCAACGGCGCGGGGGGCAAGGTCGGCAGTGCCGGCCGGGGAACGCGGGAGTCACCCGCCGCGTCAGCGCCTCGGGCGCGGCGCTCTTTGGCCAAGACGACGCAACGGCCGCAGAGTCACCTCAGCGGCAGCCACACAAAGTGGCCTGCCAGCAGAACGGCTCGTCTCGACGCGACGAGTCAAGATGCAACGAAAATGAAAAAGTGAAGCTGTGATCAAATCTGTATCATTAAAGTGCGCTAAAGCGGAGAGCACTGGGTTGGTTGGCACAGGATGGCGCTGGCCCGTAAATAGAGAGTATAAATACCCTAACAACGACTTCCACGGATCGCAAGCGGAAGAATCAATGCCACTGCCCATTCGGCGATCACGTGTGCTGCCCGTGCATCCCTTGGATGTGCTCAGGCGATGCATTCAGACGGGGTGCCCCTCGATGCAAATTTCGAAAGGTGTGCCGCTGGCCCTGCGGCAGCCGGATGGGCCCCACATAAACACTGCCGTGGCAGGCTCCACGGCGGTGGCCGACCCACGAGCGCCCACCCCGTTCCTGACCGCCACCCCCCCCCAGACTTTTCGCTGCACTTTCTGGCGCAATGTCGGACCACACACCTCGCCCACCCGCGTGCTCCTGCTCCTGCCGCTGTGCAGCGTCGTCTACCTCACTGGCTGACACCGACGCTGACGCAGCTGCCCTATGTGTGTGTCCCTGTCGTTGCGCTGCCAACCTTGGGGGCGAGCCGCAGTGCTGCTGCGTGTGTGAATCCCTTGGCGACGACAATGAGGTGCCGTCAGATGCCACCCCGCCCCTGCTGTTCGATGGCATCGAAGAGTTGGTGGATGCGGGCGTTGGCGCAGCCGAAGCCGACGTCGGCGGCGGTGCCCCCGTGGCGCAGACGGCTTTCCGTGGCCGCAGGGACAGGGCCAGCCTGACAGCGATCGGCTCCAAGCTATCCCCCTCGCGCTCGACCCAGAGGTCGTCGCCGCCGCCGCCGTCGCCGCCGCCGCCGCAAGCGGAGGTCCGGCCGCTGCCGACGGCACCGTCCAACCCCCCGGCGCCTCCGTCGTCGCCGCCGTCGTCGCCACCACCGCCGGCAGAGGTGCGGCCGGTGCCGGCGGCGCCGTCCAACCCCCCCGCGCCGCCGTCGTCGCCGTCGCCGTCGCCGTCGCCGCCGGCTGAGGAGCGGCCGCTGCCGGCGGCACCATCCAACCCCGCGGCGCCGCCGCCGTCGTCGCCGTCGTCGCCGTCTGCGCCGGCGGAGGTGCGGCCGCTGCCGGCGGCGTCCTCGAGCGCCCCCGCGCCGCCGCCGTCGTCGCCGTCGTCGCCGCCGCCGCAGATGGAGGTGCGGCCGCTGCCGGCGGCGCCGTCCACCCCCGCCGTGTCTCCGTCGTCGCCTCTGTCGTCGCCGTCGCCGCCGACGGAGGTGCGGCCGCCCAGGGCGGCGCTATCAACCCGCTCAGAGCCGCATCGGTCATCGCTCCCGAGGGTCGTTCGACTTGTCGCGGCGGCGCTTGGTGCGCCGCCCTCGCCGCCGCGACCGACGGCACCACGGCGGCCGTCCGGGCTGCAGCTGCGGCGGCGGCTGCTTGGCCCGCCGCAGCCTCCGCCGCCGCCGCCACCATCATGCCGACCACCGTCCGTGCAGACGCTCTGGTACACGCGCGCACTTGGCCCGCCGTCACCGCTACCCCAATCACCGCGACGCCCCCAGCCACCGCCCTCGCTGCCGCGGCTGGCGCAACTCCCACCCTCACCCCCACCGCCACGGTGGCCGCCGTCACACCCACCACCACCACCACCGCCACTAGCGGGGCCCTTGCCACGCCCGAGGCCGTTAGGCTCACAACGCTTGGCGGCATCGACATGTCGCGCACCGTGACGTCCGCCGCCGCCGTAACATTTTCCGTCTCCGCCGGCGCTGCAGCTGCGGCTGCTGCCGCTGCTGCTGCTGCTGCTAACACTGCTGCTGCTTCTGCTACAACTTCTGCTGCCACCTGCAGGATCCGCGGCCTCCGCCTCCGCCGGCAGCCCCGCGTACTGAACCACGTTCTTCCCATCTTGCCGCGCCACTTGCAGCGCTGTCCGCAGCGCCCCGGCGGTCAGAGCCACCTTCCTGCCACCACGGTTCTCCACCGGCGTCGCCACCGTCCGACGATGGGACTTTCCCGCCGAGTACACCAAAAAGCTGATTGCTGCGTCGTTGCCCTTGCGGAAGATTACGCAAAATCAGCGCGGCACCGGGGCGGCGGCGGCCCCATACTCCCAGCGATGCTCCTCAGACTCCGCAAAGCTCTTGGACCGCGCGTGCGCCTTCCCGGAGTTGTGCCCGTAGAGGTTGTTCAACCCGACAAAGATGTGGCATATCTTGCACCACACCTGCCCGGGAGGCGCGGGCGGTGTGTGCGACATGGCCGCCGCGCCCGCCCCGACGGCGGTGGGAGGAGGTCGTCGAGCGCGCGCCGCGCGCTCGCCAAGACGCCGAGGGGGGACCGCGAGGGAGCGCACGCCGCGCGACCACCCAGACGCCGAGGGGGGAGCGCGAGGGATCTCACGCCGTGGGACTGCACAGAAGCGAAGGGGGGGCGACAGGGCCGCGCGAGCAGGACAGGCAACACGCAGACACCCACTAGGGGTGAGGAACACGACGACGAACCGTGCCTGGCGAGGTGTGCCGGCAGAGCGCGGGCGATGGCACGGCGACTCGTCTCGGGACGCCGCGCACAAGCGGCGGGCCAGGGCCGATCGACTCGTTTGAGCGGGCCCGTGCCCAGCCCGTGGCCCGTGCAGCGCAGCCAGGGGTCGGTATAGCCGGCAGCCAATGGCGCTCGTGCAACACCGCGGACTTCAACAATGAAAAGGTCTCCTCATCCACTGTACAGCTTTTCGGAACCACTTCCCGGGCCGCCACCTGGACTCCTTGTATACCCTGTCAACTCAAATCATATCCTCTGGCATGTCACTCTGAAAATTGTAGTTGGCAAGAGATCAACACCGGGCCCCCTTCGTAAGGCTCTCAGGGCCGTGAATTGATGAACTTGTTCGCATTGAATCACGAGAGTGCCGCAATGTACAGCCATGCGAGGCCAAAAATGGACGGTCTAACTTTCACCTGCCGTATTGTCCTCGATTGGTACATTTGATAGATGCAGCGTTGCAGCGGCCGCGGCGGAGTGCGTGGCGCGCGGGCCCGAAGTGCCCTGTCGTGCTGGTTCCCCCGACACCAATGCAGATCTCGAAGGGCTCCCCAGGACAGCATTATAGCACTCATGTGACTTATTTTCAGAACTTGCGCCGCACCTGGCCCTCGGTGATTTTCCATTGGTAATCTGCTGGATCACTTCACCTGTGCAGATGTTCAACGTCATGGCAGTGGCCACACTTGTTTCACTTCTTTTCTTTTGCAAATTGCTGAGATGTACGATTCCAGAAAGTATAGGAGCGGGCACGAACGAAGAAGTCCGCGCATGCGCACCGATTCTCCTGCGACCTACAAGGAGGAAAGAGCATGCCCATGGACACCGTAGAACAGATAATGAGGCACTAAAAACGATAACAACGGCACAAGACAGGCAGAGATGCGATGTGGCCATGCCTCGTGTGAGACAACAGGCACTCCGGTAAGGAGCTGCGGCGCCCGCCCGCCGCGCCTGAGTCGCCCCCACCCGCGCCTGCGGCGCCCCCGCCCCGCGCCTGCATCGCCCCCCGCGGTGGCTTCCGCTGGTGGGCGACGCCCGCCACCACTTGCCATCGCCTGACCCGCGACGTCCACCTACCCCAGCTTGCCGCGGATGCGACGCGCCAGCGCCAGATCCTTGACCATCACCGTCACACGCTTAGCGTGCCCCGCGCACAGCACAGCGTCCTCAAGAACTGCCACAAGTTACGCCTCGGCCGCCTCTTGCATGGCGTCCGCTGCCTCGGCTGTCAGGCGCAGCCCCGGTGTGCAGCTGACAACCGCCTCCTTTAACAGCCGCTCAAAACGCAGTGCCGCTCTTTCAGTTTTTCCGTCCATCCATCGACCGTCCAGGCGTATCAGTCACGCATCCCCGCAGATGCGCCGCGTCGTACCCCCAACGCGCTGACCCCCCACACACCCACTGCGTCGCGGTGAAACCTCTCCCCCCCACCCTCCTCCCTGCCCCCCCCTAAGTGGGTGGCGGTGCCGCCCGCCGTCGCGGCCACAACGCGGCCGTGGCGGGAGCCACCCGCTCGGCAGACGTTGCGTCCAGCGGCCGCTGCGACGGCGGTGCCGCTTTCTCGGGGGCTGCCGGTGGGGGTGCACGGCGTAGAGAGAACTGGCGGCTTCGGTGGCTGCGGTGGCGACGGTGGCGACGGTCGCACCGGCCGTGGCCCACTGGCCGTGAGCGCGTCCATGGCTGCACGCCTCGTTACCGATGCGGTGTCGCCGACCGCCCAGTACGTGGCGCACAGGTAACTGCGCAGAACCTCTCACGGGCAGTATGAGGGCCTGGCCGAAGCCGCTCGCCCCCCACAGGGATGCGAGCTATCGCCGCCCTGGACCCCTTCCCCCCCACGCCCTGCTCCCTGTGCCCCGTGGCGGCGGCAGGGAGCCACTCGTCGCCGCCGTCGAAACTGCGGAATCGGCCGCCTCCGCCGCAGCTGCCGCTGCCGCCGCCGCCACGCCGCCGATCCGGTGACGCGTTCCGTCCGCGGCGGCGACGTCGACGGCGACGGCGGCGTCTACCTCTCGCCGCCGCCGGCCACGCCCTCCCCCACCCCGCCGTGAGCGGGGTGTTCTCGCACGCGCACGTGGGTCCGGCAGTCGCGAACCACCTGCGGGCGCTCGTGCACCGCGCACTGCCTGTTTTCGCGGCCCTGCGGCGGCACGTCAGCGTGTTTGTCGCGGCCGCCCTGGGCGCTGGAGCTGCCGCGGTGCAGCGCGCGGGGGGAGCGTTCTTGGTGCAGCACCCCATCGGAAATGGGCGGAATGGGCGTCAGCTGGGGGCCTCCAGATGTGGGAGAGGGGGGGGGGGGCGGCGCGCGGGGCCGCGCTGACATCGGGCGCCGGGTGCATACATCGGTGCAATCAACCCCGCCATTGCAAAAGTCGACCAGCGCATCCGGCCTCCCCCCCCCCTCCCCACGCGCGCGCGCG
>Ga0115030_1001332_pt1 | contig 11150 bp, 7 predicted proteins | sample SidtaG_4_FD_87174 | JGI IMG/M metagenome (GOLD analysis project Ga0115030, IMG submission 87174) | Marine algal microbial communities from Sidmouth, United Kingdom - Sidmouth_Male1 metaG | ecosystem: Host-associated > Algae > Red algae > Unclassified | place: Sidmouth, United Kingdom | collected... | reverse complement strand
TACGGTCGCCCCCGCTGCCCCCAAGGTCGCCCCGCGAGTACGGTCGCCCCCGCCAGTACGGTCGCCCCCACCAGTACGGGCGCCCCCGCCCGTACGGTCGCCCCCCCCCGTACGGGCGCCCCCGCCCCCCCCCACGCCCGCCCCCGCCCCGCCCGGGGCGGCCGCGCCGCCCCCGTTGGCCCCCCCCCCCCGCCCGGCCCCCCCCCCCCCCCCCATAGTGCCCCCCCCCCCCCCCGCCCCCTATGCGCGGACGCCCGCGGAGCTGGCCGCCGTCGGGGTGGTGGAAGCCCCCCGCGCCGCCCTCCGCCCCGCCGCCGCGGCGGCCGGCAAGCGCGGGTGGCGGGTGCGGGGCGTCGACTTTGAGGTCGACGCCCGCTACTCGCTGCTGCGGGTGCTCGGCACGGGGAGCTACGGGGTGGTGGTTGCCGCCTGGGACGCGGTCACGCAGATGGTCGTTGCCATTAAGCGCGTCGCGCGCATCTTTGACGATGCGGTCGAGGCGCGCCGCATCCTCCGCGAGGTGCGCTTGATGCGCAGCCTGCGGCACGACGCGCTGCTCTCGCTCGTCGACGTGGACGTGCCGGCGCTCGACTCGTGGGACACTTGGCACGACATGTACCTCGTGTCGGTGCAGATGGACCGGGACCTGCACCGGGTGCTCCGGTCGCAAGTGCCGCTGACCGACGCGCACTGCCGCTTTTTTGCGTGGCAGCTGTTGGCGGGTGTCAAGTACATGCACAGCGCCAAGGTGCTGCACCGAGACTTGAAGGTACGTGCGCGGTGGGGTTGCCACGAGGTGTAGGGAGGGTGGCGATGCCTTTGGCCAGATGCATCATGGCGTGCTAGGTGCTTTTTGTTGGTGATTCTGGCGGGTCTTGGACAGTGTTCTGACGTCGAGTCGCCCTGCTCTCTTTTTTGCACCCTCTGTTGTTTGGTCTGCCGTACACGTGTGCCACCCTTGTAGCCGGCCAACCTGCTTATTAATGAGGACTGCTCACTCAGAATCTGTGACTTTGGGTACGTTTATCGAGTGTTTTTTTGCATGTGGGGAGCACTCTACTACAGCAATCGCGTGTTCATTCTCTTGTTGGCGCCCCCCAATTTGTACCGGCACTAACCACTCCTTGCGCCTTGCTCTTGCTGCTTTTCTTTGTCCATGCATTTCCCACTTTTTTGTGCATCACAGGCTGGCCCGCTATATTGGGGACGACTCGGTCGACGTGGCGGGCGAGGTGTCACCTCTCACACAATATGTGTCTACACGTTGGTTCCGCGCCCCAGAGCTGGTGTTATGTCGCGATGCGGTATGTCCTGCAGCTCTTGTTGTGTGTCCCTTGCGTGAGGTGGGCCGTCATCCCAGCGCATTTTTTCGTCCACACAGCCTGCGGGTGTCCTGGCCTTTGTCGTGTCACCGTCTCACACGTATCCGCTCCGTGGCTCTGCATGTGCTGCACTGCCTCCTCTAGGCTCTCTGTTCTTCTCTGGCTACAGTACTCGACGGCCGTCGACATGTGGTCGGTCGGCGCCATCTTGGCTGATCTGCTTGGTCGCCGCCCCCTCTTCCCGGGCCGCGACTTCCGCCACCAAATCTCCACCATCGTGTCCGTGCTCGGCACTCCGGCGGACACAGAGATTGCTCATGTGACGTCCCCCACGGCCCGCTCCTTTCTGGCCTCCCTGCCCGTGACGGCGCCGACGCCCCTGTCGTCGCTCCTGCCGGGCGCCCCCGATGAGGCGCTTGACTTGGTCGCCCGACTGTTGCGCTTTGACCCCGCCGTCCGCTTGTCCGCGGCGCAAGCGCTGGATCACCCGTATGTGGCGGCCTTCCACGAGCCCGCCTTGGAGGGCGTGGCCGGGGAGGACGTGCTCACCAGGGGGCCCCTGGAGCCACCGGCAGGCGACCTGCCGCCGTCTGTGCTGCGAGGCTTAATGTGGCGGGAGGTGCTCGCTTTCCACCCCGGGGCGGTGGGGGTGGCTGTGGGCGCGAACGGTGGGTCGGGCGCCAAGAGGGACATTCACTGGGCGGGCGAATCCGAGTCACCCCGCAGCAGTATGCCGGTGTGAGGCGGTGGCTGCATTTTTTCTATTCTTTTTAATCCCTTGAACGACAAAGTACCTCGTCCACGCGGTGACCAGCGTCGCGCCCACACCTGTATAGGACCAACGATGTGTCTCCTGGTCGATGGCCGCCACAGGGCCACCAACAGATGTGAGCGTTCGAGGCGGTTGATTTGGTGAACGCGCCCGGTCGGATTGATTCACCACTGGCAGACAAACAGCCATCGTCGTGCCGTCTCTGCACGCCACCTGCCCCGCGCTGCATCGCTGGCGACTCTGCCATCATGGCCACCACCACCGTCACCGTCGGTACTACCCAAGATGCAGAAGCCCGCCTGGATGCCCTGCTCAAGACCGCCGAGGAGCTGTCAGACCGCCTATCGACGCTGAAGCTGCCCTCCCCCCCCTCCCCCCCGCCCGCCGGCGCGGCCACGCCCGCCACGGACGCCACCTCCAACCGGTTGCTACTGCTGGCACTCGCCTCCATGCCCTCCTCCCACCTGCTGCTTACCCACCCTGATTATTATTCGTGGCCGTTGGAGGCGCGGCGGGACCACCTCGGCGCGAGCGCCGTGTCGTGCCTGTGCAAGAGCATCTTGCTGGTCAACACACGGTGCACGCGCGAGGATTGTGAGGACCCACGCAACCCCAAGCACCTGATGGTGGTGGTGCCCTACGGTCGCAAATTGAACACCCAGGAGGTCCTCCGGTGGTCCAAGGCCCGCGCGCCGGCGGGCATCAGCGGGAAGAACTTCAACTGGCGCCTCGGCGACGGGGCGGCGGTGACGGGCTACGAGTACAATGCGGTACGTGTACTATCTATCTCACTGATGCAGCTCCTGTTGTGCGTTCTCTGCGCGGGTCGAGCCGCGGGCTCATTGTGCTTCTGTGTTTGCCAATGTTTCTTGCCTCTTTCCATGTCACTGTCTGACACCTTTTTCACCTGGTCACTCTGCCTGTGCGGCACCATCTGTCCCCGACGAACTCTGCTGGTTTCTCGACTGCAGGTGACGCCGCTCGGTAGCCAGTCGGCTGTGCCCATCGTGGTGGATGAGAGCCTGGTCGCCGCCCACGGGGGGGGTGTCATGTTCCTCGGGGGGGGAGGGGTGCTCGTCAAGTGGCGGGTTTGCGTCGACGAGTTTGTGGCCTGGGCGGGGGGTGCCGTGGCGAACTTTTCGGTGGAGGGCGCCGCGGGGGAGGAGTAGGGGGCGCGGAAGAGCAGCGACGTGGCGTTGCTGAGGAGCATTGATGACCTTGGGCTTTTCGGGACGCGCCCTGCCGCCGCCGGATAGAATAATGGCTGGCTGGCGTGCTCTTCCAAGGAAGGCAGCACAGTCAGACGAGGCAGACGCGGACACAATGAGAACGGTTGCGTGTCCTAAGAAAATACGAAGCGGGATCTAGCTAGACCTATCGCCCAGGAAGGGGAGGAACAAAACAGAAGGCAGTGAAACAGCGTCGCAACCCGTTACCACACCTGCGCAAGACGGAATGCGCTCAAGAAGAAGACCGCATCCAAGGGAAACCGCGTCTATTCCCAAATAGAAAAAAAAAAAGACACACAAAGGACATCCCACAACCAACAGAAAGGAAGGCAAACCCCAGCCGTTGACGACGACGGACCGATCACTCGAGAAAGTAGCGGAGTACGTCACTCAGCGACACTACTCCTAGCAACTGTCCGCCGTCGTCGACACAATACAGGCGGTGCTTGCGTGCCGCGTCGAAGCGCGTGAACAACACCCGCACGCTGTCGGAGGCGGAGCAGGTGGCGACTTGGAAGCCCGCCGGCCGCAGCCGGTGGAGCACATCGCCGAGGCTCTCCCGCAAGTTGAGCGGCCGTCGATCGTCCGTCGCCAACTCCCGCACGTCCACGCGCGCAAAGACGTTGACGAGAACCCCCGTTGGCGACACAACCGGCAACGCCGAGAGGCGTTGCTCCGACAGCAGCTGCAACACCGAAACGAGCGGCATGGCCTCCGTGACACTCATAATGCCGCCGAAGGTGCCGAGCCCGAGCGCCGAAACGGTCAAGTCAAAGAGGTCGCTGACGTGGCCCGACGACTCGGCCGCGGCCGTGCCAGACGGGTCTGCGTCCGCGGTGCCCCCGTTGGGGCCCGCATCTGCACTTGGGTCCCCGTGCATGTGATCCCCGACGCCGTTGGGCCCGTCGGCACAGCTAACAGGAGATGCCCCGTGCCTTGTCCTTGCCTGGTCTCCCTCTCCTTGCCTGCCGGATGCCCCAGCTAGCGTCACACCAGGCCGTGACCGCGGTTGTAAGTGCTCGTACACAAACCGCAGCACGATCCAGTGGTTAAGCATCATCAGCGACCCGTTGGATGGAGAGTCCACAATCGGCAAGCGGTGGACCCGTTCGTCCCGCAACGTGCAGCATGCGTCATACAGCGACGCCTCTGCATTGGCGCAGATAAGGTCAGGTCGAGAGTCAACACTTCCCTGGTCCTTGACTATGTGTCCGGACCGCGGCAACAAAACGCAGAGGAAACACAACCAAGCGAACGGAGTGGCGAAAGCCAAACGAGACCAGGCATCCAAAAAGCGGAGACAACGGAATGCGAAAGTCAGATACCTAACTTGAGTCGGTTCATGTAGAGCAATGGTCGGCCTATGCTGTGCCATTGTAGCAGACAACACTGGACAATATCATGAAGATGCGCGTCCCCACACGCATCTGCACCGCGAGAAAAGCACCGAGCACACGTACCTTTCCACTGCGCAATAGTCATGTGAGCAAGTGCCACATTAGGCTCCCCGTCGGGGTCGGTCTCGTGTAGGTGACAGAAGACGTTCATGAAGTCAGATACGGTGATGACCCCAATGAGGCGGTCTTCTCGAGAGTCCAATACCGCCGCCGCTCGTATACCTGTGTGCAGCACCACAATAAAAGCAATGATGGCCCAGTGCACATCAATCAATGGACGGTAAGGTAGGGGATCGAACAAGCCAGAGCAAACAAGCCGGAACAAAAGAAGCAAAAAAAAGGTCAGTCATTCCCTGTAACCTCAAGCAGGTCGAGTGCGCCCGCGGGCAGGCAGAACACGTAGCCCTGTCCAAAGAGGGGCTGACCGTATCGCCGACGCACCGACCCCTGCCCAAAAACACAATGCCCCCTTCGCCGTCACCCACCGAGCATCCCCCCACCCAATCACCGCGCCCGTACCCACCCCTCCACAAAACGCACCGTGTTCCCTGAGTGCCAAAAAGGCCCGCTTCAAAACCAACCCCCGCTCGACGATAACCACAAGCGACTCGTCTGGCACGACCTCGTCCGCGCGGTGGGATTTGAGAAAGGCCGCGATCTGCCGCCGTGCGCGCTCAACGACCACGTGGGAGGCGGCGGAGAGGGTCTGGCTGGCTCGCCGCCCCGCAGCAACCCGCTTGGGCGCACCGCCGTGGGCGTCGCTGGCCCCCGTCGCCGGCGGCTCGAGGCTCATGGCGTCCCGCCGGGGGAGCGCCAGGTCGTCGGCCGACCCGGCCGGCGGACCCGACGGCGGGGGCGCCGCGCTCGGCGACCGCAGCGGCTGAGGGGACGGGGGCGCGTCGGCCGGCCCGTCGGCCGTTCCGTCGGCGGCGGGGCTGGTCGGCCCACCGCCCCCTGACGGCTGCCCGTCACCGCTGCCGCCGCCGCCGGCGCCACCACCTGCCCCGTCAATGAGCATCGGGTCCTCCCTGTCGGTCGGGCCGGCGGCCGGCACCTCCACGTCCATGCTACCGCCGCGGCGGACGTGGGCCCCATCATGGGTCGGCCCGAGCGCGTGCTCCCGCTCGCCACCGCCATCCCCGTCCAGGTCCAGCTTGGTGCCGCCGCGTCCACCGTTTCCGTTACACGCGCCGTTACACGAGCCAGGTCGATGGTCGCCGCTAGCACCACCGGCGACACAGGCACAGCCGCCGTCGCGGGAGACAGGCACCTCATCAATTTCGCCCCGCAAGAGACTATCCGCCATGGGTGTGGATGCCGACCGCGCCGCAGAGGTGTCTGAATTGGCCAAGGAAGGGGGAGAAGACGGCACCACCATGCGCGTGCGCCGCTCTTCACCGAGAAGCCGTCGCGTGGCGTCTCTGGCTAATGCGTGCAGCCGCGGGGCGCCACGTCATGGCCAGCCCGTCGGGGCCAATGCCTGGCCCGACCGCTTGACGACAAGCGGAGAGAAACGGGGCGATGCGAGCGAGGAGTGACACCCACCAGCGCTCAGCCACTCAATGCAATCTCCGGGCAGCAACTGTTGTCACCTCGGGGACCTGGCCGGCTACACCAATCGGCCCCCGCTACACACCGCAAGCGGCACCGATGCGCGTCGGATGAGGTGGCACGGGCGGGATCCCCGGCCACACCGGGAAGCAACACAATACGCAGCGGTCGGCGAGCACCCGATGCCACAGACGGCAGCGGCAAGTCAGGGGCGAACCCGGGAGGTACCCAAGAAGCGCTGGTGGGGCAGGCTCGCAACCACCGTGGGTTACCCCCCCACGCACCCCGCGACGCACGCGGGGCACGAGTCGCGCGGCACGGCACGGGGCAGTAACGGCGGCAGCGGCCACGCACGCGTCAGGGTGGCGACACGCGGGGCGTGGTAGGGTTGTCGGCCGCCCGGACGCCGCCGCGCCGAGCCGGGAGCGTGGGGGTCCGAGCTGCGGGCCGGCCCGCGGTTGGGGGGGTGCGCAGCGGGGGCCCGTGGACCCGCGGAGTGCACCAATCGGCGTGGGTTGTGGGCGGCGCAGAGTGTGTGACGCCGTCTTGAGCCCCCGACTGTCCCAAAGTGCCCAACACAGCTGAAGACGCCAAGCCGCCTGGCTACCACGCGGGAGCGAGGGTCCACGAGGGTCCCGGTGCCGCCGCGCACAGCGGTGGTCTGAACAGTGCACTGTACAATCCAAGTCCTACTATTGGCCATCGGCTAAGATCCTGGCATTGAACACGATTTTGACTGTAAGCTCTGTCTTGAACAGCCCAACGAGATTCGCATTGGGCGACAGCAGCCAATGAAAGGGCACAGAGAAAGGCTCAAGCTCAGCTCAATAATCTCCGGGATGAGCCTGTGCTAGGAATTGATAAGTCAGCAGTTGCTGTTCAGTATTTATATGGTTTGAGGGTTTTCGCGGGTAATTTTGGTGGAGCACCTTTCTGCAGGTCCATCCTCGATCTGGAAGCGCCGTGTCTGGTCGAGGACAAGGGACCACCAGTCTTCGCAGAGCCAGTCTCTACCACGAAGGGGTGAGCTTTGTCTCACGTTTCTTTTTGTGCACACAGACGTCGTGTATACCTGGGACTACGTGCTGTCCTTTCAGACCACGTGCGCGGAGATCGAGCTGGTCTCGGTGCTCTAGACAGTCTCCATGGCCATTTAGGGAGACGCCGTCGTCGTTGGACGTGCACATGCCGGAGCAGAGCGACCAACGACCTCATTCATCACATCTGTCGCGCGTTCATGTCGCTTGTACCAGATCCTAAGAAAAAGTACTCTTGCCTGTCGCTTGGCCAGTCCGTGCGGACATCCATCCTCCGAATGCCCCACTCGTATCTGGGGAGACGCAGCGGTCTGGCGTGCACGAGTGCAGTCGACTTTGTCTGACACTACTGGCTCTCTGCACCCAAACGTACGGGTGACATGCGACAGCGAAAATCCAGGTACAGGACAACTGAGAGGCCTCTACAATTGGAGCTCTTTTAATGCGCTACGCACAGCGTTGGACCGATGTCCAGTCGGGTACCATTGGCAGCACCCGCGCGCACGACCAAGGCACAAAAGACAAACAGAAAAAAACAGAGCCAACCGGGGCCAACGCCCGCACAGCATTGAGACAATATGCAAAACGCAAACACAGTAGAAGCGCACCGCCAACAAAATATACACAAGCCCGCGCGCACACCAAACCTCCTCGCGCGCCACGAGAATCCATAGCGCTCCCCACAGGTTGCACCATTTTCCCAAACCAAGCATCTCCCAAGATGCAACGACGACCGTGGTCAATGGGAAAACACGCAGCCGCCGCCCACCAACAAAAGGACCATCCCACGGCGCACCACAGGCGCCACAGACCCCGCCACAGCCCCGCTAGTGCCGCCCCCCCGCATCGGCAAACGCACCGCACGCATGGCCACGGTGGGCAACGGTCCAGGGCAGCGCCGTCGCTCCCCCCCCGAGCCCCCCAAGCCCAAGCCCAGTCCACATGGGGGGGCGCCCCCCCCCCCCCCCCCCCCCCCCCCCTCCGAGGCCAGACGAGCTCGGGGAGCTCGCGGGTGCACGCCAAGATCCCCGCCGCCCCCGCGAGCAGCAGCATGCCAAACCCCACGCCCGCCAGCGGCAGCAGCTCCCAATCCAGCGCCCCATCCTCCCACAGCAGCCACAGCGGGAGGCCCGTCATGCCCGCGCCCCACGTCATCAACACGAGGCACATGCCGAGGGTGCGGCCGAGGCGCCCCCAACTCGGGGGCCCCCCCTCGTCCACGCCCGCCAGCGCAGCAACGACGCGCGCGGCCCCCGACCGGCGGACGGGGGCCCCCCCGCCGCCGCCGCCGCCCTCCCCCCCCCCGACGCCGTCGCCCGACGGCACAACGGCGGCGGCGGCAGCCTCCCCCGCGCTCCCAAACGGCCGAAACGAAAACGTGCGGCGGCACATCCGGCACCGCACCGACGTGCAGCCGCCCCGCCGCTCAACGTGCACCCCACAGTAGCTGCACACGCCGACGCGGCCGACCGCCCAGGCGGCGTAGAGCCGCTCCTGCCGCGCGCACGTGAGCGGCCGCCCGCAGCCGCGGCCGGGGTGTGCGCCCGCCCCGCAGCGACCACACGTGGCCGCTCCGCAGCGGGGGCATTCCGAGACGGGCTCGGCCGCCCCCGGGGGGGGGGGCGGGAGCGCCTCCCAACACCCGTCCGCCGCGCAGTGGAGGCGCCGCCCGTCGGCCGCCCGGTGGGGGCGGATGGAGCGGAGGTGGCGGAGCCGCCGGGTGGCGTCGCCGCCAGTCACCCCCGCCACGTCCGCATCCGACGCGTACGCGCCGCAGCCGACGGCAACACAGCGGGGGAAGGGCGTTGCGCGTTCGAGGATGGCTTCCGACCAAAAGCGGGAGAGGCAGGGGCGGCAGGTGCGGTGGGAGCACCGGGCAACGCCAACCATGTCGGCGGCGGGCACGTCGTCAAAGCAGATGGGGCAGGTGGTGAGGGCAGGCGGGTCGTCGGGTGCCGCCAGCTCTTCCGTAGAGAAAGAGAGTGGGAGGGGGGCGGTGGGGGGGTCGACTACCGGGGCGTCCGCGACAGGGGGAGGAGGGGTGGCAGGCAGCGACGCGCCAACGTCATCTTGGTCGTTCCCGAGGACCCCGCCCGCGTCCGCGCCCGCGTCCGCCATTACCGACGGCGTCGGCGCGTCGGCCACAGCCGCAGCAGCTACCAGAGGTGGCTCCTCTAGGACGGCGGCGGGGGGCGTCACCGCCGGCGGCACCTCGTCATAGTCGCCAAGCACCATGGCAGCGCCTTTGCGACGGGCGACAGGGGGAACGTCAACGCGCCGGCGGCGTGTTCGAGAATCAGCTGTTGTGAAAAAGCGCCCCCCCCCCCTTTGCCCCGGTACGCTCTAGCTAGGATCGGTTGGCCCCCTCGCTCACGGCCGCACGCGTCACGGCACTGACCGCTCCGTCGGCCACAGGCGCATACCCCACCCGCCGCCGGGTCGGTCCACCGCCGCCGCTGTGGGCGTCGTCACGCCCCGCCTCCCACCCGCGCTACACACGGTCAGGGCCTCCTCCGCCGCCGCCGCGGCCGTCGCCACGACGCCCGCGGGCCGGCCGCCTGCGGCGCACCGCCCTCCGCCGTCCCCCGACCGCCGCAGGCCGGGAACGCCGCCGACGGGTCGCTGCGCGCCGGGAGGTGCAGGTGCAGCGCGGCACAACCCCCCCACGAGCCACTCCGCCACGGGATACCCCTCCCCGGGCCTGTTTTTGCATGCTTGGCTCGCGTCCCAGTCTGCGTCAGTCCCCGCCAGCGAGGCTCCCACAGCACGGATGCTCGTGTGGCCGCGGGGGCCTTGAAGGGGGGGGGGGTCTGGCTGCTGCGCTGACGGAGCGGTCTGGATCCCAGGCGGGCAAGGACAGCCATTGGTCGAGAAGCCAAGGTCAGCAGAGACGAAAAACCCAACAGAGTCCCACTGAATCGGCGCGTGGCAGCCGTCCGTGTCAGGCACGAGACGGCAAGCTACAGTATCAGGAACCAGGGGCAGGTGCCGCGCCCAGGTGACTTGGCACGCCGGTGCCGACCTCGTCGGCCTCGTCAGCGGCAGCGCGCCAGTGAGCTGGCCCAGATGATGGAACGTGGAGCGGAGGCCGTGGGGTTCCCGGCGACGCGGCCGTATGGCGACGGCGGGTTGGCAGTGAACAAGCCATCGCCAGGGGATGAGGAAGGGGATAGGAACTGGGCGACCGAGTCGACAAAAGGAAGAAGCGTGGGAGAAGCTGCTCCAGTGCAGGCACCGCTTGGCCTCGGCCGACCGCCGCCAGCCGCCGAGGCAGAGCTGTGCCGCATGGGGTTCGTCTCACAGGCTGCCGCGCCGTTGAGCGGGGAAGAGCACGGGGTGGCCAGCCCAAGGCTCCCAGCGCCGGAACCCACTATCTCTTCATCGACGTCGCACGCGTGCGCGGGGCACCACGGGCCCACCCAAAACCTCCACCGAGCGTCAATGGCAGGCGCGCTGCGATGCCAAACACTCCTTGTGAAGGGTCGTCAACGCTTGTCCGCCCTCGCGCGCGACGGCAGTCGGTCGGGTACCCCAGTGCGGCCCTTACCCGTACCGGCAACAACCGACCCGGCCAGGACGACAGTCTGGCCGCCAAACGCCTCCCACCAATGTGGGTGGCGATGCAAACGGGACCGACCGAAACCGCGGCCGTCGCCCCGCCGTGACTGCCCCTGCCGCTGCACGACGCTGGCCGTGATGTCCAGCAACCGCCACCAGCGTCTCCCCTCCCCACCGAGCCGGGCCGCCCTTGCCGCCCCCACCCGGCCGGTTCCCGTTACCCGCTGCCCGAGGACCCCCCCCCCCCCCCCCCCCCCCCCCCCCCCCCCCCGCACCCCCCCACC
>Ga0115030_1001322_pt1 | contig 11185 bp, 9 predicted proteins | sample SidtaG_4_FD_87174 | JGI IMG/M metagenome (GOLD analysis project Ga0115030, IMG submission 87174) | Marine algal microbial communities from Sidmouth, United Kingdom - Sidmouth_Male1 metaG | ecosystem: Host-associated > Algae > Red algae > Unclassified | place: Sidmouth, United Kingdom | collected... | reverse complement strand
GGGGGGGGGGGGGGGGGGGGGGGGGGGGGGGGGGGGGGGGGGGGGGGGGCGGGGGGGGGGGGGGGGGGGGGGGGGGGGGGGGGGGGGGGGGGCGGAGGGGGGGGGGGAGTGAGGCGGCTGCTGGTGGCGCGCTGCCCGCGCCTGGGGCTCCTTGGCCGCACCCGCCGGCTGCCGCTGTCCCCGCTTCAGCACCGCCGTGACTGTGCGCGCCTCGACCCTGCCCACACATTCCCGCAGCGCCCTACCTCACCACGCCTGCCGCGCATGCTGCACGCACGGGCAGCCGCTCCCGGCCACTAGCTACAGCGACGGGCTGGCCTTTAGCCCGCGAGTTCTCGCCCGTGGCGGATGCATTCCCGCTCGACTCACGATAGTAGCTTGACTTGTAAAAGTCAATGTGGCCGCTCTTTACTAAGTCAATGGTACCATGGGCCCCCCCGCACTTTGTTCCAAACATGTAGAGACACAGCGCGGTTACTTGACAGCGCCCATATCGTAAGGACTATCGATGGCACAGACGAGGGCGGTGACGAAGGCAGAAAAAAATGTACCCTCATTACGTAGTGAACGGCACCGAGCCTACGCAGAAACCACCAGAAAAGGGCAAACAAGCAACGCCATGCAAAGTCAAGAAAATGTCCAAAAAGAACAAGACATGCATCACTCTTGACCAGTCCTCGGTGTCTCCACGGCTGTCACGTGCTCCTCCTCGCTGGAGCTCGAGAAGTCCTCCCTGGAAGACAACGCTGCTTCTTCCTTGCCAGTGTCAACTCCCACCTCATCGGCAGGCACCCCTGCGTCCGTGCCCATGCCCCTGTCTTCGTCCACCCCCTCACCCGGGCTCACACCCGAGCCAACGCCGTCGACGAAACGAGGCCCCTCATCATCGGCCATGTCACCACCATCGCCGGCATCTCCCCCACCGACGCTTGCCCCAATGCCAATCGTGTCTTGGCGGCCGTCATCTCCGTCATCACGTTGTGCTTGGAGTGCGGCACGTAGAGCCGCTTGTACAGAGGCTTGGCCAAAGACAACCCGTGCGGCATCGTTGCCAAGACCGCGTTGATCCCCGGCGACACCACCGCCTTGGCCAGCAGCGGCGACGGCAACTTGACGACCTGCGACACCACTGGCCTGGCGGGCGGCGGCGGCGCCAACCTGACCCACCGCGCCGGCACCGCCGTCGCCCGCAGCCATGGGCTGGGAATTGCGTGCAAGTGCAACAGCAGCAGCGAGTCCCGCAGCGACACCGGCTTGCTGGCATGCGGCTACAGCAGCAGCGTGCCCGGCGTTACGAGCGGCATCTTGGAGGGACACATCAACGGCGGCTTGAACCGCTGCGTGCACAGGGCGTTGAACGTCAGCGCACGCGGCCGAGCTGTCAGCAGCCGTCTCGACCGCGCGGCGGGCACCAATGGCGCCGACTTGAACAGCGGCTTCACCAGCGGCCATAAACGCGCGCTCGACTGCTGCCTGTCCGACGGCTTGGCCAACTGCGAGACCCACGGAGTAGCCACTGGGTGCAATGGCGGATAGAACAGCCTCCTCAACAACCGGTGCCGCCGCTCCAACGACAGCATCGGCAACCATGTCTTTCACAGCGTTGAGGGCTCCGTGACCCACTGCAGAAGCACCAGCTTGTCCAGCCGCCGACTCATTGGCGTTATCGGAAGCGGCAGCACCCCCTGCTGCAACGCCAACACCTGCGGCCGCTCCGTTGGCGACGGCGGCGCCGTCGTCATTGCTTGTATTTGCTGCGTCGTTGGCAGCTCCATCAGGCACGACAGCAGCGGCGGCGTCAGCTTCTTGTTGTCGGCCGTGAGTGCAGGTGCAGCTACGGCGGTCGCAGTACGACTGGAAGTGCTCGTGGAAGAACGCGCACATACGCCGGTGGTTTGTTTCTTTGCCCAGCGACTTTCGCATCTTGACGCGCAGGTTGATAATTGCACCCAGGAGCCGCATTTGGACGATGAAGTGATCTTGACGTAGATGCACCAAGTGCGTCTTGAAGGCCTTGTTGAGTGAGTGCCGACTTTCGGCGCATGCGGTCCGATGCCACACCGACCGCGACGGGTAGGCGTCTGCGTCAAACACCGGGGAGCACTTGTGCTGCTTCTTCTGGTGGTGTGCCCGATCCACACTGCAAGCCGTATCCGACCGGTTGACAAGCCATGGCACGCGCCGCGACGCATTGTGCGCCAGTTGACACGCTGTATCAAAGTAGATGACCGACGGTAGGAGGGTGAAGCGCTGGGAGATCGATGCCAGCACGTGTGCCGGGCTCTCAGCGCGGTCGAGGAAATCGTACCCAATGAGCAAGCCGCAGGGACAAAGGAAGTTCTCGATACCCGGCATGAACGTCTCCGAGTTGAGGAAGCTGTGGCGGCAATCGTCCGCGCCGAGCTCCTTGCTCAACAACGCCTGCAGTGTCTCCCGGTCGGCGCTGGCCTTGGCCGCTCGCGCCGCGTTGACGGCGTCCGCCTTGCCGTCGGTGATGAACGGGCGGACAGGCTCCAAGTCCGGCCACACGTGGCCGCTGCGCACCTCTATGGCTTGTGCGACGGCGCGGGCGCGCGAGTGCACGCTGGACGCCAGCAACGGATTGGACGGCAGGATGTCGGAGCGAGAGGCGAGCCACGCCTTGTACTTGTCGGGTGACGTCACCTTCCACTGCGCCTCAAACGCCTTGGCGCCGTCGGACGCTTGCCTCCACCAGAGCGTCTCCCAGTAGGCGTCGACGCCGCACGTGAAGAGCAGCAGCTCCCCAATCGCCCGGGTCGTCAGCGGGTCGACCGCATCGGCCCCTCCAATCATCCGGAGAAAAGGCCACACGACCCCTACGGACTCGACGGCCTTGGCGTTGGGGCGCCACTCCACGACCGGCTTGCCAAGCACAAGCTGTTTGGCGAGCCGCTGGATGCGCTGCTTGCGCAGGCCGGCGGAGGCGCCGAGCACCGGCTCCGCGACAAAGGTCGTCAAGAAGCGCCGCACGACGCGCCACTGATCTGCCAGCCGCCCCTTGTCGGCCATGCCGCCGAACGCGTCGGTCACCTCCCGGCTGAAACAGACCGTGGGGCCGTTGGCGGCGGCGGCGCCAGCAGCACCACCACCAGCTACCGCAGCCGCACCACCTTGGACACCGTCAGCGACACCTTCTGCTGCAGCGTTGGCCATGGGCGCGTCGCCGCCACCAGCAATGACACCACCGGCATGTGCGCCAACAGCCGGTACACCATTGGCACCTTGGTTTGTGCCTGCCGCCTCGGCGTTGTCGTCGGCACCCGCCTCGGCCCCTCCCACCACCGGCAACTCGTGCGCCTGCTCGTTGGTGTAGAAAGAAAAGAAGAGGAAGGCTGCAGCCCACATGACGGCGCGCGGGGAGCTGTGCTGCTCCTCAACCGTGTGTGCCACTGGAACTGAGAGCAGCTCCTCCCCTAATCTCGACAACGCAGCGTGCTCATCCTTGGTGAGACGCACTATAGCATTGCGGTCTGCCGACAAGCGCTTGCGCACAGCCCCCCGGATGGCAGCAACCGGCACACACGACCCGTGGTTGGTGTCCATCGGAACAACACGCACGTCCTCCGTCACGCGGATGAGCGGCTGCGACTGATTGCGAAGAATAGAAAGCACCTCCCCGTCAGCAACGATGGCGATGTAAGGCCGGTCGCCAAGCACCTTGCACTTGTCGCAGCGGAATAGGACTGCCGGCACGATGAGAGTACGCGCGTACCGATGAGCCGCCGCGATGAGCGTCTGTCGGTCCAAGCCAGAGGGTGCGCCGGAGAGCGAGTCGGTGGCCTCCAAAAGAAAACAGAGAACCGAGGCGGCCGACGAGAGCGTACTGTGCCCTGTGAAGACCATCTGCGACATGACGTCCATGAACGTCCGCGTGAAGACCGTCTTGGACGTCGACGCGAAGAGCGCCTCGTGCGCCCCGTCGTACGGGACCTCCTTGCCGCACGAGCAGACCCACTGGAGCAGAGAGACGGAGATCCGGCCGCGGAGCGTGTGCAAGACCGCGCCGGTGTTCTTGACGCCCACACCATTGTACGCGGCACCGCAGGCGAAGCAATGCGCCTCGCACAGCACCTCTGGTAGGAACGACGGGCTGCCGCCAGACCGACCGGCCGCCGCCAACTTGTCAAACAGCAAAGAGTCATCCACCTCCCCCTCACACGGGAGCAAGTTGCGAGAGTTGCGCCATCGTGTCTCGTCGGAGAAGGCGGCGTCGGCAGCCCCTTGCTGACTGGGCGACAGGGGCGCCATTGATGGCGCGCTGGCGGGTAGGCGCACGTCATGGAGCCCGTCAGGTAGCGCGTTGCCTCCCATCCCATCGGCCAAAGTCGCGGCGAGGCGCAGCTCGGTGCTCCACCTGGAGGCAGCAGACGCGTGCGGGCACCACCAATGGTGCTTGGCGCAGCTCACCTGCGTGCAGGCGGCGCGCAGCTGCGTCCGCTTCTGCTTTCTGCTCTTCTTGCCGAGCCGCCGCCGCACCGTCACGGCCGCCCGCGCCCCCTGGTCTAGTACGGCAAATACGGCCATCTTGGTCGCCGTCTTGGTCGCAAAGTAGGCCGCGCACTCGGTCGACGGCTCGACAGCGGCATTGTTAAGGACCGGGTACGCGTCGATCAGCCCCAAGTCGTCGGCTACTCCGACCGCGTGCGCAAGCTCGTCGAATGCCGCCTTCAGCGCCCGAGCGTGGCTGCACGTGGAGGAGGTGCCTACAGACGACCGCACCTCGATCGACTCGGCGCCGCCGTGGCCCCCGCAGGTGCAGCGCCATGCACACTAGTGCACCATGTCATGTAGGCCCCCTCCCCCTCCGACAACGCGACCGCCGGACCCCCGGCGACACACGCACCGCGGAGCAGTGTGCCCCCGTCCAGCATCGTCCTCGTCTCGCCCGTCAATACCGCTGCGAGCTCCCGCACCATGCGGTCCTTGTACATGTCGATGAGGCCGAGGACCCGAGCGCTCATGTCACGCGGGTCCGCGTCCGACTCGGCTGAGGACGTCCCATCATCGGCCGCGCCGAAAGTGTCAAAAGGAGCGCCAGGGGGAGGCGGAGAGCTCGACGACCCGTCCGCCGCGACACGAGTGCCGGGTACTCAGCGGCGAGGCACTGCCGGAGCGCCCGCCGCAGGGAGGCTGGGGCGTGGGCGCACACGCCGGCGACGCTCCCTTGAGGGTCGGGCGGCCCTCGCTGGCGGCAGCGGCACCTCCAGCAGGGCGGCTTGTAGGCCGGGCGGCACAATGTAGGGGGCGGCCAGGGCGACCCGACGCAAAGCCAAATGGGGTACATGTGGGTCCCCGTCGGCCACGGGCGGTGCTCCTCCGCCAAAGGGACTTGCGGCATCATCCCCATCCCCGTCCATGGAGCTCAATCAGTAGCACATGTCGCAGAGGAGGGTGAGCAGGTGTCCACAAAAAAAACGTGAATGGGAGGGGGGCTCAAAAATAGGTGGACGTGAGGGGGAGGGACCCACAAATAAAAGCACGTCGAGTCCGACCTACAGACGGTAGAAGCAGGGTTGGGTCAAGCAAGAAGACAAGCGCGCAGAGTCGCATCAGCGACAGGAAGCACGGGGCGTGGGGGACAGGGACGCGTCGGCCGCGCACAGCGTCGAGGGGGCCAGCGGCGAGTGACAGTGGGTGGATCGTGGGCGGGAAACCACCAGATCGTTGGCCCCTGCGTGGGTCAGAAACGGCCCTGATCGTCGTCCACTGGAGCTCGTTGAGATTGGAATGCGGCCGATGAAAGCTAACAAATACGTTCTTTTGAGCATCTCCCGTAATCTCCGTGCCGGTCAAATCCACTGTATTAGGTTTCTTAAGTCTGACGAGCCGCCTGTAGTATACGATGACTGCCGAAGTACAACAGCGCCGCCTGCTGTTTGAAAGGATGGAGACAGTGCCGTAGGGAGCACGCGCCATGGGCACTGGCGCGGGGCAGTGTGGTCACTCCACCCAGGTGGTCGTTGAAAAGTACAGTCCCAACCGCCCTGCTACCGGACCGGTTCACACTGGCCTTCATTGGTGAAGAGTAAACACAGCGTACTGGGTGATAGAGCGGACAGCGCGCCACAGCTGACACGTCGGGTTTGGGAAGGCCCACAGCGTTGGACTCTTGATACGATGCCATGCACATGTGCCGAAGAGTATGTTAGTTTGGTGGCATGGGAGGCACCGTGCCGTTGCCGGGCTGGGTTTTACCCTGCTGCGAGAAGATTGGTACGACTTGACAATCACGTGGGAATCACCCTAGAGTTAGCAGCCCTTAGAGGTGATGCGACAGACGCCAGTTGTAGCATGGGACGGTAGGTTCATGTTACCCAGTCTGCACCACGTGCGCATTGCTGGTGGCCATCCGAGTGGAGCAGAACTCCGACAGACACTTCTACTGAGTACAAAATATTTTGTGTTGTAGTCTTCTTCATGAATGGGATGGGCTCCAAGGGGGTGGCTCTCTTCTATGTTATCAGCTCTTTGATGTGAAGAACATGGCACTTGTCCCTTTCGTGCCTAGATTCCAACGACTCCAACCAAGGCATCCGAGTACAGGTTTATAGGGGTGTGACCTACGGCGTCATATTTCAGCCACCGTATGTGTTCAGCATCACGAGCAATCCTAGGATGAAGCGGCCGAGGAAGTGTACGTTTATCAATCTGCACACGGGATACTGTTTGCGATACAGTTGAAAGCAAGAAAGAGCCTACTTCATCCCTGACAACGTGGTGAGTACACTTTGTGTACAGCACGGCACCACGTGCAAGATGCTCCCGCACATACTTGGTATTGGACGTAGCGCTCACGGGGACATGAAGAACCCACCTGTCCAATACCGCTAGGAGTCAGCCGCCGCATCCGACGCATGCAAAGCGGTGGGTGACTGCCTGCTATCGTACCCCAGATATCGGATGTCTGGGGGGCATAGAGCAGCACAGCAAGATGCAGGCCTACAAGAAGCCTTTCTGTGGTCCTGTATCTACGGCGGGCACGAACGGGATGGTCGGCGCCACCAGTATCCCGTCGGGGAATCTTTGTTACGGCAGCGCACGCACACGGGATACCGGACCTGTGATGCACGCAACGCTTGTGCTCCAGTTTCACCGGGGGGCTGCTCCCACGCCACGACTGCCTTGTCGTCCACGAGACGCGTTGCTTGTAGGTGGGGCTGGTCGTCGGGCGAGGCGTGGCGCGCCGGAGCGGCTACTCGTGCTGCGCGATCGTGCGCCACCCTCGCATGGCGATGCGATAGGGAAGGGCGCGTGCGCTGCCGCTCGCTACAGTCGTCGGGGGGATGACAATGACATTCACGAGCAGCATCGTATCGTCGCGCCGATTCCATGTGCTGTCCAATAAAATTCCGCTGGATGGTACGCCGCTGACTAACAGCCTCTGATCTGAAGGGGTATGGCTCATCCGCCGCCCACTGATCTGAAGGAGTCAGGCTCATCCGCCACCATGTCACGTGACCACTTGTCCATTCCGCATTCTGCTGGGCTTTCAGTTGTCCCGACAGCTGGCCCCCAAATCAATGCATTTGAAACGATTCGGACAAGCGGCAAGAACGTCACGAGACTCGCCTAACGGCTCGGCGACGAAAGCGCGCGCGCGCCCTGCATACGAGCCGAGCGCTCCACCCGACCTCGCCTCTCTCACCAGTCAATCCACCACTCCCGCCTCGACTGCTCTGCCATTCTGCGCACAGGACGCGCACACACCCAGCCCATGCCACCTGTCGTCAACGCCCACGGCACGCTGCTCATGGGCCAGCCCAGTTGGGCATGCTCGCGGGCGGTTTCGCCACCCGCAGTGCAGTTTCCGCCCACTGCGCCCCACTAACCGGGGCCTGCTGGCCGCCGACCCGCGCGCTGCACGCGAGCGCGCGTGGGGGCGGCATCACCCCACGTTTCCATGTATGGGAGGCGCGATGGAGCTTTCAGTTTTATCCTGCCAGGGCTGGTCGTGGGCAGCTGGAAGCAATGGACGTGGCCGCAGCCAGCCGCCATTGGTAGTGTTTTTCCCTTTGCTTGTGTCTCAGTGCATCTGCATCGTTTCCGTGGTACGGTCTGGTGACACGCCCTCCGAACCCTTGGCCTCAAGAGTATGAGGCTGCAGATGCAAGATACTTGTACCCTCAGTTTCACGTGCCAAGCAGCGCGCATCGTGTGCCTTTTTCTTTGCTAGACACTACCTGTCACCTAGCCGACGACTCTGCCTACTCAGGACCCAGAACCGCACCACCCGCGCCGCCCGCCGGGTCATCCCTCCCCCCCCCATCCACGCACCCCCACCTGCATGGATTAAGTGACACCCACTGTCGATGGCCTCGGCCAGGAGCCCCGCCTGCAACCCGGCCAACAGCCTCGTCCAGGGGGTCAGCGCCTCCCTGAAGAACGTCCCTTTGTAGCCGCCGTCGCCGCCGCCACCCGCCATGTCGCCGGCGATGGCGGCGGTGGAAATAAGCGCGACGACTAGCGGGGCGGAAACAGTGTGAGCGACCCCCGACTCGCCGTCCACACCGCCCACGACCCCCCCCTTCTGACGCAACTAGAAACATGCCACACTACGCCGCGGTTTGGGCTTGGAAACGCACAAGGTAGGACAAACGGTTCACTAGACATGCATACGCGATAACGTACTAACTAGTATGCCGAGGACTACGAATACAGAAACGCACAAAGCGAAGGAGAAACACGCGAGGCATACAACGGTCCCTGTGCCACTCGCCCAGAGGCGCGGCCGCACACGTAAAGCCAATATCAACAGCAAGAAAAACATACACCAGCACGTGTACTCACCTACGAGGAGGTAGGCTGGCGGCCCCCGGCTGCACAGCGGCGTTGAGGCCGGCCCCGATCGGAGCGCGACGAGTGCGCTTGACAGGGCCGGTCACAGTGGACGGAGTCGTCCGCTTGCTCCTCCCACGGGTGGTGCGCGGGGACTTGGCAGCCGCATCAGCGGCGGCGGCACGAGATGCAGCGCGTGCGCTTAGAGCTGCTAGTACCCCAGCCGACTCAACGCCGCTGCTTGCTGCCGCCGGCGCCGGCGACGCAGACGTCGTGACGGCCGGCCGAGCGGGCAATCGTGATGGCCGCTTCCAAGGGAGGCACTTCGGAGACGGGCGCTCCCATCGACGCAGCAGAGGGGACACTCACCGCTGTTGCGGCAGCAACGACAGCTGCGGGATCGACAGCATCGGCGGCGTCGAGGGTGGCGGACGCCCTTTGCACAGCAGCTGCCGCCTCCTCCTGCGCCAGGTTGTCTTGGCCCAGCTGCACGACTTCCGCTCGGAAGCGGCAGTGACGCATCGTTGCGTGCACTGACGGCTCCTTGTCCCACAAAAGAAGCATCGCCGCGACCGCCTCGTCTTGCGTACATGTCGCCTTGTTGGCAGGGATCCCAAACCGGGTGACCAGCTTAGCGCCCGTCGCGCCGTAGTCCCGCGACCGCGCCGTCACCGAAAGCAGCCGGCGGTCGACGAGCACGCCGATTGGCCACCGCTCCCCCGGGAGCCCATCGTTGGGGACGACGGCTGCCGGCAGCTTGTGCGGCCACCATCGCGCGGTGCACTCGGTCACGTAACGAGGAAGCGTCTGGACCCGCCCCGTCAGGTGGGCGACGGCCGCCCAGAGAGTGAGGCGGACGAGCAGCGCCGTCGTGTGGTTGGCGACCATCAGCGTCTCCATAAAGCTGCACGCCTTCTCGGAGGGCTGGTACGGCGGTGGCGGGACCGCCGACTCGAGGGTGAAGGGCAGCCAGACCCAGTCCTCAGATCCGGACGAGTCGCTCTCCGAGTTCAGCTTGTCGATTGACAATCCCGCCGCGGTGCGCGACATGCGGCGCGCCATGCGCTGGATACTCAGCGGCGGCGGAAGGTCAGCATCCACCGCTGAGGTCATGATGTCCAGGTAGTCCTTCGTCGTCATACCCTCCGGCAGCACCCCGTCGATAATCGAGTCGTCGTCCACCAGGCGGGCAGGCTCGGTGCCGATTGGCAGCGTGATGCCGCGCAGGCTGTCTCGTCCCCGGATGAATTGGTGCACTTGCGACATGACGCGTAGCACGTCCGAGTCAACCGCCCGCCCGGCGCCGTAGATGTTTGCCCAAGCGACGCTGCCAGCCGGGTCTACCCCAGACATGTGGACAAGCAGTCGCATCTCGGGGTTGATCTTCTCGATGGTGCTGGCCGCCGACACCATCGCCGCCGTCGCCTGTAGCGTGGGGTCATCCACCCGCCCAACCCCCTTGACCGCCGCCACATAGCGGGACAGCCTGTGAAGCGCAGGATTCTGGCTGCCCCGCGCCGCACGAGATCGGGCCCGGGAGAGAGCGTGCTCGGCAAGGCTGAAGCGCGCACCCAGAGGCGGGTCCTCCGACACGTCATGCACAAACGCCGCCCCGCGATCCGCCGGCGTGGCTGGGGTAGCGGTGGCCGGCATCACCGGCGTAGCAGGCACGGTAGCCGTGGAGGCAGGTGGAGAGCTACCCGAGGCGGCCGCTGTCGTCGCCATCGTCACCTGTGCGGCAGGTATGGGGTCTCGCACGGCGCCGTCGGTAGCGCTTGCACCGACGACGGGGACTGCAGGGCGGACAGTGGGGCGGGGAGGCGCGAGCGTCGTGGCCACCACCGTGGCAACCGCCCCGACGACAGGCGCGGCAGGGCGAGGAGCGACGAGCGGGGTAGCCACGGCGGCCGTCACAGCCGGGGAAGCCGCAGCGGCGACGGGGACAGTAGGCCGAGCAGAGGGGCGGGGAGGCGCGATGGTCGTGGCCACCACCGGGGCAACTGCCCCGATGACGGGCGCGGCAGGGCAAGGAGCGACGAGGGGGGCGGCCACCGTCGGCGGTCGTGCCATAGGAGATTTTTTGGTTCCTTCTTGGCGACACATTGGCGACACACAGCGGTCGAGTGACGCCAACGTGTCGCGCACGGGGGCTAACTGTGTCGGAGACGGGAGCACCATGGGAGCAGGCCCCCGCACCATGCACGTAGGATGTTCGGATACTGAGACAAATCCCTGTCCAGTCGTTACAACTCGAAAGTTGTAACGGCTGGCTACTACGGCTTCCTCAGGACGGCTCTCAGCCATCCTTGTAACGATTGGGTATGCGTGCGCCACGTGCACTCACTCTGATCCACACAGCTATCCGCGTCCCACACGCATTGAAATATTT
>Ga0115030_1001319_pt1 | contig 11193 bp, 15 predicted proteins | sample SidtaG_4_FD_87174 | JGI IMG/M metagenome (GOLD analysis project Ga0115030, IMG submission 87174) | Marine algal microbial communities from Sidmouth, United Kingdom - Sidmouth_Male1 metaG | ecosystem: Host-associated > Algae > Red algae > Unclassified | place: Sidmouth, United Kingdom | collected... | reverse complement strand
GGGGGGGGGACGGCGGGCGGCGGCGGGCGCGTCCACGGCGACGCGCTGGCGGTGGTGGCGCCGCGCGCCGCTGCGAGGCCCGTGCACGGCGCGCGGCGGGCGCGCGGCGCGCGGCCCGGCGCGCGCCCGGGGGGGGGGAGAGAAGATGCGATCTCCCCGTTGCGCTCCGCCACCCGTCGGGGGAGGGGAGCCAACAGGGCTGAAAAGTGCTGCGTTGTCGCCAACTGTTTGGTCGTGCGCCTGAAACTAGGTTGTTTTGGTTGGGGAGGCGGCAACGCGGCACCCCCCGGTGATCATCCGCGACTCGATCGGCGGTGCGGGCGCGGGCGCCCGGCAACCGCGTCACCGTCGACGCGTGGGGGTTGCTCGCCCAACGGGCGGACCCGGTCGTGCGCGGCGCGTGGGGCCGCCCGCGGGCAGCGCCGGTTGGCTCGTCGCACCAAGACGGACGTGGCTCCCGCCGTGGGCGGCAGCGCCCCGCGTCGGATCCGCCGCGCCCCTCCCCGCCGCCGGCCATCGTTCCGTAGCGTCTTGGCAGCCCGCCCGCGGCACGAGCAGCGTCCCTCTGTGGCCACGGCCGCGTCGTCCACGGCCGTGGCCGCCCCGCGGCCGAGGCGGCCGACCGCGGGACACGACCGCCTCCATCCGTCTAGTGGCCGGAGAGGCAGGTCGCCAATGTCCTTTGACTGTCAACCGGGGCCCAGCTGTACGGAGAGCCCCTCTCTGTGCGCACAGCACGCCCAGCCCACACCCGGTGCAGCGGCTCGCCGAGCGGTCGATGCGTCAAGTCACAAAGGCACCGTCCACGGCCACGGCGAAGTCGGTACACGCGCAGACTCCGTGGCGGCCGCGCACCATGACCGTCCACAGGGCTGTGGTCGTCGTCTGCTCGAAGCGGCATGTAGCAGATCCATCGTGTTGAGGCGCAATGCGCGGCTGCACGCCGCGTTCTTCGATTGCGTACGGGGTGTATTTCTTGACGCCACGGTCTGTTGGATTGGCTCGGTGCTCTGGGCAAGTGCGGCCCGCACGCCACACAAAACGTCGCCTTGAATGTCGCGTTCGACAAATCCTCCACGTAGCACAACATGTACTGTTAGGAGATGGGCGTGTTGTCGCCGTTTGCTGCGCGGAAACCCCCGCAGGGGTGCACGGGGTGCTGTCGGGGCGGCCAACACCCGGCGGGGTCGCCGTCACCGTGGCCACCGGCCACCGCCACCGGACCCACACGCGCGGCGACGGCGGTGCATGAAGAAGTGAGGTCGAAACAAAAACAGGGAACGAAGAAGGGCCGCTGGCCTACAAGAAAGGCAAGTGGCCTCACAATATCAATATCGAGTAAGAAAAAGTCAGCAGGAGGGGCGGTGGTGCGTCCACCGGCGCGGGGGCTCTCTCTCTGCCACCCTTCACCATGCCGAGCGCGTTGAGCCCGCGCGCCCCCCTCCCCGGAACAAGACAACTAGCCGTTGATTGTCACGGTGCCGGCGTTGCCGCCGTTACCCCCAAACGAATTCAGGCCGGCGCCGCCATCGCCACCAGTGCCGCCCGTCCCGCCAATGGTCACCGAGCCAGTGCCTGGTGGCAGCACCCCCCCCGCCGCCGAGGAGGTGATGTCCACGTCGCTTCCCGCCCCTCCCGAGCCCGCATCGGAGTTGACGCCAGTGCCGGCATTCCCACCATCGCCGCCGGCGCCGCCAATCGCCACTGGCCCTGCGCTGCCTGGGATAAACGTGCCGCCCGTGTTTTGAATGGAAATCGTGCCAGAGTTTCCGCCATCACCCCCGTCGGCACCAAAGGCGAGGCTGGCGTCGCCGCCGTTCCCTGCGTTGGCACCAATCGTCACGGGCCCAGCGCCAGACGCGACAAGCGTGCCGCCCCCACTGTTCGTGATGCCGATCGCGCCCGCCGTGCCGCCGTCGCCGCCATCGGCAAAGTTCCCGCCGCCATCCCCACCATCGCCGCCGGTGCTGCCAATCGTGACGCCAGCGTTTCCGGCAGCAAAGAGGGTGCCCCCCCCCGTATTGGTGATCGTCACTGGTTCCGCGTTGCCGCCGTCTCCGCCCGTAGCCGAAATTCCGGGGCCGCCGTCGCCGCCGTTGCCGGCGTTGCTCCCAATGACCAACGGCCCGCTGGGTGGCGTCGGAGTGGAAGCCGGCGTAAACGGACCCGTGAAGATGATGAGCCTCGTCGTCCGCTGCTGCGGAGAGCCACTGCCGTTCGAAATCTGCTTAGTGCTTGCCGGCAGGCGGCCCGCCGCGACGGGCGCCGCGTCAACGCCACCGTCGGTAGTTAAAGCGGTGGCAGCCAACGCCACGGCGCCGGCCACCGCCAGCAGGCGGGCAGAGCAGCGCATGGTGAACGGGCACGGAGGGCCGTCGGCGAGAGCGACTTGAGGGGGAGTGGCGGGGAGCGGCGAGTCCTTGAGGTAGGGTGGCCAAGGAAGCACTGTCCCGGGGGAAGCGGGGCGGCGGCTGGGCTTGGCGTGGAGGTCGGCGAGAGACGAAGGTCGGTGTCACGGTGCTGTGAAATCGCTGGTGCGGCGCCCCCGCCGCTCCTCAAAATTTATATCCTTTGGTGGCCCCCACCACCGCCGGTGCTCAAGGGTCGCTGATCGGGGGTGCCAGGAGTGGCTGAAAGGGGCCCGCCGCCATGAGGACGCAGCGGCCGCCGCGAGGGCTCCCCCGACGAACAGCAAAAAGGAGTGGTTGAAAAGCGGTCCGTAGCGGGGGTTAGGCAGGGGCGGTCGAGAGGGGTCCGTAGAAGGTGGGATCGTAGGGGCGGCCGCGAGTGGTCCGCCGCGGAGATGGGCACAGGGAGGCCAACTGGGGTCTGTAGCGCAACCAAGGCATGACCAACCGAGAGAGGTCCGTAGCGGATGGGGCAAAGGAACGGCCGACGAGGGACCGCCGTAGACGAGGGAACAGAGTGGCAGGCAGGGGTCCGCAGCGAGCGCCGTCCACAGGGGAGCGCCGTGGATCTCGGGGTGCCCTCCCGTCACCCCTTCACGACAAACAAAGAGATCGTCCATCAAGTCGACACTCCTGTCAGAGCGCTTGTTCCTTCACGGCTGTTGCCGCACCCCGCTGCAGAATACTAATGTTTGGTTTCAGTTTTCACTGCTGTGTACAGTTGTGGGCTCAATAGTGATAGATACTAAAGGTACATCTCATGCACTAAAACCTGTCCCAAAATCGATGTGGGAGCGTCGGAAATGGACCTCCAGGAGCCAAAGACTCGCAGATGACGGATATGGGAGTTCCGACGGTACTCTGACAAAAAGGGGCTGTGAATGCGTGAAGCGCCTGAATGCGCGTGGGTCGCGCGGTACAGGTGAAGCGCTGCGTCCGGTTTCCAGCTCGGCAATAGCAGTTGCAACAATGATTCACCAGATAAATACAGTCCAATCAAATTGATAGGGTGCTACCTTCAGATCCCGGCTTGGTTTAGGAAACCACATCCAAAGACCTGCCGCATCCATCGTTCACCTCACATCCGAGCCAGACGGACAAGAAAACAACGTACAGATGCTGTGCGGGTCCAATGCGCCTACTCAGACAGGTCACCCCCCTCGCCCTCACTATACACCCCCCCAAATCCTTCAACAGGCAGCTCATCACACCCGCTCTCGGCAGGGTGCGTAATGACAGACAGACTCAGCCCCGTAGCCTCTGCAGTGCGCTCTGGCACCTGGCGACGCTTAGTGGCACGGCCAGAAACAAACACACGCTGGAAAACAGCGCGCACACGCACTAGAATGGAGGCGCCATCAGTGTGGAGAATGCGGAGCGCACGGTTGCGCTGAGGGCTCCGGCCCGCGGGCGGGGCCACATCTCGCTCACGGGGAGCACGCTTCCGCGTCATGAACACACAGCACGGTACGGGCACACTGCCAGCCCAAAGGCATAGGGAGGCGGAGGGGGGAGGGGGGGGCGGGGAGGGGGGGGAGCAAACCTGTCGGCACGGCGTTGGCGGGAGAACGCACGCGGACGGCACACAGGCGGATAATTGCAATGGGAGGGCGAGGGTGCAGACGGGCGCAGAGGTAGCCTCCGCCGCATCCTCGTGCACAATTCTCGCGGATCAATCCGGTCAGGAGGGCGGGCCGGTGACCCGGATCATGCCGGCTGGCTTGCACGAGACGAAGAAAAAGGCGGGATCATGCAATCGAACAGTAGCCCCCCGCTTCGATATCTGTGCGACCAGCGAGTGACATGCAACGACCCGGCCATGGCTGAGGGCTGGCGCTTCACTTTTGGTCCCGACCGCCAGCGCTTCCGAAAGGCTCAATTTCAACTTCTGACTGGCTGCAAGGCTCGTCACGTATATGCTTCCAACTTTCTCTGGTCGAGCACGCCTCACAGACCCACAGTGGAAGCACGGCGTCAACAAGTGCGCAAAACGTACAAAAAGTCGGCACCCTACGCATTTTGCACACAAGTCAAAGCTCCAAAATGCAGTCCACACACAGGAACGGCGCGCATAGACCGAAAGCATGCGAGTTGTTGGTTCTTTCCATAGCGGGACATTCGGCATTGGGTGCGTTGGTGTCCGTCTCTGGTGGGCCTGAACATGCGTCGCCTCCAGACGTCCTAATGCGTGAGTTCCACCTTTAGGGTTGTGCATCAGGCCCCCTTGATGAGGGCGGGGAGGGCGATGCACGTGCGATTGGCGGAGTCAAGCATACTCGTACATGATGCGCCGTAGAAGTCAATGCGGCTCCTGTTACTCGTTAATACGGCCACCCTCTCGGCTGCACAGAAATTTCCAAGCGAAGAGGTGGCGGCCACGCCGGCTGTGTTCGTTGCGTGCGCCTGGGACAAGAAGGTTTCCTAGTTTATGCCAAATTTTGACAACAGCGCCACCATATCGGTCGAGGCCGCCGGTCAGTCAGTCGATGTGGCAATGCCGTAGTAACGACAAGTCGTTGATCAGCCCTCGCGCGCCGTGCACGAATTGTTCCCGAGATCTCCTCCGATTCGGAGTCGGCGGGTCCTGTGAAGCGCACTCGACACACAACCACGCCCAGTTAAGACGGGTCAGATGCGGACATCAGGATTTCGGCTCATCTATTCGCTACATAGGCTCATGTAAGCAGTTTCCAACGTGTTACACTGGTTTGGAGTACGTGTCATGCGTATCGTTCGTCGTGTCTAGCAGTTGGCTCTCGCGTCTCAGCATCCCACCTGAGGTGGTCATATCGCATCTTGTGGAAGCCCCACTTTCAGCGGTCTCTTGCACCGTCCGCCTCATTCAGACAAAAATAGTCGGCCGATGCAGCCACTCACATGCCCGAGACGACTTCGCGCTGGCGGTCGAGCGATTACGAAGGCGGTCACTCACCCCATCACCACATGTTCTTGTCCGGGAAAAGTCGGCAATGGGTATAGTGCCCAACATGCAGCCTGTCTGGAAAGAATGTAGCGGCGGCAGAATACGAGTGTCTGATCACAACCTCTGCGATCCCCGGTGCTCGTGGCAATTAAATGACCAGGAGTGGGCGAGCTCAAAGGGGCGCACTGTGTACCGCAGAGACAGGTTTTTCTCCCCCTGATATTCCCTCGCCCTGTCAGAAAACAATCAAAATTTGTATCTGCCTACATCACGCCGTACCCCACGACACAAAAGAGAACGATACATCAATGCCAGTTTTTGAACAAAGCTGGCACGCACATGGCTCGGGCCTTGGCCAGGAGAGCGCCGTCCTCACTGTCCTCCGACGGGGGCGGTCCAGAAGTTGACACCTGTGGGGACGTCTTGTTGTATGTAGCAATCATAAGGACAGCCACGGCGTGCATGTTTGTAGCCCACTTATCCCCGTCCTCCGCGGCACGGGCCTCGTTAGCCGTCGACTGCTCCCTGCTCACACATGCCGCCTCGCGGCCTCGGTTGGTGCGCACGTCACAAGCGCGCTTGGCGCTCCGGGATCTAGGGCTGGCAGTGGCCCAAAGCTTGTCGCGGTTGAACGCCTCCGAGCCAGGCGCCCAACCAATCTCCGCCCGCTCCGCAAGCCGCACACAGCTGCTCAGGAAGGTAGGTGCAGCTAAAACCGCGGCGTTTTGGTTTACATATCCATGCCACGCCTCCAGGCCTTCTTCCTCGAACAGACCCAGCGAGCCGAACTCGTCCAACAAGTCGGACGCATGGCACGCCAGGGCGTGGAGCTTGGGAGTGATCGAAGCCCATAAAAAATCCGCAAGAGTTCCGTCAACAAGCGCTGCTGCCCGCTGACGAAACTCGATCCGCTCGGAGGAATCAATGGGCGACGTCCGATTGAGAACGGGTATCAAGTCGGCCCACAGGCGGCACGATCGGTGATGGGCGGCGGCCCTTACAGGAAAGAGGAAGGCGTCCAATCGGTCCCACAACGCCGACAGACGCGCGCCAATCTCGTGGCACTGCTTCCCGGAGAAGGAGGCATCCGAAAAGGGTGCCGGTGACACCCCCACGTCGTCACGAAGCGTCCCCGCGATAGCCGCCGCGTATGCAGCCGCTTCTGAGGGCCCTCGATCAGCCACAACCGCCATCCACGCCTAAGTAGATCAACCGGCCCGTGACCCCTAGAGTGATGTGGAGGGGCATAGGAGCAATGTCAGTTGGGTCCCAAACCACCAGCGGTCGCTTGATGATGGATCGGTAGCTTGTCAGCTTCAGCCGCATTGGAAGAGTCGCGATGCCCCCGGTCGCGTACTTCAGCGCCATTTTGGCAGCATGTTCAGCGGTCCGCGGCACCTTTCTGGCCCGGATTCCATCCTGGGCGTGCCGTACATGTCAATGAGTGCCACGTGTGTAGCCGTGGGGCGCGCAAGTGCGCAGCACCACGCACAGGGCATGGACCCGGAAGCCCCCGAGTGACCCAAAAAGATTGTCTCGAAGGCATAATCGCCCGTGAGCATGAGCCGCACTGATGTTGTAGCGCCCGGCACGGATGCATGGCTGGTCAAAAGTTCGTCCCGGTCTTCAGCGAAACGCTCCGACATTGTAGACATCATCAGGTAGTCATATTTTTGGCTCGAAAAGACGCCGAAAAGTACGGTGCTGTCCCGACGGCACGGATGAGCTTGGTTGGTGCACGAAAGCACCGCCTTACACGTGCTCTGGGTTCCGCCCTTGTCCAGCCCACAGTAGACCGAAACTTCCCCGCTGGGACGACCAGCAACTTGGCGTTCGATGAACTCGTCCCTGGCTGCTAGGTCTTCCACCGCCGATTGAAGCGCCGCCCGAACGCTGACCAGCGTAGCACCCACTGGCGTGGCAGTCACCTGGTCGCGCGGCTCGGCACGCGCAGCCGCGAGATCCGCACGCATGACCTCACGACTGGCCAGTCCGACCTCAGGGGCCACCAGGCACCGGAACCGCTGGAAGATCGCACAGCTGATGTTGTTCGAAGCAACAAACTGCGACTGAAGCCGCACAGGGATGGCCCTAAGAGCGCGTGCGGGAACAACCGAGAAAAGACCAGTTTCCTGGGCCCTTCTGGTTACGTCCGATAGCCCACGCTCCATCGAGGACCCGTCAATCTCGTAGAGCCGCTCCATGAGAGCCTCTGCCTCGTTAGTGCGCCTCCTCCTCTGGCGCTGGCCGACGGGGCCCTCGAGCGGCACGGTGGTGCGCTGGTACAGCAGGTCATGTCCATTGGCCAGGCGCATGCGCAACTCGTCCGGCCGCTCAGTGCGGAGGTGCAATTCCACGATGCCGCTCACCGCGTGCCGCTGCGCTGGGTCCAAAGAAGCGTAAGACCGCGCCACTGCCGCAATGGCCTCATCTGGCGAGGGCGTGGCCGCCACCGGCGGGGCGACCACGACTCCCTGCGCGGCACTCTAATCTGCAGATGCTGCGGGTACCTCGTCTACCAGAGGTCCAGCAGCGTCCTCGACCACCCTGCAGCTAGCGGCGAACCACAATCCTGCTCTTGCGCTGGGACCCCGACCCCCGCCACGCGGGCACCTTCGCCCACCGCGAGGGCCCTGACGCCCGCTGCAGGGGCCCCGACGCCCAGATCCGCTACCAATGCGGCTGATTCGGCAGCCGCCTCGACGCCCTCTGCAGGGGCCGCATCGCCCAGTGCGTGGACCCCAACGCCCGCTGCGGGGCCCCCGACGCCCTGATCCGCTGTCAACGTGGCTGGCACGGCCGGCACTGAGGCTTGCGGCGCCGCCTCGACTGTCGGAGAATCCGCGTCCGAAGCGCCAGGTGGCTGCGGTGACGCGAACGTGCGACGCTGTGCAAGCGTCTTGCACGCCTTCCACAATCTCTCGCGAAAGCGTGCCAGGAGGTCCGCCTGCTCAGCCGCCTAGCGCCAGTCCAGAGAAGGTGCAATACCCTGGGCTCGGGGCAGCTTTCGGCGGCTTTTTGGTGGATACTGACCCTTGAAGTAGGGATGCACAGGTCAAACGAGGCTTAGATGTCACCGTCCGGTGTATGAAGTAGCAGTCCAGGCACCACCCGATGCCCACGCCGTTGGGATATGACTCCCCCGTCTCGGCGCACCGGCGGGAAGACGTCGCCTTGTGGAAGTCGCATTGGGCCGACCCGTACAAGTACCCGGCGAAGAGGCGCACCAGCCACAAGTCCGAGTGCTTCTTGGTGCGCAGATAGGGTTTGCAGCACGTCGTGCACACGTAGAAAGCGGGATTTTGGGGGAACAAGGTGTGTATGGTGTTGGAAATCGAGTCACTGTGCAAAGCGAGACAGGGTAATGGTACATATGACAAATTTCAGAGCCAGCACGCACAGCGGGGGAGGTATCAGAATCGTGTAGCAAACCGCGTAGCATTTATCAGCGTGAGGAGCTCCACAAGACTGCATAAACGTCGGTAAAAAGGCCTTCTGGTTCACGCTTCGTTCATAGGCATATGTAAGAACCATTGTGCGGCCGGCGGAGGGGGGGTGACGGCGGCGGACGGCGACGACATGGCAGGAGGGGGGCAAGCGACAGAAAGTCCGCCGGCGCAACGGGAAGAAACACACACTGCGGTCTCAGTAGTGCAAATTCTGGTATCCGGGGGGTTGTTGAAAGACGGTGGGGCAGGAGTAAGACGGACGTTCGTAGCAGTGGCAAGGGGAACGAATGCCAGGGAAGTGAGACCCAACCTTGTGGAAATTCTAACGTGGCTGCTGTATTGCAGCAACGTGTCTCAATGCTGATGTGCGCCCTTAAGTGGACGTGCAACGTGGCAGCGAGTTCGTCATGCGCAACAGTCAAATTTGACCATGTCGCTGATAAATCCTACGTGACCAGCCGTCAATCCACCCAACGCGACTCGGAGAGAAGCTCGGAGCATGTCGAGCTCTTGAGCGCAACAAGAGCAGAGTTTTGTCCAGAATCCCGTTCGTTCGCAGCAGAATCGCCCTGAGACTGACTCTGAGTGTGACTCACACCGAGCTCCCCCTGCAAGCACGTCCACTGACGCTCCATAACGTTCACAGACGATCCAGCATGTCAACTGATGCTCCAGCCAACTGATATTCCACGAAGCTCAGGGTTCGGCAGTTTGATGATATGCTCTCGATGGCATCTATTCCTGTGAAATTTCATTTCGCTTTAAGTTCCAGGACCAACTCGTGGCCATGGAAGCTAAGAATGAAGCTCAGGACCTCGACATGGATGACGCTCTGGGCGGTGCCAAACGAGCTTGAAAGATGTTCCAGTTGAGCACCTGGGATTGTTTGCCAGTTGTGACGCACTGATGAGCATTGATGGACGTTTATCGACTTTCAGTCATTCTTTACGATGGGCGGCGATTTCGGTGCCGTGCCACAAGTTGGGCAGGTGATGAGTCTCCGTGTTCCTGTCTGGCCGCCGGCGGGGGGGGGGGTCAAAGGGGGCAAACTGTGTTCCTGGACATGCCCCAACGAGTCGAAATGGCGACAATACAAGCAGCGGCACCTAGGTAGTACGTGTTTCACCGGATAGGGCGGGGGCGCTAGACGAAATTTTGCGGATACGGGGGAGGGACGGGCATGGATAGTGCACAACTAAAAGGGATATCTACGTTGCTTTTCTGCACACAAGTGCTCTGACGGTGTCGAGTCTACATATTGATAACAGGTTGATCCTCATGGTCACACAGCCTGATGACGCCCGTTTTTACTGTTCGAGAAGCAGCTCCACCAGGAATCAGAAGCCGCACAGACTACTTTGTCTTGCGAGATCTATGGAACATTTGCGCAGCACGCTACTCGCGACCTCGAAAGATGAAGCCACCCACGCCTCGCTCTGCGCCGAGGCGTCGCAAATCTCCGTGCTTGTGATGTCAAAGGCTGACTTGCGGGGCTGACCTTGCGATATAGTCTGAGCTGGAAATGATCCCACTACAGTAAGACCGCTCGAAGTGAGTCCACTGTCATGGGGTACAACCTCGAGGGGTGATGTCGCTGTGAAAGCTTGGGTACAGAAGACGCTTATGGATCTCGAAAAATATGACGCGAACGTGCCTTCAATAACATCGCACAGAGAGCGGATGTCATGGAAATCTCCTCGCCGCTGCCTCGTACTGAAGAGCACATCGGCAACCGCACATGCTCTCTGCAGCCAGTTCTTCTTGCCCAGATTACTACTTTTCTGACCAATAGCTGGCCCCACCAGCCCGACAATCAAGCCGAAAAGGTGGATTTCATATAGGATGGCGGGTCAAAAAATGGACCTGGTGACGGGGTTGTCTTGCGCCCTGATCTGTAACTTCCACAATGTAGTCCTTTATGCCTTCCGGGCCCTGTATGCTGAAGGCTGTTTCTCCAAAGAGTGTGTAGCGTGCGTGCAGCCTGTATGTTGCGATTTTTGTGCTCTCTTGTTGTCGCATGCTAGCGACGTGTGCTTTTGTTTGTCTCCCCGGCTGTGAAGTCGCTGTAGGAATTTGATCCTCGGGGGGCTACTGTGCTTCGTCTCCCTGTCGCATGTGTAGTGGAGTTGGCGAATTGAAATTTAGGTGAGCGCCGCGCTCCGCTACGCGCGCCGCCCCCCCGCCCCCCCCTATCGGCCCCACGTGCGCACGCCAAGTGCGGCACGACACGGCGGCTGTGCGGCCCCGGCGACCGCTGCCCCCATGGCCGCGAGCTGTGGCTTTCGCGAGAGCGCCCCCAAGGGAGGGAGGCGGAGGGGGGCTATGCCTGGGTTCTCCTTGCCGCGACAGACATTGAGAGGGAAGGGGCGGGGACGTCACTGGCCGACATATTGGCGCAGGGGGGGGGGGGGGG
>Ga0115030_1001318_pt1 | contig 11193 bp, 5 predicted proteins | sample SidtaG_4_FD_87174 | JGI IMG/M metagenome (GOLD analysis project Ga0115030, IMG submission 87174) | Marine algal microbial communities from Sidmouth, United Kingdom - Sidmouth_Male1 metaG | ecosystem: Host-associated > Algae > Red algae > Unclassified | place: Sidmouth, United Kingdom | collected... | reverse complement strand
GGGGGGGGGGGGGGGGGGGGGGGGGGGGGGTGGGGGGGGGGGGGGGGGGGGGGGGGGGGGGGGGGGGGGGGGGGGGGGGGGGGGGGGGGGGGGGAAGCGCTGATTGTGGGCGCCCGTTGGTAGAGTGGGAGGGATGTGGGCGGCGCAAGCCTGTGCTCTGCTGGTCTGGTGGCGCAGCGGGTGTGGTACGCCTGCTGCGCGCCACGGATGGGGGGTGATATATAGAGGGAGCTTTCCGTGTTGAAGAGCGATGCTAGCCACGACGAGCGATGCATGCAGGTCGGCTGCGTTCGGAGACTGGCCGCCAGCAGGCGTGTGCGTCCATCATTTTGATTTTTTTTTCTCTCCTGCTGTGTTCCGTTGGGGGGCACTTGTGGGTGTGCCCAACTCCTGCTGTTTCGGAGATTCCAGTACTCGTGTCGCCGCGCCCGTCCTCGTCGTCAGTCGCCTCACGCAACGGGGGTCCTTCTCAGCCCAACCAATGGAGACACGCCCTTTCTCAACACCGATTCGTGGCCCCTGCTGCTGCATTGATCGTGCGGCCTGGCAGAGCTCCCCCAATCTCGGAAGCACGATCAACCGACCCGGCCATCAACCGTCGCGCCACAGCGTGCCTGCAACAGCCACCACCGCCGCATGCACCACTCATTCTCCGCGGCCAACACCCACCGCAGCCGCCACGTCGGACACCATCGCCCGTCGTGGTCACTGTCCGTCTCTTTCCCCCTTGACCTTCGCCAGCCTCGTGCAGCTGCTTCCCCATCGTTTCAGCGCTTCGCTCTCAGCCCCCCTTTGCTTCGCACTCCCTCCTTCCCCCTTCCCCTGCCCCCTGATCCTCTCTCTTCTCTTCCCCCCCGCTGCCGCCATGGGCGCCACCATGATCCCGGCCTCGGCCGACCCGTCGGCGCCGCGGCAGCGGCACAACCGTGGCCCCGTCGGCCGCGTCGGCCGCACGATCACCACGGCCGCGGCAGCGACCGCCGGTGTGGCCGCCCAAACGCTCTCGTTTAGCGAGCGCATGGTCGCCGGCGCCATTGCCCGCGGCATTGCGCAGACGTCCCTTCACCCCGTCGACGTCATGCGCACGCGCCTGCAGGCCAAGGGTGTTACCAAAAACTGGGCGCCGTCGGTCTTCCTCAAGGGCGTCCTCCCCCAAATCATCCTCGCACTGCCCGCGGGGGCGATGCAGTTTGCAGCGTTTGAGGCGTCCAAGGAGAAGCTCGCGGCCCTCTTGCCGGGGGAGAAGAACCAGCAGGTACGGGACCTGCTCGCGGGCGCCGCCGGCGCCACCGCCGCTGCCTCCTTCCGCGTGCCGCAAGAGGTGATCAAGCAGCGCATCCAGGCGGACATTTACCCCAACATGGCCGTCGCCGTCAAAACGATCGCCGCCGCCGAGGGGCCCGCCGGCTTTTACCGCGGCGCGCTCGCGACCATGTCCCGCGACGTGCCGTGGAATGCGCTCGCCTTTCTCTTCCACGGGCAGGCCAAGTCGGCGTTTGCGTCGGCGGCCGGCCGCAAGCCGACCAACCAGGAGAACCTCGGGCTGGCGGGCGTCTCGGGCGCCATTGCCGCCGTCATCATGACGCCCGTGGATGTGGTCAAGACGCGGCTGATGACGCAGCGTGCGGGGGCCGTGCAGTACAAGGGCATCATTGGCACCCTCAACCGGATTGTGCAGGAGGAGGGGGCGGCGACGCTCATGAAGGGCGTTGTGCCGCGCGTCATGTTCCTGGCACCGCTGGCGGGCATCACCTTTTCCGTGTACGAGGGCGTCTCGTCGGTCATCAAGAAGCGCAAGGCGCGGGAGGCGATTATGAGCGGCCAGCTGACGGACGCGTCGGGGCTGCTGCCGGCGCCGGCGCCGGCGGCGGGGATGGCGTTTGTGGCGCCGCGCGTGGCGCGCGTCGGCAGCGTGGCGGGGCGCACCAACCGCCGCGTTGTGTGCCGGCGCCCGGTGCTGCTGTAGGTGGTTCCTTCCCATCCTTGTTTTTTTTTGTACACTGCGTGGTCACCGGGAGTTTTTCCCTTTTTTACCATCTTCGTTTCACGGCTCCTGGCCACGTGCCGGGTCGGTGCTCTTTTTTCTCCCGCCCTCACGTGCAGTGTGGTCCCTTGTGTGGCGTTGCCCCGCCCACACACGGCCCGATACTCGCGTTCCGCCGCGCTGCTCTCGAGTAAAACGCTTTTCGTGGTCTCCGAGACGTGCGTGCTACGTACAAAACACTCGCAACATGTCCATGAGCCCAACGCCGCTGCCCACCGCTTGTCATTATCGCTCATCTGCCTGCCAACACTGCAAGCGCGTGCTCAATCGCGATGGCGGTGCGCCCAACGGCCAGTGCCACACGCCAAACACAATCGACATCGCGACCGCCACACCGGCCATCAGTTTACTCCACCAAACAAAAAAAGGCACCGCCACCGGCGGCATAAACACCACCCCCCCGCCGCCTCGTCCGCTCACAACTCGCGCAGCGCCGCAAACACTTTGTCCATCTGGTCTGGCGTGCCCATCGAGATCCGGATGCAATCGGTCAGCCCCGCGGACGTGTAGTAGCGCACGAGGATGCCCTGTGCAAAGAGCGCCTCCTTGACACCCTTGGCGGTGCGCCCCCCCCCCTCGGTCACGCGGCAGAGCACATAATTGGCCGCCGACTCGTACGGGGTCAGCCACGGCAGCGCGGCGACCTCCTCGTAGAATCGGGTCCGCTGTTCGACCATGGCCGCCACCTGACCGAGGAGCTCCTCCTTGGCCGTAAAGCACGCCGTTGCCGCCGCCTGCGCCGCTACCGACACATTGTACGGCTGTTTGACCTTCCACAGGTGCTCCATGAGCGGCAGGGGAAAGAGACCATAGCCGACCCGGAGGCCCGCCAGGCCTGCCCACTTGGAGAAGGTGCGGAGGACGACCAGGTTGTCGTGGCGTGTTACCCACCCCGCCCGGTCGGCGCCCGAAAACTCCATGTACGCCTCGTCGAGGACGACCAGTGTCGGGAGCGCGAGCAGCCGCTCCAAGTCCCCATCAGACAGCATCGACCCGTCGGGGTTGTTGGGGGAGGCGACAAACAGCATCTTGGGGCGGACGCCCTCCCCGGCGGCGGCGCGGGCAAAGAGCGCCTCCACATCGTCAATGGGCACCCGAAAGTCGGCGCCGTCCCCCCCCCCACCCGACCCGCCGCCGCGACCGAGGGAGATGACGTCTGCCCCATTGACGTCCGCGTCAAACTTGTACATCCCAAACGTCGGCGGGAAGTTGACGACCGCATCCCCGGCGCCCGGCGTCACGAGCAGCCGGAAGAGCAGGTCGATGAGCTCGTCGGCACCCGCGCCGACCAGGATGTGCGCCGCGTCCACCCCCGTGTAGGCCGCGAGCGCGGCGCGCAGCTCGCGGCTCTCCGGGTCAGGGTAGACGTGCATGTAAGGGGTGGCGGCGAGCGCGGCCATGGCCGTTGCAGATGCGCCATACGGGTTTTCGTTGGCGTCGAGTTTGATGATGGACGCTTCGGGGATGCCGAGCGCCTCCGCAACGACCGTGTGGGGCAGAATGGGGGTGTAGGGCGCCATGCGGAGGAGCTCGGGGCGGATGTCACTGGCGGGGGCGTAGGCGCCGCCGCCGCGGTTGGCACCGCTCGCGCCGCTGGCCGCCGCCGAGGCCGACGACGATGGTGGGCGGGAAGCAGGTGTCGCCGTCATGGTGGGCGTCGGCCGTCCAGACACTGGCGTCACCGCCGCTGGTAGAGGCCGGCAGAGGGCGGTGCGCAGCGGCGGCAGCGGCGGAGCAGAAAAGGCGGCGCTTGACCTCGAGCCCGCAGGAAAATGCATAGTGAAAAGACTGGGCGGGGCTCCGCAGTGGCAGCACCTCTGTGACGGTGGGCACCAGCCGTCGGCGAGAGCGCACCGCCGAGGAATCACCTTGGCGTCGTTGTCAACAAGCACCAACGAGCAGCAACCAGCAGTACCAAGGAGAAAAAAGTCTTGCAGGTCAAACCTCGCGCTGGAAGGTGGTCTGTAATGGGCAAAGGTGGGGATGGCAGTGAAGAAACGTAGAACAGACGACGGGCGCCGGCCCAGCGGACGCCATCATGGTCGTGATGACCTCGGTCAGCACGGCGATCCTCACCACGTCGACTGACGAGTTGGTCTGTCGGAAATCAAGTGGCCCCCATTGAGAGCCTCAACTTTCTTAGAAGCGGAAATTATGTCGTCCGGACAGCGAGGGCTTGACCTCGTGCGATCCGGCCACGTGGCCTATCACGCTATCGCCAGATCCGATCGCATGCCATTCCACGTCCATCGCCTCCGGCAGCCCCCCGCACCCCGGCCCGTCCCTTTCGCCCGTCGTTGCTCGCCCCTTGTTTCTCTCTACCCCCCCCCCCCCACTCAACCCCCCCTGGCGTTTTTTCCAACAACTCCCGCGGTGCTGCGCTCCTCCACCCTCCGCGGCACCCCCCTGTGCACGACGTCCGCGGCCTCTGCTCGCCGCCCCGCCCCCGCCCTCGGCCGCCACACCGTCCGCGCGGCCGCCAATGGCGGCCAGAAAGCGGCCTCAGGCCGGCGGTCTGGCGGCGGCGGCGGCGGCGGTGGCGGATCCCGCAAGCCCCGCGCCACCGACGCGCCGACCTTTGTCAAGGACCTAAAAGGCCGCACCCTCTGGTCCATCCGCCGCGCCACCGCCGACGATGTGGGCGATATGGCGCGGCTGGCCGGCGCCGCGGCGCTGCCCGCGGCGCTGCTCGGCTCGCTCATCGAGGCGAAATCCCGCGTGTGCCTCGTCGCCGAAGCGCCCATTGTCGTTGGCGGCGGCACCGGCAGCGGGTCGTCGGCGTCGGGCGCGGGCGCCGCCGTCGGGGGTGTCAACAAGGCCATGGCCCGCCCGACCGAGCGCGTCGTTGCGGCTGCGGCGGCGCCCGCCGCGGCTGCCGAGGCGGCGACCGCCGAGGGCGGTGCCGCCGCGGACGCCGACACCAAGACCGTCTCTTCGGGCGTCAAGGGCGGCTCCTCCTCGTCGGTCCGCATCGTCGCGGCGGCCGTGTGTGACGTGAGCGCGTCGGTGCGGCCGGACGGTGGGGGGTTGACCAAGGTCGGCAACCTCATTGGCGTGCATGTGGACGAGCGGATGGAGGCGGCCGCTGGGTCGGACGGCGCCGCGTCGGTCAGCGTCAAGAAGGTCATGGGCCTAGCCGCCCTCCGCGCGATGAAGCTCGCGGGCGTCGAGTCGGTGTCGGTGGAGAAGAAGGTCGACTCGCCAGAGGTGGCCTACCTGACCAGCCTCGGCTACACAGAAGGGGAGAAGACGTCCAAGGACGGGAAGCGGCTGGTGTCCATGACGTGCAACTTGGTCGCGGCGAGCCCAGACCCGGGCAAGAAGATCTTTGACTAGGGTGAGGGGGGGCGGCGACCGGCTGGCCGCGGTCTGTGGAATGGGGGTGGCAGTAGCTGAAAAGGCGGTTGGGTGTTGTGGAGGGTGGGCTTGTGCGGCACAGGTTGGGTTGCTTTCGAGTCCGTTATGTATGCGTGTGTCGCTTGCTTGGCAGGCTAAGGCCTTCGTGCTTGCATTTTCTTGCTCAGCTCACAACCATGTCGAGTAAAGCGGGTTGGGTGCATCCTTGCGTGCGAGTGTACACCTGGACGTGTCGACGGGCCTGCATGCAGCACATCTGTTCCTTGGTTCCCTTTTGTGACGTGCTCCGTGAACCCTATCCCATATGGTCCTTTGCTTCCATTGTTGACAACGCATCCATCGGGTCCAGCTGGCGAGTGCGCCTCCAAATAAGACAAATGGGCTATGGTTTAGTAGAGACCGGACAAAAAAAAAAGAGGCACGAGAACGGTACACCATGCACACACAAAAAAACGAACGCAACAGGGGGAACGACGTCGACAGACGGCGAGTAGCAACGGGATGCGACGTCACCACTCTGGCCCGACTCGCCTTGGTGCCGCACCCAGAGCCAAGCAACACAAACAACACGGGTAAATAGGTACAGCTCGGCCGCCACGCTTGCAGACACAGCAGACCGAATTAGACAGAGGCAGCAATACAACAAAAACCGGGCGTCCCAGCAACAGAAAAAGAAGCTGGCCGAGGCAAAGCCCCCGGTGGGACACCTGCCCACTCGCGAAAGGACGCTGATAGGAGCGACGCGGCTCCCCACCGTCGAGAACCTCATGCCAAGCAGCGGCTCACGGCCGCCGCCGCCACCCACCCAGTCATCTCTGCTCCGCACCCGCGTGGGGCGGGTTCTCTCACGCCTCCTCCAGCCGCAGAGTCGACAGCAGCAGGGCGCGTACAAAGCGGGCGCGCAGCGCCTTGGTCGACGCCCCCGCCGCTGCCGCCGACGCGGCGCCCCCCCCCGACGCGGCCGCCGCCCGTCGGCCAACCGGCACCCGCACCGGCGCCGGCGACGCTGCCTCGGCCGCGGGCACGCGGGGGCCCTTACCCGCCGGCCGCTCCCCGCCGGCAGCGGCGGCCGTCAAACCCAACACGGCCGCCGGCAGCAGCGGCTCGGCGGGCACCGCCACCGCCGCTGCCGCTGCCGCCACGTCCACGGGCGACGGCAGCCGCCGGCGCTTGTCGGGAGCCGACGAGCCGCGGGCGTGCGCGTCGGCCGCGCGCCCGCCCGGCAGCCGCGGCCACGACGAGGCGAGGGAGCGGCGGGCCCGGTGGAGAGGGGGGGGGAGCGCCGACGCTGGCGCAAAGGGAGCGCACGGCGACGTTGGGGGTCGGCGCGCGACTGGCAGAGAGGCAAAATGGGCAAGGGCACAAGCGGCCAACACAGCGGTGGGCAAACACCAAGAACAAACGGGAAAAAGGTGTGTGGCGGCAGGTTAGTCTTTGCCAACGCCACGACACACCGACACGCCATGCATGTGGACAACCTGCTGGTCCACGCACTCAGCCCGCGCGCAGCACAGTGCCGACCATTCGGCCATCCCGCCAGCAGTCTGTTGGTCAACACCACCACTCTCTTGGTCCTGCCCTTCACGTACAAGCATCCAAAGGCGGCAACGAGTCCGTTAGCGGACCGCCTCCCGACCCGCCATCGCAGCAGTGGCGGTCGGCGGACCGCCGCCGCCGCGGCGGGCCCGCCACCGCTCCTTGGGACGACGTCGGCGGCGGGGCGGGTGGTCCCGCCAGGGCCATTGGCTCTCCGGCGGCTGCGGCGGCTGCGGCGGCTATGGCGGCTGCAGCGGCTGCGGGCAAGCCGGGGAGGGGCTGCCACGGGACGCCAACGGCACCCGCACAGCACAAACAGGGAGGAGCGGGGGTGAGAAAAGCGAGAGAAAGTCAGGGAGGGCAGGGCGGACCCCGTGTCAAGAGCCGAGCACGGACGCACGGCGGACGGTTGGCGGCGAGCAAATGGACGTCAAGAGCCAAGACCGCTACGGCAACGGCAGGGTCTTCCCTTTGGGCGCCACAGAGGGCGGATGCGGGGCAGAGGTGGCGAGCAGACCAAGCAGCGGACCGCCGGCAACTGCGCTCCGCAGCGGCGGGACGGGCCCCTCGTGGCGCGGCGCGGGCCAACAACCTAACCTGGCGCGCACCGCCGCCGCTCCGTCCTCGACCGGCGCCGCCCGACGCCGCTGCCACAGCTGGCAACGGGGCGTTGCGCCGGACGAGGGGGCGGGTCTCGGGGTTGTGGGGGGGGGAGGGGGGGGGAGAGGATGTTAAAGGAGCGCACCCGGCGGGCCCTGTGGACGATAGTTTGGGCCGGCGCGGCCTGCCGAGGAGGAGATGCACCGAACCGTGCGCGCCCTGGCGCACACCCCCCCGACACCCGGCGGCCCACGGAGGGCGCCCGCGGCTGCTGCGTCAGCAGGTGCCGGCGAGGTACGGGAAGGAGGGCGCGCGTCTGGCCCCCGCCTGTGGGGCGCGTGGCCCAAGGGTCAGGCATCCACCCCACCCTCGCCTGCGGCGCGGGTTTGCGCCTGACGTGCCAGCCACGGGCGTGCGGCACGGGGGGCGTGCGGGGGGGGGGGTGCTCCAAACGGCACCTTGCTTGGCGCTGTCCCGCAGGCATGCAGCAAGGTCGTGGTGTGTGACGCGTTGGCAGCGAGATCTCAACCACCGCCACTATGAATGGTTGGCATGCTGGTGCTGCAACGTGATTGGTCGAGGCTCACCTGATTCCACACTTTCTTAAAGTCGACGTGGAGGACTTGCTCCACAACAGCCCCACATTGGTGTATTGTGAGTTTGGTCTTTGTGTGGAAGGCGCGCCAAAAGACAACGAAAATACAAATAAAATTGTCCCTGTGTTGTTCAGCCCAGGCCGACAACCCCACCCCACCACGCGGTGCACCCGCAAGGCAAGAAGCGCACTTTCGTCGCGGCAAAAAAACCAGCACACGTTTGTTGGTCGAGCGAACCACAGTCCCGCGACTACCGCGTTGCCATGCCCTCCACCCACGCGTCGGCCTCCTCGTTAAAGGTCCCCTGCCGGATCGTAAACCACAGCTGGTGCCGGTACATGTCCCTCGCCACGTCATACAACACCTCGTCTGGGAACTGGCGGGGCGGCGGATCCCCGCCCCCCCCCGCCGCCCCCGCCGCCGCCGCCGCCGCCACGGGCGGCGGGCGGCTCTCGGACCGGATGCGGGCGACGCGGGCGACAAACGCCGCGCTCGTCCGCGCATTCTCCTTGGCCACCCCCACCCGCACGCCGAGGACGGCCGACAAGAGGGCGGCCGCGCGCTCCGACCGCCCGTCGGTCAAGTCGACGAGCGCGTCGTACCAGAGGAGGTGGTCCACAATCGCCGCGCGCGTCAGCGGCGGTGGGGACGCCCTCACCTGGTCGTTGTCCGCCGCCGCGCCGGCGGTCACGGGCGCAGCCTCGAGGATGCCGCCCGTGGCCACGGCGGCCACGTCCGCGGCGGCCCGCGTCGGCGGCGCCGGCCGCCGCGGCACGAGGCCGAAAAACGTGGCGAGTTCGTCCCCCGCCGACCCCGCGAGCCCCGCGCGGATCTCCGCGTCGGAAATCCGCTCCGCCGCCGACGCGTACGCCTTGCGCACCTGCAGCAGCGCCGCCGCGTCGCGCCCCGCCATCCCCCGCACGCTCGTCAGGCGGAGGCCCCCCCCCGGGCAGCGGCCGCTGAGGCGGTCGACCGCCGCCCGCACGCCCGGCGTGTCGGCCACGTGGCACGCCATGACCGCGCCGCAGCCGGCGAGCTGCGCCGCGCCCGCAAAGCCGACATTGTTGGGCGCCCCGTGCATGTGGCACGGCACCTCGACGAGGCCGCAGGCGCGCGCGACCGCGCGGAGCGTCGAGCGCAGCGACGAGCTCCCCGTTTTGGGTGGCCGGTTGTAAAACACAAAGCGGCCGCGCAGCGCCGCGCAGCCAGCGTCGGGGGGGGGGAGCCGCCGCCCGCGGGCGGCCACGCCGCCGGCTTCCCCGGCGGGGCGCGCCGACGGGTGGATGGCGTCGGGGGGGGGTGCGTCGGGGGGGGGCGTGTCCGCCACGTCGGCCGTGCCGGCGGGACCGGCGTCGGCCAACGAGGCGGCGGCGCGGAACTCGGTCAGCGCAGAGGGCGGGCGGAGCACCCCAGCGTCGGTACAGACGAGGAGGAGGAACACGCCCGTAAAGGCCCCGCCAAGAAAGAGGGCCGCCGACCGCAGAGCGATGGTCGGCGGTCGGGGCGCCGCGGAGCGTTTCAGCGGCGGCGAGCCGCCGTAGCTCCCGACCATGGTCGCGACCGCAGCCAGTTGCGGCGGCGGCGGTGGTGGGGGGGGGGGGCCTCACCGGTGGCCGCTCGCGGACGAGCAAAAGGGGCGACGCGTGCCTCGGAGGGGCGGTGACGGAACCGGCGCGTGGGCAGCGGCGGCCCGCGGGCGGCCCATAAGAGCGCGCCCGGTGCATGCGGGAGGGGGGGACACGCGTCGGCACAACGGCGCCACCTGCAAAGGCGGTGGCTCCGAGCACCGCCCGCCTTCACGCACCCGACCGTGCCGTCGCGGCAGCGGTCCGACTGCAAAACGCACCTCGGCGCGGGGTGGGGCGTGGTGTTGACACCCCCGCACCGCGGCGGACCTGTGGTGGCAGCGGCACGCCATCATCCATCCCCCCTGGTGGCCCAAGCGCGTGTCATCGCCACCCCGCCCGCTGCGCCAACGTTGCGTGGGCGGGCGGGCGACCACGCCCGTCGTCAGCGGCTCTGCCCGTGCGGCCCGCGGATCGTGCAGCGTCGCCGTCGAGGGTCCACGCGGTGGCCCGCGGGAGGCACGGGACGCGGCCGTTTGGCCCACCGCCACTCAGCCAGCACCCGTGGTCGCGCGGGCGAGCGAGACGACCATTGGCCGTGGGGCGGGGGCAAGCGAGAAAACCGGCGGGCGCACGCACACGCCACGGTGCGCCAGCGGTCGCCGCCTGGCTCTCCCGCCCACGCACGGCCACGACGCCCCTCCCGGTGGCACCGGCGGCACGCCAGAGAGAAACGGGGCGACGGCGGCCTCGGCGGCAACGATCTGGTGGGTGGGGTCGCCTGCGGCTGTGGCTGCGGCGCGGGCTGTGGCGACCGCGCGCGGGCGGCGGCGCGACCACGTTGGCGGTGGGTGACAGCCGGCTGGTTGGTGCCGCCCGCGACAGACGGCGACGCGCGGTACGTGGCGGCGCGCAGCGGCCGACGGGTGGGGCCTCGGCCCATCGGTGAGGCACGCCTCGGCCACGTCGACGGCTGACCACCACCACGCGGCGCCCGTGTCCGTAAAACGGCCCGAGGCGCACGGCCACGATCGATCGAATCGATCTTATCAATCGGTGCCGTTTGTATTGAGCTCCATCCGCACCACCCGCCCGACGTCCGTTGAGCCGATCTGGGTGGCTGTCGTTGGGAGCGTCGGATATCCCGGCCCATCGCCCTGGATCGCTTCCAGCTCGGACCTCCGCGGCGGCGCGCGGCGGCAGACGCTGTTTGGGCGGTGGGGGGTGCGGCGCGCGTGGAACGTCGGGCCCGCCGCCGCTGCTGCGTGCAAGCCCCCCCGTGGACGCGACGCGGCGACCGCTCCCCCCGCCGCGGGCGGCCGGTGGGAGCGCCTTGAAGACGCGGGCGGGCGGTCGTTGCGTCCCCCGCTGCACGGCTCCGGCAGGGTCGGCCTTGACCGTCACTGTCGTCGACACCCGCCGACCAAGGTGGCTTGCGCGCCTGAGCCTCCCCCCCGCCCCCGCCCCGCCCCCGCGCCCCCCCCGCCCCCCTCCG
>Ga0115030_1001314_pt1 | contig 11214 bp, 10 predicted proteins | sample SidtaG_4_FD_87174 | JGI IMG/M metagenome (GOLD analysis project Ga0115030, IMG submission 87174) | Marine algal microbial communities from Sidmouth, United Kingdom - Sidmouth_Male1 metaG | ecosystem: Host-associated > Algae > Red algae > Unclassified | place: Sidmouth, United Kingdom | collected... | reverse complement strand
TGCCAGCTTCGATGCAAGGTCGGTGCCGATGAGCATGGGAGCGGGATTTGTTGCGGTGGCTGCGGGTGGAGCTGTAGGTGCTTGTGCTCGTTATGCGATCACGGCGCTGTTTTTAGGCAGCAACGTGCGCTTTCCATTGGCAACGCTTCTGGCTAACTTGGGTGGCGCGTTTCTGGCAGGGTTTCTGGCATCGTGGTTGCTGTCCCGCGGGCTGTCTGCCTCACCTGTCTATCTCCTTCTGGTGACGGGTTTTCTTGGTAGTTTTACGACGTTATCAGCATTTTCGCTAGAGACAGTAAAGCTTTTGCAAAACGGGGCAATGCTCGCAGCGTTTGGCAATGTGGTGATCACGATCGTTGGTGCGCTTCTGGCGGTTGCTGTCGGTGCCATGCTGGCAAAACTTGTCTGAGTGCAAACACTGTTCCTGGCGCAAACACTGTCGATGTGCTCTCGGCACTCGGATATACTGTCAGCAATCCAAACCCCTGTGATTCGCTGCCCGTATGCTTGACCCGAAACTGATCAGAAACGACCTGCCACGCATCACCGAGCGCCTGAGTGTTCGAAACTTTGTGCTGGACACCGAAACGCTGACGTCGCTGGAGCAAAAACGCAAGAGCTTACAGAGTGCCTCTGAAGAGTTGCAGGCAACCCGTAATGCTCGCTCAAAACTGATTGGTCAGGCTAAATCCCGAGGCGAGGATATCGAACCGCTTCTGGCGGAAACGTCCCGCCTTGGCGATGAACTGGAAAAGGCAAAGAAAGAGCTGACCGAGGTTCAGGAGGCTCTTGAGCAAATACTTCTGGGTTTACCTAACATCGTCGATGTCAGTGTTCCGCCCGGTAAAGATGAAACAGATAATGTCGAAATTCGGAAGTCAGGTATTCCACGCCAATTCAATTATGAGGTTCGTGATCATGTGTATCTGGGTAGCCGGCGAGCAGCGCTTGACTTCGAAACTGCCGTAAAACTGACCGGCTCGCGCTTTGCTGTGCTTCGTGGAGAGCTGGCAGCGATGCATCGTGCACTTGTGCAATTGATGCTCGACACACACACACGAGAACACGGCTATACAGAAATCAATGTTCCGCAGATCGTCAACAACGATTCTTTGCGCGGCACGGGCCAGCTACCCAAATTTGAGGAAGATCTGTTTCGGCTTGTCTGGGGAGATGCCAGCACTCAGGCTGAAGCTGGAGCAGACAACTGCGACTATTATCTGATTCCTACCTCCGAAGTTCCGGTGACCAATACGGTTAGAGACGCTATTGTCGACGTTGCTGAACTGCCTATCCGCTATACCTGCCATAGTGCCTGTTTCAGATCCGAAGCTGGCTCCTACGGTCGTGATACACGTGGACTGATTCGTCAGCATCAGTTTGAAAAAGTTGAAATGGTGCAAATAGTTCATCCTGACGATTCTTTCGAAGCACTTGAAGCGATGACTTCGCACGCTGAGAACATTCTCAAAAAACTGGACTTGCCTTATCGAGTGGTGACACTGTGCGGCGGTGATATCGGTTTTGCCGCTGCAAAAACCTACGATCTGGAGGTATGGCTTCCTTCACAGGACACCTACCGTGAAATATCTTCTTGCAGCAATTGCACGGATTTTCAGGCTCGCCGCATGCAGGCCAGATACCGAGACCCGCTAACACGTAAAACCGAGCTGCTGCACACGCTCAATGGTTCAGGCCTTGCGGTTGGCCGCACATTGATTGCCATTATGGAGAATTATCAACAGGCTGACGGCAGCATTGAAGTGCCAGAAGCATTAAGGGGTTACATGGGCGGAACAGGTGCTGTATTGTTACCTGACTGAATAACACTTGTAACATCTCTTCATGTCTCAAACTTTGCCCAGCATGCCGCATTATCTGCTTCGCAATGCTGAGGAATTCGCCGACAGAGTGTCTATGCGCCACAAGGATCTGGGCATCTGGCGAGAATGGACCTGGAAAGAGGTTTGCGAAGAGGTACAGTCCTATGCTCTGGGGCTGGCAGAACTTGGTCTGAAGTCTGGCGACAAGGTTGCCATCATCGGTGCCAATCGCCCACGGCTGTATTGGAGCTTTGCTGCCATTCAGTCAATCGGTGCCATTCCGGTTCCCATGTATTCCGATTCGGTAGCTGAGGAAATGGTGTTCGTACTTGAACATGCCAGCGTACGCTTTGCCGTTTGTCAGGATCAGGAGCAAGTCGATAAGGTCATGTCTGTTCAGGAGCAGCTGCCGAAACTTGAAAAACTGCTTTTCGACGAGCCACGTGGTTTACGCGACTATGACCATGACACCATCCTTTCCATCTCTGATGTACAGCAGCGCGGCCGTCACGCACTGGAGCGCGACCAGAACAGGGCTGTACAGTGGCGAGTCGGAATCGATGCGCTGGTCAGTGATGATTTGTGCGTCATGCTATACACCTCCGGTACCACGGGTAAGCCCAAGGGCGTCATGTTGTCGCACAACAACCTGATTCTAACCAGTATCAATGCGAATACTTTCGACAATCTTACTGAAAACGAAGAAACCATAGCTTACCTGCCACTGGCCTGGGTGGGGGATCATGTGTTTAGTTACGGTCAGTCACTGGCTGCCGGGTATTGTGTTTGCTGTCCCGAAAGTCTGGATACCATTGCCTCTGATCGACGGGAAATAGCGCCGACCTATTTTTTTGCGCCACCACGCGTGTTCGAAACCTTACTGACGAACATCATGGTTGCCATGGAAGATGCTGGCCGACTCAAACGGGGCATGTTTGAACACTTCATAAATGTGGCAAAGAATCACGGTGAGGATGTTTTAAACGGAAAAAGCGTCTCACCGCTAGCACGCTTGCATTACTTTCTGGGCGAGCTCTTTGTCTATGGACCGCTGAAAAACCGATTGGGTATGTCGAAGGTGCGTGTAGCGTATACAGCAGGGGAGGCCATCGGACCCGATATTTTCCGTTTCTACCGATCGTTGGGCATCAACCTAAAACAACTTTATGGCCAGACCGAAGCCAGCGTCTACATTACAGCCCAACCAGATGGTCAAATAGATGCTGATACCGTCGGCACACCTTCACTGGATGTAGAATTGAAGATTGCTGAAAATGGTGAAGTGTTGTATCGCTCACCCGGTGTTTTTCTGGGCTACTACCAGAACGATGAGGCAACAGCGTCCACCAAAACTGCTGATGGTTGGGTATTTACCGGCGATGCCGGGTTCATTGACGACAACGGTCATTTGCGCATCATTGACCGGGCCAAGGATGTCGGAAAGCTGAACGATGGAAGTCTGTTTGCGCCCAAATACATCGAAAACAAACTTAAGTTCTTTTCTGATATCAAGGAAGTGGTAGCGTTTGGTGACCAACGCGATTTTGTCACAGCGTTTGTCAACATCGATTTGACATCGGTTTCCAATTGGGCGGAGCGCAATAATATTGTCTATGCCTCCTATCAGGAACTGGCCGGACATCCGCTGGTATACGACATGGTAGAGGAGCATATCCGGCAGGTAAACGTTGACCTGGCTTCCGAGCCTCGCGTTGCTGGTGCTTGCATACAGCGGTTTCTGGTGTTACACAAAGAGCTGGATGCAGACGATGGAGAACTTACGAGAACGCAGAAAGTACGCCGCAAGTTCATCAATGAACGCTATGAGGAACTGATAGAGGCGCTGTATTCTGAAAAAACAGCGCAATTTGTATCAACTACCGTTGTATTCGAAGATGGACGCAAAGGCACTATAGAGGCCGATGTGGTCATTCGTAATGTTGCCACTGGACAACCGCAAGCCATGAGAATGGTCTCCTGATGACAGTGCAAACTGCAGGCAATGCAGGAGAGATAATGGAAATATCACACGCAGATGTTGTTGACTCTTCGGCGGCCCGTGTGCACGACGAGGAGTTGCTGAGTGTCAGTAACGTTTCCTTATCCTTCGGCGGTGTCAAAGCGATTACCGATATCTCTTTCAACATCATGAAAGGCGAGGTGCGCGCCATCATCGGTCCTAACGGTGCTGGCAAGACATCCATGCTTAACGTTATCAATGGCTTCTACCATCCGCAGGAAGGGGTTATCAATTTTCGCGGTAAGCAACGCCGTCGTATGAAACCTTACGCAGCGGCAGCCTCAGGAATTGCCAGAACCTTTCAGAACGTTGCCTTGTTCAAAGGCATGAGCACTCTTGACAACATCATGTCGGGCCGCTCGTTGAAAATGCATCGCGGGTTTTTCTGGCAGGTTCTGCATGTGGGGCCTGCGCGCACCGAGGAGATCGCTCACCGGGCCAAAGTAGAGGCGATCATCGACTTTCTGGAGATTGCCCATATACGCAAGCAACCGGTGGGTAAACTGCCCTATGGCTTGCAAAAACGGGTAGAGCTTGGCCGAGCGATGGCCATGGAGCCCGACCTGTTGTTGCTGGACGAACCCATGGCCGGAATGAACCTGGAAGAGAAGGAGGACATGAGTCGTTTCATCATCGATCTCAATACCGAGTTTGGTACTACCATCGCTCTCATAGAGCATGATATGGGCGTTGTCATGGATCTTGCCGATCGGGTCGTAGTACTTGACTATGGCATGAAGATAGCCGATGGCACACCAACGACGGTGCAGTCCAGTCAGGCTGTTATTGATGCTTATCTCGGGGTAGCGCATTGATGGATTTCCTGCAATCAATAGTGGTGTCACCATTTGTCGAAATGTTTGCCTACCCTGATTTTCTGCTGCAGGTGATCTGGGAAGGGTTTGTTGCCGGTGTCTTGTACTCCCTTATTGCCCTGGGTTTTGTGCTGATCTACAAGGCATCGGGGGTCTTCAATTTTGCGCAAGGAATCATGGTGGTGTTCGCTGCACTCGTGCTTGTCAGCTTGCATGGGATGGGCGTACCGGCATGGCTATCGGTAGTGCTTGCGCTGGGTGTCATGGGTCTTCTTGCCGTTGGCATTGAGCGGCTGGTATTGCGAAAACTGGTTAATCAGCACGATGCCATTCTGCTTATGGCCACCATTGGACTTACGCTGATTCTTAAAGGCGTGGGTCAATTGCTGTTTGGTGGTGAGCCAAAACCCATGATCACAGAGCAACTGGGCTTGCCTACAGGCTCCACAGATCTGGAAATTCTGGGTGGCATTGTCATACTTCAGCATATCGATATTGCGGCAACGGTAATTGCCGTATTAATGGTTATAGCACTGGCGATTTTCTTTTCCAAAACGCGCATCGGGCGCGCGTTACGCGCTGTGGCGGATGATCATCAGGCAGCGCTATCGGTGGGTATATCCTTGCATCAGATCTGGGCAATCGTCTGGTTTGCATCGGGTATTGTGGCACTGGTTACCGGCATCATGTGGGGTGCGCGATCCGAAGTCTCCTTTGCACTTGAAATCATAGCCTTGAAAGCTCTGGCGGTGCTTATTCTTGGCGGCTTCACCTCTATCCCCGGTGCTATTGTTGGTGGGCTGATTATTGGTATTGGCGAAAAGCTTTTCGAGGTTTACTGGGGAGCGTTGTTTGGTAGTGGCGTAGAGGCATGGTTTGCCTATGTGCTTGCATTGATATTTTTGCTCTTCAGGCCGCAAGGTCTGTTTGGCGAACGCATTATCGAGAGAGTCTGATGATTTTTCACGAGACCATTAGCGGATTCGAAGCAGGCAGACTAAAAAACATCGTTGCCTCACAGACCTTTCTGAATATTGACAGCTGCGCAGAGCTTACAACAGGTATTATTTATGCTCTATCGTGAAGCCGGGCAGTTCAAGACCAGTTATGCAGCAGATCAGGCATTGCTACCGATCTTGCAGGATAGAATCGGTTTGCTCGTTATCCTTGTAATAAGCTTTTTTTTCATCCCTCTGTTTGCCAGTGAATTTTTTATCGGATCTATCATGATCCCGTTTCTGGTGTTTGCACTGGCGGCCATTGGCCTGAATATTCTGACAGGCTATGCCGGTCAGCTGTCTCTGGGCACGGGGGCGTTTATGGGGGTAGGGGCATATGCCTGCTATAAGCTTTCCACCATTTTTCCCGACATCAACATCATTGTATTGATACTGGCCTCTGGTGTGTTTTCAGCATTAGTCGGTATTATTTTTGGTCTTCCCAGTTTGCGCATCAAAGGCCTTTATCTTGCCATCACGACACTGGCCGCACAGTTTTTTCTCGAATGGTGCTTTATCCGCATCGAATGGCTATATAACTACAACGACTCAGGCGCGATAGAAGTACCTCAGCGCACCTTGTTCTCGGTTGCCATCACCGGCGCATCGGCCACGGCAACCACACGCTACCTGATCATTCTGAGTATCGTCGTGGTGCTCACTCTAGTTGCTGCTAACGTACTGCGCGGGCGGATTGGCCGAAGCTGGATGATGATTCGCGATATGGACATTGCCGCAGAATTAATGGGTGTTCGACCCTTGTATGCCAAGCTGTCAGCCTTTGCTTTTTCAAGTTACTACTGTGGAGTTGCCGGGGCACTGATGGTGTTCATGTGGCTGGGTTCTGCAGAAGTCGAAGCCTTCGATATCAATCATTCGTTTCTGATTCTGTTTATGGTTATCATTGGCGGCCTGGGTTCGCTGACGGGATGTTTTTTCGGCGCTGCGTTTATCTGGGTATTGCCCATCATCATCCGCTCGGTACCGGCAACGTTTGGACTGGATGTGGTCGCCGCAACAACCGAGCACATTGCGAACATCATCATCGGCGTGCTGATTATTTTCTTTCTGATCGTAGAGCCTCATGGACTTGCCAGGCTATGGCAAATTGGTAAAGAGAAGCTTAGAACCTGGCCATTTCCCTACGCAAGTTGATTGACGTGGAAAATGCATCGAACATGGCATTACGGTCTGATGGAAAAAGAACCAGAAAATAAGGACCAGATTAGAAAGCGTTGTACCCGATAAATCACCAAGGAGAGAACGACTCATGAAAAAAACCACGTTGCTGACATTGGCAGCCGGAATGGTAGCTGCAAGTTGCTGGGTACCCATTGCCCAGGCGCAGGATACGATGTATATGCCGTCCATGACGTACCGAACCGGTCCATACGCTGGTGGTGGTATTCCGTTTGCCGATGGCTACGCAGATTATTTCAACATGCTCAATGAGCGCGATGGCGGTATAAATGGCGTCAAGATTGTTGTCGAGGAGTGCGAGACAGCCTACAACACACAAAAAGGCGTAGAGTGCTATGAGGCCACCAAAGGTAATGGCGCATTGGCATACAGCCCGTTGTCCACCGGGATTACCCTTGCCTTGATTCCCAAGGCACCTGTCGATCAAATCCCGGTTTTTTCAATGGGCTATGGTTTATCAGCGGCGGCAGACGGTGAAAAATTCCCCTGGACCTTCGTCTATCCTGCATCCTATTGGAATCAGTTGTCCTCCATCCTCAGTTACATCGATTCCAACGGTGGCGTGGAAGGCAAGAAAATCGGCTTCATCTATCTGGATGCCGGTTATGGAAAAGAGCCCATTCCACTACTGGATCAACTTGCTGAATCCATGGGTTTTGAGGTTGCGAAGTTTCCCGTTGGTGGCAAGGAGATGCAAAATCAATCCTCGCAATGGTTAAACGTGCGCAAGGAACGTCCTGACTGGATGATCATGTGGGGTTGGGGTGCCATGAACCCGACCGCTATTAAAGAAGCTGTAAAAATCCGTTTTCCTCTGGATCGATTCATCGGCAACTGGTGGGCAGGCTCAAATGCTGATATGCAGTCTGTCGGTGAAGCGGGTAAAGGCTATCTTGCCGCGAATTTTTCAGGCATCGGTCAGGATTACCCTGCGATACAAGACATCCTGACCCACGTGGTTGATAAGGATATGAGTAAAGTTGCTTCACGAGATGATGTGGGCAATGTGTTGTATAACCGGGGTATGTTCAATGCTGTTGTGCTGGCTGAAGCCATTCGTGAGGCACAAGCCATAACCGGCAACAAGGTTATTACGGGTGCCGATATGCGTGACGGTCTGGAGGCTGTTAAACTTACCGAAGAGCGTCTTGCTGAGCTGGGCCTGCCAAACTTTACGGGTGAGGTTATCGGCTCATGTAAAGATCATGAGGGTGGCGGTTCTGTCTTTATTCAGCAATGGAATGGTAGTGAGTTTGAAAAAGTCACTGATCTGATTCCACCGATGATAGATATTGTACGTCCTATGCTTGAAGAGGCGGCATCAACTTATGTAGCTGACAAGCCGGACTGGCAGACGCAGACCTGTAGCTGATCAGGCGACAATCCGAAAAGCCTTGACAGTAGTGAATTGTGTAGCCATTGTCAGGGCTGTTCGGCCTGAGTGCTCGTGAAACAATCAACCCCAGGGTTTACTATGCGTTTCACGAACCCTGACCCTACAACGACGGCACCATCCATTCATGGAACCTTCCGATAAAAGTACGTCCAGTGCTTCAGCAGTCGCGCCCGAGCTTGCACAAAATATTATTCTCAATGTCAACAACATTGAAGTCATTTACGATCACGTGATTCTGGTGCTCAAAGGTGTATCGCTAAAAGTACCAGAGGGTGGAATCGTTGCCATACTCGGGGCTAACGGTGCTGGCAAGACCACCACATTGAAAGCCATATCAAATCTACTGCAAGCAGAGCGTGGTGAGGTGACTAAAGGCAGTATCGAATTCAAGTCCGAACAAGTGCAATCATTGTCCCCTAACGAACTGGTGCGACGTGGTTGTATTCAAGTGATGGAAGGTCGTCACTGTTTCGGGCATTTGAGCATTGAGGAGAACTTGTTGACGGGCGCTTTCACGCGCAAGGATGGTCGCGCTGCGATCAAGCAGGATATGGAGATGGTTTACGACTATTTTCCCCGGCTGCGAGAACGCCGTGCCAGTCAGGCGGGATATACCTCTGGCGGTGAACAGCAGATGTGTGCCATTGGTCGGGCGCTCATGTCTCGACCATCCATGATTCTTCTCGACGAGCCATCGATGGGCCTGGCGCCGCAACTGGTCGAAGAGATTTTCGACATTGTCAAACAGCTGAATAGAGATACCGGTGTGTCTTTTTTACTGGCAGAACAAAACACGAACATTGCACTGAAGTATGCAACCTACGGCTATATCCTCGAGTCGGGGCGCGTCGTGCTTGATGGTACCGGCGATGCGCTGCGCGAAAATGCTGACGTCAAGGAATTTTATCTGGGTACCGGCGGTGAGGGGCGACGCAGCTTCCGTGAGGTCAAGCATTACAAACGACGCAAGCGCTGGCTTGCCTGATTGGGCTGATTTGACCTATTTGACCAGTAGTCTGCAAAGTAAAACCAGGCTTATCCAATACTAGAGAGAACGGCGGGTATATAAACTATGTATGACGACTTTGAGGCGCGCGAGCCTGCTACACGAGAGGTAAGCCTTTTTGACGGTTTTGGACAGCGGTTGCAGGTATGCGCAAGCCGTTGTCCAGGCTTGGCTGAGCACCTCAACGATCACATACTAACTGACGTTAACAACAGGGCAGCGCTTGAGATGCTGCCTGTACTGCGCAAGAGTGTATTGATGCAGGCGCAACAGTCCAATCCTCCCTTTGGTGGCTTCGTCCGCGAGGAAGCTTTGCCTGGTACGCGCATTTTCATGTCTCCTGGCCCTGTCTGGGAACCCCAGGTCAGTGGAGTGGATCCCTGGCAAGGAGCTCGCGCGCTCTATGCGGCTGGCATTCGCAAAGCAGATAAAGTGCACAACGCGTTTTCCTATCATCTGACACCTGGCGGTTTCATCCTGGACGAGGCAGCCAGAGCGCTCGGTTGCATCGTATTTCCTGCAGGAGTAGGTAACACAGAAGCACAAGTGGCAGCGCTTCGGCAAACACAGGCATCGGTTTATGTCGGCACACCAGACTATCTGCAAACCTTGCTTGATCACGCAAGCTCCACCGGTGAGCCTCTAAGCCATCTCACTCGCGCGCTGGTATCTGGAGGCGCTTTGTTTCCCGCTATGCGAACGCGGTATCAAGAACAGGGAATTACAGTTCTTCAGTGCTATGCCACAGCAGATCTGGGTGTTATTGCCTACGAGAGCTGCACTGATGCTGAAATACATCCGGGCATGGTGATCAATGAAAATCTTATTGTCGAGATTCTTGTGCCGGGTACCCGCACACCGGTAAACCACGGTGAGGTGGGCGAAGTGGTAGTGACCCGATTACACAACGATTACCCGTTGGTGCGTTTTGCCACTGGCGACTTGTCAAAACAGATCGATGGTCCTAGTCCCTGCGGCAGAACGGCTATGCGTCTGGCTGGCTGGATGGGTCGTGCAGACCAGCGCGTCAAGGTGCGCGGCATGTTCGTAGACCCCCTGCAGTTGAGTCCGCTGAAGCAGAAGCATCCTGAATTATTGCGTTGGCGACTGGTGGTCACACGTTACGACAACCGTGATGTCATGAACCTGCAGGTTACGGTTGAAAGTAAATCTGATGCAGCAAAATCCGATGCATCAAAATCAGAGACTGCCTGGTGTGAGTCCGTTGCACAATCACTAAAACAGGCGACAAGTCTGAGTGGCACGGTCAGTGTGGTGGACTCGTTACCTGACGATGGCGTCGTTGTAGACGATCAACGAAATTATGAGTAGTGAACATCAGGGTTATCCGCTTGCCAGCCTCGACAGCTTTCTGTCTCCAGCCCTGAGCTTTGCTCTTCCACGTGAATAAAGCCACCAAGGGTTGTTATCATGACAGCCCGACACGCCAGACAAGCGATCACCCAGATGGACATCGACAGACATTCCAGTACAGCCGCCTTGCGCACGATTGCGATGCCATCAGATACCAATCCGAATGGCGATATCTTTGGTGGCTGGATACTGTCTCAGATGGATCTTGCAGGTGGCACTCATGCTTTTTTCGAAGCCCAGGGGCGAGTCGCAACGGTTGCTGTCACCGCCATGAAGTTTCACAAACCCGTCAACGTTGGTGATGAAGTCAGCTGTTACTGTGTTACCCAGTCTGTTGGGCGTACCTCCATAAATGTTCACGTGGAGACATGGGTCAGGCGTCAACGGCTGACAGAAGAAGAACAAGTCACCGAAGGTCTGTTCACCTTCGTCGCGCTTGATGCCGATGGGCAACCACGTCCGGTAAAGGACTACTTTGATGCCACCAAAGATCCTGACTAAGCCTTCGTTATAAAACCAGATTCGATATGAAATCAGACAAGACAACGCTCGAACTGATCGCAGATGCTGTGTCAGTGCACT
>Ga0115030_1001312_pt1 | contig 11218 bp, 8 predicted proteins | sample SidtaG_4_FD_87174 | JGI IMG/M metagenome (GOLD analysis project Ga0115030, IMG submission 87174) | Marine algal microbial communities from Sidmouth, United Kingdom - Sidmouth_Male1 metaG | ecosystem: Host-associated > Algae > Red algae > Unclassified | place: Sidmouth, United Kingdom | collected... | reverse complement strand
GGGGGGGGGGGCAGAGGGGCCCGCGGCGGCGGCGGCGGTGGCGGCGGCGGCGGCGGCGGTGGCGGCGGCGGCGGCGGCGGCGGCGGCCGCGCCAGTGGCCGCGGCGGTGCCGGTGGCAGCCGTCGCGCCGGCGACCGCGTCTGTTGCGGCGCCGGCGGCTACGCCGGGCGGCGCGTCCACGCCCGCGTCGGCAGCGTCGCCCGTGGCCGCCTCGGTGGCGCCGCCCGTCGTCGGCCCCGCCCTCGGCCGCGACCGCGGGCGGGGCGCGACCACGCGCCGCCGCTTTGGGGCGCGGGCGGTCGGGATAAACGAGTCGTCACTGTCCTCCTCTTCAGAGCAGGATGGCGTGTAGTCGCTCGACGCCGAGCGCACCGACTTGGCACGGGCGCGCTGCCGGCGGTCCGCCGTCGAGGGAGCAGACGCGGCCGCCGCCAGTGGGGAGGGAGGGGGGGAAGCGACCGTCTGGGTGGGCGGCGCGGATGCCGCCATGCCACTGCCGGGCCGTGTAGACCAAAAGGGAGGGGGCAACGTGCACCGTGCGCAATGTAGAGGTAGAGCACAAGGGTACCAGGGGAGAGAGCATCTGGACGGGGATGGCGGAGAGGGAGCCGCCTAGGCGCCGCCGTGGCGAATATGTACCGTCGCTCGCACTGGCGTCGATCAGACTGTCCGCGACGCGACACCGACCGCCGACGTCGGTGACCGACGTCCTCTTCAGCATGAAACTGATGGAAAATACAGTGCGTGGGCTTGTCTTATTAAATACACAGATGAATAATATTTCCTCATTCGTACAGTACTATGATGAATTAATCGAACACGTGTCTATTTTCAGATGCTCTATTGATCGGAAAGAGGAGTATAGTATTCACAAGGAAGTGTGCCTCCGAACGTGCTGCCCGGCGCGCTGGACCGTGTCTTTTGCCCATGTGCGTGTTCTCTTCCCACTTGCTCGTCTCTTTTTTCACGACCCTGCCGCACAGCCTTCCCTTCTCCCGTTTGCTGTCTGTTTCCTCATCCTCCTCCCATCATGGGTGGTGACGGCGGCACCCTCTCCCACGCGCGGCGAGACCAGCTGCGGATGTTCACACCCAAAGGGGGCCCCGCCGCGGCCGCCGACCCTGCCGCCGCCCCCGCGACCGCCGCTGCCGTGGCGCTTTCCACCTGCGCCCTCTCCCGAGAGGCCCTAGAGCCGCCCATCGTCGTCTGCTCGAAAGGGTACTTGTACAACAAGGCGGCAGTGCTCACCCACCTCCTCTCACTCAAGCGCCCGGCCGGCAGCGGACCCGTCCCCGCCGCGCTGGCCGCTGCAGTGCCCGCACCCGCGGGCGGTGGCCCCAATGGGGCTTTTAGCCACCTCCGCCGCCGGTCGGATGTGATGGACGTCAAGCCGCGGATGCTACCGCCTGCGCGGCGGCGGCGGGAAGCGGCCGCGACCGCCGGCCGCGAGGGCGTCGTCGTCCCGGCGTTTGTGTGCCCCATCACCCAGCGGGAGGCGACCGGGCGGGAGCGCTGGTTGGCCATCGTCCCGTGTGGGTGTGTGGTCAGCGCCGCGGGGTGGGACGCCGTGCGGGCGGCGGCGGTGGGGGGCCGCTGCCCCGTGTGTGAGAGCCCGATGGACGGTCGCGTGGTGTTGGGGGGGGGGGGGGGAGCGGGGGGGCGGCTGGGCAAGCGCCCGGCCAAGGGCGGGGGCGGGGCTGGCGCCAAGAAACGCGAGCGGCGTGGCGACCGTAGCGCCGGCGGGGGTGACGCCGAGGGCGGCGGCAACAGGGAGGGCGGCGATGGTGTGGGGGAGCGCGGCAACAGTGGGGGCGGTGGCGGCATGGGGGAGGGCGGCGCGCAACCACCGGCGACGAGTGGCAAGGGTGCTGGTGCGAAGGTGCAGCGGTCTGGTGCCAACGCGAAAGAGCCTGACCAGGAGGGTGAGGGAGCGGCGGATGTGCGCCCCGCCAGGTCCGACACCGGCAAGCGGCAAAGGCGTGAGTGACTGATGGGGACGGTCCCTGGGCTTGTATCGCGCAAGACAAGAAAACGGCACATGCAGTCGATGGACCACCTAGACAGACACGCTTGATGGCAGAATGGAGAAACAATGAGAAGCGCTGTACAACGCCCTGCTCCTCGCACAGGACCGGCACTGCAAAAGAGAAACAAACCGCCGCCGCCCACCCACCCGCTCACGCCTCGTCAATGTCCTCCACTTCCCCCCGGTGCCCGGCCGACCCGCCCGCCGCATCCGCCTGTGTCCGCCGCAGCTGCATCTCCGCGTCATAATCCTTCTCCAGGGACGAAGCACCGATGGTCGCCGAGCACCCGACGACCGGACACGAGGCGGTGGACGAGCCAAGTAGGCTCAGTGAGGGGGGGGCATTCTTGAGGTGTGCAGGCGCATTGTTGTTGACGAGGATATGTTGGACGATACCTTGAAGGGAGTAGCGATGCGGGCACTCGAGGCTGCGGTATGAACAAGAACCAATCGTGAGGCGAGCAGCAGGAGCGCCGGACACAGACGCAAGCCAACAGGGGGCAGCGCCATAGAGGAAAGGAAAACGTCAATACAGAAGGAACGCAAGCAGGACCCTCACGACAGCAACACAATCGCACAGCGTGCCACCCAGCCTCTATACCACACCATCCTCGCCACGCTACGTACCTTCGCTGTGGGTCGACCATGGCCATCCCCGTGATGGGGCACTTGAGCGTCCCCGTCTCGGCCTCCATCTCCACCTCCACATCATCGTCTCCCCCACCTTCGCCCATCGCCTCCATCGCCTCCTTCCACCGGCGGGTGCTGGACACGTTTAGGGCGTTCACGCCCGCATCCACCCGGCCCTGCTCCTCACTGAGCAGTGACACGACGCCGCCAGCCGCCAGAAACGTCGCCTCAGGCCCGGTGTTCGTCGCTCCCGGCCCGCCGCCACCGCCGCCTTCCTCCTCCTCGTCATCGCCGCCGCCGCCGCCACCAGCCGCCTCCGCCACGGAGCGAAACTCTACGTCCTTTTGTTGAAGTGTGGTGGCCACCCGCTTCGAGGCCGCCGTTCGTAGGCGACTTTCCTCCTGCAGCCGGCACAGCTTCCCCAGGTTCTGTTGAAGAGAATTGACCACGTCTGATGGGACCTTGGCGGCCGCACCGGGCTCGCTCCGCGCCTGGCCCATGAGGATGGCAGTTTCGTTTAGGTGCGCCATGCACGTGCCGATGCGCTGATGGAATAGTTCCCACGCTGTCGTGGGTAGGTTCGGTGGAACAGGGGACAGCGGGTGGGGAGGGAACGCGAGGCGCAGGGAGAGGGTCCTCGGGTGTCAACAATTGAGACAACCAAGAACGCGAGGCAAAGAGGGGAAATGAACAGACGAGGAACAAGAGAGGCGCAAACGTGTGAGTTGCTGAGCGAAAACGCGAAGATGCACGAGCAGCAGACAGACAAAAAGCGGACGTCTGTACCAGCGAGCACGTGACAGGCGAGACACAACGAACCTTCGCGAGACTTGGTCAAGGACGCAGAGGCAGTAGTGATGGAGTCCATGATGACAAGGTTGACAAAACCCAGGGCTCCGCGCGAAGGTGGACGCGAGGACACGTTGGAGGCAACACTGCGTACGCGAAGAAGACTGCAGAACGAAGGCAAGCAACGACGGAAGCAAGGGCATCAGGCGCGCAGCCGTCAGTAAGTACGAAGACCTACAATTTTCTTGGATGCACACTGCTTGGATTTATCTCATTTCACTCGTCAACTACAGTTCACCACAAAATCCAAAGCAGACGATGAGCTCGTCACGTCCGTATGACCGTCAGCCGGCGACGCTGAAGCTTCCCAGACGACGGCCGCTCCCGCGCGAGCAACACGTGCTCACACCAGGTTTGCTCCCACCACTGCCGTACGACCCTCTGCCGATGGAGCTGACGATGGAGAAGGAACGGCGGCGCCCGCCTTCGTGCTCACCCCCCCCCCCGACTGCACGGTGCTCGTCGAGTAGCTGCTGGCCGACGTGCTCAGCGGGGAGGACGAGCGGGAGGACGTGCTACACGTCGTCGTCCGGGAGGACCGCCCGCCCGGCGTGAGCGCCTGCGCCCACTGGCGGAGTCGACCTTCCGGGCGCGGCGAGCGGCCCGGCCCCCCCTTGTCGTGGCCAGAGGAGCGCCGCGGAGTTGGACTCCGGCTCCCACTTCTGCGTGCCGACCGCGCCTGCAGCGGCGGCAAGTCGGGCAGTGAGTGCTCTCTGTTGGGCATATCTGGCGACGGTGGCGCGCTGCGGCGCAGGCGGTCCATCTTGAAGAAGCTGCAGGCGCTGGCGTCCGAGTGGGCGCGTGACGACCGCGCCTGCGACGGAGACGCCGTTGCTGCCCCCTCTGCCAGGCGCCGGTTGACTTGTTGCACCATCTCATAGACGGCCGAAAAGTCGAGGAAGCCCAATCCCTCGACGCCGGGCGGCAGCGGGCGGGCGACCGCCCGCTCCACCCCAATGGCGGCCGCCGAGGCGGCCAATTCGACCATTGCCACCGCCTGGTCGGCCGACAAGCTTTCCCCGCCAAAGCCTGACAGGACCTTCAGGAGGTCCTCGGCGTGCAACGCGCCGCGGTGGGCAACGTCAAACACTTGAAACACCGAGCCGGAAATGTCCGCGGCGTGGCCGCCATGGCCACCGACGGTGTCCCCCTCAGCGGGGTGGTGCGGGGCGCCCCCGGGCCCCGACACCTCGTCCGCGTCGAGCTCCCGCAGCACCTGCACGACGACGAGGAGGAACTCGCGGAAGTCGAGCGACGGCAGGGCCGACGCGGCGACGGCGGCGGCAGCGGCAGCGGCACCGCCGCCCCGGACTTGGCCACCGCCCGAGGCCAGCCGACGCAGCGGACCAGGGGCGGGGAGGCCCACCGCCGAGACGGGGGGGAGTATCGGCGGCGCCTTGGCCGGGGCCCACCGGGGGGACCTGACGGCGGCAGGGCGGGGCAGCGCCGCCGGTGCCGGCGGGCTCGCCGCTGACGATGGGAGCGGCTTTGGCGCCCCGCCGTCGGCCGCCGTCGTGGGTGCCCCGTCAGACGCGCCGACCGCTGCGTCCCCGTGCGGACGATGCTGGCGGCGGTGGTGGTGGTGGTGGTGGTGGTGGTTGTGGTGATGATGGTGGTGGCCCTTGCCGCCACCCTCGTGTTTGACGCCCTTGACGTGGGCGTTCATGGAGCCAAACTCGGCCCCCCCCGTCCGGTCGGAAGGCGCCCGGTGGCCACCCGCCGTGCTCGGCCGCATGAAGGTGTCACGCACGGCAGCGGCGGCCGCCGCCGCCGCGGCCGTCCCATCGGCATCATCCGACGTGTCTGGCGTTCCGTCGCCCCAACCCCGTTCCTCCCCCGCCGCCCGACGCGTCTCGACACCAGACGGCGGGCCGGGCGTGCGGGTACCCGCCTTGCCGCCGGCCACACCACCAGTGGTCGCCGCTGCCGCCGCCGCTTTGCTCTTTGGGAGAAAATACGGGGCGACGACGTCGGTCGGCAGGTCCCCCACCAGCGGCGAATGCGGCGGCGGCGGCGGCGAGCGCGTGGTGGGCGAGCGCGCCGCAGCGGGCGACGTGGCGCCCTGCGGGGGCGCTGCGGTCTGGGACGCTGGCGCAACCGCCTGCGTCCCTGGCGCGTCGTCGGGGAGGTCGACGACGACCGCGGCCTTGCCGGCGTCCGGCGGCGCGCCCGCCGCCTCGGTCGTTACCTGGCGGATGAGCGCGAGCACCCGATCTGCCGACAGCGCGTGCGCGCCTGGCGAGACACTTTGCAGCAGCGTCAGCACCTCGGCCGCCGCCGCCCGATCCGTACCTGGGAGCGACGGGAGGGCGTCAAACGCATGCTTGAGCTCCTTGATGGCCTCTGTCGTCAAATCCATGGCAGTGGTAAGCCAGAGAGCAAGGGGACACAGCACAGGGGTAGGGGAGGCACGGGTGCCGGGGGCGGGGGAGGGGGCAGGGGTAGCGTGTGCAGCACTCTGCCGCGTCAGAACTGGGCAGCGCCAGCCAGAGCACCGTCAAGCCAACCGGTCGGTACGCTGCCCGAGCGAACGCGGCGGACGGCAGAGGTGACCACGCGGAGAAGTCGTCTGGGCGTACCCGCGACACCACCCCACACACAAGGATCCAACAAAAGCGCAAAAAAACGGCACCGGGTGTAGCGTGAAGGGAGCGCTTGAGGTTTCCCGCCACGGATCACGTCCTCCAACAATGCACGGGCAGCTCCACCGGTCCGACACCAACTACGCGGTGCCGACAACCCCCTCGTCACAGCGCAACCGGCCGGTAGTTCGTCACACGCGGGGCTCCCGTGCACCGTTGCATCGGTACCGACGGGGGGCGAGCGCGTCTCGGTCGGCGTGACGACGCTCCACCGTCGTGGTGACCCCGCCGGTGCGCCGGTCGCGCGGGCGGTGGCGGCCGGGTGCGGGGAGCGGGCCGGCACTCGCGCAATTGGGTCAGACCGCCGACGTGCCAAGCAGTGGGCGGGCGGGCCAAAATTGGGCGGCAGACCCCGCCGCGGCCGCGCGGGCTGGCCACGTCATGGCCAGCGGCGGCGGCAGAGTGCACATCCGACAAGGGCGGGGGCGACCACGGGCGCGCGGGCCGCGGGCGTCTCTCCACGGGCGGGGGTCCTCCCCAGCGCTGGCGCGCGCTGGGTGGTCCGTACAGGCGGTAGGGGGGGTCCCCAATCACCCGTCACCGGTGGCACAGGGCACGGCTGTGCGAGGGGCACCCGCAACGTCGTTTGGGGTCGCGGACCCCGCGCCGGGATTTGGGGTACTTTTTGCCTCGCAGCGTGTCCATACCTTTGGGGCCACTCATCCGCGCTGTGGAAGACCACCTGGGCGGCATGTGGACCGGCGCCAGGTCCAATGCAGATTAGCCCACGAATGGGCTTCCGCCGCTGGCGCACCGTCCGCCCCACCCGAGGGTTCTGTGACGGATGGCCCGCCGCTGATGCAGCAGACCTCGAGCAAAGTCGAGCGCGGCAACAAGACCGTCGCTCCAACAGTCGCGTCGTTCACCGAACAAACAGGTCGACACGGGAGATAAGGGCGTATCCGATACCCGTAGCCGCTCGCGAGTGAGAGAGTGGTGTGTCTGGGAGTTTTCCCGGTGGTCCTCTGCGCTGTGGACAGCTACCTACCCAAGGGCAACGATGACAAGCGGACCGACCCCACATCGCGCCATACAAAACCAACAGTGCTCTCTCAACGAACCAGACACCTGTGGTCTGCCAGTGGACAGTCGAAAGCACATCGTACACCTGGTTGTCGCGCTGGACATCGAGAGCTGACCACTAGCCGCCCCCCTCCACCCTACGGCCCTGTGCACCACTCCTCTGGCGTCGACAACTCCCCGCCCTCAGGGGAGGGATGGCGACACAGGCGGCGCATCCTCTGGCGCCAACACCCCCCCGCCCTTCCCACCGAGCACCCGCTCGGCAAAAGCCAACACAACATCATTGACCGCCGCCGGCGCCTCGTCGTGCGCGCAGTGTCCAACGCCCTCGAGGACGACCAACCCCCCCCCCGCCCGCACCGTCTCGTACTCGGCCAGCGGCGCGCACAGGCGGTAAGGTTCAAAGTTGTCTTGCTCCCCCCACACGAGCCGGGTCGGCACGCTCAACTGTGGCAGCAGGTCCTCGGCCAGCGGCCCCGTGTCGTAACTCGTAAAGGCCAAAAACACGGCAAGGGCGCCGGGCGACGCGGCCGGATCCAACAAAATCCGAATGAGCTCCTCGTCAATCGCCGGGCCGACCGCGTACGCCTTGGAGAGCACCCGTCGGAGGGCGACCGGCTCTGCCACCGACGCGAGGAAGGAGGCGCCGACGGGCCCGACGGCGAGCGCGCGCATGGCGAGCGGCGCAAAAATGTCGGCTAGGACTCCACGCTTGCGCACGTGGAGCATGCGCAACGAGGGGCTGATGGCAACGAGGCCGGCGGCCACCGCCGGGTCGTCGACCATGGCCTGAAGCAGTGCAATGCAGCCGATCGAGTTGCCGACGGCGAGCACCGGGGCGGGCGACGGGCCGTCCGCCTCGTCCCCGCAGGTGCCGTTGGCGACCGACCGCAGGATGGGCGCCACGTCCGCCCCCGCCGGCGCGACCACGTCTGCGAGGAAGCCCCGCAGCTGCGCCGACCAGTATGGGAAGGAGTAGGCGACGGCCTCGCCGGCGCCGTCGAGCGTTCCTGGCGGCGGCTTATCCGACAGCCCAAAGCCGAGCAAATCCACCGCGTACACGCGGTAGCCGGCGGCGGCGAGCGCCGGCACGTTGCGCCGCCACTGCCGGCAGTTGGCGCCAAAGCCGTGCACGCAGACAATGGCGGGCTTGGACGAAGCGTCGGGGCCGTCGATGCCCACGGCGAGATACTCGACGCGCCAGCCACGAAAGTCGTACGCGCGGGCGGGGTCGGCCGCGACCGACGGGAGCGCCGCGAGGTCGTCGGCGGTCGGCACCGCGTCTGGGACGCGCGTCGGCTCGAGGGCGGGCACCGACGCGCCCATGTGGGGAGGGGGGCATTGGGGAGGGAGGGGGGTCCGCCGGGCAAGAGCCGAGGGACAAGGTGTTGCAGCCAGGCGTCGGCCGTGGACAGGAGACGCGGCGGCGCCAATGCCTGCGTGACGCAGGCGAGGCGGCAGCGGGGCGCGGCAGCAGCGGCCACCGGCAGCTGCTGCCGGCCGCGACGCCAGTGGAGGCGCGGCGAGGAACGCCATGGCAGCAGCAACAGCTATAGAGGATTGGGGAGTACGAAGAGGGCAGGGAGGTAAAGAGCAATGGGAATGACTATGGCGGCACCGCAGGCGCCTGGCGTCATCAGTGGTCGTGGTGACGCGAGCGTCACCTTCCACCACCACACGGACCACGAAGTCTGCGTCAACAATTCTACATTTCAGACATGTGGCTTGGCACCAGCGGCCCTGCATCCGATCTCGGCGATGGAGAGGTGGCTCCGACCGCTCCAGAGCAGCTGGGGATGCATCTGGCTCGTCTCGCTTGCCCAGATCCGCCTTTGGCCGCTTCTCTCCGCTAGTCGCGTGGCTGGTGTTGGGCCACCAGAAATCTGCGCTGGATTTGACACACGAGCCAAGCGCCTCCTCCCACAGTGACCACTGCAGTGACGGTTCATCTCGGCGGCCCGCTCCGCCCCCCGTCGTCCCGGCTGTCTTGTTCTTTGAGAGCCTCACCCGCTCGACTGGTCGCCATTCCGCCTCCCTTGTCACTTGGTTTCTCCACCCCTTACACTATGGCATTTGTCTCGGTGGCCGTGCCGCGAACGGGGGAGGCGCCAAACGTCCGCGCCGTCGGCCTCCGCACCTGCGGCCTGACCCCCCCCGCGGGACGCCTGGCCCGCACCGGACGCGGCCTCCCCTTGCCTCTTCTCACCCCTACCACCCGCCCGGCGGCCGTTTCGGGTCGTTTTGCGCTACGAATGCTTGGCGGGTTGTCGCTGCCCCCCTTCCCCTTTTTCAAAAACAAGGAGGACCCCAACCGGGTGCCACTCTCCCTTGAGTGCGGCTACGTCTTCCTTGCGCACCCCGAAAAGCAGACGGGTGAGGACGCCTTCTTCATCGAAGGCAACGCGCTCGGCGTCTTTGACGGCGTCGGCGGGTCGGCCAACCGCGGGGTCGACCCGCGGCTCTTCTCCCAATCCCTCGCCGCCCTCACCGCCGAGCGCGTTGCGGAGCGCGGCGCGGACAAGGTCGTTGCGTGCCTCATCTCGGCGGTGGAGGCCAACCCCATGGCGGGCGCCTCCACGGCGGTCGTCGTCGGCTTGGACAATGTCGGCCGCGTCTTTGGGGTGTCCCTCGGCGACAGCGGCGCACGTATCATCCGCAACGGCAAGGTCATTTGCCGGTCCAAGGACCAGGCGCATGCCTTCAATGCGCCCTACCAGCTGTCCGACTTGGACGTGTCGGACACGGTCGCGATGGGGAGCAACATTAGCTCCCGCGTCAAGGAAGGGGACGTGCTCGTGCTCGCGTCGGACGGCCTCTTCGACAATGTGGAGGAGCCGGAGCTCCTCGCGCTTATTGCCGCCGCGGATGGGGATATGGTCGCCGCCGCCGAGACGCTCGGCTCGACGGCGAGCGACTTGTCCCGGCGGCAAGACGTTGACTCGCCCTTTGCCAAGGCCGCCCGGAAGGCGGGCGTGCGATGGCGGGGGGGGAAGATGGACGACGTAACCGTATTGACTGCGCGGGTCGTGCGGGACCCGGAGAATCAGGCGCTCAGTGTGCTCTCCTTGTTGCCAGAGAAGGGGACCGAGCCGGATGAGGATGCGCTCGTGGAGATGTGAAGGGGAGGTCAGCTTGTTGGGGGGGCTGAGGGGTATACAAAATGGCCGTGGTTGAGAGAGCTCTGAGGAGAAGCTGCATGGGGGTCGTCTGGTTCTCAGCTACCAGTCTCGCCCTCACGACGGGGGACGAGCCTCTCCTCTCCGTTTGACCCCACCTTTGGCTTTGCCACCAAGTGCTTTCGCGCACTTAATCAGGAATGCCAGACCCAGTGCCTGAATCTAGGACTCATTCGGAAACTCATTGGCAAAATCAGAAGGCCATGCCCACCACACGGATTGGCGTGCGGACCACCAACTGCACCCCCCACGGCCTCGGCCACCGCAGATTCATCTGTTTGGCCACCACAAGCCCAATCTGGCTCGACCAGCACGCCGAGCCATTTCACATTAGGGCCCCACCGAGTGCCGGAAGTCAACGGCGGCTGCCGCTGCCGTGGAAGGAGTGGCGTACGCGCGTGCCACCGGACCGCCGCCCACAAGGTTTGCCAGCCGTCGCGCCGCCGCCGCTGCCGGCATTGGTCTGCTCCCCGTGGTTGTCCGTGGTGTGCACTCACTCTTGCTGACGATTGTTCTCGCGGCTGACGCTGGTCTTCGATATCAACCTGCTGGCAGGTGGCTGGAGCTGCTGTTGTATTCATTCTCTTGTTGGTTTGTAGCGGTTTGTCGAATCGTGCTACCGCGGGCCCCACCATCCGGACTCTGCCATCCTTCTGCCTCCCATATTTCCATCCTCTTTACCCCCCCCCCCCCCCCCCCCCCCCCCCCCCCCTTTCCCCCTCCCCCCCCCCCCCCCCCCCCCTCCCCCCCCCCCCCCTTTTTTCTTTCCCCCCCCCCCTTCCCCCCCCCGGCGGGCCCCCCCCCCCTTAAAACCCCCCCCCCCCCGGTGGGGGCGGCCCCCCCCGGCCCTCCCGCCCCCCCCCGGGGGGGGG
>Ga0115030_1001311_pt1 | contig 11220 bp, 4 predicted proteins | sample SidtaG_4_FD_87174 | JGI IMG/M metagenome (GOLD analysis project Ga0115030, IMG submission 87174) | Marine algal microbial communities from Sidmouth, United Kingdom - Sidmouth_Male1 metaG | ecosystem: Host-associated > Algae > Red algae > Unclassified | place: Sidmouth, United Kingdom | collected... | reverse complement strand
AAGGACCGACACGGACGGAGACATGCACATGTTGTGAAGCGCGATCGTCTGTGCGCGAGCGGTGAGGCACTCCTCCACCGCACGTTGCACAAAATTGGTCGGCGGGTGGAGCGGCTCCGGAAGAAGCTGCCGGTGGTTCAGGAGCAGGTGGTCTCATCGAATGAGTGTCAGGTGAAGACACCGTGGAGAGGGACAGCGGTGACGAGGATGAAAGCTTGGTGGTACGGGACACGCAGTGCCGAAGAAGAGGAGCTGCACGAGAAGGGGCCCGCAAGGCAGCTGATCTGATTCTGAGCTTGACACCTGGTGAAGGGCAGTTGCCCTGCGACGTGCTGAAAATGTGGTGGTCGACAAAACTTAGGTCGGGACTTTTTGATGGGCCCCGGCATGGGCTCTCCGTCACAAGGTCCAGTTGGATGAGGGGAGGACGGAAGTTCAAGAGATTGATGCAAATGTGCGAGGCAGCAGGAACAGACAACTCTCCTTTCGCAGCGTTATCTTTGGCCGCCATCCTCGCCGCGTCTGCTCTGGAGGTCACAACACCAGAAGCACATCACAGCCAGAGGCTGTAAACGCATGAGGCGGGCGCACCCACAACGACATCACCTCGAGCGTAGACGCGCCACACAATCACGGCTTTTTTCTGCCCAAACTTTCATAAGCGCTTTTCGAACCGATCATGCTGTACTGCCCTGTCGAGTTAATGCGAGGGGGTGGCACTGTCCACGCTGTGATCTGAGGAAAACAACAGGTGTCTGATCTGACACGCTCACGTCAGCCATTGAGCTGTCGCGTTTGAGATAAGGAGCCAACGAGGGGCCGCACATGGCATGAAATCCCAGGAGAGCAAAAATACTTCTGGCTGACCGCACGAGACGTGTGTCACGACCTCATGGCGCGAACACAGGAAAGCACAGCGCGACGCAATGCCGCTAATTGGATTGCTTGGCGTGCTGTTTCCACACCGTGTCCAACTCTGGGCCTCACAGAAGCGCAACAGCTTGTTAAGTGCGTAGTTGACGCGAATATCGCAACGCATGCATCCCGATTGTCCCACTGCGGCCTTCGTCGCACCCATCCCCGTCGCCAGCTGCCCGCACTTGTACATTGCGACAAGGATGCCGAATGTGGCGGCTGCCGGTACAACTGTGCGATGCCGCCGCTGCGGGGGCACGAGCGGCGCGCGCACCTCACTGTGAAAATATCTCCGGTGCATGGTTTCCCCGTGGCGGCGCCATCAAGCAGCCTGCAGCCCCCATCGCCCCCGCATCTCTACACAATGGAGGCGGCCCCTCCCTCTTCACCCAGTGAGGACGACGCAGTCGTACGGCGCTGTCCTCTGCATCCCGACGTGCGCTTGGAGCAGCGCGATTGCGATGCTTGTCTTTTCCTCTGCCGTGCTGACCTGTGGGAGGCGGGCGATCTGATGCTGGCCATGTGCCCTGAGAGGGACGTGGCCTCGCTCATCCTCTGGCGAAACCGCATGCACGCGAGCCTGAACCCGGTGCCTTTTGTATGCTTCACCCAGCGCGGTCTGCTGTGCTTTTTCACCTCCACGTTTCTCGAGCCCAACGAGTACCCCATGCCCTCTCAGGCCATGAGCGTGTTTGTCGACATGCTGGACGCGGTGGTCGACTTCTTTTGGTCGCGCTGGGAGCTGCAGAACGACAAGACCAAGTACCCCTATTGCTCGGAGCACACGCCAACTGCGCTTGCTTGCAGCAGCTGCGCGTCGAACCACCCGTACTATGATGGTGCCCAGTAGGGGGAGTGTACTGGGTCCACGATCATCAAACTGACTGGTGCCTTTTGCCTTTTCGACCACCACCGCTACCAGAACTGGCTCCCGCACACCCCGCCGCCGCTGCCGGCTGCCGCCCGGCCCGCCGCCGCGACCACCGGCACCGCCGGCCATGGAGCCCCTGCCGGCGGCCGCCGCCGCCGCAGCCGCCGCGGCGCGTGCACGGCTCAGGTCTTTACAGGCACGCCCGCGGCAGCGGCGGCGGCGTCTGCCGCACGCGCGCCGCGCCTCTGTCGCCAGCGGCAGTAGTGGCGCGCACGAGGCGACGGCACCCGCCGTGGCGAATGCCAGCGCCGCTTCAACCCCTTCCCCTGACGAGGGGCGCTTGGCCCGCGCCGCCACCCACGCGGCGCCACCCGCAATTCGGCTCCGCGCCGCCGCCGTGCTGCCGCCGCCAATGGACGGCGGGAGCGCTGACGTCTGCGCCTTGGCTACCCCCACCGCCGCCGCCACTGGGCGCGCCTTGTCTCGGCCCCTCGCCGTCGGCTGGACGCACATTTGAGGTCGGCGCCTTCGCAACCGCCTCTCTTGCAGATGCCGGACTGGCGGGCAGGCCCGGAATTGCCGCCGGCCAACAGCGTAGCAGGATCGGCGTCGCCGCCCCGGCGGTGCCCACACCCCAACCCCCCGGCGCCGCCCCCGCCGAGGCGGCGCGGCGGCACCGGGCCGCCGGCCGTACTGCGGCCGTAAATGGGCGGTCAGAGCGCCGACATCTGCGCTTTGGCCACCCCCGCCGCCAGCGCCACCGAACGCGCCATGGCTCCGCTCATCGCCGACACCTTGACGTGCATTCGCCGCCGCCGCCGCTTTGGCCACCGGCAGACCTCCCGGATAGCTCGGCGTCCCCGCCCGGGCGGTGCCCGCGACCCCCCCCCCCCGGCGGCGCCGACGCCGACGCGTCGTGGGCGGCGGCTGTCGTAGCCGCAACGGCAGGGACGCCCTGCAGCGGTTTAAAATGTGGCGGCGTCGGCTCGAGCTTCCGTTCTTGGGGCCCCGCCTTGCCCTCTGGCTTGAGCGCGGCAGCCTGTTGTTGTAGACCTTTTGGGCCTGCAGCGGCGACGACGGCGGCGGCAGCCGCCGACTGCTGTTGCTGTTGCTGCTGCTCGGAGGCAGCGGCTGGGAGGTGGCCGCCCCTGTTTTTTCGTGCTTCGTCTGCACGCACTGCAAGGTGCACGTAAGGTGCGTTTGTAGGGTGCTTGCGGCGTTTCGTGTTGTGCTGAGTGCTCCACGAGAGCCTCCTGCGGCAGATGCTGCAGGCAGAGCCCTCGTGGTGGCTCAAGCGCTTGTCCTGAGGGTTGCTGCTTCTGCTGTTGATGTTGATGAGGATGTTGCTGCTGACAATGCTGCTGCTGTTGATGTTGATGGGGATGTTGCTGCTGACAATGCTGCTGCTGTTGTTGCTCTTCGTGCTGTTGTGTCTTTTGTGCTGTTGTTGCTTTTGCTGCTGCTGCGTTGACGTAGTCGTCGTCGGTGCTCATGCTGTTGCTACTGTTCGTGCTGTTGCTGCTGGGACGCGACCGCCGCCAAATCCGCCGCCTCAGCCACGTCGGCGAGCGCCGAGCGCACGAAAACCACGCTCGCACTATCCGCCGCCGCCGCCGAGCCGGCGCCCATCGCCACGCCAACGTCCGCGGCGGCGAGCGCTAACGCTTCATTGATGCCGTCGCCGACGAACGCAACACGGCGGTAGCGGGACGCGGGCGGCAGCGCGTCGCGCGCGGCGGCGACAGCGTCCGTCTTTGCCCACGGCAACGCGCCCGCCACGACCCACACGGCCATGCCCGACCGCGTGAGGTGCGCGACGACGGCCGCCGCGTCGGGACGGAGAGTGTCTTCAATCGCCACCGCCGCCGTCTGCGTGCCGTCAATGGAGACGAGGACGACCGTCGCGCCGCGGACCGCCCACGCAGTCAAGTTGGCGGCCGTCGCCGGCGAGGGCGCCCACGTCGGCGAGCGGTCGGCCATCCACGGGTGGGAGCCGACGGCAGCGACGCGGCCGTCGGTGAGGGTGGCGACAGTCTCCCGGCCGGGAGCGGGCTCAGAATCGACGACGCCCACCCCGTCGGCCGCCACGCCGACACCCTCACGCATGTGCGCGACGAGCGCGCGCGCGAGAAGGTGCTCCGACACGGCTTCGGCGGCGGCGAGGGTGGACCACGTGGCGTCTGACAGCGCCACGTCGGCGGGTCCGCGCGCGCCGTCGGCGGCGACGCCGTCCAAGCGGACGTCCCCTGTGACGCGGGGCTTGCCCTCGGTCATCGTGCCCGTCTTGCCAAAGAGGACGACGCCGTGCCCCGCCACCGCCTGCAGCGCCTCCCCCCCTCCCCTTGAAGAGGATGCCGTTCCGCGACGCGTCAACGGCAGTCGCGACCATCACCACCGACGGCGTTGCGAGGCCGAGCGCAGACAGACACGCAATGAGGATCACGGCGAGCGCAAAGAGGAGCGCAAAGAGCACGTCCCCCTCGGCCGCCGTCCGCGAGGAGGGGAAGGCCCCGCCGGCGGCCAGGCCGTACCACACGGCAAACGTGGCGCCCGCAAACGCAACGACGGCAGGCACAAACGCCTCCATGACGCGGTCGGCAAACGCCTCAATCGGCGCGCGCGCCGTCTGCGCTTCGTTGACGAGGGCCATGATGCGGGAAAGGACGCCGTCCTCGCCCGCAGCCGTGATGCGGAAGACCGCCAGAGCGGCCGCCGCGTTGAGGGATCCCACAAAAACCTCGTCGCCGGGGGTCTTGGCGGCCGGCCGCGCCTCCCCCGTGAGCATCGACTCGTCGACCGACAGCGGGGTGGCCGGTGGCGTCGGCGCGCGACCGCTGCCGCCACCGCCGCTGCAGTGCGCCGCACCGTCGGCGGCGCCAGCGCCGAGCACCATCCCGTCGACGAGAAAGCTCGCGCCCGGCCGCACCCACACCACATCCCCCGACAACAAGAGCCCAACGGGCACCCCGTCGGCAGCAACGGCGCGGCCGCCCGGCGCCGGCACCGTCGCCGTCGACGGGGCGAGCGCGGCGAGCGCCGACACCACCGCGGCGGCGCGCCCCTTGGCGAGGGGCTCGAGCCACTTCCCAAAGAGCACAATTGTGAGCACAATTGTGAGCAGCGGGGCGGCCGTCTCAAACACTGTCCCTTCCGCCAACCCCGCCCCCGCCGGCCGCGTCGCGTTGAGCGCGACGACCCTGGCAGAAAAGACGTACGCCACCGACGTGCCGAGCGCAATAAGCACGTCCATCGACGCGCAGCGGCGGCGAAGGGTGTACGACGAGCCGCGGTAGAAGCCGGCGCCGGCCACAGCCTGGACGGGGGTGGCGAGCGCCCACGCGGTCACGTCAATGAGCAGCACGCGTCGCGACGCCACGAGAGACGCGTCGAGCACCGCCGCCGCGGCGGGCACGTGGCGCACGACCATGGTCACCACCAAAAGGGGGACCGTGAGGACCGACGCAAAACGGCAGAGCGCGAGGTGGAGGCGGCCGGCGGAGTGTAGGGACGTTTGCACGTCACCGCCGGCGGCGCCCGCCGCGACCGCCGAAACGCTCGTCACAGTAAGCGGGAGGCGCCCGCGAGTGGCCGCCTCAAGCGCCCTCAACGCACCGATTTTGGGGCTGCGGCCGGGCACCGCCGCCGTCGACAGCGGGCCACCGCCGACGCCGCCGTCACCGCCGCCGTCGCCGCCGCCGCCCACGCGCGGCGCCGCCGCCGCGCCCGCCCCGCCGCCGCCCTCCTCGTCACACGAATCCGCGTCCAACGCGGCGAGCGCGGCGAGCCCCCCCCCCCCCCCCGGCCCCCCCCCCCCCCCCCCCCCGCGGGGGGGGGGGGGGGGGGGGGCCGGGGGGGGGGGGGGGGCTCGCCGCGCTCGCCGCGTTGGACGCGGATTCGTGTGACGAGGAGGGCGGCGGCGGGGCGGGCGCGGCGGCGGCGCCGCGCGTGGGCGGCGGCGGCGACGGCGGCGGTGACGGCGGCGTCGGCGGTGGCCCGCTGTCGACGGCGGCGGTGCCCGGCCGCAGCCCCAAAATCGGTGCGTTGAGGGCGCTTGAGGCGGCCACTCGCGGGCGCCTCCCGCTTACTGTGACGAGCGTTTCGGCGGTCGCGGCGGGCGCCGCCGGCGGTGACGTGCAAACGTCCCTACACTCCGCCGGCCGCCTCCACCTCGCGCTCTGCCGTTTTGCGTCGGTCCTCACGGTCCCCCTTTTGGTGGTGACCATGGTCGTGCGCCACGTGCCCGCCGCGGCGGCGGTGCTCGACGCGTCTCTCGTGGCGTCGCGACGCGTGCTGCTCATTGACGTGACCGCGTGGGCGCTCGCCACCCCCGTCCAGGCTGTGGCCGGCGCCGGCTTCTACCGCGGCTCGTCGTACACCCTTCGCCGCCGCTGCGCGTCGATGGACGTGCTTATTGCGCTCGGCACGTCGGTGGCGTACGTCTTTTCTGCCAGGGTCGTCGCGCTCAACGCGACGCGGCCGGCGGGGGCGGGGTTGGCGGAAGGGACAGTGTTTGAGACGGCCGCCCCGCTGCTCACAATTGTGCTCACAATTGTGCTCTTTGGGAAGTGGCTCGAGCCCCTCGCCAAGGGGCGCGCCGCCGCGGTGGTGTCGGCGCTCGCCGCGCTCGCCCCGTCGACGGCGACGGTGCCGGCGCCGGGCGGCCGCGCCGTTGCTGCCGACGGGGTGCCCGTTGGGCTCTTGTTGTCGGGGGATGTGGTGTGGGTGCGGCCGGGCGCGAGCTTTCTCGTCGACGGGATGGTGCTCGGCGCTGGCGCCGCCGACGGTGCGGCGCACTGCAGCGGCGGTGGCGGCAGCGGTCGCGCGCCGACGCCACCGGCCACCCCGCTGTCGGTCGACGAGTCGATGCTCACGGGGGAGGCGCGGCCGGCCGCCAAGACCCCCGGCGACGAGGTTTTTGTGGGATCCCTCAACGCGGCGGCCGCTCTGGCGGTCTTCCGCATCACGGCTGCGGGCGAGGACGGCGTCCTTTCCCGCATCATGGCCCTCGTCAACGAAGCGCAGACGGCGCGCGCGCCGATTGAGGCGTTTGCCGACCGCGTCATGGAGGCGTTTGTGCCTGCCGTCGTTGCGTTTGCGGGCGCCACGTTTGCCGTGTGGTACGGCCTGGCCGCCGGCGGGGCCTTCCCCTCCTCGCGGACGGCGGCCGAGGGGGACGTGCTCTTTGCGCTCCTCTTTGCGCTCGCCGTGATCCTCATTGCGTGTCTGTCTGCGCTCGGCCTCGCAACGCCGTCGGTGGTGATGGTCGCGACTGCCGTTGACGCGTCGCGGAACGGCATCCTCTTCAAGGGGAGGGGGGGAGGCGCTGCAGGCGGTGGCGGGGCACGGCGTCGTCCTCTTTGGCAAGACGGGCACGATGACCGAGGGCAAGCCCCGCGTCACAGGGGACGTCCGCTTGGACGGCGTCGCCGCCGACGGCGCGCGCGGACCCGCCGACGTGGCGCTGTCAGACGCCACGTGGTCCACCCTCGCCGCCGCCGAAGCCGTGTCGGAGCACCTTCTCGCGCGCGCGCTCGTCGCGCACATGCGTGAGGGTGTCGGCGTGGCGGCCGACGGGGTGGGCGTCGTCGATTCTGAGCCCGCTCCCGGCCGGGAGACTGTCGCCACCCTCACCGACGGCCGCGTCGCTGCCGTCGGCTCCCACCCGTGGATGGCCGACCGCTCGCCGACGTGGGCGCCCTCGCCGGCGACGGCCGCCAACTTGACTGCGTGGGCGGTCCGCGGCGCGACGGTCGTCCTCGTCTCCATTGACGGCACGCAGACGGCGGCGGTGGCGATTGAAGACACTCTCCGTCCCGACGCGGCGGCCGTCGTCGCGCACCTCACGCGGTCGGGCATGGCCGTGTGGGTCGTGGCGGGCGCGTTGCCGTGGGCAAAGACGGACGCTGTCGCCGCCGCGCGCGACGCGCTGCCGCCCGCGTCCCGCTACCGCCGTGTTGCGTTCGTCGGCGACGGCATCAATGAAGCGTTAGCGCTCGCCGCCGCGGACGTTGGCGTGGCGATGGGCGCCGGCTCGGCGGCGGCGGCGGATAGTGCGAGCGTGGTTTTCGTGCGCTCGGCGCTCGCCGACGTGGCTGAGGCGGCGGATTTGGCGGCGGTCGCGTCCCAGCAGCAACAGCACGAACAGTAGCAACAGCATGAGCACCGACGACGACTACGTCAACGCAGCAGCAGCAAAAGCAACAACAGCACAAAAGACACAACAGCACGAAGAGCAACAACAGCAGCAGCATTGTCAGCAGCAACATCCCCATCAACATCAACAGCAGCAGCATTGTCAGCAGCAACATCCTCATCAACATCAACAGCAGAAGCAGCAACCCTCAGGACAAGCGCTTGAGCCACCACGAGGGCTCTGCCTGCAGCATCTGCCGCAGGAGGCTCTCGTGGAGCACTCAGCACAACACGAAACGCCGCAAGCACCCTACAAACGCACCTTACGTGCACCTTGCAGTGCGTGCAGACGAAGCACGAAAAAACAGGGGCGGCCACCTCCCAGCCGCTGCCTCCGAGCAGCAGCAACAGCAACAGCAGTCGGCGGCTGCCGCCGCCGTCGTCGCCGCTGCAGGCCCAAAAGGTCTACAACAACAGGCTGCCGCGCTCAAGCCAGAGGGCAAGGCGGGGCCCCAAGAACGGAAGCTCGAGCCGACGCCGCCACATTTTAAACCGCTGCAGGGCGTCCCTGCCGTTGCGGCTACGACAGCCGCCGCCCACGACGCGTCGGCGTCGGCGCCGCCGGGGGGGGGGGGTCGCGGGCACCGCCCGGGCGGGGACGCCGAGCTATCCGGGAGGTCTGCCGGTGGCCAAAGCGGCGGCGGCGGCGAATGCACGTCAAGGTGTCGGCGATGAGCGGAGCCATGGCGCGTTCGGTGGCGCTGGCGGCGGGGGTGGCCAAAGCGCAGATGTCGGCGCTCTGACCGCCCATTTACGGCCGCAGTACGGCCGGCGGCCCGGTGCCGCCGCGCCGCCTCGGCGGGGGCGGCGCCGGGGGGTTGGGGTGTGGGCACCGCCGGGGCGGCGACGCCGATCCTGCTACGCTGTTGGCCGGCGGCAATTCCGGGCCTGCCCGCCAGTCCGGCATCTGCAAGAGAGGCGGTTGCGAAGGCGCCGACCTCAAATGTGCGTCCAGCCGACGGCGAGGGGCCGAGACAAGGCGCGCCCAGTGGCGGCGGCGGTGGGGGTAGCCAAGGCGCAGACGTCAGCGCTCCCGCCGTCCATTGGCGGCGGCAGCACGGCGGCGGCGCGGAGCCGAATTGCGGGTGGCGCCGCGTGGGTGGCGGCGCGGGCCAAGCGCCCCTCGTCAGGGGAAGGGGTTGAAGCGGCGCTGGCATTCGCCACGGCGGGTGCCGTCGCCTCGTGCGCGCCACTACTGCCGCTGGCGACAGAGGCGCGGCGCGCGTGCGGCAGACGCCGCCGCCGCTGCCGCGGGCGTGCCTGTAAAGACCTGAGCCGTGCACGCGCCGCGGCGGCTGCGGCGGCGGCGGCCGCCGGCAGGGGCTCCATGGCCGGCGGTGCCGGTGGTCGCGGCGGCGGGCCGGGCGGCAGCCGGCAGCGGCGGCGGGGTGTGCGGGAGCCAGTTCTGGTAGCGGTGGTGGTCGAAAAGGCAAAAGGCACCAGTCAGTTTGATGATCGTGGACCCAGTACACTCCCCCTACTGGGCACCATCATAGTACGGGTGGTTCGACGCGCAGCTGCTGCAAGCAAGCGCAGTTGGCGTGTGCTCCGAGCAATAGGGGTACTTGGTCTTGTCGTTCTGCAGCTCCCAGCGCGACCAAAAGAAGTCGACCACCGCGTCCAGCATGTCGACAAACACGCTCATGGCCTGAGAGGGCATGGGGTACTCGTTGGGCTCGAGAAACGTGGAGGTGAAAAAGCACAGCAGACCGCGCTGGGTGAAGCATACAAAAGGCACCGGGTTCAGGCTCGCGTGCATGCGGTTTCGCCAGAGGATGAGCGAGGCCACGTCCCTCTCAGGGCACATGGCCAGCATCAGATCGCCCGCCTCCCACAGGTCAGCACGGCAGAGGAAAAGACAAGCATCGCAATCGCGCTGCTCCAAGCGCACGTCGGGATGCAGAGGACAGCGCCGTACGACTGCGTCGTCCTCACTGGGTGAAGAGGGAGGGGCCGCCTCCATTGTGTAGAGATGCGGGGGCGATGGGGGCTGCAGGCTGCTTGATGGCGCCGCCACGGGGAAACCATGCACCGGAGATATTTTCACAGTGAGGTGCGCGCGCCGCTCGTGCCCCCGCAGCGGCGGCATCGCACAGTTGTACCGGCAGCCGCCACATTCGGCATCCTTGTCGCAATGTACAAGTGCGGGCAGCTGGCGACGGGGATGGGTGCGACGAAGGCCGCAGTGGGACAATCGGGATGCATGCGTTGCGATATTCGCGTCAACTACGCACTTAACAAGCTGTTGCGCTTCTGTGAGGCCCAGAGTTGGACACGGTGTGGAAACAGCACGCCAAGCAATCCAATTAGCGGCATTGCGTCGCGCTGTGCTTTCCTGTGTTCGCGCCATGAGGTCGTGACACACGTCTCGTGCGGTCAGCCAGAAGTATTTTTGCTCTCCTGGGATTTCATGCCATGTGCGGCCCCTCGTTGGCTCCTTATCTCAAACGCGACAGCTCAATGGCTGACGTGAGCGTGTCAGATCAGACACCTGTTGTTTTCCTCAGATCACAGCGTGGACAGTGCCACCCCCTCGCATTAACTCGACAGGGCAGTACAGCATGATCGGTTCGAAAAGCGCTTATGAAAGTTTGGGCAGAAAAAAGCCGTGATTGTGTGGCGCGTCTACGCTCGAGGTGATGTCGTTGTGGGTGCGCCCGCCTCATGCGTTTACAGCCTCTGGCTGTGATGTGCTTCTGGTGTTGTGACCTCCAGAGCAGACGCGGCGAGGATGGCGGCCAAAGATAACGCTGCGAAAGGAGAGTTGTCTGTTCCTGCTGCCTCGCACATTTGCATCAATCTCTTGAACTTCCGTCCTCCCCTCATCCAACTGGACCTTGTGACGGAGAGCCCATGCCGGGGCCCATCAAAAAGTCCCGACCTAAGTTTTGTCGACCACCACATTTTCAGCACGTCGCAGGGCAACTGCCCTTCACCAGGTGTCAAGCTCAGAATCAGATCAGCTGCCTTGCGGGCCCCTTCTCGTGCAGCTCCTCTTCTTCGGCACTGCGTGTCCCGTACCACCAAGCTTTCATCCTCGTCACCGCTGTCCCTCTCCACGGTGTCTTCACCTGACACTCATTCGATGAGACCACCTGCTCCTGAACCACCGGCAGCTTCTTCCGGAGCCGCTCCACCCGCCGACCAATTTTGTGCAACGTGCGGTGGAGGAGTGCCTCACCGCTCGCGCACAGACGATCGCGCTTCACAACATGTGCATGTCTCCGTCCGTGTCGGTCCTT
>Ga0115030_1001309_pt1 | contig 11223 bp, 11 predicted proteins | sample SidtaG_4_FD_87174 | JGI IMG/M metagenome (GOLD analysis project Ga0115030, IMG submission 87174) | Marine algal microbial communities from Sidmouth, United Kingdom - Sidmouth_Male1 metaG | ecosystem: Host-associated > Algae > Red algae > Unclassified | place: Sidmouth, United Kingdom | collected... | reverse complement strand
GGGGGGGGGGGGGGGGGGGGGGGGGGGGGGGGGGACCGCGCGTGGCGCGGCCGACGGCGGGTCGACGCCCGCGGCGCGCGGCGGGACGGCCAACCCCGTGACGCGCGCGAGCGCCCGCGGCGGCGCCTCACGGGTGTCGGCTCTGTGGCCGGCCTCGGGTCCTCGATGGGGACCCTGGCCCCATGCTCAGAGAAAAAAAATAAAAACACCACGCCGTACTCACCCCCGTTCGTCTCCCGCCCCACCCCCACCGGCGGCGGCCGTCGCCGTTCCGGCCGCGCGGCCAGCGCCGCCGCGGGCGCGCCCCACACGGCACGACGCGCGGCGCGGTCGGCACGGCGGGCGCCGCCGCCACCGCAGCCGCCGCAGCGGGCGCGTCAGAGCTTCGCAGACGCCGACGGCGGGCGGCCCGCCCGCCCCTTGGCGCTGCCCGCTGCGACAGCAGCCGGACGGACCCGCCCGCTCAGGCGCTTCTCCTCCAGCTCCCGCCGGCGGGCGGCCGCCGCCCGGTGCCGCGCGCCGCCGCCGGGCATGTTGCCGTACTCCTTGACGCTGTCGAGGACCGGCGGAGGCGCGCGCAGCCGCTTGCGCGGCGCCCGCGTCGGCTGGCGGCCGCCAGCGCCGGCGGCGCGCGCGTCTGCCACCGCCACGGGCACCGGCGCCGACGCTCCGCCGGCGACGCCATGGCGCGCCACCGCCGTCCGCACGGGGGCGGCGGCGGTGAAGGTGACGGCGGCGGCCGCGACGCGCGGCGCCGCCACCGTCGCGTGCCGCGCCGGCGGGGGCACGTCCGCCGCCGGCGCGCCACTCGCCTTGCCGGTGCCGACCGCCGGGCCGGTGGCGGCGGCGCCGCCCGAATCGACGGGCGGCGCCGCGGCGGGGCCGACGGCCGCCGCCCCGGGCGGCGGCTCGAACCACTCGTCGTTGGGCGACGGCGGGGCATCGCGCTCCCCCGCCGCCGCCCACTCGACCGCCGCCGCCGCCTCGGCGATGGCGTCGTAGTCGTCAAGGACGGAAGCCGTCTTGATGGCAATGACTTCTAGCGCCGTCTCCCAGGCCGCCGCCAAAGCCGCCTTAGACGAGGCCGCGCGGCGGCGGCGGGCGGTCAACTTCTCCATAAGGCACGACATGCCCTGCACCGACGTCGACGGCAGTGACGCGCGCCCGTCGGCCGCAGACGGCGTGCCGCCCGCGGCGGCGGCGGCCACCGCAGAGCCGGCCGCCGCGCCCAGAAGGCGGGAGCGGAGGGAAGGGGGGCCGAGGTGAGCCACAAACGCCTTCATGGCGTTTGGGGGGGTGGGGGCGGGTGGGGAGGGGCGGGGGGGAGGCAAAGGGCGGTGTGGAGGCGGGGAGGGGAGTGAGAAAGGCAGGCCGGGGGAGGGGGGCGGTCAGCTGTCGGCATGTGACATGCGCTCGGTGGCCGTCGTGTCGAGGCCGGTCACGGCAATCTTATAAGCCGTTTCTGGCCACCGCGCCGGCCCACCCCGGCGGTTCTAGGGCGCGCGCGGTTTGCTCGGGCCGGCCCACCACTGCCGCGTGTGCGTGCGCCGAGGGTGCCCGCCCGGGCCCGGCGCGGCGCCGATGCCCTCAGATCGCCTACCCGGGCATGCAAGCCGGGCGCCCACCGAGCAGCCACGAGAGGCCTCGGTGTTGCCGTCTGAGCGCCTGAAGGGCACTCCAAACTTCAAATCTTAGCTGAGTCAAGTGCCCTCTCAGCCGCACGGTGCCGTCCCGCCACAGTGCCTTCTTCAAGTCGTTCACCCGTCGGTCCGGTGAAACGGTCGCCTTGTTTCAGAGCAACCCAACGGATTCAAGTTCAATTAATTTGTTTCCGATTCGCCGGTCAGACTCAACGAATCGTCCAGTCACCGCCAGGAGCTGCAGGCCACCTTACCGTCAAGTCGAGTGCGATTGGTTAGTGAATGAAGTGGCCTCTGCTGGCAAGGAGCAACGATTTTCTAATGTGACTCCCCAAGAAGGAGTCTGTCGTAACGGGCAAGGGGCTGTCAACGGATGAGCCAAAGACGAGGATTTTCATGTATCAGCCGGGTCCCAAGCTGATCTTCTAACTGAGCGGGTGAGCCAGACGTGCGTAAGAAACGTATCCGTGAGAGGCTCGCTGCCTGTCGAGTGCAGGATACGTGCCACTTACACTGCCCGGCATCTCCCGCCATTACGACAGGTGCGACGATTCGTCGTGGTGTGTCTCATGTGTGCCCCAAGAAGGGCTTGCAAACTGACACGCCTCACGCGAAGGCCATCCTTCGGGCCGACAGGGGATGGAGCTCGGTCTCTGCTTCGATTCACGTTGCAGCTGCCAACGTCGTCGCTTAGTCTGAGCGTATCCAAATGCTGTTTCCGATGCTCTCCCGGTTTGGAAATACAGGGCATCGGCGATGGCTTTCGTTCAACTGGAGATTGACGAAGTGATACGCATCGGTGGATGCGCAGGCGATTCTGTCCTCAGCTTGAAATTGGCAATTCAATGGCGCAGTCAGTGATGGGTGTCGGCGCCAATCGGGGCGGGGCGCTCGCGGGGCAGGGCAACCGCGATGGCTGGCGGTGGCGGCGCTGAGGCGCCGGGCGCGCGGCCTGCCGGGGCTCGGGGACGCGCCGCGGTGCGGCAGGGCGCTGGCGCACCGGGGTCCTGTCGTGGCGGCGCGCTGGCGCGGCGGGGCGCCCTTGGTGGCGGCCGTGGCGCCGGGGCTCCGGGCGCCGGGCGCGCCGCGGCGCACCGTGGCGCGCTGGGACACCGGGGCTCGCGTCCGCTCGTCGGGGCGCCGCGCCGCCAAATGGCTCAAAGATGTTTTCTTCCCGCAGCAAGATCGTGGCGCACTTGTGACTGCCTGCGCAGAGCAGTGAACACAGAAACAGAACGCGCACAGCTCACAATCAAAACAAGCCCACTAGAAATGGAAATAGCCCCCCGTCCCTGCGGTGTAGGCGCTGGTTGCGCCAAGCCCTAGAACTGCGGCAGGCCGCGGGCAGGGTCCCCGACGTCAACCAAAGCCAAACCAGTGTGCGGCAGAGCATCCCAGGGGCTCGTCGGGAGCAGGCGGCACATCTCTACCACCCACTGGAGAAATTTGCCGTCGCTGATGGCGTCGACGCGCATCATTGAGCGAGTGCCGGCGGTAACCCCGAGCATGTTGGGCACCTTCGTCACCACGAACGCGACGTGGCCGAGCGTCGCAAAGACGACGCGCTCGCCCATCGGCCAGTCCGGCTGCTTGACGCGGCTGGAGACACCCACCAAAATTCAGGGCCTCGGCAGCGCATCTAGGCACGCCCTGCGACCGTTGACCATCAGATAGAACCTGTCGTTGGTGAGCAGCTTGATAGAAAACTCCTTCACCATGTTCTTTACGTCGATGCCCAAGCTGTCAACATAGGCGGCCACGATCGTGTTCTTCGACATCTAGTGCAACTAGGACTTCACGAGGGACAGTGGCGCGTCACCGGCGAGGAAGATCTTGTGCTAGCCAAGCCGCATCGTGCCGCCCAGCTTCTCCTTGTCCCCTTCGGGCATGTAAATGACGGCATGCCAGGAGGAAGACAGTTTTGGAGAAAATTGTCGGGTTCTTTCCGCTCGACCGCCGGATGAAGAACTTCAACCGCTTGTCCGCCTTGTGCATGCCCCCTTTCTGCACGGAATCTACGGACATCATCAGGGTGTCCCAGTTGTATTCCGAAGACAATGCGAAAAGCGGAGGAGCAGTTGCCTGTCGGCGGCTTCAATGTCGTTGATACCGACGTCGCGGTACGCCTTTTTATGAAATTCCTCCACAGAGACACAAAGAATGCCACGAGACAGAGAAAAACGAATCACCAAAGATCGAGTTAGTCCAGCTGAAGCACTCACAGAGCGCCCGCGCCCAGTCCCCCCTCCCTCCCCCCCTCTCCTCTTTCCGACCACTCCCCTGCTGCCCTGTCTCTTGTGTAATGTCCAGCCAAAGCAGACACACCGTAAACAACTTTATAATCATCTCGTCCTCCTCTATTGTTCGTCCTCTGCTCTGACGCCGCCGAGACTGCCGAGAGAGACCGAGCTCATGATGCTCTCAAGGACCATCTTCTTGACCGTCGCTGGTCGCCCCAGCGTCTGCTGCGACGGCTGGACGCTGGAGTCTGTAGTACCACGATCAGGGGGGTTACCTCAGGAGGAGGGAAGTAACGGCCGTCTCAGCCGCTCGTGCGACACCCGCTACAGGACTCGAGGTCCAGGAAGTCGGGCCGATCGAAACGCCAAGACATGAAGACACGGTTTTTCTTTCCGGCGACGACGGTGCCTCCCACCGTCGTCGCCCTTCGTCCAAAAAGGGCGGAAACCGTTGCCCGGGCTCAATTCCCCGATTGGAAATTGACCCGGGCAGACACAAACCAATGCAGATCATTCCCTTCATGCATATCGAGTCCCCCAAAGCGATCATTACAGACGAGGGGCAGTGGCCGTCGGCGTACGGCTGGCCATAGGCCTCCGCCCCGCGAAAGGAGCGGGCCACTCGGGGCGCAGGGTGCTGGGCGGGGCCCGAGACGGCCGCGCCCGAGGCGCGGACGACGTGCCCCACGTTCTCGCGGCGGTGCTCCCCATCCACGTCCAGGAGGACTGTGGGACCATCCGTGGAGACCACACGTAGGGCCCACGGGCGACGTGCGTCAGCTTGTCGCCGGCACTCGCCGCCTTGGCGTGGGCGCGCAGCCACGCTCAGCCCCCCACAGTGAGCCTCCCCGCGGGCAGCGCAAGGGGTTTGTCATGATCGCGCTTGTAGCGCCCTTGCGTTGCCTTGAGTATCGCCCGCATCTGCGGGATGAGCGGCACGAGGAGAGTCAGCAGGGCGGCCTGGGCCCGCTTCTCGGCGGCAGTGCCGCGCAGCGCCATGAGGGGGTACGCCGCTGTTCTTGAGAAGTCCCTGAACGCCCAGTTAGACACCCCCATGGGGTTGAACAGCTCCAGAGGGGCGACCCCAGTGCTCCGGGGTGGGAGACTTTTGTACGCCAGCGTCAGCGCCCCAAGGAGTTGGTCCCACGACCGTGCGTTCTCCGCCACGTCGTGGTCGAGGATTGCATGCATTGTGCGGTTGAATCGCTCCGTCTGCCCGTTCGTCTGCGGGTGGGACGGAGACGGCACCTTATGCTCGATAGAGAGTAGGTTGCACACCTGGCCCCAAAAGTGGCTGGTGAACTTGGTTCCCCCGTCGGAGAGAAGCCGGTCCGGCGGACCTTAGGCGGCCACCTAGTAGTCCAGGACGACCATGGCGCAGTCCACCGCCGACGACCCGTCCATCGGGATGGAACGCACCAGCTTGGTGAACCCGTCGGTGATCACCAGGATGAACCGGTGGCTGGCGACCGTCCGTTCGAGGGGCCCATAGAGGTCCACCGCAATGTCCTGGAAGGGCATTGTGGCGGGGAGCAGGGTGAGGGGCGAGCGCCGCGCCAGGGGACGGACCCGCTGTCTCTCACAGCTATCGCACTTCCTAACGTTGAAGACGACGTCTGCCGTCATACCCACCCAGTAGTAGTACCACCGAATTTCCGCATACATGCGGAATGCTCCTGGTTGCCCCGCGAGGATCGCGTCGTGCTCGACATGAAGGATTTGCTCCTTCAATGAGGCCGGGATCACCACCTGGTGAGCACCGTCGGGGGCCGCAAGGCGGCGGAGGACCCCATCGCGGTCCTCGAAGAACGGGATGTGCCGCCCGGCGTTCAGGGACTTCGAGAGCTCCTGGCAGTAGCCGGCGGCGGCTAGGACCAAGAACATCGTATCGCGGTTGATGCCACGGACCGTGGGGTCATCGAACGCCGTCTCGTCGCTTTCCCCGGAATCCAGGCATGGAGATGCTGTCCGCCATGTAATGCGTCATCCCCGGTTTTTAGGCGACGTCAAACTCCAGCTCGCTCAGACGCAAGCGCCAGCGCTCCAGGCGGGGGTTCGTTGATTCCTCGCAGTTGAGGATCCACAGCAGGCATTCGTCGTCCGTGCGCACGAGGGAGCAGTCACCCTCGAGGTAGGGGCGGAGCTTGAGCGACGCCCAGACGACTGCCAGAAGCTCCGTCTCCGTGACCCCGTAGGGAAGCTTATTCGTTTCCAGCCGCCGGCTGATGTAAGCGACAGGTTGGAGCTTTCCGTCGTCTTGCTCCTGGAGCAGGGTGGCGCCCACCTGCGTCCCGCATGCGTCCACGTCGAGGACGTTCTTCCGCCCGCGCCGCGGGTGTGTGAGGACCGGTGGGGTCGTGATTGCCTCCTTGAGCCGGTCGAACGCCTGCGGCTGCAGTGGCGTGTCGGGGGGCACGAGGACACGAGCCGTGGACCCCATAAGGTCCGTCAATGGCGCTGCCATTCGGGTGAAGCTCGGCACGAACCGGCGGAAGACGTTGCACGTCCCCACGAAGCTCCGTACGTGCGTGCGGGTCGTGGGGAAGTGCACTTCGCGCAGCGCGCGCGTGTGCGCATCCATTACGCCAAATCGGCCAGGATTGATCTCTTGCCCGAGGTACTCCACAGTCGTGCGGAAGAAACGGCCCTTGGGCTGGTGCAGTGTCACTCCCGCGTCGCGTAACATGCGCAGAACGCGGTCGACGTGACCGATGTGCTCCTTCTCCGTCTTGGGGTACACGATGACATCGTCGACGCATATGAGGCAGCTTTGCCACTTTCCCCCGGAGAAGATGACGTCCAGCGCCCGCTGGAACGTCGCGGACGCGTTCGTCAGGCCGAACGGCATCCGACTACACTGGTAGGCGCCCTCGTGGAACACAAAGGCCGTCTTTTCCCTGGACTCAGGCGCGATGGCTACCTGCCGGTAGCCGGCATAGAAATCCAGCGTCGAGAAGATGGTATCCTCGCCGAGGCTGTCGATGCAATCGTTCATCCGGGGCAGTGGATAGGAATCCTTCTTGTTCAAGACATTCAGCAGTCGATATTCGACGCAGAAGCGGAGGGTTCCGTCCTTCTTCGGTACGAGCACGACAGGGAAGCCCCAACACGACGACGTCGGTTCGATGACCTCAGATTCCAGCTGCCGCTTGACCTCGGCCATCTCGGCCTCCCGCGCCGTGTGATCCGCACGGCGGGGCGCGAAGCGGACGGGCCGGGCGCCGGCGTTGAGGTCGATGCGGTGCAGAGTGGCTTTGATGGCGCCCAGCGCTTGGCCCATCCACATGGCCTTGTGCTGGTCCAGCATGCGCCGGATCGGGGCGTGCAGTGCCGGGTCACCATCCGGGAGGTCCACGTCCTCCACTTGTGGTGGGGCCGCGGGTGGTGCGACGCCCGGTAAGGTGCCCTCTTCGCCCTGGTACCTGGGCCGCGCTGGGGTCGCGGGTCCGCCCCCCGCGGGGGCCGCCGGACCCAAGCTCCGCCCCGGGTCGGGGTCACCCTGAGTGCCTGACATAACCCCCACCACGCCCTCTGTGGTCTTCGGTGTCGTGAATTCCGGGACGGGCGACGTCCCGTGGGACGCCTCGTCGGGTACCTGCACGACGCCCGTCGTGAGCAGCTCGACATAGCCGACATTGGTTCTCTTCCGGAGGACGACCTCGCGAGTGCCGAAGCTGGTCACGATGACCGCGAAGGACAGCTCCGGAACAATATCGCTGACGTCGTCGGCAATGGTGACGCCATGTGTCGTGAACAGGCGTGAGTTGCCGAACACCTGTCCCAGCCTCCCCCGCATGGTCCGCACCCAGACGACCGTGGCCGCCGACCGCGGTAGCCACGTCTTGCAGGAAGAGCGGAGAACGCAGGAGGCGCCCATCGAGCGGTCGCCATCGTCCAGCGGCCCACGCAGGATTGCGGTGACTGATCCGTCCGTGCAACGGATGGGCCGGTCCTAGGGTAGGATGGCGTGCGCGTTGTTGTCGATGAACGTACAGCCCAGGATGACCGGGACCGACAGGTCGTCGACGACGAGGAAGGTCACAGGGACGATCCGTGCACCCGTCTGGGGCCACAGCTTGACGGTACCGCAGGTGCGTAGCCGCGCGCTGTTGGATTCCTGGAGGCGTACCTGCTCCTCTTCCTTCGAGGTGACCGCCTGGTGGAGCCAGTCAGGGGCGAGGGCGCCCCGGAGGACCAGGTTGGGCCCCGCCCCGGTGTCCACGATGACTCCAAATGCGTCTAGGGACAGCTTGTCAAGGCCCAGAAAGGCCACGATGCGGTAGTTGTGCGGGCTCAACAGGAGCACCTCCCCGCCCCCAGACGGGGTATCCGGATGACCCGCGCGGTCTGCGCCGGCGGCGGCATGGCACCGACAGCGGGTGCGCTCGCGTCGGGAGCGTCCACCGAGGCGCCGCCGGCACCCCCCCCCGATGCGTGCCCCGTTGGCGGGTACGTCCGCCGCGATGCCATCCCCTGAACACGACGCGCGGGGGGCGGAGAGGCCAAGGGCCAGTACCGAGGCGGCGACCGGCGGCAACGGAGGGGGAGCCGTGGCGACTACCGGCGCCGCCGGAACTGGCGCCGCGTCCGGGGCCCCCGATGAGGCGCCGCTGGGCTCCCCCGGCCGCGCGAGGACGCGGGGGCAGAAGGCAGGCGCTCGCGGTAAGCCCGCTGCGGCCCTCCGCTGGCGGAACTGGCGCAGGCGGCTCTCTGTGACGTAGCCGTGCCGGCGCGCCATGAGGCGGACAGCGTCCGTGGGCAGCCCACTCAGAGGGCTGCCCCTTACACGTTTCCCTGGGCGTGGCAGGGGCGGCCGTGCTAGTGGCCGGCTTCTTCGTCCCCCGCGGCCCACTCCTCGGAGGAGCGTCCGCCTTCGTCTGCCGCGGCTGCCTGGTACGCCCTGTCGTCCGTTTCCGCTGCGTGGACGAATGCGGCTGTACCCAGCGGAGTGGACCCGCTGGCGGCCACGGGCGGGGACGGAGGCGCGACCGGTGGTCCCTTTTCCAGAGGCAGGGGCGGTGGCGGCGCGGGTCCCCGCCCGCTACGGTGCGCCGCGAGGACCTCGCGCAGCGTGCGTCCGTGCGCTCGCACCGCGGAGAACTGGGTGGGGCACTCCCACTCCCAGCGCCCCCGGTGGCCACAGATGGAGCAGGCCCCCCGCCGAGGGGTGCGGGCGCCGACTCGGGCGCACTGCCCCCTCCCCCGCCGCGCGGAGCGGGCGCCCCGCCTCGGGGGAGTCGAGGAGTACGGTCGGAGTGCGGGAACACGGTACCCACGCGCGGAGGGACCGGGGCACCCGGCGCCAGGGTGCCGCGCCCGCAGCTCACCCCTGTACGGACGGGATACAACTCCGGGCGTCCACCCCACGCGGGTTGTTTTTTCCACCCCGAAGCGGGCGTCAGAAGATCAACCGGTAGTACCGCGGCTTCGCCTGGCGACCCGTAATACGGGAATGCCACTGACGCGGCCAGTATGGCGGCCCACTCGGCCCTTTCCGCCTCGGTGCCGCAATCCGTGACGGCCAGGGCAGCCGCGGCGGAGGCGGCTCCCACCGGGAGGGCCCCGGACGCCGCTTTCAGGTCCCGACGGGGCTCTCTCTCTTCGCCGCCTGCGGACCGGAACGTACTACCCTTGGGTTTGGACTGGAGCTTGACCCTCCGATCCTCGCGGGTGGCTTCTCCCGTCTGGTCAAGGAACTTGCGCAGCTTGGGGAAGGTCCGGCCCTGGGTGCTGAAGTTCCGTCCCAGCGCCCGGACCTCCCGTCCGACTCCCTAGAGTAGGATACTCTTGAGTTAGGCCTCTTGCGGAACCGAGCCCAGGGCACGGTTAGCATGGAGGATGCGGTTCGCAAACTCGTGCTCGTCCTCCCACTTCTCTTGGGTCGCTTGCATAAGCGGCAGATGGTCCTCCAAATCGTCCCCATCGAGGTACTCGTTGAGGAGGGCGCGGACCGCGCACTTGTACATGAGCTGCCGCGAGGCGCGGGTGTCCTTAGCGCGCTGGAGCACCCCAAGCACCTCGCTAGTGACGAAGTACTGCAGCAATGTCACTGCCGTCCCCTCGTTCAGGCCGCTGCCGTCACACGCCGTCTGGAAGTTCCCAAGGAACGCCATGATCCCGAGCGGGGTGTCGCCCGTGAACTGTCGCGAGGTTTGCATCAAGACGTTGACGTCCGCACGGATGCCGCTGATGGAGTTGCCTCGTGGAAGGTGCCGGCGCCCCCTTCTCTGTGCGAGCCGGTACCGTTTCGGTGACAGGAGCTTCTTGAAGCGGGGGTTTACCACAGTGTTCTCCCGCTGTTCCCGTCGGAAGGCACGCAGCGCCTCCTGCACCAAGGCGCGCTGCGGGAGCTTGTCGGCCCCGCGCGCCCGTCGTCTACATCTAACTGCCCCGTGGTCGCTGCCGCCGTCGACGGAGGAGGTCAAGCCGCGGCTTCTGCCCGTAGAATCCGTCCCACTGGGGTCGGAGGACGAGACCGACGGGCTGTGCGGACTTTTGGTCGACGAGAAGGGCCCAGGGGATTGGGCCGACTTGTCCCGTCGTGAGTGGCGCCGCCGGCGGTGGTACGGACGGGGACCCTCCCTTGGGAGCCGGCGACCGGCGGCCTGCCGCGACCGCGACCGCGTGGGGCGTGCGGCGCGGATTGCGCCTTCCGTCAAGGCGAACCCCGTTAAGGCACGTCCCTCACCCGGGGGGACGCCCCCGGATGTGTCGGATCCTTGCCCCGGTGCTACTGCCTCGCCCGCGCTCGCCGACCTGGGGGAAGGCCCCCGGGCCGCCGCGAGCGCCGAGGCAACGGCCGCACTACTCCCGAGATTGGGGTTCCGTCCGATGCCGCGGTAGACGCCTCCTCCGCGGCGTCTAGGAACACCTGAGCCAGGTGGCGCAGGCGTCTGATGTCGGCCGCCGACCGCGACCCCCCGTGGGCTGCCACGCCGCCGACCCCATGTAGGCTGAGCCCCGCCCCGCCCGCCGCTGACGGCGGATCAAGGGAACGGTGGTCCCAAGTGGAACGCTGCCACTGTGCCCGGGCCACGTCTTCCGGGGTGACCTCGAACATTCTCTGTAACTCCCGGCGCTGTCGCTTCTCCTCCTCCAGAGACAGCGCGTCCACTGGTAGGCTCGATCCAAGGCCGGCGGGAGTCCCGCCAGCCATGGTACCGGACGAGCTGCCCACTGCTTCCACGCGGGGCGGGCCAAAGGGCGGCGCCCCGTACGAGCGCTGTGGCAGCATGGCCACACGGAGGCCATCTGGACTTGACAGCTGATGGGGCCATTAAGTGGAAGGCCCACAGGCGGACACGCCGTTGAGGCGGGTCTTGCTCGGAGCTCGCCTAAGTGAG
>Ga0115030_1001308_pt1 | contig 11224 bp, 12 predicted proteins | sample SidtaG_4_FD_87174 | JGI IMG/M metagenome (GOLD analysis project Ga0115030, IMG submission 87174) | Marine algal microbial communities from Sidmouth, United Kingdom - Sidmouth_Male1 metaG | ecosystem: Host-associated > Algae > Red algae > Unclassified | place: Sidmouth, United Kingdom | collected... | reverse complement strand
GGGGGGGGGGGGGGGGCGGGGGGGGGGGGGGCGGGGGGGGGGGGGGGGGGGGGGGGGGGGGGGGGGGGGGGGGGGGGGGGGGGGGGGGATCCACCAATCCCGTCTGGGGCTGACGAGTGCAAAGGGAGGTGGGGTGTCCCTTGTGGTGGGTTTTTTTTCTTTTTTTTTTTCGTCCATCCGCTCGGTTGGTCTGGTGCGGGGCACGCTGTGGGGTCGCTGGCGGCGGCGCCCGGCGCCCCGCCGTCGGCGTGCGCGCCGCCAGTCGCCGCGCCCCGCGCGGCGGCGACGCCCCCGCGGCGCGCCCTGCGGGGCGGCCGCCTGGCGGCTGCCCGCCCCCCGCTCCCGGGGCGGGGGGCGGGCGCGGCGCGACCACGGCGGCCCCCGCCGCGGGTCCCGCCCGACCCCGCGTGGGTGGGCCGCCGCGGTGCCGCCCCGCCCGGGGGCCGCGGCGCCGCCGCCGCGGCCCGGCCGCGGGCGTGCCCCCCCGCCCGTGGCTCGGGCGTGGCGTGGCGTCGGGGTGGGGGTCGGGTCCCCCCCCCCGCCCGTGGTGCCGTGCGGCCGCCCCGCCCGCGGCGGCGCGGTTCGGCTCCGCCGCGCTCGGTCGGGGGTGCCGCCCACCGCGGTGCGCCGCCGCCGCCGCCCGTTGCCGCCGTGGACGGCGCGGGCGGTGACGGGGCGCGCCGCAGCGGCGGCCACCGGCGCCCGATGGATGGGTGCAGCGCGGAGCAGTGGGCCACGGGTGCGGGGTCCTCCAATGCGGCGGGTGCCCGGCCATTGTCGGCGGTGCGCGAGGCAGGGGCGTCAATTGAGGAGCGCCGCCACATGCAGGTCATGCACGAAAACACCTTTGGTCGCGAGCAGCTGCAGACGTGGTGTGCCCAGAGCCTGTGTTGCGCGGTTGCCTTTGGCAAACGCAGCAACGGCAGCAGCATGGAAGGCTACAGGCGCACGGCCAGTGGTTCCAGACCGGCGTCGCCTTCGAGAGGGTCAACATGGACTTGGGCAGCAAGGTCGTCAACAGGGCCATTCAAAACAATGTGGCCGTGCTCAACACGGCGACAATCGTGCGTGGCATCATACGTGTCAACCGCCCGGGTGCGCCAGAGTTCACGGAAAAGTGCGCGCCGCCGTCGACAGGTAAGACGCTGCAGCTGCTGCCGCAGGAGCACGAGCTCGTGCAGAAGCTCCCCCAGGAGCCGTACATCCATCGCTATCAACGCGTCAGCTTCAACACGGGTTGGAGCCACACCCCGGTCCGCTGCGCAGCTGGGGCGACAGCATGCAAAAGCTGCGCATTTTCGTGTTCCAGCCAACGACGGCAAGGCGATGCTTGTCGACCTCCAGGGCGGCCCTCGGTCCGCGGGGCATCTCGCGTTCTTTCGCCGCTCCCAGGAGCACCGGCTCTTGCCGCTGCACCTCGTTCAAGGCGACAGACGTGACGCGCTACAACGAGGTGGTCCACTCAACGTCCTTAGAGAAACTGCCAGGAAGACCAACGGTCTGCTGCTTGGCTTGGGTGTCATCTCAAGGTAGGAATGTCGGGCCGCGGGGTAGGGGGGCACTGTGGCGCTTGAGTGATAGCTTGCATGCGTCTGTTCAGCGCATACGCGCTTCTTCCTCACTGTCTGGCGGTGACCGGCGACTGCAGTCCCATCCTTATGTACCTGAGGCATTCTCAACCAACACTAACTTCCGAGGAAAGCAACATGCAACTGCCTGCCCACTGCTGTCTTGCCTCCCATATTTGCAAGAAAAATGCCACCCGACCGACTGACATGGTTTGCCATGGTGGGCACGACCACCGCCGTGCTGTGCGGCAGTCGAACCCTTTCTGTACTGTAAGCCAGTCGAGTCCACCGGCGGATCATGCTGACTCAATAGGCCGTGACCCATAACGTGTACGTATTTTCATGGACCAGACCAGGACTGACACGTGGCTGACGGCCAATGAGCAAGGGTCTGGTATAATTTGATCAGAGTAGGGACTTCATTTCATGTCTGAGAAAGTACACCTGTGGGCAGCGCAGCGCGGACAGCGTGAAGCCACTGGCTGTCCATCGCGTGCACTAATGGAGTCCCGGGAACCCCGCCTCCCACTTCGAGGCGATCGTCCGTAGGCGTTACCCCCGCTCACGCCCCCCTTACCTTGCCCTCCCTCCTCGTTCTACGGCAACCCTCATATACGGAAGCATTTGCGGCGTTGCTGCCATGGAGCGGCCAATGAGCGCCAGCGGCGCGCCGGAATGGATGACGGCAGAGCACTCGATGGGGGTATGTTTCGTGGTTTGCTGCCAGCGGAGGGGTGGGGCCCTGCGACGGCTCAGCGATGGTATTGGCAGCATTCTTTTGCGCTTGTGGGCTGCTGTGGTGAGATACACCAATTTGTGTTTGCCTTCGCTATCAATCCCGTGCGGGCGCCGATCTAACTCGTCCTGTTGAGGCCCTTTCGTCTGCTCTTCTGGACCTGCTAGTGATATCTCTTGGGTCCCCACTTTTTCTCCCTGATTCTTTGACATTGATGCCTGCCGTACTCTATCTTCCATGTTTCCTGGGTCCATCTTTTCCGCCGGTCGCTGTCGTGTGATCACTGGTGTAGACTTCCATCATGGCCGTTGCATTTGATGGAGGCGTCGTACTGGGTGCCGACTCGCGTACGACGACGGGGGCGTACATTGCCAACCGTGTGTCGGATAAGATTACGCCAATGACCGACTCCATCTATTGTTGCCGCTCGGGGTCTGCGGCGGACACGCAGGCAATCAGCGACTACGTCCGGTACGTGACTCCTTCCAAGCCGAGCTCTGCAGCCCAGCTGCGGTCGTCAAAGAATGGAGATGGGCGTGAGCGCAAGTGCGGGGGCATGTGGGTGCACTGACGCCCGTGTCGTGGGGGTGCTCACTAGCTTTGTACCTTGCGCTGACTCGACGAGCTTTCTTTTCCGGCCTGTTCCTGTGCACCCGGCTGCTTTGGTTGTCGCCCCGTAGGTACTACTTGGACATGCACGTCATTGAGATGGGGACCCCCCCACTGGTCAAGACGGCTGCCCGTCTGTTCCGGGAACTGTGCTACTCGAACAAGTCACAGTTGATGGCGGGCATGATTTGTGCGGGCTGGGATTCGGCCAAAGGTGGGCAGGTACGTCGGGTGTGCAGGGGTTGGCATGTGGCATGTGGCTTGGGACAGGCCGCCCAGGCCAGTTGCACGTTTCATTTGGTTGGCTCGGCCTGTGCTCTGCTTGTCCATTGCTGCCTTGTGCGCCACCGTACATGGGACCTCTGAGGGGCTGTTGTGAAGAGGGACTAACTTTTGCTTTTGCCATCTCCTTCGCTTGAATGCATTGAGTATTTTCTTTGTACACCTGCGTCCCGGTTTGTCTTTGTCTCTTTTCTTTGAATCTAGGTATTCTGCATTCCCCTCGGCGGCTCCCTCGTCGAGCAGCCGTTTACCATTGGCGGCAGCGGCAGCTCGTACATTTACGGCTACTGTGACGCCCACTACAAGGAAGGCATGACCAAGGAGGAGTGTGAGACCTTTGTGAAGAATGCCCTCGCGCTTGCCATGTCCCGCGATGGCAGCTCTGGCGGCGTCATCCGGATGGTGACGGTCGACAAGGACGGGACCGACAGGAAATTCTTTGGAGGAGAGCAGGTGCCGTCGTTTTGACAGAAATCTTCAGGGGATTTCTTCGCGTGTGTGCGTGTGGGGTGATCGTTGGCTTCCTGGCCGTTGATGCATATGTTTCCATGTTCACGTCTTGTTGCTCGTTGTGGTCTTGCCGCCATGCCGATGTAAGTCGACATAGATTGGTGTCGTCTCTTGAAAGTACATAGTGTTTACCTTGCCTGTTTCTATGGCAGTCTTTGAGTCCTGTCCACCTCCGTATCTGCCGTCAATGTTGCTTTGTCGGCCCCGACAGTTTCAACGCATTGACTCCCCGACACGCATGCGCACACACCCTAACCACTCCGACCACCCTCCAGCTATCGTGTTCCACTCGCAGATTGCATACCCTTCCCCACACTCCCCCCAGCACCCGCTCCCCAAAAAGGTGATCGACGAAGACAATAATCAAATGCGACACAACAAAGGAAAAACATCTTCAAGGCCACAGCTCACGCCTTGACGCCCTCGGTAGGCACACCCCTGGGACACGTCTCGTCGTCCTCCTCCTGCAATCCAGCGCCAACACCTCGCGGGCGCCCGCCGCCCATCTCCAACGCCTCACCCCTCTCTTGCAGTCGGGCAGCCACGCCAACCAACCCGCGGAGCGTTTCAGACGCTTCGGACAGCTCGGCGTGGCCCATTCGTGCGAGCGCGGCGGCGGCGGCAACGACCGCAGCCTCCAGTTGGGCCATCGGCTCCACCACGGGCGGCGGTTCGGTCACGCCGCCGTTGTAAAAACCGAGCACGTCGCGCACGGCACAGCCACCGTGTACAGTAGCGTAGAGGGAACGCGGGGCGGCGGAGGTCGATGCCAGCAACGCGGCGCCGCGGGAGAGGGTTGTCGCATGGAGTGACTCGGACGCCCGGCGGGTGCGATACATCTGGGAGGCAACGGCAAACGACGAGACGGCGTCTGAATGGGCGCGGCTGACCCTCGGACCTAGGTGGCCGGCCGTGGTTGCCCGGGGGGGGACGTCCGATAAGGTGTCGCGCCTTGAGCTTGGCGACGCCGAGGAGGAGCGGGCCCGCCCGATGCCCGGCGATGGGCCAAGTGATACCAAAGCGGCAGCGGGGAGTTGGATGGGCGCAGGAGGGAAAGTGCGTGCGGCACAAGGCGGAACCGGCGACGCAGCAGCGGTGGGGTTGGTGCCCGAGGGCGCCAGGCCGCTGTCACATCCGTCGCTGCGCGCCGGCATCGGCAGCGACGGAGCCCCCAAGGACACTGGCGCGGGTACCTGCTCGAACGGCGCCTCAACCCGCTCCGGCGCCGCGCGCCGCGCGTAGGCGCGAACCGCCCGACCAAACGCCTCATACGCGCCGACGCAGCCCGGGTAGTCGTACACTCCCGTCGTTCGGTCCTGCATCCGCTCTGGGTGGAACTGCAAGCCAATGCAGTAACGCCCGGCGTCTGGGTCGTAGGCAGCGGGCTCGTAAAACGCTTCGACAAGCCCATCGGGTGAGTGCGCCATTGGCGTGAAGCCCTGGGCCAGCGTTCGCACACCTTGGTGGTGGTACGAGTTGACGTCCAAAGCGGTGGCGCCGTCAAACCAATCGGCCAGTGGCGTTGTCGGCGTCACGGAGACAGGGTGCCGGTGGCCGTCATAGTTGTTATAGTCAATGTGGGTGACACCCCCGCCGACCTGAATGTCGACGTCCGAGTAGAGCGTGCCACCACGGTACACGTTTAGCACCTGGCTCCCGCGGCAGATGCCGAGGTAGGGGATGCCCCGCGCGACACAGCGGCGGACCAGCTCAAACTCAATGAGGTCCTTGGCCTGGTCCACCGACGCATCGGACGGGTGGCTGGCCGCCACCGTCGCCATCTGCTCGTCTGTCATGCCGCCGCCATCTGGGCCGAGCGCGCCCGGCCACGCCTTGAGGTCAATATCCTCCCCTTCACACAGCAGGACGCCGTGGATGGGCTCGTACGCGTCAATCAGGCGAGACACCTCCTCCCCAGTCGTATCAGCACCAACGCAGCGGGGCACAATGACCGGGCACGCGCCATAACGGAGGATGAGTGTCAGATGGTACTCGCCGACGAAGTCGACAAACTTGTCCTTGCGCATGTGGCGCCGAGAAACGATGAGGATGCGCGGCAGCGCTTGAGACAGCGCCCCCCACGAGGATGACACAGACGGGCACGAGCCGGTGCGAGTGGACGATGCGGCGACACTGGCATTGTCGTCGACAAGGCTGGCCACGCCCGCAGAAGAGTTGGGGGTGCCGACGCCGCTTCTGCCGCCACCTCCGCCGCCACCGCCGTCACCGCCGCCACCACTCACGCTCCCATCATCGAAGTCCGTGGCTCGCATCGCCGCTGTAGTCGGGGAGCCGGTCACTGCCGCCGCCGTCGTCGGGGTTGAGTTCCCAAGCCGCGAACACCGTGAGCGCAAGCCCGTACACAGTCGCATGCACCGCCAGCGTGGAGCAGCAAAGAGTGCGGCGAGGAGCACAGCGCAACCAAAGGGAACAACTGTGGTGGACAATGGCGGTGCTCCCAATTCGGCGACCCGCCCAGGCGCGACGTGCGGCGGCGTTAATGTAGGGCCGGGCTACGTGGGCGTGCAAGCAACCCTCCACTCTCAGTGTGGCGGTCGCAGTGCCTGCAGCCAGCACCCCCCTCTGCAGCTGTCCCGCCCCGACCTGGGGGCCGGTCGCGCATGCAACAAGTTGCGCCTGCACGGGTCTCGTAAGAAATCCCAGTCACTGTCTCGTGTTGCCTGGTTGCGCCCCCCCCATAAAAGCTCGCCCAGTGTCAGAACCGCGGGGGCAGCCACGCCTGCGCGCGCCGACCGGCGGGCTAGTTCGTCAGTTGGTGGCGCGCAGCAGGCACGCGCACCCACCCCGCACAGATGCGTGGCCACAGCGTCCGCAGCGAGCTACGGCGCGACCGCCGTTGGCCCCCACACGCAAGAACACAGGTGCGGCGGCGGAGAATCCTTCCACGGGGGAAGGGTGGGGGGAGAGTCACTGCCGGCGGCGTCACGCCCCCATCCGCGTCTCCGCTGCCGGCCAGCGGGCCACCGCCACCGCCCGCCGCCAAAGGAGAATAAGGGCACCTGCCCACAAGAAAGGGCTCTACAGGCCTGTCTGATGGGGGGGGGGCTGCATCCAGGAACCCTCCCGCATTGTGACCAGGCGACGAGTCATGCCTTGGCTGGGAGAGCCTCGGCGCAGGCACCAGATGGCCGCCTAGCCACTGACTGTCTACGTAGAGGGCGGCCAGCACAGAGAACAGACGGGGTGTGAGCTGGTCGCCTCCGATTCCCGAAACACGCGCCGAGGAAACCGGCGTCCGCGCTCCTGTCAGAGGGGGTGCCTGGACGCCTGGATGACCCCGCTGACGACACGCCGAGCGCACACTCCCTGTGTAGCGTGTTCCCTCGGGCTGTCGGCGGTCACCTGAACTCGACGCGTCGTCCCCACCTTCCCATTTGGCAGCCCACCTCCACAGCGGTGACCAGAATACGTGGAAGCTGTTCCCCACTGCGCCTGCACGCCAGTAGCAGAGCCTCCACTCGTGGACCGTGACAAGCGACCTGCCACCGTTGCCGATGTCAGAGGCAGCCGTCACGTCGAAAGGATCGCCAGCCGCCGCGCATTGGAGGATGCGACGGCAACAGCCACGAGCGGGCGCGGCGGCTCGTGGGCGGGCCAGATACGGCACCGCTTGGTCAAGAAATCTCGCGGTTCTATCTCGGGTACTGTACTGTAGCTAAGCTATCCCTCAGGAAACGGCTTCGGTGTGGAGGCGGACGCTGGTGTGCGGAGCTGTTGGTTTGGCGGTCGTTCACGCCCTGACGCGCGACAATCGCGGCAGACGAGGTCGCCCTAAAGCTACGTTCCGGGCCGCCCTCGCGTCACAGCGGTTGTGGCACGCCTGCCCGGTGTCAGGCAGACCAGAGGGCAGCGCCACACGGCCTGCCCAGACCTCTAGGGTTGTGGCGGTCGTGCAATTCGAGAGGCTCGACCGAGGGGCGCGCACCGACCCGGCTGGCGTGGAGGCCTGCACCGCGGCCGAACACGCGACACTGTTGAGTCGGGCGGTGTAGAAGTCTTGCTTCTGTGACACGCACACCTTTCGATCCTGATGCCATTGCATCGAGTGCCATTGAAAATAATTGAAGACAAAAATCGAAGCAAACTCTGTCGTCAGTTCAAGAGAAGGCAGATGGCTTTTGCAGGTCAGACTGTGCGACAACTTTCAAGAGGCTAGGAGTCATTACGCACTACCTTTGTTATGCACAACGCTATTGCGCACTTATACGGCTCACTTCATCCTACCTGTTTCACTCGGCATAACTCGATAGCATGCGAGCGGGCCCGATCTGCGATTTTTTACTTTGCGTCCCAAATGAGACCAGACATTTGATATCCGCTCCACACCACGCCCTATTCAGAAGAGCGAAGTAACGAAAAGAATATTGTGCTTCGGTTCCTCACCGCCAAACTCCACGAAACAGCGTGTGGCCTCTGATCGGGATTGATGAAGACCAAATGGCCCGATTCATAATAATTTTCGGCCCGCGGACATGTCGCGAAAGCGCAACTTCTATTCACAAGAATGTAATTATTATGGTAGAATATCTAAACAAATATATCCACCAAAAGAACTGTGTCAACTAAACATATCATGAATGTTCATATAATGACCCAACATAGACAGGTTATGATCTGTCTCCGACAGTTGAGTGCTGAATGCTCAAAGTATAGTTTTGGTCGTCGAATCGCTTGGGATGGACATCTTTCCACTCCAGGTTATTTGGCTTGCGCCGGGTTGCGAGATACTCTGTTCCTCTTGAGGCTCTCATCTCGAGGGCCGTGATGGCTTGGCTTCCACGCACCAATGGCGGGCTCGTCTCCAACTAAAATTCGTGACGTGCCCTCGACCTCCAGCGCCACGTTGCATCCACACTCCCCCTTCTGCAGTGCAACTGACCGGTAGCTGGCCCCGTTGGTGACCTTCCGCCGCCATAGGCGGGGCTTGGTTCTATCTCGCCCTCCCACGCCTCTAGCGTGGGTGCGTCTCCTCTGGGCGACCTCCAGCGGCGCGCGACGGGCTCGACGAGTCGTGCCGCCGCGCGCGGGGTGTGCCGCAACCGCAGCTGCTGAGTCGACGGCCCCCACGGGCGCTCGGCTGGGAGCTCCGCCCTCCGCCTCACGGCCGGGTCCTCGGTGCGCCAGCGCCGGGAGAGGTGCGCTCGGCCCCGCCCCTGTCCGGGAGGTGCTCACCGTTCCGCTCAACCCCCATGGGCGATACAAAAGCTGGCGCGTACTCGCCCAGCCGCCACGTGCGTGCGTCATCGTGGTGTGGCAGGCATCCCCGCTGTCCACCCTTCTCCGACTGTGGCGAGGCAGTGCGAGAGTCAGTGAACGAGACCCGCGATGACCGCCGTAGTGGGCTTGTGGGCAAAAGTTCTGTGCCACTCACTATGGCGGAGGGGCCACGCTGGCGATCCAATGGAGGTCACGCCCGTGGCCGACCGCGGGCGGACCTGCGATGTTCCGTCTCTGCCGTTGACGGGGCACGAGATGCGGGGCGGGCGGGGTGGCGTGTCCTTTTTCCGTCCACCCCCAGTGAGAGGACGCCAACTGTGATGCCGACTGGTGCGGTGTCAAGCCGTGCTGACGGAGCGTGGTGATGGCCACCCTATTTTTATGAGGCTCTCAGGCGCGCTTGCTGTGTGCAATATGAGGTCACCAGGAGCTCACATCGGTGGGGCATCGTGGGGCCATCAAGAGTGCTTGGCAGAGGAGCCGCCCGCCGCAAATATGGGCGCGTCTTGGGCGTCGTGCGGCTTCTCGAGCGCGTGCCACACCGCACCTACCCAACGCTGGCGCGCACCGGCAAACGGCTGTGCGTTGGCAAGCAGTGCACCGGCGCTCCACCCGCCGTGCCCGGCCGACCGTGGAAGTACGCGGGCAGCTTTCACTCTTGCCTACCCGTCTTTGGCCTCGCTCTCGGTCTGTTGCGGCTTGCTCCGCCGCGGGACGGCACGGCGAGGAATTCTGCGTGAGCACCAAAGAGGTACCAACGACTATGTTCGCCCCGTGGAGCACCAATAGCTGGGTGCTCTTTGGCTGTCGCCCGCCACGGATGGCGGTGCTCTCGACTGCCCTCAGGGCGTCGCGGCGCTCCGGTCCGGAGGGGTACGGCGGAGCCCCCGTCTGTCGGCGCCGCCACCACCCCTCTCTCCCCGAGCGGACCGGCGGTGCCGTCGGCTACGATGATGGCGGGCGGCGGTTTCGGGGGCACGAGCACCTCCCACCGCCCCCGCTGTCGGGGGCCACCCCGTACGCCCGCGCGGCGCGCGTCGCCGACGACGGCAGCCACCGCCAAAAGCGCCGCGGCCAGCTCCGCGCCGAGCGTGTGCAACGCGCTCGTCACGGCCGCCGCCGCCGCGCGTCGGGGTCGGCGCCACCGCCACCGTCACCGCCGCCACAGCCGCCAGAGACACCCACCCCCCCACCGCCTCTGCTGGCGGGGAGCTGAGGGCCACCTTACAGCGCGGTATCCAACGCTCGGCGGCAACGGCGGTGGTGGCTGCCACCGCCGTTGCCGCCCGCTGCAGCCGGTGGCGGCACCGCCACCGCAGGCGCCGCACCATTCCATCGTCGTTGGCTGCGGCAGCAGTCAGTCCCCTGACCGACGCGTCCGCGTCTGCCGACGCATCGACGACCTCGGTGACGCCGTCGACGCGACCGCCGTCGGCGCCATGGACTCCGATGAGGAAAAGTGTCTCGCCGCCGGCTGTCTGGAGCCCCGCGGCAAGGAAGCGTCGTCGGTGCATAATTACTCTAAATACCAACCGTTCTCGGATCAAGGGAGATTTTTTCGCAAGGCCTGTGGGCCTCAAGAGCTCCGTGGTCACTGCGCGCTGTGGAGGTCTCAGAGGCAATCTCGGTGCTGGACGTGACAGTCCCGGCCAGGTCTGTGGGTGCGTGCAGGGGGCCCCTGTCCATAAGGTTGGCATTTACCGACGTTTGAAAAACTCGATACCGTTCACCGATCGGTATACCGATTTACCGATTTCGTTACCGATGTCGGTAAAGCTCAAATACTGTTATTTAATTTCATATTTTCTTCCAAAAACCGTCCATCATATTCAAATATTTGATTGCACATGTTTTTCTGTCCGTCCGCTCAGAGTACGCCCCGGGAGACAGGTCTCGTGAGCAAGCCCAGAGGATCCCGTCTATCGTGCGGCCGTGTACAGTGCATCGGCGGCACGGTTTGCGGACTACTGTGTCCACCTCAAGGTGCGGGCTGTCCCTGGGAGCCCGTGTCTGAGCTATCGTCAAGCGCTATGCCCAACTGGGCGCGCAAAGCCTCCTCATCTATCATTTGTACCTCCATCGGTGATGAACAAGCAGGAGCCGCCGCGCTCCCACCAGATCGGACGCTGCTGCACCCGCCGGCTCCCGTTGCAACAAGAGACGGATCCGCAAAACGACACTTGTTTAGGTGAGGGCCCATCCTGTCCCACCTCCCTGGCAAAGGCTCCGCCGCCGGCAACCCAACAATCTTGGAAATCGCGATGCAATCTCCTCCACAGGC
>Ga0115030_1001302_pt1 | contig 11236 bp, 12 predicted proteins | sample SidtaG_4_FD_87174 | JGI IMG/M metagenome (GOLD analysis project Ga0115030, IMG submission 87174) | Marine algal microbial communities from Sidmouth, United Kingdom - Sidmouth_Male1 metaG | ecosystem: Host-associated > Algae > Red algae > Unclassified | place: Sidmouth, United Kingdom | collected... | reverse complement strand
CTAATGGGTCCCCCAGAAACAATTACATCAAAGTACATGCAACTACAAAACACACAAAATAGCACCGTAGTGCATCGATCACCATGTCCATCGGAACAAGTCCAATCTTGGGTGGGGAGTTACAGGAAGTACACTCGGACTTGTCCCGCCAAGTAGACTTCGCCACGTGGAGTTGCTGAGCATCGTTCAACAGGAGGTTCACCTCCTCGTACCGATTTGCCGCCTGGTCTCGCGTCGCGGCTGGCAGCTCCAGCGGAGGCAGCGATCCGTCCCCGGCAGGATGTTCATGGCCCCGTGATGACGCGTCCGCGTCTATGCCGCCTCGGCTACCTGCTGCAACGCCTTGACGACGACGAAGAGACGCGTACTGCTCAAGGGGCATCTGCCCAGCTGCAGCTGGTGGCAATCCGTAGTCGGCCGCCGACTGCTCTGGTGCCAGGCGGGAAACAGGGAACAGCGAGGAATGCCCTCTGCGCTGCAGCGTCTGCACATCGGTCACAAAGAGAACGCCAGGACAATGAAGATGATGATTGCCCGTAGCGTCGGCCAATCCTTCGTGACCGCTTTCACGTTCGTCGCCAAGTTTGAGCGCGACAGCATCCTCCCCAACACGCAACGCCGCGCGCCCAACCTCTCTCGCCGGCCCGCGAGCAGCGGCAAGCCCCCCGGATGCGGACGCGGCAGGCTTGTGCGCCGCAACGTCGCCGGTGGTGGTGGTCCGAACCTTGGCGTGCGCCCGTAAAGCTTCCGCTTCAGAGTTGCTCGCAACAAGGTGGCACGTTGCACACACCCAGCGCTCCTTGTACACGGGAAGTCCAGGCAACGGAGCAAGTCTCGGAGAGTCGGCCGAGGCGGGCCATGGGTCGGACGTGTAGCGCCGCAGCAGCGCAACTTGCGCCTGCGACCGGCGTTGGCGCAGGGTGTAGCGGCACGATGCCCGCACCAGCGTCCGCTCGTCCACATCCAACTTGGCGCCATCCTCTTCCGCCTTGTGGGAGGCGCGAGAAAAATGCGACTTGGCCGCATCCAAGTCCATGATGGTGACAGCACAAGGCACACATACCACCGCACCGATGGGTTGACAAGAGACAAAAAGGCGGTCAAACAGGGCGCGCCCCTCGGCCTCCCCGGCCATCTTGCGCACGGCCGCGGACCGCGCATATGCGGCTGATCCCTCGGTGGGGCTTGACTTGGGCGTCGACAACACCCCCGCAGAGGAAGACCTTGCCGCGGCCACGTGCCCTGCATCACGTTCGGGGGCAGAGGTCGAATCGACCACGGCCACAGCAGTCGCCGGCACGGCCACGGCCCCCGGAGTCGCGGGCGCTCGTGCTGCTCCCCCGTCTTGCACACCACACGCAATAGTGCGTCGATGCGAACCTTCGGATGCGGCCGCCGACGCTCTTGCACGTACACCAATGCCACCGTCAGGCTCTGCGTGAAAGGACGGCGCCTCAGGTGCACGTGCTTTGTCCACCGCAAAGCCCGCACTCGACGTGGCATTACCGACTACCTGCTGGCCGCCGTCGAGGCGGCATGTCTCCTTCAGACTAGACCCGCCCAGCGCCGGCCTCATCGTCCGTAGCAAACCCACCCCTGCGTCCCTTGAAGACACCAAAGGCCCGGCCGGCGTCTCCGACGGCTGTAGCGCGCTTGGGCGACCGCCACTGGGCGCTGTGGCGCCGCAGTTGACGACCCGCGCAACGGCCAGCGCAGCCACACGGTCCGAAGCTGCTGGCGCTTGAACGCGTTGCTCTTCTTTCGCGATCGCTCTGGCAGCCGCAGCGGCCGCTGCCAAGCCGTAGGCCGCCCCGCCGAAACCACAGGCAGCCGCGACGCCTGCCGGCCCTCTGACCGCCGTGGAGTTGTTGGCTCCCCAGACGGCAGCTGCTGCCGTACCCCCGGAATCCGCCAGCGCACTGCCGCCTCGACCGCCATCCTCCGAGGTCCGCCGGGCAAGCGCTCGACGTGGCGCGTGCATGTATGCGTCCATTGGTCCGCGCACCTTGCCCTTGGTGCTGAATCCAGCCGCCTGGCGCTTAGAGGAAGCCGCTGCGACCGAAGCGGTTGCCACAGAGCTCTGGTCAGCGTCCAAGAACCCTAAGACAGGCGCACGGCGCCCATCAAGTGCGGCGCGCCCTTAGGGGGCGGCGGCCACCAATGGGTTGACGGGCACATCCGCCGCCGCCGCATCCACCACAGAGGCCACGGCAGTGTTCCCCCCGTCATAGTCACTGGACGACGCGCCGGCGGCAGCACAAGTGTTGTCGTCGACAACCCCGGATAGAACGTCCTCCTCTTCGTCGCCATCCTCATATTCCTCCTCTTCCTCCTCGTCCTGCACCTCCGCGTCCTCGTCCACGGCACGGTTAGCCGCTGCGCCGGCGCAAGAGCCGGCGGCCGCGTCCGCACACGTGCGAAGCTCTTGATCGTCCTCACGTTCGTCCGCAATGGCATCAGACTGCTCCGGGTCAGAGCCATCACCATCTTGGACGACACGACGACGGCGCAGGCGCTTATTCCCCCCCGCTACAGCTTCCGCCGCGGTACCCGTTGCGTCACCATCATCTTCAGGCACGCCTGCGTCATCATCGTCTCCTTCATGACCGGCGCCGTCATCATGGCCGTCGCCTTCCTCGACGCCGTCGCCGTCTGCGTCAGAGGCGTCGCCGTCGTCGGTCTCCCGGTAGGTGCGCGTGCCGACGACGCCATCGTCACCTTGAGCATCGCCACTGCTATAGTCGCTTTCACTATCCGCCTCTTCGACCTCGTCGAGAATGAGCCCACCAGCCGCCCCACGCCGCATCTTGGAATGAGCACGGTAGCGACCGCCGCCGGAAACCGGGCTCATCGGTCCCGTTGACGACCCAGACGACTCTGTCGGGGGTGTGCCGCTGCCGCTGCGCGAAACGGTGCCCGCCATGACCGCGAGGACGCGTGGGCGCGGACACCAATAGAGCACCGGGATGAACCGCAAGAGTAACGCCGTCGGCAAAGAACAGCAAACCAGCACTTGTCGGCCACTGGCGCAGGAACAAACTGGCAACGAAGGAAGACGCAGAGTCCCCAAACCCAGGGAACCGCACACTCTCGGGCGGCCAGCGATCTGGAGTGGGTTTCTGTGGTTGTCCAAACCGAGCAGACGAGATCCCGCTCGACAGGCCCAGCACTCGGCCGTGGATGCAAGCCAGGGACGCAGTTCCTGAAACGGCCGGCAGTGGTCCACCGCGCGGTCCTGGAACACCGCAGTCACAGCCTCAGCGGGCCGCGGTGCCGTTGCGCGAGCGCGCGCCCCAAGGTTTTGGCGGGCGCGCCTGTCAAGCCCGTTGAAGGCACCGCGCGCGCGCCCCATGATTTTGGCGGGCACACCTCCCAAGCCCGCGGGAGGCGGCGCAAAGGAAAAAGCGACAACCGGTCCTTCAAAAACCTAGGCGCAGACCTCAAAATTCTTTGCCAGAGCATCCCTGGCGCTGCATCTCCGATGATAAGACCGGGCCCAGGCCCTGCGCTCGATTCAAAAACCCTACAACACGCACGCTGGTTAGCGGATGTTGCGGCGCTTGGCGGGGCTCTTCGGACTGGTACCCGGTGCGCTGCACGTGGTTGGACCGGTGCAGCACGCTCGCAAAGCGCGCCAAGCCACACCTTGCCAGCAGGTGCCAAGGCAGGTGGGGCCGACGAGGCCGCAAGACTGGCCATCACTCTTTGCCAAGTTACCGGCGAAATAGAGGCCCCGAGAGCCCGCGCGTGCACCGATCGCAGCGAGTTCTGCCAAGCGGCGAAAGGAACAGCAGACAGCAGCGGCGCCCAAGGCACTGCTCTGAGCGACTTGGTTGCGCAACCCGTCGAATGAGCCTATTGGATGAGCCGCAACCAGTCCGAGGGTGCACGCTAGAACAGCGCCCCTGCCAAAAACGCTGGATGCACAGTGTGCAGCACTCATGCGCTGTGTCCAGGGGCGGAAGCAGCCCCGCCTTTTTGGAGGAACGGGCTTCAGCGGAGTCTCCCCCAGTTGGTCACTAGCGACGCAGCATGCGCCTCATATTAATTGGGCGATGCACTCACTCGTGCGCGATAGCACCCACGCCTCGTATGAGCACGTGCCAGGCGACAGCCCTCGTGTGGGCAAATCATCCGCCTCGCGGCACACGGCTGTGGCCAGTGCCCGACAAGCATCAAGCGCCGACGAGAGCAATTGACGACCTGGATCGCTGGCCCCCAGGCCGGCGCGCAAGACAGAAACAGCCTGCGCGCTTCATTGCCGAATGAATGCGAGCGCGCTTGCGGCGACATCAGAAACGGGAGGGTCTGGGCGGCTTTGTCAAACCTCGAGTCACGAACCGCATTGGGACAAGCGTGAAGATCTTTAGCGTCCTCCACGGAGCCTCGCCGCAACGTGGGGAAAAAACGGCCTGAACGACGCTGCCGGTACTCTCACGACGGAACGTACAAAGAAAAGATGCGGCCGCCCGTTTGGATCTCCAAAGCCGGATCCGCAACTGTAGCCCGGAGCGTATCGCAATAACGGCCCAGATCATGCCTCGCGCGATCTAGCCCCCGCCACGCTCTGTAATCCATCACATTAATGGACACGCCGCAGCCCGTGAAGTGATTCATGGCTTTGTGACAACCTTCCGCTGTAGGGCCAAAGGTAGGGCGCAGTCGGAGGGTCAGCGCATGAAGGGTAGCCACCAACTCACCCACAATTGTGCCAGCCGCTACGCACAAGGGCATTGTGTATTCCCTCGAAGCCAAGCGGCACGTTGTAAGGCATTTTGGAGAAAATCTCGTGACGGAGCTGTTGACGCTCGCGTGGGCAATTGACCAATGTCTGAAAGCTCTCGAGATCTCAAACACGAGTTTGGCAGACACACACGCGAGGGTGCCGCATCAAAGGAAAGACGGTGTCGCCGAGATGTAAGGCATGCGTCGCTCGGCGCGACGGCCAAGCGCTGGCATGCGCTTCGGCAGTCTTCTCTGAGATGCAGGTCGCGCTGAGCACGTAAAATGAAGTTGTGCGGTCCTAAGACGTGGAGGTGCTCGGTCGCGGCTACAAGAGCAAGTGTTCCGCGTGCTGTACGCGCGCATTGATGCGTACGCCTGAAAAAATGCGATTGAAGCGTGAGTTTTCTTATTTGTTGGTCAGTCACTGTGTGCAGCCTTCGATGCGCGCGCGACTACCAAGCAAGTCGACGCGAACTGGTATCATTGTAGGAGGACAACCGTTTGAAACGCGGTCCAGAGGTCAAAATAAAATTGCGTAACGCCCCATAATGGCTCGTTGTTGGAGCACTGTAACATATGCGCACAATGAAGGCTACTTGCGGGTCTGGGTTGCGTGGGGCTGCAAGCTCTAAAGTGCGCGACCCCTGGCGCATATCTTGATGAGCGCACTTGGTGGACATCAAGTTGAGATTCACGGATATCCTGTTTGCAAACGACAGTACAATGAAGTGTGGGACCCCGCGGCGACGGTGGCAGGAGCGTGCTGCGGCGGCACGGACCACTGGGACCGGAGCATGACTCGTGGGGAGCGTACGCTGGCGAACGCGTTGACAGTGGCATGGGGTGGGCTGAGTGGCAGAGAGCACTGTGTCGGACCTGGCGGAGACAAGATTGGTCCGGGGAGCCGCGAAGGCCCCCAGAATTCAGATAGATGGCACGCTGCCGCACAGAGTCGGCTAGTGGGACAAACCCAGAGCGCGTTCAGACTTCCCGTCTTCGGCGCGAGCGCAGAGGCAACCAGCAAGGAAAAAAAACCGAAGCGCCGCACAATGTGGGACGCACTTTGGCGTTCACGAGGCGCACCCCCATCGAACTTACTCCAAAATGCTGAGGTTTCATCGTTTAAGAGGTGTCACTGCTCAACGGGCCGGGGATTCCCTCAAATAGAAGTTGATCGCTACAACAATGAGGGGCTTCAGCTGGACATCAGACAGAATCCTGGCTGGATGTACCTCGCAGGCTGTGGAAGCCGGAACAAAATCCGCCGTGACGCCGGCGCGTAGGTGTTGTGGAAGGCCGGGGGGAGAAGCTGCTCAGCGCTTCCCCCCGCTGTCCACGGTACCCGCCAAGTCCAAGAACGGGTGGGCGACGCCGGCGGTGCCACTGCCATGAGGACGACCCATGACAGGGGCTCACGCCGAGGGGGCGCGGCCGCCGCAACGCGGCGGCCGGCGACCCACGGCGGCCGGCGACCCACGGCGGCCGGCGACCCACGGCAGCCGGCACCGGCACCCCACGCCGGATGCTGTGACTAGTGACCCGTGGCGGCCGGCGACCATGTTGGAGGGCGCCGCCGGGCAGGCGGACTGCACCGGCAGGCCTGGGTGGATCGTTCGCGGCCATCCAACGCGGACGAAGGCACCGATGCACGTACGCTTGCAGCCGCGGGGTGCAACCCGGGACTGGTGCGGTGCTCTCCCCGGGTAGAGGCAGCGGTCACAGGTGCTCGGAAGTGCGGACAGGAAGCGGGTGCCGCTGAGAGTGCGGGCGTCGCCTGGAAGGGCATCTTAGAACGGGTGTTGGGGACTGGCCCCAGGCATGCGAATGAAAGAGGCAGAGCTGCTACCTTCTCACTGCGATTAGCTCGCGCGGAGAGAACGAGTACACGCGCGCGCACTATAGCCGGGCGCAGCGTGAGCGACTAGACCGCTCACAACAGGGCGGCACTCCGCCACGGAGAAAGACGTCGGCACATATTGAGGAAGAGATGTTGACGTTGCAGATGCGTACGTCTGTCGTCGCCGCCTCGAATGGCATGCACCGTAGGGCCCATGCATTACATGCGCACAAGGATTGGCCAGGAAAATTCTGTGGAAGGCGCACCAGCCGCCGTTTGCTCATTGGTGGAGGAGTAAAGGAGGCCACTTGCGATTATGTATCGTGTCAGGCTGCGCGTTCTGATGTGCTCGACCGCAGGCGCCGAATTCGATGTGCGCACTCGGCTCACATCAAGTTGGGATGCACGGACATTCTGTTTGCACACGACACTGTGTTAGACGGGCGACCCTGCGGCCAAGCGGCAGCAGTGCACCGCGGAAGCGCGACTCACGTGGGCGAGCCGGTGTCACATAGCTTGAGCTGTCGCAAACCTCATGCCGGACGGGGGGAAGCAGATGGCCTCACCGCCTGCGCCACACCCGAGAATGAACGATGAAAAAAAAGATGTGGTTCTCTGTGCTGCTGTACCGGCCCTCTCCTGCACCCACCCAGGCTCGGCTCGCACCGCTATGTGTACGGTCTCCTGGCCTCAGCCCTCACACACGTGCACTCCACTCACCCGCACCCGCAGCACCCACCGCACTCAGGGCGCCATCGAGTGCGCTCGGCAGGGCACCGCTCGTCAATAGGCGGTGCCCACGCGTGAGAAAACAAAACTGGAGGCGCGCCATCACCCCTTCATGTATATCTTTCGGCGTATCTGTCGGGGGCCACTGGCGTGGCAGTCGCCAGGGATGCCATGCACCACATGGCTTTGATTTCAAGCGGTGCGTCCGACCGTGCTCGCGGTTCTCTTGCTGAGGGCACAAAGGCGTGGAGCGGTCAAGGCGCGATGGGGAGACGCCGGTTGAGTTGAAATCGGCCAGGCGCCGTGCCGCTAGCGGTGCACAGAGAAAGAAGGCCGGGAATTTGTGATGTTACAGGGCTCTGGCTCGACCTCGCTTCGCAGATTGAAGAGAATGAATTCGAGCGACACAACCGGTGCTTGAGTGTAAGAAAACTTGGAGCGGAGGACAGCATGGCGGTGGCGCCGCGGTCGCCGCCGTTCACACAATTTGCTCAACAGCACGTGCTCTGCGGGAGATGAGCCTGAAATGCGTTTTTTGGCGATGGCAAACGGTGTCTGAGAAACTATCTGCGCCAGACAGACTCTTGAAAATGAAGCGGGGGAGCGCAGGACGATAGAAGACGTGCGGCATTTGTTCTCGTCGCCGTCGAGGCCACACCGGGGGACTGAAAGGGCGGGGAGGGGGCTAATCCTCTGCCTGAGTGCTTCTAAAATGCTCGAAATGTCATGTCCGCCGCGGGTACGTGAAGTGTTGGGGGTACAATCCACGAATACTGCATTCGACGGAGACTGCGTGCAATAGCGGCCCATATGGGGATGCGAAGCTCAATGTGTGTGCCTGAAGGCGCGGATGTCGATGTTCTCACGCTGGGCAGATCAAGTCGTTGGCGCTACCGAGTTATACCCACGGGCCAGGGTCAACCAAACGAAGACGCCTGAGGCAACGCAAAAAGGCCCAGATGTAGCACAGAGAAGCGCGTCACTGGTTTTACAGAAAACAGCGCGGAAAGGTCCGCTGAGCCCTTTGCTGGGGATAGCCTACATGTCACCCATGAGCTGAACGAGGGTTGGAAGCGGCCAAGATGAGGCCATGTACGTGGGTATAGCGAGAGGCCACCCGTTGTGCCTGATGTCGCAACAAGGATTCTAATGTCTGCGTAAAAACGGGGAGGGGAAGCGCGTTTTTACTCATCCCGCTCTGAGGAAGTTTGAGTACCAGCGACCTCGCGTTGGCAAGTCAACCCGTGTATGCTATAGCATTATGAAGAGGCCGCGCGCCGGAGCGATAGATCTCGGAAGGCACGGGCCTGTGCCGATTGCCGCCACAGTCTAAGACTGCTCCACCGTGGACATTCCCGCGGCAACCATATCGTCCTTCAGCGAATGGATCGGATCACACTTCCGAGGGGGGGCGCCACATGGTGAGGTAGCGGTGGTTGCCGTGTTTCTGTTTTCTGTGTGCAAAGCAACCCGCCACAGACCTCGCGGGTGTTGTGAAGCCTCAAGGTCCTCCGTCGGTCGCCTACTTCGGCGTTTCACTTCGTGACGCTCGCAGGGTCAGTCTCGAGCGCGTCGAGGTAAAGCTTGTGTTCCTCTGCGTTTCCGGGGCTATTCATCAAGCGCTGCCTACTGATAAACCCCTCCAGACGGTGCTCTCCCCACTCTGCGCCTGTCCAAAGTCGGCCCATTCAGGCGACAACCGGCCCGGGCCCGTCGCGCCCGCCCGTCACTCGACCCGCTCTCGCCCGCCACTCAGCCACCCGCACTCAGTCGCTCGCTCCCTGGAGGCCCTTGACCTATTCCACTCGCCTTCCTGCACCGGCCCGTGGCGCCGCGCAGGTGAGGCTCACCTGTCGCGCACCACATCTGCGAGACGAGAGCACGGGGGGCACACCGCGTAGTTGCACTTCGCGCCCCCGCATCGGGGAAGGCGGGGCGCGGCGAAGGGGAAGCGTTGATACGGGGGCAGAACGGCGGGGGGTGTAGCAAACAAGCGTGGCTGGCCGCAAGGGCGCTACAAACGGTCGTTACAGGGCTGGCGGGGGGGGTCCCGCGCGGCTTTGGTGAAGGAAGAGCTCTGTCGTGGTGAGCAATCGGAGGACAAGCTCGGGATATTCTTTGTTGGTGCACTCCTCGTCTGTGTGCTTTGGCAGTGGCGTGCCTCTTTCCCAGCGTTCTGGGGGGGCACGATCCGATGCGGGGAGAACCAAAGACTGGGAGCGGCTTGTGATATCCAAGATATGGTTGCGGCCCGTGCTGCTTGGCACGGGTGCAGCTCCAGACGGTTGGTATCGGGTGCGCCTTGCAGAAGCGAGCGCCTGGTTGCGGCCCCGGGTGCGGTCACGGGTGCGGCCTGTGAGCCCATATTTGGGTCCGGCTGCGAAAGCCAACGACTGGTTGCGGCCCGAGATGCTCAGTGATCAGCGCGATTTCTGAAAGTCGACCCTGGGTGCCGCTTAAACAAGTCAACGACTGATCGCGGCTCCAGATGCCCAGTCATGAGTGCGGCCCATGTTGGTTGTAATTTTGTGCCAAGTGCTGAGGCCAACGACTATGTGCAGTGGCGCAATCAAAACCGTGGGCGCGGCTTGCAGAGGGCACCAGCCGGGCGCGGCAGACAACCACGGTGATCGGATGCGGCTTCTGCGCGCCGCGACTGGGTGCGAATGCTGAATGCACCAAGCGGTGATGGCTCGACCCGGCCAAATTTGGATGCGGCTTGTCAGCATCCGAAGAAGGTGGCGCTTCATGATCCAGAATCAGAGGCGCGGCCGGATCAGCCCTGGTGACACTTGGCCGGGGGGGTGGGACGGCACAATGAATTTCGCCTGAGAATGATGCTTTGACTGGGTGCGGATCAATCGCCGAGGAGGTGAATTCAGAGGGGTGGGGACGGCACAAGAAAAATCGCCTTAGAATGGCGTTTTGGAAGGGGGCGGATCATGTGGATGAATCGTTCCAATACCAGGCACGTCCGTGCAATACCCTGGCCAAAAAAGGCGCGGCACAAATGAGACGGTCACTCGGTACATACAGCCTTTCTCTCAAAAAAAAACCACGGCCGTGCGTTGCGCTGCGCGCAGCGCAAGCAGTGGCTCAATGCCGGCACCTCGATGCACCGCGTGCTAGGCAGCAGTCCGCGGGGGCACCGCGTGCTAGGCAGCAGGCGCCCGGGGCACCGCGTGCTAGGCAGCAGTCCGCGGTGGCACCTGCCTCGGCTCCAGACGAACACGGCTGCAGGTGGCGCCGGGCTGCTCAGCGCCGCAGAGGTTGCCTCGGCGCCATCCTCACGACAGCACCGCCCCAGACGCAGGGCGTGCCCTGCGGGACTCCCTAGCGCTGAGCTCCTTAAAGGGGGTAGGAGCACAAATGCCCAAATCGACGTCGCGGACCCCGCATTTTTTTGTGGAACCCCTTTCACGGGTCCGTACACAGCGTTTTTTCCCGCAACTTTTTGTGAAGCGCACTTGGGGCACCGGTTGGTATGAGCCCTTCGCATCCGTATGCACGTCTCATGGGCATGTGAAAGGGTGCGGTACGTACCCGGGCCAACCGGCGCCCCACGTGCGCTTCACAAAAAGTTGCGGGAAAAAACGCTGTCTACGGACCCGTGAGAGGGGTTCCACAAAAAAATGCGGGGTCCGCGACGTCGATTTGGGCATTTGTGCTCCTACCCCCTTTAAGGAGCTCAGCGCAGTGCGCGCGGCACACTGCGGTGGCCGCATGCGTCGCACGACCCCTTGCCGGACACCACTGCCAAAAATTCAACTACAATGACACTACATTGTCGATTTGCATACGCGGGCTTCCATCGCGTCCTATGCCATCAGGACAGCACCTCTGATCCAAACAAGGATCCTCTGAGTGAAACACTGACTTAAGTTCCGACTGGAAGTATGTACAGCAGTGTTCAAGACGCATTTAAAGAGTAACTGTATTCGTTTT
>Ga0115030_1001300_pt1 | contig 11238 bp, 5 predicted proteins | sample SidtaG_4_FD_87174 | JGI IMG/M metagenome (GOLD analysis project Ga0115030, IMG submission 87174) | Marine algal microbial communities from Sidmouth, United Kingdom - Sidmouth_Male1 metaG | ecosystem: Host-associated > Algae > Red algae > Unclassified | place: Sidmouth, United Kingdom | collected... | reverse complement strand
GGGCGGGGGGGGGGGGGGGGGGGGGGGGGGGGGGGGGGGGGGGGGGGGGCCGCGCCCGGGGCCCGCGCCGGCGGCGGGGCTGTGGCTGGCCCGGGCTTGCGGGCGCGCTGTCCGGGGGGGGGGGGGGGGGGCGGGGGGGGGCCCCGGCGGGGGGGGGGGGGGCGCCGCGCCGGCCGCCCGACAGCCGCCCGGCGGCGCCCCGTTGCCCGCCACGACGGTGGTGGTGGGGGCGCATGCCGGTGACGCCGGCGCTGCCAGTGGTGCCGCGCCGCTCACACGCCCCTTGGCATCGGTCGCTGCCGCCGCCGCGGCCAGCCGGCGGTGGTGCGCGAGCGCCGCGCGCATCAGGTGCAGAATGACCGTCGCGTCCTTGCCGCCATTAAAAGCAATCGCCAGCCGCCCCGTGCCATACAACCGCAACGCGCCGGCAAGGACGTCGAGGGAGCGGCGGAGGCGGGTGCCAAAGCAGCCGCCGTCCGCGCCGCCGCCGCCACCGCCATTGGCGCTCGCCGACGCCGCCGCCGCGGCGGGGCGCCCACAGCCGCAACCGCCGGGCTTGTCACCATTCCCGCAGCCGCAGGTTGGTCCCCCACAGGTGCACTCGCCGTCAATGGCGGCGCACGCGGCGGTGGCCGTCATGATGTCATCATACAGCTCCAACGCGTCGGCGTCGGGGGGGGGCGGGGGGGGGGCGGCGTCGGCGTCCGCAGGGCCGCCGGCCGTCCCCATGACCCCCAATGGCGGGGAGCGGCGGGGAGGAGCGAAAGGAACACACCCAGCTGCGGAAGCACCGCAGACGACGGTGGCCGGGCGCGGCGCGGCCCCGTCCGAGTGCAACACCGACGCCCGCGGTGCGCAGGGGAGCTGCGCGCCCACGTGCCACGTGCCAGCGGCAACCAATCAACCACCAAGATCCGTCGAAACGGCTGCGCAGCGCACTTGCGGGGGAGGCACGCCGTCGCGGCCTCGGTACTTGTTCCGACTTGGGTATCGCGCTGACGCTGCAGGTCGCCGCGACGCTGGCTCGGTCCTGCATGGTGCGGCTGCCATCCAACGCGGCGCGCGTCCGGCTCCCCCCTCGGCTGCGGCCGGCGGCCCGTGTCTGGCTCGGCGAGGCGCGGCCACCAGCCCCCCCTCCACCGCTGACCGGTGCGTGCGGCTGGCGCCCCCGTCCGCTCGCACCCCCGGCCGGCCCGGCGGGGCGGCGGCGGCGCCATGGGCGCCCCGCCCGCCGCCGCCGCCGACCCGCTCCTGCCCGTCGCGCACGGCGGCGGCGGCGGCTGGGCGGGCGCCGCCGCGTCCGCGCCGCCCGTCGACGCGGGGCGGCCGCGGTCGCGGCGGAGCCACCCGCCCGACGCCCCCGCCGGCGCGGGCGCGTCGTGGCCGCTGCCGGCCGCGCACGCGGGCGGCGGCGGCGGCGGCGGCGGCGGCGGCGGCTGGCGGGGTGGGGGCGGCTCGGGCAGCTCCTCCTACCTCTACCGGTGGCGGTCCTCTGCCTCCCTCCTCGCCGCGCGCCCCCGACACGTTGCTGCTGTCGCCGCCGCGGCGGCGGTGCTGGCACTCCTGGCGGCGGCGGCGACGCTCGCCGGCCGCCGCCGGCCGTGGACCGCCGCCGACGGGGGCGCCCGCGTCGGCGGCGGCGGCGGCGGCGGCGACGGCGTCGGCGCCTTCCCCGGCGGCGGCCCCCTCGACATCCCCCCCGGCCCGTCCTTCTTCTCCGCCGCCGATGTGGTGCGGCTGGCGGGCCCGCCGGCGACCCCCCCGGCGACCTTGTGGGACGACCCGTGGCGCAACGCCACGTCGGCCGGCGCCCCGTCGGCGGCGCTCGACGACGACGGGCGGCCGCGGGTGTGGGTGCTCGGCCGCCGCACCGCGGTCGTCACCCGCCGCCGCTCCGTCCCCGGGTGTGGGGGCACCTTTCGCGTCGCCGCGGTGGCGGGCAACCTCGGCACCCTCCGCTTCCTCGCGCGCGCCGCCGACGGGGCCGACGTGGACGGGTCGGCGGCGGCGGCGGCGTCGCCGTCGGGGACGGCCGCCGCGGCGGCGGCGGCGGCGGCGGCGGCGGCGGCGGGCACCATTGACCTGTTTGTACGGCCGACCGCCGCGGTGGCGCCGGGCGCCGACGTGGCGGCGCTGCTCGGCGCGAGCCTCCACGGCGCCTGCGCGGGGGAGGTGCTCGCCGTGTCGCTGCTGCCGCCGCCGCCCGACGGCGACGCGGGGGGGGGGGGGGGGGGGGGGGGGGGGGGGGGGGGGCGGGGGGGGGGGGGGGGGGCCCGGGCCGGGGGGGGGCCCCGGGCGGGGGGGGGCCACCCCGGGGGGCGGCGGGGGGGGGGGGGCCGGGGGGGGGGGGGGGGGGGGGGGGGGGGGGGGGGTGGGGGGCGGGGGGGGGGGGGGGGGGGGGGGGGGGGGGGGGGGGGGGGGGGGGGGGGGGTGGCCCCGGCGGGCCCCGGCGCAGACGCGGCGGCCGACGCGGCGGTGGCGGCGGCCGCCGCCGCCGCCGCTGCCGCTGCCGCCGCCGCCGCCGCCGCCAAGGACGCGTCGGCGGTTGCCGGCCGCACCGCCCGCGGCGCCGACCCGTTTGCCGCCGTCCACTTTCTCGTTGCCCTCGTGGCGCTCGCGCCCGGCCGCGCGGCGGGCGGCGGCACCGCCGCGGCCGCCGCCGCCGCCGCCGCCGAAGCCGCTGCCGACGCGGCGGCCGACGCGCTCGCCGCCACCCTCGTCGTGCGCGTCGCGCCCAAGGGCGTCGACTGCGTCGCCGCGTGCGCCGCGCCCGACGCGGTCGGCGGCGGCGCCGCCGCCGCCGCCGTGGGCGGCGACGCGGCGGCGGGCGGGGGCGGCTTGGCGTGCGCGCCCGCCGCGTTTCGCCTCGTCAACAACTGCCCGGCGCTGCGCGCGCACTTTGACTGCCACGCGTGCGAGGTGGCGGCGGCCGGCACGGCGGGGCGGGATATGCCGTGTTGGGTGCTGCCGACGGCGCCGGTCGGGCACCCGCGGGGGTACTGCATGGTGCACCCGGGGGGGGGGAGCGCGTGCGACGCGCGCTACGAGCACACGCGGCGGCTGTGCCCGTGCGTGCGGGGGGGGACGAGCGGCGTCGGCGTGAGTGTGGGTACGAATGAGTGAGGGGGGGGGAGCGGCACTGGGGCGGACCGACGTCTCCGCTCCGTGTGTCGTCGGCAAGACAAGCGGCGTCGAGCCGAGCACAAAGGCAAAGGCCTGACACACAGTGCGAAGCGCAGCGGTCTGTGGGACAGCGGTCACGCAACAATGATGAGCGAGACACAGGAGCAAGCCGTGAAAAAAGAGGAGACCCACGCGTGTATAAACACAACAACAAACAGAAGTACATTCGAGCGCTCTATGCAGCGTCGCCCGTCGCGGCCGGTGGTGCGGCAGCGCCCGCCGCCGACGTCGACGCCCCGGTGGACCTGACCGCCGCCGTCATCTCTCCATCCGCATCGACCCAGTCCGGGTTCTTCGTCAGCACAACCACCCCCTCCAGCACCGACGCGGACGTGAGGTACTCGTCCGTCGCCAGTTCGGCGCGCTCCCCAGCCGCCAGAAGGATGGGTGTTGTGTGCGTTTGGAAGCCCGTAATCCGCTTGGGCCGCCCGGCCTGCCCGACCGTATCGACCGCCTGGCCGACCCGCACGTGCACGGGAAGCGGCTTGAGATCCTCGTCGACGGTCGTCACCATACGCGGCGTCATGGCCAGGGACAGGAAGTAGAGCAGATAGTGGCTCTTGCCGAGGATGGTCGCCTTCATGTCCAGACAGGCAAAGAGGACGGTCACGAGGCCGCCAAGCGACACACGGTTGCACAGCGCCTTCGAGTCAGCGGGGTACGGGCTGAGGGTGATCAAGCCCTTGCCAGTGTGCAGTAGGCCCTGCGCAAGGCGCACCACAAAGAGGGCGGCGGGGTCCTTGGAAAAGTAGGCGCTCAACGAGCGCAGCAGACCCGCAATGCGCGAGTTGTTGGTCCCCGCCCCGATCAGGCCGAGGGCTAGGACGGCCGCGTGGTACACCCCCGAGTCCGACTCATGAGTGAGCTTGGACAGCGTGTCCGTGAGGAGCACGTCCGGGTTCGAGATGGACATTAGGCCAAGCGCCAGCGGCATCGCCCGGCGCACGCTCAGGTCCCCATACTGCTGCAGGTGACCAAACGCACGGATTGTCATGGCCGTGCCTAGCTCCTCGCCCATCGCCACGAGGGCGAGGCCGAGCACCGCAATCGCCTGTTCTGCTTCAGCAGCGGCAACCTCCTCGTCGCGGGCCTTCTTGCGGTCTGCCGCGCTAGGCCCGTCCGCCCCATTCGCCGAATCGGCGCCCTCCGCCGCGTCGGCGGACGCAGCGTCGGCGGGCGCCGCGGCAGCAGGCGCAGGCGTGGACGGCGCGGCCGCATCTCCAGCAGAGGCACCCAGAGCCGAGTTAAGGGCGCTGTCCAGGTTGCCTGACGTGCCACCGGCCCCACTGCCGTCCGCACCATTGACCTCCCCCGACGGGGCGGTGGTCGACGCCGCAGCCGCAGCAGCGGCCGAGGAGGTAGCCGCGTCCGCCTCAGCATCCGCCGCGGCCGCCGCCTCGGCATCCGCGGAAGGATGGCGACCGCAGATGGTCAGGAAGCGCTGGATCTTGAGCACGTTGCCCGTACCCGCATACGCACACGCCTCTAGGGCAATGGCGGCGACGCGGGCGAGCACCGACTTCTCACCGACAAAAGCCTTGAGGGACTCGGCGACCGCGTCCGCCGCTTCTTGCGTGCGGAGGAACAGAAGGCCAAGGCCCAGAGGCATCAGCCGTGTCAGCAGAGCGCCGTCACTACTGTCCCCAGGGGACAACACCGCGTCGGCACGCTCCGACAGCGCCTGTACCAGGATGCCCGCCAGATCCTCGTCCGCCGTCCCGGTGAAAACGAGGCCTAGGCTGAGCGCCGCAAGCGCCGCCGTGTCCCCAGACGCCTCGGCGTCCAGAAGCACCGGCACGAGCACGTCCTTGACCGACTCGTTGCAAGTTCCCGCGTAGGCAATGCCCAGCCCGGCGATGGCACCGTGGCGGATCGGAGCCGACTCCTCCGTCACGCGGTCCGACAGCAGCGCGAGCGCGGGGTCCACCTCATGCCGCACCGTCGACGACACAACGCCGACAGCAAGCAGCATGCCCGCCTTCACGTAATCCTCACTGTGGTAAAGGAAGCGGTCAATCTCCGGCAGTGCCCCGTCCACATCCCACATCATGATCATGCCCAGCGACGCTGCAGCCGACATCATCCCATGGTCCTTGTTGCGCCCATAAATCCAGCTCTTCTCCTCGTCCGCGTTGAGGAGCTTGTCGGCCCGGAAGCCCGCGTTGACGAAGGCATTGACAAAGGTCGCCGCCAAATTGGTCCGCGCCGAATCGACCGCCGCGGGCAAGACGCCACCGCTACGGTTGTCCACCAGGTGCGACTTGTAAATGTCCTCTGGCTGCTTGGCCTCCATCACCTGTAAATCGGTCGCAAGATGCACAAAGTGGTCGGTCTGCTTGCGGTTGGCGAGTACGTCCAGCAACGTCTCGTCCTTCTCCACGTCTTCGTCGAGCACCCAGCTGGAACGCGCCAGGTCAAACGCAAGCTGCAGCTTCTCTGCGCCCTCGGGGCAACCAGTGTAGATGCTTTGCACCGCCTCCGAGTCATTAAGCCGCAGCGCAATGGCCAGCGCTTGAGACCACTTGGACTCTTCCCGGTAAATCTGCATAGCGGTCGACAGCACGGCCTGGTCGTCAGGCTCCGGCACGTACGCGGCGCAAGACTTGAGGTAGTTGCACACCCGCTCGTAGTTGTCGGTGTTGGCGTGGGAGGGCAGCTTGGACAGCGAGTCGACTTCCATAAGCAGGTCCACTGCCTCGGGTTCGGCGTTGGACGACACCAAGAAGGGAACGATCTGATCGACGAGGCGAGTCAAGTCCTCCATATCCGAGCCCTCCACAGAGCCCGGCCCAGAGTCCACCAACGTCGTGTACTCCGTGCCGATTTCGCCACACAAGTGCCGCACGTACTCGTGGCCCCACTGCTCCGGGTTGTCCCGCGAGCCCTGCAGCTTGAAGGTGAGGCACTCGCGCTCATCATCCTCCGCCATTGTCATGGCCAGTACGGACAGCACATCTGCCATAAAGACCTGCACGACGGGAAGACATCCCACAACGAGCAAGAGAGAGCATGGCAGGCAGAACACGTAAGGCAGTCAGTATGCAAAATCATCGATCACCGAGCACTGTGTCACAGCGGTGCGAGTCGGCTTCTCGCTAGCACCACTGCGATCTGAGAGGCATCCGTCCCGCGAAAGTCAAGACGCTTGGGCCAAGTAGCATTGGCACTACGGACATCCTCCCCACAACCACACCGCACGCCGTCCAACGTACCTTGTTGTCCCCAGCGGACATGGTGGCAAAAAAATCCTTGAGCGTGCCGTAGTGCGGGCGCAGGAACTTGAGCGGCTTGGGCACCGACGTCATCGACGACGTGGCCGACCGAATCTCCGACCGGATGGTGTCAAGCGCCAGCTTCTGTACCCCCGCGTCGGCATCCTGCACGCGCTCTACGAGCAGCTCTAGCTGCTCCTTCAGCGCTGCATCCTCCTCCGACAGCTCCTCCTCCCCATCCTCCTCCTTGGTCGCCTCCGCACCAGGCTTGCGATCCTGCTTGGCCTTGTCTTTCTCGGCCTCGGCCGTGCCATTGGCCCCGCTGGAGGAGGCAGGCTTGTCCTCCTCCATCGGCGTCGTGTCCTTCTCAGCCGCCATGGTGCGTTGCAGCTGCGGGCACAGTCCAAGGAAGGAAGGAGGCTACAAGGAGTCAACCCCGATCAGCCACGAAGACGACCGAGCAACACAATCACGGCGTCTGAGCGGCACAACGGGCCGCGCCAATGAGGCCAATGTGATCACGCGCGCCCACTTGCCACTGCTCCGCGGACAGCACGGCCAGTTCGCCTGCCAGAAAACCGCGGTTGGGCTCTCCTCGCTGACGTGCTGGCACCGCCTCCAGACGAGGCCTCGCAATGACGGTACACAGGAAACAGAGGATCGATTGGAAGCTGCTTCGTGTCATCGTCGGAATTCTCTTCCCGTGCTCACAATTGAACGTCAGCTGACAGCAGATGGAAACTCCTCAGATAGATCAATTACTCTTGGAGGCTCTGTCACCCATGAATGCGGTAGCGCGGTACAGTACCATCAACAACGCCCGATCACAGATGGGCTTCCGCACCTGCTTCGAATGTTGAAGGTCAGGCAGCCATTCACCTCATACCAAGCTTCATTCAAAGTCCACCGAGAAGGGCTCTCCACACAAAGACCTGTCTGTCTGCACTCCTCACACATGCGGCGCTACAGCTGACCTGCCCTGGGAGGCGAGGATCGACGAGGAAGAACCATGCAGCTTGCGCGCATTAAAAAGGCGCGCAGAGCAACGAACTGCCTCGCAGAGTGCCACCCGAGAAAGCACTGTGCACGGAATGCACAACGAAGACACACACAAGACAAAACGAGCAACAACATCAAAGATCCCGACACGCCCGCCGCAGCGGCTGCCCGCCGAACGTTCGCCAAAGGCGACGGAAGAAAACAGCCTACGGTGCTGCGGCCGTCGCAGCCGACCGATTCGTCGAAAGGGGCACAAGCGCCCACATGGGAGGCGCAGGCCACCGACCGCCACCGTAGCGGTGCCGACGCACCCCCCCGCCCCCCCTGCCCACAGCACAGGCTTACAGCGACCACGTCCAGCGCACCGGCATGTGGCGACCGCCACCCGACACTGCGGCAGCAAGGCCAGGACGCATCGCGGTGCCTCTGCCATGGGGGGGCCGAGGGCGCGGCGGCGGCGGCAGCGGCGGCGGCAGCGGCGGCGGCGGGGCGGCGACGCTGGCCTCTGTCTGCCGCTTGCCCGCGCCGCGGTGGCGGCACGATACTGACCACGCGGTCGATCCGCGCCAACCGTCCGTGTGGGTGCGTCGCAGGGGCCACTGGTTGTGTTGCCGACCGCCGTCACCGCCGCTGCCGCCGCCAACCGTCGCACTGATGCCGCACGGCGTTGCCACACGTCTCTGGCTACGGCGAGACCACCTCTGTCACAAGCGCGGCAGCTCCAGCGGCAACGAGGCCACCCGACGATGCCGTACATGCCGCCGCCCGCTGCTGGTCTCGGGCTGGCAGCCGCCCCCACCGCCACCAAGATGCACTGTGGCAATGCGCGCGCCGCCCGTCAGCGGCGCGAGCGGACGGTCGCAGCTACCACGGGGGAATGCCGACCATACTGTACCCCCCCCCCGAAACGCGGTCGTCGCCTGCCACGGTTTTTCTCATCGAACATAGCCGGCCATGCACAGGCACACTTTCTCCATTTGCATCCAATGCCCAACATTCACTAGACTTACTGGACGAAGGTCGGGTCCTGTGAAACTAGCTCTGTTTTCGCCATCACGCCCCGATCGGCCCCGTAAAAAGAACACTAAATCCGGCCAAGTGCGACGATGCAGCCATCGCAATGTCTCGACAATCGTACATTACCCGAATTGAAAACAACGATCTCAGCTTGAAAACAGCGTTGCACACTCCCAGTTTTGGCCATCTTGACCAGAAGTCGCGTTCCTCAGCTGGAATACATGAGGTTAGGTATACCAGTGTACACAAGAAACCAAACGCAGGAAACGGACCAAGGATGAACGTGTCGCAATCAGACCTATGAACGCTCAGCCCCGCAAAAAAAACCGCGAAGGCTCCACCGAAGCCCCACCGATGGAGCGGAGGAACGGAATTCGCAGTAGGAAGGAAACAAAAAAAGCGTCCTGTTCCGAGGGAGACACAGGGATGACTGCGGCTTGGGCTCGAATGCGGCACAGATGACATGTGCTCGCCCGCCGTTGTCGCAGGGACGGCGACGTGACGTCTGCCACATGCGGTGACTTGGCAAGAACCCGCTCAGGCGCCTTCCCCTTTCCCAACCGCGCACCGCGTTGCTCCTGCAGCGGCCGAACGCTCCACGGGAAAGCGGAACCAGTCGCGGCCAAAAACACCATCCAAAGCGCGTAGGGCGGTTTGGGTGTCTGGTTGGTCAAGCGCCTGCTCCGCGTATCCAGGCCAACACCGGGCGAACGCATGGATACGCTGCGCAGAAGCTCCGACAGGCCGCGAGTGGGAGATGCACACGCCGGTCAGCAGGATCAGAGAAGGCCGACACCCCCACAATCCACTGCGCAGCTCCGCAGCTCGCAGCAATCGTACCACAAAGGGTCATGCGGCATGGGCATGCGTGTCCGCTCTGTGACCAACGTTCCAGCACCAGAGTCCAGGCCATCAGGAGACAAGGCACAGCAGGAAAGGAGAGAGACACAACAAAGAGAACCGCCACGCCACACAGCAACAGACGAAACGAGAAAAGGCGGCCCAAGCCCTCCGTCCCATCCACACCATGACAGCTCGCACACAGCCCCCCACGCACCCCTCTCATGACCACTCTTCAAACACCATCCGCCGTGCACACACCGGACAGTACGGGCTGCGCTCCAACCACTCGTAGATGCACGCGAGGTGGAAGGCGTGCCCACACCGCGGCTCCATCTTTGGGTTGGACGCAGTGTAGCCCTCGAGGCACGTCGGGCACACATCCTCCTCCCCCTCCTCGTCGCCAGTCAGCTTGTACACCGCGTGCGCGTCGGGAATCATCGGTGGCGGGGGGGTGACCGGGCGGCTGCCGCCGCCGCCGCCGCCGCCGCCGCCGCCGCCGCCGCCCGACGGCCTCTCCGCCGCCGGCTGCCACGGCTGTGGCGTCAATGGCGGCGGGCACGCCACCGACAATGGCAACGCCGCCGCCAGGGATTGGGGCGGGGTCCCCCCGCCCCCGCGCCGCCGTCGGGCGGTCGGCGGCGGGGCGGGCCCCCCCACCAGCGGGAGCGTCAACGACGCGGCCGTCACCACCGCCGGCGCGGGGGCGGGCGCAACGACCGGGGAGGCGGGCGGGGGGGTGGCCCCGCCCCGCTGCCGCAGCCGCGGCGCGGCGGCGGCGGCGGCGGTGGCACCGCCAACGGCCCCGTCGGGCCACGGCTGCACGGGCGGCGGGGCGGGGGCGGTTGCCGACGCGGCAGCGTCGCTCGAGGCGGCAGCGGCGGCGGCGGCGGCGGCGGCGGCAGAGACAAACTGGGGGGAGGGGGGTTTGGGGGCGAGCAAGCCGGGTCTGGGGATGTAGTGCTCGGGGACACACGCGGAGCAGGTCTGGGGTGGAGCGGCGGAGGGTGTTGCGTAGCGGGAGGCGAAGGACAGCGGCGGCAAGAGGGGCACCACCAGAGCGCAAGCGATACGGCCGACCACGGGGAGCACCGCGAGTGTACTCGGCGACACAAAGTGGCGGGCAGCACTCATGTCAGTCCGACCGGCTCCCGCGCGATACGGCCGCAGATAGACCCAGACAAAGACCCCAACCACCGCACGGCAAACACCCGACAGCAGCGCCCAGGACCAACCCGACCATGCCACCCAACCGCCCACGCACCTGGCCCATAACGCCGTGACCAGCGGCAGCAGACACGGCGCCGCCGCCGCCGTCGCCGCCGCAACGGGCGCAGCCACCCACGAGCGCAGGCCGCACAGGCCGCACGGACGCATGCGACGCCACGCGGACCGCCGCGACGACGCCCCACCCCACCGGCCGCGCCCGTCTGCCCCGCCGGTACGCACGACCTGACACCCCGGAGGAGGCCCCCGCGGCGCAGGGGGACGGCGGTCCGCCGCGGCGGCTGCGCCCAGCGGGCCATCCCACCCACGGTCGCCACGAACGGCTCGCCACCACCCCAAGCGGGCGTCCTGCAGCCTTGCGTGGAGCCTGCCATCGCTGTCAAACAGACCAGTGCGACTGGTTAGTTGACTCATCCAGTCGCACACTTGCAGGGGTACTTCACGAATTGCAACTGGAAGGCACCATTTAGTGCGTGTATTTCAGTGACCGAAGACGGCGCCCACCGTGCGCCCAGCTGCACGGCCAAGCCGAATGCCTGTAGAGGCGCCATACAGGCATTATTCAGTTATATCCACTGCCATTTGTTTACACTGTCAGGAGCGACTTATGCGAGCATCTGCCGACTTGCGGATCCGAAGCAATCGTACGAATCCAGTACCCCAACATGGAGAAAAGAGTACGACTGGCAGGATTTACAAGGATCTCGGCGAGAAAAAAATTCAATATTTGATTGACTTGGCACTAAACGTGATCACACTC
>Ga0115030_1001294_pt1 | contig 11254 bp, 7 predicted proteins | sample SidtaG_4_FD_87174 | JGI IMG/M metagenome (GOLD analysis project Ga0115030, IMG submission 87174) | Marine algal microbial communities from Sidmouth, United Kingdom - Sidmouth_Male1 metaG | ecosystem: Host-associated > Algae > Red algae > Unclassified | place: Sidmouth, United Kingdom | collected... | reverse complement strand
TCTTTTAGTAGCTGTGGTTCGCACAACAATCTGGAAATTGCCGTGGCATAGGCTTGTTCGTTACCCTCAGGCGTCAGCACGCCAGTGATCCCATGATCCACCACCTCCGGAACACCTGCCGTATCAAAAGCTGCGACAGGCACACCTGACGCCTGCGCCTCAAGATAGGCCAGACCATAAGCCTCGCCACAACCAGGCCATACGTACAAAGTACTGCGATACAACAACTGGGCAATATCCTTTTGTTCCAGCAAGCCATGCCACTGCAGCCGCTCCTGCGGAATGGCGCTGAACAGGGCATGAACCTCAGAGCGTAATGGCCCATCGCCTACAATTGATATTGTCCATGGCAGATGCAGCAGGCGCTCTAGCGCAGCTGCAAGCACGGTATAGCTATCCATTTTGTCTCCCGCACGCATCATCGCAACCGATACCAATCGAGCCGTGTCAGGACGAGATGGTGTGCCTGTAAACTTTGTGGTGTCGATGAATGGAGGCAACATGGCCAAGCGAGCGTTTGCCGATACCGCTCGCAGACCTTGCCGATCTCTTTCGGTAAGGCAGATGTTAATTGCCGCATGGCTTATCGTTGATAGTACAGACGCCTGAACAACTCCCCACTCACCTTGGCTACGTCTCTTTGAATAGCTTGCTTCTGCTGTAACATAGGGTACGTTGAATCGCTGACACATTGACGGCCCGATAAGATCAGGCGACTTGTAATACGGGTGATAGCAGAACCATAACTGTGGTTTACCGAATTGCTCCCACTGTGTCGACAAGCGCTGAATCTCCACATTGGCTTGTTCAATCAACGATGCATGCATGATCTGGCTGTACGGTTGCCGTAAAAATACACGTAACTGTGAGGCAATCTGCACACGAAAACCGGCGTGTTCCAGGCCATTCACCAGTAAGCGAGCCATCAACCTGTCACCTGAGGGTGTTCGATGCTCTACAGGCTTCATTGGCGAATAAAAAGCGATGTATTTTTCGTTCACATCGATTAACCTAATCAATCTGGCTGGGCGTAGCGATGAACGTGAATGCTACACGAGTTTCTATCCTATATACCCGCGGGCAAGTCATCAATAGGCTAAGTTAGTGATACGTCAACTCGATTGTGAAGCAGACTTACCTCCTGTTGCAATCATTGCCGATGCTCACTGCCATGATATTCACAGTGACTATGACACGACCGGAATAACCCTTGACGGACAAACACTCACCTTAAGAAGCTGGGCTGATACACGACGCGCCTCTCGCGTTTTCAACGAAAGCCGTGCAGCGCTGAAATTGGCCTTGCACGATATTCAAAAAAGGGGAATCAAGCATGTCGTGCTACTCGGGGACTATTCCGATGATGGGCAGATCGAGGCAACTGAACGAATAATCCAGCTACTGCGCCACCATCGAGATAGATACGGAACAAAATTTTTCGCTATTACAGGAAACCATGATGCCTATGGTCCATCAGGTAAGCATCAGTCAACCCGATTTGTCAGTAGCCCCAAGCAAACCACTCTGGTTACCAGCGATCCGAAGGTTGCTGCTACCGAACCTGGCTCGGCCATTCTGACAAGCAAAATGTATTGTGAAGGTGTGCCGCAAGGGATAGCCAGAATGGCAGAATTCGGGCTCTTCAATCAATCGAATTATCTGCACTGGGAAACTCCTTTTGGTCGGAACGATTCTCTTGAATCTCGCCAGTACATTGCGCGCTCTGAAGATGGGCTACAGGCGCATCGACTTGTTGACGCATCGTATCTTGTCGAACCTGTGGAGGGATTGTGGCTGTTAATGATTGATGCCAATGTGTTCGAGCCTCGCAACGGTCAATGGAAGCCAAGCCAGAAGCAGGCATTTCTGGACAGTTCAGAGGCAGGATGGAATTCGCTGCTGAGAAACAGACCGCATGTGATTGACTGGATTAGTGAGATTTGCTCGCGAGCTGATCAAACCGGCAAGACACTACTGGCTTTTTCTCACTACCCCACCATTGATCCATTCGCAGATGTGGGTAATGATGCTGAAAAGCTCTTTGCCAATAGCGAAATGCTAAGACGACAACCCGACTTAGCCGTGTCTGAAGCATTGATGAATTCAGGTCTTCGTTTGCATTTCAGCGGCCATTTGCACGTCAGTGCATTATCGCAACGAACCAACGATGCCAATACACTTGAGGACTGCGCAGTGCCCTCGCTGGCAGCGTTTCCAGCAGACTACAAAATAGTTCATCCCGACAGCCTGAGCATTGATACCGTCCAGCTGGATTCGATGTCACTTGATCCCATGGTGATGTCTTATTATCGCGACGAGGCGATCACAGCAGGCGACCCTGAAGACGCAGCACTCCAGGCTTCATGCTATGGCGAGTTCTTATACAGGAGAATGCATACGCGAGTCATTCATCACTACCTGCCAAAGGAATGGCCTGAAGATATTGCCGGCTTATTGTCAGATGCGAGCACCGCCGATCTGGCATTGCTGATGTTGATGGCACCAGATGCTGTGCACAGCTCTACAATGACTGGGATGAGCGGCATGGCCTCTGCACAGATCATCAACAGACTTGAACAAAAAACTACGCAGCACTCAGTGACGCTCGATGAACTCAGCGCCTGCCGCATGACACAATTGATATCCGACTGGTACTGTCTTAGACACGCAGGTTTTCAGGCTAGAGCCTATATCGGATCGGACAACATCAAGATTTACAGGTTTTTAACTGATTGCTTTGCAGACCCTGCCACAAGAATTGAATCCAATCCACAGGCATTTTTCGCCATCTTTCTGCGCATGTTGAAATCATCACTTCAACGCTCGGAGCTATCAGTCACACGAGAATGTTTATTGTCCGTGTAATGTCAATGAGCTGACTATTCGCCCGTATCCGTCCTTGCTGAGTGAGCGGCCTGGGCGTCCCCAATAAATACCCAAGATGCTGAAACATTATTCTCTCATTCATCGTTCAGTCGCAGCCAAACGGGCGGCTAAACCCAGCATCACCACACCCAAAGACCTTTGCACCCAATAACCAACAGTTGGTTTGCGCCTGATCCAACTTCTGACCGCTGAGCCTGCAAGCGCGTAAAGCACGAACCCACCGAGCGTCAACAGCATGAATAAGCTGGCAAGACCCACAAGTTGCGAATTGACGGTTGCTGAATCCAGGCTGGGCGATGCGGTATTCAGGAACTGCGGCAGGAAGGCAAAAAAGAAAAGCGTAAGTTTCGGATTAAGGAGATTGACGAGTACAGCACGCGCAACCAAGCGGTATGCTCCTGTTGCACTCTGTCGATTCGACTGCGAAATGTCGTTGTCCTGTACTTCTGAAGCGCCATTTTGCCGAATCATACCAACACCGATCCAAGCCAAATAAAAAACTCCTAGCCAGCGTACGATTTCAAACACGTACGAACCCAGCTGCATCAATCCAGAAAGACCAAGAAATGCGACAATCAGATGTGGAATTATGCCCAAGGTGCAACCTAGCGCTGCCAACAATCCACGTTGTTTGCCCCCTGCAATCGCAGTTGAGACGGTATAGAGCACTCCTATGCCGGGTATAAGCACAACCACGATTGAAGCAAGCACAAACTCAAGTTGGATTTGGCCTGCCCAACGCATAGTCGAAGCCATTAACAGAAAGGCAAGGGCAATGATGCTTACAGCTGGAGTCAAAATCCTACCAGCAAGGTGAGTAATGGTGTCGGTAAAACCATCCCATACCTGCCGCCATCTAAGAACAAGACAGAGATGCAAGATGTCGAGGAACTGAGATATTGCAGCCGTCCTCCCATCCTGATCTACGTCGCGAAGCGTCTCAACAAATTCCTGTTCATGTTGCCTACGCCATGCGGCAGGAAACAGTAGGCGCAGATGTCGATAGACCGTTGGCCGGGAATCGTTAGTCATGATTTAACAGGCCCTGCAAGCTGTGTCCACGCGACTGCCGCGTTAGCTTCGAATCGTTCGGCACTGGCGCGGAGCAATTGTCGCCCAAAGGTGGTAATGCGATAGTTGCGGCGAAGCCTGCCATCAACAATCGTTTCACTGTCCACAATCAAAGCACTTTCTCGGACGAGGCGATCAAGAGCCGCGTATAGAGTGCCGGCACGCAGTTTAACTCGGCCTTCGGAGAGCTCGTTAACTGCTCGCAAGATTGCATATCCGTGTAATGGGCTACGTGTGACCGCAGCTAATATGTAAAAGCTTGGCTCTAGCACCATATGAACTGTATATACCCGTTATCGATATATGGCAAGTGTATGACAAATTCTCCGTGGCGGGCAGAAAATCAGTGTTTTAATTATCAGCGCAGGCCATTTCTTTCAGTTGCTTGCGCTTATTTTGATCCGGGAAAACATAATTGGCTGATAAAGATGCAACCTCATCAGCCACCTTCTACGCGCCTTCAATTCATTCCAATCGGCTAGGACATTCGGTTTTGGGGTCGGATCAATATTCGTTTGTCAGCGACAGACCCTGAACGGCAAAAGGCTGTCATAGTCTTATATACGACTAAAATAAAACTGTAGAGGGCAGAATGCTTTCAATAAGGACCATTGAGGAAACCGATATTCAAGGATTTCACAACGCGCTGAGTAGCGTAGTAAACGAAAGGAAATATCTGCTTACATTAAGCCCCCCTTCACTCTCAAACGTCTCTGACTTCATACGCAAGAATATTGACAACAACTTTGCCCAGTACGTCGCTGTCGTGGACGGTGAAGTCATTGGGTGGGCAGATATCACTCCGAGAGAAATAGAAGCCATGAGACATGTAGGACTATTGGGCATGGACGTGGTTGCGGCACACCGGGGAAAAGGCATCGGCGCTGAATTGCTCAAAAATGTCATACAGCATTCTTGGGAAACCGGTTTGAAACGAATAGAACTAGAAGTGTATGCAAGCAATAGGGTCGCTGTGGATTTGTACAATAAAAACGGATTCGAGCTTGAAGGTACAAAGCGTAATGCCAGGTATCTGGATGGAAGATACGAGGACGCGCATTTCATGGCGCAGTGTCAGATGTAATAAGGTAGTCAGCTTTGGACACTCCAGAGACGAATGGCAACCGTGGTGGGCTACGGCACATTTTCAAGTGCCTACCATCCAGGTTTGCTGTCAGAGGCCGAGCAAGATGCTCAAAGTGGGACACTGCACTACAACACGGCGATCAACCTGAATCTGACTTAGTCTGACACGTTGCAACGCTATCCGGATTTGTGTTCGAGAATCAGTTATTTGACAGGAAATATCGGTTATCTGCAGTCCAGTCGACGGTATACGCAGAAGCTACCTCTCCATCATCAACGACAACGCTAAAACTATCGGCATCCCCGTTGTCGGCGCTAACCATAACCGAAGGTCCGGTGTCGATGCTGGCATTTAGCGTGCCTGCATTGAACTCTTCGTCCGGGGATTGACGTTCAAAGCTGATCTCACTACTGGCACTAACCACCAAGCCGTCCTCCGAGCTGCCACTTGCACTCCAAATGACATCCAGCCCGACATTCGTCTCAACACCGTAGTAGTCAAGATCCAGAATAGAAACACCGTTTACGTCGGATTCCTGATAGCTGGCATCAATGATTCTCTGTGCGGACTCAGCTGCGTCTGCTACCGAGTACGTCCCCGACAACTGCATGCTACCTTTTTCAGCATTGCCGAGTGTCAAATCAGTGGCCGTAAGCACGGATGTACTACCTGAATCAACGCTTGCACTTCCGGAGACCGCTGAACCCATAATCTCGCAATTGTCTGCTACCACTGTAATCGTGCCTGCGGTGCCACCATCTGTAGCGACACGAACCAATGATCCAGATTCGCCAGATTCATCACTTCCACAACTAAAATTTTCTATCGTAGCTTGAGTCGAACCCTGCGACTCGCCAGGCTCAATCTGCAGTAGTTCGTCGAAGTCACCTAACACCAACGCTTCAGCAAAGCTAAACAAACCGACAACGGACTCGGCACGCGTTACAGATGCGAAGGCATCCAGAACCGCCGTTAAATTGTTTTCATCAACGGTAAAGCCGCCGGGTTTGGGATTCTGATCTGGCTGTAGTAGATTGTCGTCTTTCAATAGAGACTCATCAGAACGAGCAGCGTCAAGATTGATGGCGACAAGCGCGTACTCGTACGCCTGCCCTTTTTCGCGAGTCTGATCAACGTAGCTGGTTCCATCTGTAGAGCCCAACAGCTCACCATTCCTGAAGATTTCTGTTGAAACGATGCCTTCGCTGATGGGGGCTCTGTCCCAGAATAGCTCGGCTGTACTGCTCGAATATCTGACTAATGTTGGGTTTTCAGGCGCAAGGGGATTGGGCTCGCCTGGATCAGCGGAATCAGTTGGATCAGTTGGATCAGTTGGATCAGTTGGATCAGTTGGATCAGTTGGATCAGTTGGATCAGTTGGATCAGTCGGATCAGTCGGATCAGTCGGATCAGTCGGATCAACAGGGTTTGATACACCTTCATCCATGGAAATCGTGATTTTTACAGATTCGGAAATTATCACGCCTGGATCGTTATCTTGATGTGCTATGACTTCAAAGTCGTATTCGACACCGGGCTCGACCCCCGTAGATATAAAGAAACTGGTGCCATCCGTAAAGCCAATACTCCTTGTGTCCTGACGAACCTCGTAGCTCAAAACAATGTCTGGCACCCTATCCCAGAATAGCTCAAGAGCAGAGCTGGAATACACCTCTGCGCGAAGTCCTGTTGGAGCATCCGGGCCAAGCAAGGGGATACGAGGCTGCATGGCCGGCGAGGCAATAGACAAAACATCCTGAGTTGAACTGAACCATAGTAATGAGCCCAACAAATCGGCCGACGACGAGCTAAACACTGGCATGCCTGACTGGATATTGTCGCCTTCAGGGGACATTTCCTGTTTTCGAGTGCTGGCATTATCCGCAACCAGATTGCTAGCGAATAATGTGGTAGCGACACAAGCCACACCAATAATCCGATTTTTCACACTCTATCTCCCTGAGATCATCCAGTTCGGCTGTTTGCCAAGTCTGATCCGATAAATATATATTACAAGACAACCACATAGTCTACTAGAGCACAAGTGTGCCTTCAAGACTTGTCTGCAGGAATTAACAATTAAATTTCTCCCTCCTGCCATGACACTGTGGAATTTACTAAATAGCTAATAGATGTAAGCCTAATAAATGACATCCGCTTTCGCGATTTCCAGCCAGATCTTTTCACCCTGACCTCCCTGAGCTAAGACTTTCAGACCAGGGCACAGTGGGCAATACGTCGGATTCGGATTCGTGCTCAAACATCAAATTTGTTATTCCCGGAGTACTCTACGAGCGAGCTTCAGACCAGACAGAAAACTGCCGTTAATCCCATTCCTTCTGTAAATAGCATCCGGTAAGCGCAACCTCTGTAATTTGAGCGAATGACAGAATCCAGTGTTTGTCGAGCTTGGGAGCCCATAAGAACGGGATACCGAGCCGTCCCCGGCTTTGGACGTGTACGTAAACCGATGCTCAGCTTGTAAATTAATGGGTATGTTCGTCGCACAAACGTTCTGGCAAAAAGCACTGCGCGCATGTATCTGGTATCTGGTACCAGTTGTGGTGGCACTGACTATTTTCTCCCGTGTCGAAGCACAAGATATCCCTGCGCCTGACACTCAGGCTGTCGACGACCTGCACGAACAAGACAAGTTCGAACGATTGCAATCAATCGGCACATTAATCAAGACGAAAAAATTACAACGCGACGAATTAATTGCAGCATTGGAAGGCAGTGCGCCCACTGCCATGCAGGACGAAAGAGAGCGCCTGAGAACTGTCATACAAGATCTGGCTAGCTTACGCACCTCCTTCGAAAGTGCACTGTTGCCCAACGTCGATACTCAGTTGATGGCGAGTGAAAAGAATTCGACATTTAATTGGCGAGGCGAGCTTTTGATGGTTATAGAGCCTTTGCTGAGTTCTGTTAAATCCATGACCGAGCGTCCACGCCAGATGACAGAGCTTCGGGAGCATATTGAGCTCGATACTAAAAAGCTAAGCATCGCCGAACAAGCCCTGTTAACCATTCAAAAAGTATCGGCACATCCCTTGAATGACGGAGCAGCAGCCAGATTGCAGGCTACACGCGAAAGATGGATAGACGCACGAAACCTGGTCAACGAGAGTCTGCAAATTTCAAGGGTGCAATTAGGCCGACTTCAAACTGATGAAGATTCATCTGCTGATGGCCTGCTTACAGGACTAAAGGGCTTTCTTACCGGACGTGGCCTGACCCTGGCGCTGGCTATTTTGGCAGGAGCCTCGGGTAGCGTACTAATGAAACTGTGCTGGCACGTCATAAACACGCGCCTGGTGAAAAAGTCCACTCGTCGTAAGGCCATGTGGTATCGACTTCTGGCGTATAGCTACCACTTGTCTACGCTTGTAGTAGTCATCGTTGTTGTCATGTATGTATTGTACCTGCGACAGGATGTTCTATTGATGGGACTCGCTTTTCTCGCCGTTGCCGCTGCGATGATTAGTTTGCGGACTTTTTTGCCACGATTTCTTACAGAGATACGCTTGCTACTGAATATGGGTGCAGTACGCGAAGACGAGTGCGTTGTGCACGAAGGTCTACCATGGCAAGTCATGTCGCTAAACATGTTTACGATACTCACCAACCCCGCGCTTGAGGGAATCATCCGCCTGCCTCTTAATGTCATGACATCCAGAGTATCAAGACCGGTCGTCAAAAACGAGCTGTGGTTCCCGACACAACAGCATGACTATATAATTTTGCCAGACAAAACCTTCGGACAGGTTCTTTCCCAGACTCCTGACCTTGTCAAACTTAGCGTTAAAGGCGGCATGTCGATGTCAATTCCGACGGCTGAATTTTATGCGATGAAAGTGATGAACCTGTCCAGTGATGATACTTTTTCTATTACCGCCACCTTTTGCCTGGATTATTCACTTCGGGAAATGAGTCTGAACGTCATCCCTGAACTACTAAAACTAGGTGTTCTTGGTCGACTAAAAAATTCAGGGTTTCAACCTGGTAAAGACATTATCAGTGTGCAAGTTGAATTCAAGAAAGCAGGTATTTCATCGCTTGAATTTCATATACTTACAAGCGTAAACAGTTCTCGAGCGGTGGACTACTTTTCATTGGAACGCCTTATACAACAAGCTTGTGTGGCAGTAGCCAATAAGCATCAATGGGTGATACCACTTCCGCAGTTAACCCTTCATCACCAGTCTACGGCCAAGGAGCTTGCACACACTTATCCGCTCGCAGCCTAGCCGAATCTTGCTGTTATTCGCATTCCAGGCACCAGGATACTCAGTATCAACAATGCTAAAAAATCGAATGACCCACTTTTGACAATCGGTTGCGTAAATAAATTCGGCGTACGACCATTCAAAAAATCTTCAATATTGCTTATGCCATCGTCATCCATATCCAGATTACCATCCTTTGAATCGGACGGATCCAGCCCGACGCTAACTTCCCAACGATCTGCCATGCCATCTTTATCACCGTCGAGATAGGCATTGCCTGCAGCTATCCTGGGCAACCCACCTACAGTCGATTCATAAGTGATTACTGATCCAGTTCCGTTCATGTATTCGTCTATTAACCTTGTATCAACTGCATCTCTATTCGGTACTAGCACACCCAGGTCGGTCAAACGGTGGCTGGCACCTACGCTTGGCAGCAACTGGTTTTCAAGCTTGGAGACATGCAACGCCGTTATTGGGAAATCCTGTTCAGGAAGCTGGGTATGACGCTGATATTGCGCCGATGCAATACTCCTTGACCCCCAATCGTCACTCATGAAACGCCAGTTGTCTCTATCCGGATTTTGATGACGAGGGCCCTTGTTACCTTCCACAAAAAGGTAGGGGCATAAGGCAGGACAATCCTTGGGATTGAAGGTAGCCGCATCGGGCACAGGCGAGGATCCTATAATGGCCTCCGCATTTTCTTGTTGATAATCGGGGCCTGGTTTATAAAGATTACGAATAATATCCAGGTGAACACCGCCGTAGGTGGAAAGCCCAAAGCCAGACCAGTTATAGGAAATATTATTAACAACCCTTCCTGACTTATGCTTTACAAATGGCGTTCTATCGTAATGATGCATGAACAGATTGTGGTGAATATCAATGTCAAGCATCTCGTCTGCTTCAGCACTACTACTCGCACCAGACAACATACCTTTTGAATGTTCCAGAAGTCCTTCGGCTAGTAGGTTATGAGACCAGGTAACATTCTTTGGAGCTCCCCATTGTGCAGAGTCCCAGGCCCAGGTGCTGATATTTTCGTCAGTTGACCAACTGACTGAGCAATGATCGACAATGATATTGTATCCACCGTACACCCCGATGGTATCGTCTTCATCAGTCCCGCCACCAGAACCATTTCTGACACGCAGAAATCTCAGGATAACGTCGTGACTGTTGATGGCAATAGTGGCTCCTGCCACATTTTTACCATTGATTAAAATTCCACCACCGGGTGCTGTCTGACCTGCAATGGTTATATACGGATTTTTCATCTGCAGGGTCGTTTCAGTGTTGATGATCCCACCAACCCGAAACACAACAATTCTGGGTCCAGATGCATTTATCGCGGATCGTAAACTTCCATCGCCTGAATCATTCAGATTGGTAACTTCGATGACAACGCCTCCCCTGCCTCCGCGGGATACGGCACCTGCACCTTGAGCACCCTGAAAGGCAGGCACCACATCGGCCAGTACAATGGCTGGCAGCAGTAAGAAAATTAACAATAAATGCGGTAAGAGGTACATTAGTAATCCGAGGTTTTTAGAGCTATTTTGGGCTTTTTGGGGGTCACAGTACACTAGTGGTAGACCTGCTAAATCAGTTCCTGAAAAACGATGCAGATTTCTTTTCCCACAAATCCATGACCATAGTTCGGTGCGGTTCGAACATGCGCAAGGGCGAAAACACCAAGCCTGCAAAAACTGACAAAGCGATGACTGATACCACAAACACAATCAGCCAATCAGGTGAATCCCAGCCAAGCAGCCCATATTTTACAATGCCTCCGGCTATGGCGATCGCCAGCCCCATTACCAGGGCAGGTAGCTGACACTGTATGAACTCCGACCAGGTTGCGCCTAATAACCGTAAGCACATCTGCGACACGTAGGTATAACAGGCAGCCGTACACAACAACACGCCAATAGACAGACCAACGATGCCCCATTTAACGCCCAACAATGAGGCGAGC
>Ga0115030_1001293_pt1 | contig 11256 bp, 2 predicted proteins | sample SidtaG_4_FD_87174 | JGI IMG/M metagenome (GOLD analysis project Ga0115030, IMG submission 87174) | Marine algal microbial communities from Sidmouth, United Kingdom - Sidmouth_Male1 metaG | ecosystem: Host-associated > Algae > Red algae > Unclassified | place: Sidmouth, United Kingdom | collected... | reverse complement strand
GGGGGGGGGGGGGGGGGGGAGGGGGGGGGGGGGGGGGGGGGGGGGGGGTGGGGGGGGGGGGGGTGCGGGGGGGGGGGGGGGGGGGGGGGGGGGGGGGGGGGGGGGGGGGGGGGGGTATGGGCAGGAGGGAGAGCGGGGAGTGTGGCAATGGCGCGTCGGCGGGAGGGCGGGTCGAGCGGACGACCGTGTGAGACAGACAACAAATTCAGGGCGACCCGAGGGCGTCCGTATCCATCTATGTGCAAACGACCAACCACAACCAACAACAAGGGAATAGACGAGAGAGCAAAAAGGCAAGCACCTCCAGGCGCACACCCACAGCCAAAGCCACCCGCGTCACCCACCTCAAGAAAACACATCCTCCTGGTCCGCTTCAATCGCCAGCTCCTCCGCCCCTTCCCCCTCCGCCGCCGCAAAGTTGAGAAAGTGCGTCGGCCGGTGGGCCTCGTCGTAAAACGGGCGCGGCACGCCCAGCCGCACCGCATAGTCGGCGCTCGCGTTGAAGCGCACGCCCATCAAGTTGTAGTTCCACACCCCCGCCCCGCCGCCGGCGCCCCCATCGTCGGGCACAAGGAAGACGCCGAGAAACTTGTCGCTGAGCAGCAGCTGCACGCGGTCGTACAGACCGGCAATGCCGCCCGCGTCGTCGCCACCGCCGCTCAGGCCGCCATCCGCGTCGTTGCGGTGCGCACGCCCCCACTCATAGCCGGCGGCGGTCAGGGTGTGAGCAGAGAGGGAGACGGAGCCGGGGGTAAAGGCCACGGTGACTGCGGCGGTGCGGTCAGGCGCCCAGCCGCCGCCGTCGGCCAGCCCGCGGGCGGTCGTGACCACATCCGCGCCCGTCATGCCGCCAACGTCGGTTGGGGAGGTGTGGATCCAGCCGAGGGGCCACAGGGAACCGCCGCCGCCGAGGCTCCCATCCAAGTCGCCGTCGAGCTCGGCGGCGTCGTCCATCGCCTCGTCCGTCGCCGACTGGCGGAGGAGCTCGTGCGCCGGCAGTCGCGCCGGCAGGTTGACCCGCGTGTGCGTCGCGGTCTGCGGCGGCAACACGAGCGCCCGGACTTCAAACACGGCTGCATTGTCCGGCGGCGACCGCCCGTACAGCAGCGCCGCCACCTGCGTGCGCAGGTCTGCAATGGTGATGAGTTTGCGGAGGAGGTTTTTCGGCAGCACGTACGTGGCCGCCCCCGGCTGCACGCCCGCCGCCGGCACGTACACGTGTTGCGTGCGGAGGTGGAGCTGGGAGGCGGCCAGCGCGCGGGCACGCCAGTCGGTTCGTGACGCAAACGACGCCTGCTCATAGTTGGTCGTCGTCGTCACGACCAGCAGCTGCCCGTGCTTGTCGACTGATGATGTTGTGCGGGCAGTCATCTGCGCTTGCGTGGCCGCCTGGTCCGCCGCCGCCTTCTCCACCGCCGCCATCTGCTGCCGCTGCACGGATGGCGCCGCAATCTCCGCGCCAAGGATGATGTCGCGGATCTCCGACTGGGTCAGCGACGCGACATTGACATTGTTCTTCTTGCCATAGTCGGCCAGGATGAGGTCCTTGAGGGCAACCTCCACCGACACCCACTGGTCATCAGTGAGTGTCGGCCACACGTGGTGGGGAGCGGTCGTCACCGACGGGTCGGGGCGGAGGATGGCGTGCGCGCGGTCGGCGGCCACGTGCAGCGCGCGGAGAATGAGTACCGTCCGTGAAAAGGCCGTGTACGACGAGACGGTCGACAGCCAATCATCATAGACGTTGAAGAGCAGCATCTGCGGCTCGGTGGCGCGGAGGATGAGGTCGCCAAACTTCTCGAGCTTGAGCAACGCCTGGAAGGGCAGCTGCAGGTCAGACGCGCGGATGACAATGTTGGGGAAGTCGAGGAACTGGGTCTCGAGCGGGTCGAGCATCCCCCGCCGGGTGACGATGAGCTGCTTGGGCTGCTCCTCAATGGGCAGGGAGCGCGTCAACGCCGCCACCTCCTCCGCCGTCTTCCACTTGGCCAGCTGCGACAGCCGCTTCTGGCCCGACCAGGCACTCGTGTGGACAATCTTGAGGAAAAGCTGCCCCGTCCGCGGGTTGAGCACAAAAATCGCGCCGTTGATCGGCTTGGTGACCAGGTTGCCTTCAAAGGTCTTGTGGATGGTCACCCGGTACACGTTGGTGTCGTCAACAAACCAAATGGTCTGCGCGCCAAACAGCTCCCCATAGTTTTGGGAGTTGAGGTACGGCTCGGTCGGCTCAGAGGAGAAGAGCTGAAGGCCCTTGCGGACGCGCTCCCGCAGCACGTACATGGCCGGGTTGGCCTTCATAATCTTGGCCATCGCCTGCTGCATCAGCGGCTTCATGCCTGGAATCCACGCGCCGTACGCCGCGTACCGGTTGTACGCGAGGTCAATGGCACAGAGGACGCCGGTTGGCGACGGGTAGACGCTCATGGCGTCGGTAGTGTAATCGAGGAACTTGGCACGCGCGTAGCGCTCTGCGTCGTGCGCGTCGAAATCCCCCCACCGCAGCTGCACGTCAACCCAGTACTTGGTCGTCGTTGTCGCCGCGGGGCCGCTGTCGCCGCCCATCGCGTCAGCTGACGACGGAGCCGAGAGGAGGCTCGGCCGGCTGACCGGCCACTTGTACGAGGCAAAGAGCAGGATGTCCGCACAGGACGAGTTCATCTTGTAGCTCTTGCGCGGGTGGATGGCCTCCTTTTGGCAGGTCTCAATCTCCAGCGCGTCGAGGTGCTGGTCAAACACCTGGCAAAAGTCAATGACCCACGACTCGTGGATCTTCTGCCACAGATGCGCGCGGAAGACTTGCACCAGAGAGACCTTGAGGGAGGGGATTTTGCCGTGCATGAAGATGCCCGTCAAGTCGAGCTGCACCTGGAAGCCGACGTACACATTGCCCCGGTTGATGGTCGGGCTCCACCAGAGGGTGAACCTCCTGTTGGGGATCTGGTTGAGGCCCGACCGCTGAGCGTTGGTCAACTTCTTGTTCTTCATCGACTCCTCAAAGCCGCTGTTGTGGACGACCAGGCGATCGTGTCGGAGGAAGCGCTTGTTGCCGTCGACGAGAAAGCCGACATACGGCTGGGGCGCTTCCCGCCTGAGCGCTGACGCAATGGGGAACGACGGCCGACTGCTCCCGTCCGATGCGCGGTACAGCAGCAGCGAGGCCGCCACAGTGGTCGGCAGCAACAAATACTGCTGCACAGTGAGCTCGACAATGTCGCCCGCGGCGGCCGTCGGCAGGTCGCCGTATGCCACGAGCGCGGCCGCGGCGGCTTGGGCCGCCTTGGCGTCGGCGTATTGCGTGCCGCCTATACCCATCAGCACGGGCGGCTGCTCGAGCGCATCTGCCAAGACGCGGACAGGCGAGGCTGTCACGTCCAGGGTAGGGCCGCCATCCACGTCGCCTAGGTCAGCCGGAGCCGACGCCTCCCGCGCCAGGCTCCCGTCCAGATAGAGGAACCGCCGAGTGTGCAGTTCGTTGCCCTCAAACCAGCACACCGCCCACGCGCGGCCGCCCTCATCCTCCACCAGGTGCGCCGGGGTCGTCACTTGCAAGCACAGGATATGGTTGCCGGTAACTACCAGCGGCTCCTCCCCGTCGTCCCCAAACCGAACCTCGTACAGCCGGTCGAGGCCCGTCACCACGGCCTGGACGGTCCGCGGCTCGCCATTGTCGCCCAGCAGCGCGTCGCCCTCCTGCACGTCGGCCGCGCGCACGCGCACGCCCGTCGCGTCGAGCAGCTCCGTGTCAGCCGCAAAGCAGGCCTTCTCCCAAAAAATCCCCTCCCACGTCGGGTAGTACGTGCCCGCAAACAGCGTGTGCTCGAGGATGCCCTCCACCCCCCCCAGCGCTTGGATCATATCCGTGCGGTAGTTGTTCAAGTTCCACAGCTTCCCGTCGTGCCGCTGGTGCGTCCACCAAAACGGGTCGTTGCGGGCGTGCGCGTACTTTTTAAACTCGAGGCGGGCACGCCAGCCCTTGTCAAACGCGAGCGTGTGCCGGTCCTTTTGAAAGAGCGTGTGGATGCGCGGCAGTCCGCGGTCCCACGAGTCCTCCAGGTCTTCCAACGTCAACCGCCGGTTGGCCGCCACCGCCTCAGAGCGCTTGAGCGCGTACTCGGCCCAGACGCGTTGGGAGTCGGCAAACTCCGCCTCCCACGGTTGGATGTAGCGGTACAGATTGGGAATCAGTTGGCCTTCGTCGTGCGACAGACCCGCACGGAAGTGCGTCGCGCCGCCCGCGTCCGTCTGCTTTGAGTAACGCAAGTCCGACTGCGGGATGAGCACGTGGCCCATCGACACCATGCCAAGGCCGCCGAGCTCTTTGGGCGTGTAGAACGTCTGCGCGGGCCACCGAGAAGGCATCTTGGAGTTGAGCCCAATCTTGATGCGCGTCTGGATGCGGTTCTCTGAGCGGACCAGCAGGTCGAGCAGCTCCTGCGTCGCAATGGCCGCCTCCCGGTAGTAGGTCAGCAGGCCAATGAGCGCCGAGTTGTGACGGTTGGCGACCTTGGAGAAGGTCGTCGAGCCCGACGACATGAGGATTTGGCGCACCCGGTTCTCATACGCCTGCAACGCGTCGTCCGACACGCGGAGGAAGGCCGTCGCCGTGCGCTCCGTCGTCCGCGAGTCCTGCAGCGCCCACACCCCATCCCCGTCCTCACCGCGGCCGCCAGAGCGCACCCGCGGGAGCAGGCGCACCTCAAAGCCGGCCATGTCAAAGAGCAAATTGGGGTTATCCCGCGAATAGACGCTGACCATCGAGTCCTCCCACGGCATGGTCGCCAGCGCCCGTGGCAACCGGTTGGCAATGTCCCAGTGCACCGCCCGCCCGAGGTTGACGTCCGCCTTGAAGAGGCGCATGCGCGCATCGCGCGGCCAGCAGCGCTTGTTGGGGTAGCCGACCACGTTCTCATTGTTGGGGTCTGGGTGCTCTGACAGATAGCGCTGGACGAGCTCCCGACACTGACTGGCGTCGAGCCGCAGCACCATGTACACCTTGTCGACGTAGCGGCAGTAGAGGCGCACGGGGTGGGACGCCTCGACCGCCGCGTCCGCAAACGTACCGAACGAGTTGGGCGCGGACGGGGGGCCCGCCAGCTCTGACGACCGTCGCAAGCCGAGCAGCAGAATGTCCAGCAGCAGCCCGTAAAACTGGTGGACAAACGACGCAAACTGTAAGCCCCGCACCAGCCCGTACGCGTTGGTGTGCTGCATATCCTTGTACGAGATGACCACATTGTTCTTGGCGGTCATGTAGTCGGCCAGGTTGTGGTCCATAATCAGCCGCAACAACCGGTTGAGGAGCACCAGGTCGACCTTCTCCGACATGCGTGAGAGCGGCGCCTGCAGGTGCACCGTCGCCCCGCCGTCCTCTGACTGCCACACGTCCGACACATTGTTGATGGCAGTCGCCCACTTGTAGACGAGCAGCGGCGGAGGTTCGGCGTCAGACGGCTTGACCCAGTTGGGGAAGAGCCGCCGCTTGTCCGCCTCATACCATAGGTACTGGTCGAGGTACGCATCTGCAATCTTTTCCAGCGGCTCGATGTTGGTCACGGGGATGAGGTGGGAGTAGTTGTCGAGGAACTCGAGGCCAACCTCCTTGAACGCACGGGCAGTCAGGAGGGAGCGCTTGATGCGCGCGAGCGCCTCGTGGGGGTTGTCGTACGCCGCTTCGACGAGGCCGAGCTCCTCCCGCTGCAACTGGTTGAGCCGCGACGCCGCCCCGTACTGCTCCTTGAGGCGCTCCAGCGCGAGCACGAGCAGCTTGGTGTCGTGCTTGTACGAGAGCGGCGGGAACGGGATGGGCGCCATCTTACGGGCCTCGAGCCAATGCACGAGCGTCGTGTACATGGCAACCGCCTCCTCAGACGTCACGTACGGCCCGTCCTTGAGGTACGCCGCTTGCCGCTCCTGCTCGGCCTTGAGGTACAGCCGCGTCAGCCGGCCGAGATTCTTCTTGACGACGGTCTTGTCGACGGTCGCGCCCCGCCGAATGCGCTCCCGGTTGAGGTGCGCCACGCCCGTCCACCAGTCGGCCTTGGCCTTGACGTACCGGAGGATCATGGCCTCGATGGGGGCGGGCATACCCGGCACCGACCACGGCACGTTGGCCTTCCACGAGCGCCACGCTTCCGTCAGGTGTTGGAGGACCACCTTGGCCTTGGACGCCTGCATCCCCGACGGCATCATTTCGAGGATGTCGTGCATGACCGCCGCACGCAGCTCCAAGTCATAGTGCGACTCGACGCGCTGCTTGGTTAGGGTCTTGGCCACACGCGTCGCGCGGCCCTCAAAGTGGCGGGCGAGCAAGTTGCCGAGCCACCTCTCCAGCAGCGGCACAATGCCGCGCAAGAAGAAGATCCACACCCGCCACGAGGGCGTCCACACCCCCACGCCCGGGCCCTTGCCGACGGCGCCCGCGTTGAAGCGGTGGTACAGGATGTGCTTGAGGTCTTTGCACTGACGAATCTGCCGCATCACCCGGTACTTGTAGCGGTACAGGCCGGTCAGTTGGCCGACGTGCGCAAACGCGTACTGCAACCCGTCGGCCAGCTGAAAGGCGTCGACGTTGCCCAGCCGGTACTGCACGTGGCAGTCGACAATCAGCTTGGTCAGGCGGAGGAGCTCCCGCATGAGGTGAAACGCGTTGCCAAACCGGCTCTTCTTCCGCTCCTTGGTCGTCAGCGTCTTGATCGGCTTGAGGTTAAAGTTGTAGTCGAGATGCAGGTAATCGAGGCCCTTGCGGTGGATGAGGAGGTTGAGCATGTTGTGACCTTGGCGGCACACCTGCAGGCCGGCTTCGACCCAGTCGAGCTCCGTGGATTGGAAAAACTTGGTCGCACTCAACGCCGACAGCAGGCGGGTGCGCGGGCGGGACCGCGGCTTGCGGCGGTGGAGCTCGTTGGTGACAAACTGCTTGAGCATCTTTTGGTAGCTGACCCGCACCTTGACCGCCAACTCGCGCCCGCCGACGAGGCGCTGGCGGTACCACGGCTTGAGCAGCGGCACGTCGACGGTCCGCCGGCAGCGGCCAGAGCGGACGTCAAACGGCGCGGGCGCCCACAGCAGGGTCAGACCCGCGGCCGTGTCGGGGCCCCCATTCACGGGCTCGTCGGCAAGGACGCTACGAAAGGTCGGCGGGAGTGGCAAGCTCCACCCGTCCCCAAACTCATCGTCCGCCGCGCCGCCGCCGCCGCCGCCGTCACCGTCCGAGGCGCTGTCGCTGGCGGGGTCGACCTCGACGCCGTCGGGCCCCATGCGGAGGCGCGGGGTGGAGGGGCGGCCCTTGGGCCGCCGCCGCCGCCGCGAGCCGCGGCCGCCACGGCTGCCGCCGCCGTCCGCGGCCGCCGACGGCGCCGCCGCCGCCGCCGGAGCCGTTGCCACCGACGGGATGGGGTGCAGCAGCGGGTCAAAGTAAAAGGACGGAAGATCCGGGTCGTCTGCGGGCACGTACTGCATCTGCGGGTGGTGGTACACCCCCGTCGCGACGCCCCGCGGATGCGAGTTGTACAAGTGTGGGAAGGCCACCCGGTACTCGGTGCGAATCGGCCGCCGCACAATGAGCTTGTGGATGTCGTTAAACTCGTTCCAATCGTCCTCCACCGCCGCCCCGTCCGCGCCAACCTCGTCCCGGTGGAGGGGCTCAAACTTGGGCCCCCCCGGCAGCGCCACGTTGAGCGCCTTGGCGGTGAAAAAGGCTTCCTTGTCAAACAGGTGCGTCGCGTTGCGCTCCTCCACGTCACCGAGGAGGCCCCCCGCCAGCCGGTGGAGGGTGGCCAGCGTCGGCACGTCGAGGCGGTACCGCCGGTACGACGGCCCATTGACCGAGTTGCCCGCGTCCGCCCCCGACGAGGCACCGACGAGCGGCACTGGGTCGTAGAGCCACTCGAGCACCGACGCGTCTTCGATCGGGTCGAGCTCCATCTGGATGGCGTCGAGCGGCTCCACGTCCAGGATGTTGTCGGCATAGTCGAGCATCGGCTCCTCATCGTCAAACGGCGGGAAGCGCATCCGCTTAAAGTGCCGGCGGTCCCGCTTCTCCCGCCGCATCAACACAAACGTTGCGCCCCACTGGGCCAAGTACACGGGCGGGATGACGCGCGGCGTGGCGGCCACAAACGTGATGGCCCCCGTGATGTGGTACAGCACCGGCACGTAGCGGACGGCTTCCCAGGGCATGGGCATGTTTTCCAGCAGCTTGAGCAGCGCGTGGGGGAGGAACTTGAGGGCGCCGAGGTAGACCCGCTTCTCCCGCGCGTAGCGCTTGCCGGCCATGTCCCCGTGGTCCCGCATGACCTTGCGGAGGTGCTCGGGGGGCATGGCCTCTTTGCGGGCTTCGGTGAAGCCAAAACGCCGCCGAGTCGCGTAGCGCTGCTTGCACAGCGCCGCCCACTTGGCCGCCTTTTTGGCCACCGCCGCGTCGTTGGTGGCAGCGTCCATGGAGACCGTCGGGTCGGGCGCCCCGTCGACGTGCATCACCTGGATACCGTCCATGGTGGAGGCGGGGAGCACAAGGCAAGAGGTACAAGAGGGGATGGAGGAAAGGGGCGCGCGTTGCCGGCCAACGCGAGCGCTACCGACACGCCAGGGCGTCCGCGACGCGGCGGACAGCCGAAGTGCGACGTCTTCGTCGTCGCTCACACAGCCACCGTCTCCATCGTTGGCGGCTCAAGCTGGCGCACACTCGACTCCATGCCAAGTACACTCGATCCCGACAACTTGTGGGCAAATACGTACCCACCTCCTGTCCGGATCACGGGCACCCGGACGCTGGAAATTGGGCCGACAGACAAATTTTTCCGGATCACGCTCTTTGAGCTGCTCGGCGACGACCCGTCGACGAGTGCCGCTCGCTTGGCCACCTCCATCGTTGTGCTGTTGACAGCCTCGTGCCGAGTACGACCGCTGCTTCTATAACCTTGACGCCGCTGCGTGCTGTTCGCTACGGTAGCTCGACGCTGACTGGCTTGGATTACCACCGCTGCTCTACGTCGCGTTTGCAGAGGTGTGTTGTACCGTCTTCGCTGCGCCTTTCCGCGCGTTGCCGCACTGTGTGCCTCCCCCTCTTGCCCCCCCCCCCCGTTTGTCCTCCCTCCCCCGCCCGCGCGTCGGCCCACCACCGTGAGGATCCTTTCAAGATCTGTTCGGAAGGAGCTAGTCGTATGCTCCGTCATGATCGACAACTCTTTTTACTGTCTGAGTGTTGTGCCGCGCCCGTGCAACCGCCTCCTGCCGACGACCTTTTTCATCATGGACGGTCCCACTAACCCCACATCTGCGAGTTTCTGCTGTTCCGCTCCTCTGCGCTTCGTCTCTTTGGTGCTTGCCTGTAGTGGTGGCCCTGTAGGTAGCTTCCACACCGCCGCCAGAGGTGCCCTGCAATGGGTATGGAGAGATGCACTGCACTGTTTCTCTTAGATGCACGTCTTGCTACCTTTGACCTTGCCCCCAATCCGTGGTGTCGCGACCAGAGTGTGAGCGGCCGCGGTAGGATCAAAATAGACCTTCATGCAGCGCCCCACATGCGGACGAAGGGTGGCGCCGCGCGTTTGGCCGCTCACCCTCTGGTTGCGTTCCCCCCGGCCAGTGGCCCCACCCGTTGGACCTATCTTTGGCGGCTTGGTCGTCGCCGCTGCTTGCGTGGCCGGTACCACCGCCGCCAGTCAGCGGCGCGCCGACGCCCCGGCGCCTGCACGAGTTTCGGGGGGGTGTGCGGGTCTCGGATCAGCCGCGGGCCCTTGCCAGCCCCGTGGGGCCGGGGCGCCGCGGCGTGCGCGTCGCCCCCCAGCTTGGAAAAAATGATTGAGTTACTCCAGCACCTCCTGCTCCGTTGCCACGCCCCCCCCCTCTGCGGCCCAAAGGGCCCACTACATGTCGCCCTCAAACAGCGCGCACGCAATGACCTGCGCACCTTGCGTGCACACCGCCCCGGGCGTCGTTGCCGGGCACGTCGCGTCGCTGCACGCCCCCGGCACGCCCGACAGGCGCACACACCGGAAGTCGGCCGCGGCCGAGCGGAGGCACACGCGGCTGTCAGTGCACGCGGGGACACACGTCGCCTCCGACTCGTCCGGGACTTCGGTCACTACCTCGGTGCCGTCTGCCGTCACCTCATTCATCACCTCGACGGCGTCCTCGCCCTCCTCCATGTCGTCGTCCTCGGGCGTCGGCGTCATGGCCATGTCGTCGACCTCGGGCGTCGGCGTCATGGCCATGTCGTCGACCTCGGGCGTCGGCGTCATGACCATGGCGACGGCGCGAAACGTGCCGCAGATGGCCGCCCTCGAGCCCGGCAGCGCACACACAATGCCGTCCACGGCCATTGACGACGCGCAGGCAGTCTCGCAGCCGACGCGGGGGGTGGGCAGGGCAAAGCACGTGCCCGAGCCCGTCCCGTCGATCGAGGTGAGGCTGGTGACGACGCACAGGCTGCCGGCGACGCAGGGAGCGGTCGGGACCGCGCCGCCGACGGCGCAAGGGGAGAGGTCGGGGATGGCGGCCACGGCAGCGTCGGCGTCGGCCGTGACGACTTCGGCGCCGTCGGCGTCAGCGGGCTCGGCGTCGTCGGCGTCCGCGTCGACGGCATCGTCCGCGTCGGGCGTGTCGACGGCAGCGTCCCCGGCGGTCGCGTTGACGCCAGTGCCGTCGGCCACGTCCACGGCCTCGAGGACGACCGCACCATCGCTTACCTCGGGCACCTCGGCGTCCTCCGAGTCCGTCGACTCGTCCGGCTCGTCCGCGTCTTCAGCCACAACCACGGCCGGGGCGTCGCTGCCGGTGTCACCGTCGGCGTCAACGGCAGGTTCCGCGTCACCGGCAACGTCGGCGTCACCGGCAGGGTCGGGGTCACTAGCGTTGAGGACCCCGTTAGTCCCGCCGTTGCCGAGCACCACCGTAGCCCCGTCCGTGGCCGCGTCCTCGTCCGCGTCATCGTCATCGTCGTCCCCGAGAGCGACGGTCATGAGAAATGTGGCGCAGGTTGTGCCATCAGGGTCACAGACGGCTTCAAGGCCGGCCGCCTCGCACAGCCGGACCGTGCAGTCAGTCTGGGCAGCCGCGGGGACGACAATGGCCGCGGCGGCGGCGAGCGTCGCCGCCAGGGCGGTCACGACGGTGGAGGTGCGCATAGCGGCGACGGGGGGGGGGTGGGGCGTGGGCGGAATTGGGGGCCGCAGGAGGGGGGGTCCGGGGGGGGGGGGTGGGGGGGGCGGGGGGCGGGGGTGGTGGCGAAAGGACTAGCGCGCTGGCCCCCGAGGC
>Ga0115030_1001292_pt1 | contig 11260 bp, 12 predicted proteins | sample SidtaG_4_FD_87174 | JGI IMG/M metagenome (GOLD analysis project Ga0115030, IMG submission 87174) | Marine algal microbial communities from Sidmouth, United Kingdom - Sidmouth_Male1 metaG | ecosystem: Host-associated > Algae > Red algae > Unclassified | place: Sidmouth, United Kingdom | collected... | reverse complement strand
GGTGTTGAGGCGGCGGAGCCGTTCGGCGAAGGACAACTCGTCCTCGTCGTCCCGTTGGACCGCGACGTTCAGGGTCTCGACGAGGGTTGCCACTGAGGCCTCGTCGACGTGCCGTCGGAGCATTCAGTTGATGAGCTCCAGGTAGGAAGTGACCTCGCCGGGGTTACCCGCCCGGCGAGTCCGCATAACCATCACTACCTCCGACTTGAGAGGTTCCTTCGTCAAGTCTTGAAGGATGTGCAAGGCTTCGCCTTCGGAGATGTCGTTGTGGTCGCAGGCCTTGGAAAACTTGCGCAAGAACTGGAAGACCTTGGCCGAAGGAGAACCGTCCCACTCGTCGTGCACCCCGAAGGACTGCGCCACATCCTTCTTGCGCCGACCCAGAGTACGGGCGTGGCGCCGCGTGTAGACAACCGACTTGTTGTCCAGCGCGTAGGTCTCGCACTCGAACATGATCCGGTAGTACGGGTGGTTCACCACGATGTTGGGCGGCACCACCCGAGTAGGTGGCGTCGGGGCTGCTTGAGTCGGCCACCCCTCCGCCTCCGTACCGGTTGCGCGGGAGAGTTGCGTCGGGAACCCCGGGTCAGTACCCCGGGGTAACTCTCGCGCCACCCCCCCGCCTTGCTCACCTCCCACCGAGTCAGGAGTCGGTAGAGTTCTCGGGTCAATACCCCGAGTACCCTCCCTCACCGTCGACGGCGTGGGGGTAGCGCGGACTGCACCTAGTAGGGCCGCAACGACCGACTCGTCCCCCGAGCGGGAGACGTCCGTGGTTGACGAAGACGACGAGTCGTCGCGTCGGTGCCGACGGGAAGAGCGCCTGGCTCTGCCCCGGCGCTCAGCGGGTCTGGGCGTAGAGCCCCGAGACAGCGTAACCAGCGATCGGGTAACTTCAGACCGAACGACCCCGGCCACGGCGTCTCTCCACTCGGGACCCTGGCCATCCCTGGCACCCCGTGAGCCTGGGGGAGCACGACTAGAGCTCTCACCAGCAGGCCCCCGTGCCGAGTTTGGCATCGCCCCCCCTTCCCAAGCACATAGAGGGGATCTCCCGCCGGGCCCGAGGGCTGGGGGACCGATACCGTGGGTCCCGGCGCTGTGCTCGCGCGCCGGGGCACCCTTGGCACTCCGCGAACCTGGGGGAGCACGACTAGAGCTCTCACCCGCAGGTTCCCGTGCCGTTGGTGGCAAAGACCCACCGGCCCACGTGGTTACGTCGGGCGGCTGTCCTCCGCCGAGATGAGTGCCAGCACCCGGTGGGGCCACCTCGAGGTGAGTACTACCCGAGACAGCGCCCGCCGGAGGGCGAGTCCCAGTCGGATCAAGGCCCGGGGGCAAGGGCTGGAACAAAGTCCGCTGCCCGCGGGCACCCGCATCCGTGGTACCTTCACTGGTGTGGCGATCGTCCACCGATGATCCGCCTCCGGGGGGGGAAGACCCATCCCCCCCGACACCAGGCACGTCGACACCAGGGGGGTCTCCATGCCCCCCCCCATCGGCCACCGACCCGGCCGGACTCAGCCTAGCCTAGCGTTGCGGGGCGCCGCCCGCAGCGCTTAGCACCAAGGGGGGAGGAGGACCAACTAGGTTCCCCCCGAGGCGGGTTTGCCCACCGCCACCACCCCGAGGAAGGTTGAGTCGCTTTCCTCCCCTGCTGCTCCACCAAATGTGACAACACGCCCAGCCAACCCCACCCAGTCGCGGGGAACGCGAGCCAGGCCGTGTCGCCGGGTAGTCCTGTCGGGGAGTACCCGCCCCGGAAGGAAGCCCCGAAGAGCACACACGCACGGCGTCGACCGGGGGAAAACGCCCCGAGCGACAAACACAAGTTGTGTGACCGGAAGTGTACTTGCCCGCCTCGAAGGCCTCGAGGCAAAACTCACGCCTCGCCCTCTTATCCCGTCCGTTCCCCTCAGACCCTCCGAAAACCCCCCATTAGACATCCCTAAGGGACCCTCAAAAAACCCTCCGAAAACCCCCTCTCAGACACCCTCAAAGAAACCTCAGAAAACCCTCCCCTCAGGGCACATGGGGCCAGTCTCAGCGGAGGGCGGCCGAAGCTTCGGACACCTCCTTGAGTAGAGGCGGGGAAAGGGTGCTACGTGACACCCTTGCGGCGCCGGGTGTCAGCGGCGCGGTGTAATACTGGTCAATGGTTCAATTCGGGTTTACCCAACAATAGGCGCTTAACTGGGGGGCCTGCCCTAGGACTTACTAGTTCAAGGGAAGTCTCGAGATCGCGGTTGTGGTTGGTGAGTCACGGGGGGCTCACAAGTGGATCGCCACCGGAATGATTCGAAATATGCGTCAGTAGGACATATTTCCCTCGCGAGAGACAGTGGCCGTTTGGGACTGACTGGATCCAACCGCCCATGACGCGAATCCACGTGTCCTCTCTTGACTGGGAGGGAACTTGTGGGGCGAACACCCTGTCAGGGGTGACACGACCCCCCGGCATGAGCCGAAGCCGGGTCGTGAACAATCAAGCAACACCCCCCTAGGGGGGTAGCGTGGGACAACCCCCTTGGGGGGGTGTCCAGGGAGCCCAGGGCCACACATGAATCGACCCCTCTTGAGGGGCGTGAGGCAGGGAACACCCGATCGGGCCCCCCTGGGGGGGTCTGACACACACAAGGGAGACACACGTCTTCCCGAATCCGGGCCCTCTGGGGGGACCGGGAAGCTTGTGGAAGCTTCCACAATCCGAGCGTAAGCCGGACCGAGATATGATCTCGACCAGGGATAAAATCCCACCGGAATTCTATCCGGGAAAATTGAAAAATCTTGGGATAAGTTCCGAAGGATTGGTTTTGGGTAAATCCTGAAATCTGGGACGTCTTAGCGACTTTCCTTCTTCCGCTCGAGACGGGCGGGGGTTCCCTTCCAGTGGAAGGGCTGGCAGGGATGCTGGGCAGGGGCCACTAGAGGCCCGGGCCTGAGACCGTGGCCAATTGGGTACCGGTCCCCCCATGGTAGCGCCAGGGGGTCGGGATTGTGCACGTCCTGCGTCTTGTTTGTGAGGGTATATGAGAGTATGCTTTGGGTTCATCGTGCGTGTTCGAATAAATCATCGTTGCGTTTGCGTTACTTCCGTCGTTTTGGTGCGCTTCGCGCCCAGTGATCCCGGCGTGCACGTTGCGACTCTGGCGTAGCGTTCCGCATCCTGTGCTGGGTTTTCCGACGGGGTTATACCCCGTCGGCTGTGAGGGCAGGATCCACTACAACGCGGTCTATTGTCGGCCGCCGGTGGGCGGTTCGCGATCGCTGCGCCGCCAGAGCTCGCACTGGGCTTTGGCGGCCGCCGGACACACGGCGCAAAGACAGGTCCCCCTGAAAAACGCATCTCCGTGCACACCGAGCCACTCAGCAGTCCGCGCGGGCGGCGCGTGGACGCGCGCGGCCTGAGCTCCGGAGCATCCCCCCCCCCCTCCACACAGGCACGCAGGCGGTCATCAGTTGGCCTGCGGTGGGCGACCTCGCGATAGCGGCGGCCGAGATCTCTCGCAGTTGGCGCGCAGGCAGGCGGGGCACACCCAGCGCATACAATGTACTGGGCGGATCCCCCCCCCATACCAGCGACCGCGTCGCTGCATGCCGCGGCACTCATCTGGCTGCGCGAGCGGCGGGAGCGGAGTCATGTGGGCACTGTTCCGACGCATCGCTGCCCCCCCGCCCCCGGGAGGCACGCGCGCTGTTGCCGCGCGGCCGCCGGTGGGCGGCCTCGTGGTTGCAGCGGCTTCCAGGGCTCGCAGTGTGCGCTGGCGGCAGTCGTGCAGGCGCCTTTGCAGCCTTGATTGGCTGGATTGGCTGGATGGTGACAGTCGCCAAGACCGCTGACCGATCGATCACGAAAAGAGTGGATAACTTTTAATACGTATTAAGACTAGCCGTGGTGACGACCGAAAGAGCCCGACGCCCACACGAGTGACTGCCCCCCCCCCAGGCGGCTGCGGCTGCGCCGTCCCCTGTGGAACGAAAGGCCGATTTGGGGGCCCGCGCGGCCTGTGGCACGAGCAGCATTGTCTCCCGCCAAGTCGGCAGCCGCCCTCCAGCGTGTGCGCATGGCAAGCCGCCGCGCCAAAGCTGGTCATTCCTCGCGCCCGTCCTGCACCCTGGCTGTTTCGCGAGTACGAAGAAGATAGGAAAAGGCCCCTGCCCAACGGGGAACAAAAAACCCATCTGCAGCTATGAGTACACGCCCTGCAGCACCACATCTACCACGACACTCCCGCACAGACAGAATGCGCGACACATACACAGAAACACATTGCATACAAAGAAGTCCCGTACAAAGATACACCGCGAGCGACACACAAAGATCGTCTGTGGGCCAAGAAAAAGAGAAAAGACAAGAGTATGAACAAGAAGAGGCTCAATAGGCATTGGTAACTCAGGCACTCTCGTCCGAGTCGCTCCCGGCCGAGTTACTCGACTCGGACAAGGAGCGGCCGCCATAGCGCGCGAACTTGGAAATAGTTTTTGAGTCAAAGCCGTCGAAGCCGCCGCCGTCGGACGTCGACTCGTCGGACGACGCCGCCGACGGCGGCGGCTGCTTGCGGTACTGCTGTGCACACCCAGGGGGGGGAGCGGTCGCCGCGGGCCTGGAGGTAGAGGCGGCGGCAGCCGCTGGTACAGAAAATGCGGCCGCCGCCTCGGAAACGACTGACGTGGACGGCATGGCAGGCGCCGCGGCCGCTTCTATTGATAGCTCCGTCATATCGATGTTCTTCGGCAGCGGCGACGCCAAGGCCGCTGTCTCGTTCTTCAGTTTGGTAGCCATCGCCCGGCGGCCGCGCAGAGTCAAAGCCGCTTGCCTCCTTGCCGCCGGGGGTGTCGGAAAAGTGTTGCTGGCGGCTGCCGCCAGTGTGAGCAGCTTCGCACCTGCAGCCGACCTCGGCGGCATAGCGGCGGCCACCGTGGAGGACGATGCAGCGCCTGGGCTAAGAGCCGCGGATGCAGTAGCGGCGGCCGCCAGCGGTAGAGCCCGAGACGCACCAAGGGCGGCCGTCGCCGACGGTGGCCGAGCACTCGACGCAGCCGCTCGAGTAGCCGCTAATCGAGCCCGCGATACGGCCGCGGTAGCCGTCAACGGCCGCGACGGCGGAGCAGTAGCGGCAGCTGCTCCTCGAGGGGCCTTCCGCACATATGAAGCCGCAGCGGCAGCAGCCGACGGAGCAGCGGCAGACGCAATTGCAGTAGAAGCGGAGGGCGTCGTCGACAATTGCGTCCTGCCCTGAGTGCGAGCAGCACGGCCGGCCCCCGGTGCCCAGATGGCCGCCGCCGGTGCTGTAGTTGATCCAGCGGCGGCCACCGAAAATGCGCGCGCAGCGGAGGCAGAGCCGGTAGCCGCCGATGCTGGGGAAGGGGACGCACCTTGGACGGCCGCCGACGCTGTGGAAACACCTTCGGTGGCCACCGACACTGGAGATGCACCATCGGCGGCTGCCGGCGCCGCACATGAAGACTTGGCGCGATGCGTGTTTCCTGATGGCACCAGGAAGATGTCGCCGTCGCCGTCTAAGGCGATGACCTTAATCGCCTCGGCCACCGCTGCTTCCCCCGACGCCGAGACGTCGTCAGCGGGTGACCCGCCCGCCGCCGCACCGGCGGGGGGCAGAGCCGCACCACCAGCCCCGTCGGCGGCGTCGCCCGACACCACCACGGCGGCGGCCGGCTCGCCACGAGACACCCTGATGCCCTCTTTGGCCATCATTTTCTTCGTCTCATGCGCTCAGTGCGCCGCCCCTATCGCCGTCTCGCGCATGAAGGGCTGGCTGAATGCCATATTCATCGTCCGCAGCTCCGTCGCGTCGCCAAGATTCTCCACAGCGCTGGCGACGCGACCGATCGTGCGGTCATCCGCAATGGTCTCGGCGCGGGCACACTTGGCCGCCTTGGTCCCAAGAGGGCGGTCCCCCCACGGCTCGTCGTCACTGTCGATTATGTCGACCGCCGCCGGTGCGCCGCCAGCACTGTTACCGGCTGCCGCATTCACTGCGGCCGCCGGTGCCGGGTCGCCGTCGGCAGCCTGCGGCTCCGCGGAGTCTCCGCCGCCATCCACACCTGCGGCGGCCGCCGCCCTTGCCGCCGCTTTCAATTGCTTGTCGGCGGCCTTCTTCTGCATGGAGGCAAAGGCGGCGGCCGCCGACTTGAGACGGTCTTGGTCCTTGAGCTGCTCCCAATAATGCGCCCAGGGGCTCGACACGTGCTTCTTGCGGCGCTTAGTGGTCTTTCCCTTAGCGATGTCGTCCTCGAGGATGCGGCTGTAGATTCTGCTGCTTCAGTAAAGACCCTCCGCACATTTGACCAGGTCTGCGTGGGATGCGATGCCCGTCGGCTTCGAGAGACGCGCCTGTACCACACAGCTGGAGAACTCCATCACGCCGGGCAAGATCTTGGCCCACTGCTTTCTCAATGCGTCAAACCCCTGATGCTCCCGCGCCGCGCCGCCCGGCTCTCCGCGGAACAGCAGCACCCAGCCCATCAGCACCCGGCGCCATAAGCCCTTTCCCGACTGGTCGGTCCCACGGATTGGGTTGATCGCCTCAATATGCCACGCCTTGATTAGTGCATCGTTCTCCGCCATTGTTCACGCTGTTCCGAACCCCATTCTGCCTAAATAACGGGGCCGCCGGCACGGAGACGGGTCGCTGGCGGAAGGGGGGTTCGGCCACCCGTGCGGCGCTCGACGAGCGGCCGACCGACAGCACCGTCGCCAGGGACAGAGTCGGTGGCCGGCCGACCGACGGCAACTGCGGCAGCGGCAGAGGCGGCGGCGCGGGCGGCACCAACCGAGTCGGCGGTGGCCGAGTACCGTCCTTCCACGTACACCAAGGCCGCCACCGCCCTGCTTGAAGCCTGCGCCGCCTTCTTTGCAGCAACACTCGCGTTCGTGGCTTAAACTCTGGCCCGCGCTGTGGCCGCGTCAGCCACCAGGTACTTCGCCGACGCCGTCGCCGACTCGGCTGCCGCTGCGGTCGCAGTCGCGGCCGCCTCTGCGGATGCGACCGCCGCCGCAGAGGCGGCGGCGACTGAGGTGCGCTGGACCGTCGCCCGATCCTCAGGGGTACTAGTGAGGACGAACCGCCGCTAGAGGACAGCATGTTGCTCCCACTTCTTTTGGGGCGGCCCCTCACAAAAGAGGGAAACCACAGGGGTGGCGGCAGCCAATGCCCCGACAGCAATGACAGAGGTGCCTCTCCTGGTGGTCGCGCCCCCACGGCCTCGGGCTCGGCCGCCGCTTGTCAGGTGGCGGCGGGTGTTCCCCCGGCCACCTGGGCGGGCTCGGCGGCCGCTGCTGCCCTGGTTGCTGGCCCACCGGCGGACCGCCCGCCGTCGACCGACCCGGGCTTGGCGGCGGCTCTTCAAGCGGCGTGCCGCCCGTCCATCTCGGCGGGCTCGGCTGCCGACGGTCCGTCGGAGCGCCTGCTGTCCACCTCTGCGGGCTCGGCGGCCGACGGTCGGGTGGCGCGCCGCCACACGTCCACCTCGGCGGGCTCGGCGGACGACAGTCGGGCGTCGTGCCGCCACACGTCCACCTCGGCGGGCTCGGCTGCCGACGGTTGGCCGGCGCGCCGCCCGCCCACCTCTGCGGACTCGGCGGCCAACGGTCGAGCGACGCGCCGCCCGTCCACCGCGGAGGCGTCCACAGCCGTCTCTGTTGCGGTGGCGCGCCTCCCGTCCACGGCGGCGGGGGTGGTCGACGGCTTGGTGGCAGAGGACCACCTTGCAGAACTGGACGCAGGGGGGGGGGCGGGCAGCAGCAGTCGCACTGGCAGTGCGCCAAATGCGGGGCGACCGCGTCCGTCCGGTCGCGAAGCAGCCGCCTATCATCGTGGTTGCGCCACCGCTTCCACTTCCGCTGGACCCTCCACCGCGTGGTGTCGGGAGGCTTCTTCTCCCAGACCATGGCGCCGGCAGCCGCCCCTTTATAGACGAGGAGCTACCGCCAGGAGCGGAAACCGGCCACACGAGCCACCTGCGGCAGCCAGCCGCAGCAGCCGGTGACGGCAGCCGCCTACACAACCAGCGCGCGGCCGCCGTCCACACCGCCGACGAGCAGCAGCCGCTCACACCATCGACCAGCGGCAGCCAGCCGCAGCAGCCCGAGACGGCAGCCGCCCACACCAGCGACGGGCGGCAGCCGCCCACACTACCGTCAAGCAGCAGCCGCCCACACCACCGACCAGCGGCAGCCTCGCACACCACCGGCGCCCGGCCGCCGCCCACACCACCGGCGCGCGGCCGCCGCCCACACCGCCGGCGCGCGGCCGCCGCCCACGTCGCCGGCGCCCGGTCGCCGCTCAAACCACCGGCGCGCGGCCGCCGCCCACAACACCACACCACCGGCGGGCGGACGGAACGCGCGCGCGCGCCAAATGCATTGACGCGTGCCCCCGTCTGGAAGCGCAGGCGGCCGCCAAGCGCACACTGGCGCGGCAGCCGCGGCCACGAAAGGAGGGGGGGGGGAGCGGGAGAGTAAAACCAACGCGGGAGACGGGACGGCGTGGAAGGGAGTTATCGCCCCAGAAGGGGCCCACAAAGCGAGTCTAAGAGCGCGCGCAAGCACGAGCGCAAACCCGCCCTGCACCGGCCGCCGTCGAGGGCGCGGCCGCCAAAAAAAAGGGCGCGCAATGAAAGCGCGCGCACGACGGGAAGCCGAGTCTTTGACGGTTGTGCTGGGGGGGGTGTGACGATACAGTACAAGAGAGGCGGGTGCTGGGCGGCAGGCGGCGGGGGGAAGGAAGCGGGTGTCCACCACGACGGCACGCCCTGCGAGCGCATGCCCCACCACCGACGCCACCGCCACATCCGCACCCCTCCCTCAGGGACACCGAACAGGGGTGTTCCGCGCCCGCGCGGGGCCCAAGACTAAATGCGTCGCCTCGCGCCCCGCCACCACACGCCTGCGCTGGCCCTCGTCGGCATCCGCGGCCACGCCTCTCAGCACGAGGCCGACGATGCGTGGCGTGACGGCTGCCGCGCGCGAGCCGGCTCGAAGAGCTGAAAACCCCAGGCCGAGGCCGACAGACCGATAAGAAGTGCGTGGACTCGCCCGCACCCCCGAAAAAGCGATACGATCCACCTTTTATTGCGTGGGGCCAAAGAGCCGCGGCTGGCGCGGTTTAACTAGTTGAAGGTGCGAGCTAGTGCAAGGAGCCAGAAACGGGTCACGGGCCCGGCGCAGATAGAGGGCTCCAAAGGTCGCAGACAAGAGCCAATCAAATGGAAGTCTGCTGGAGGCACGATTTCTGGAAATATCGACCTGCTGATAGTGGTTCACCTCAACCAATGAAAAGTGGCTTTACTGCTGACCATAGGGAAGCGGCAGCCACGCATCTTGTCCCAGGTCCCTCAGTGCTGTCGCGCCCACCTGTCGGCTGTCAGCCGTCATTAGGGACTGCTGGACGCCTTTGGGGGGCCACGCCAGCGCGGCCTACTCATGTCCCAAGGGCGAACGGCCAGCAGCGCAACACGCGGCCGCCGGGCTGGGGGGAGTGTGGACTCATTCAACCTGGTAGGGGTGTCATAATCATGGCCTGCGGATCGTTTCTAAAACGACCCGCGGCGCGCGCCCGACGCGAGGCGATCGCCTGGTAAGCCGCCACGCGGTCGCCTCGCGTTCACGGCCACCGTGTCTCGGTCGCGTCATCAGTACGACGCGTGACGGACCCGAGACTCGTTCGGGACAGGCTCTTCCCAAGCACAGTCGGACACGGTGGGGCATGACCACGCTCACAGCTGTTGGTGGTGTGCCCTGCCCGGGAGGGGGTGTGGGGCGAGGGCACCACCACACTCGCAGCTGTTGGTAGTGGGCCCTGCCCGGGAGGGGGTGTGGCGGGAGGGCACCACCACGCTCGCAGCTGTTGGTGGTGGGCGCTGCCCGAGAGGGTGCGTGGCGGGTGGCCACGAAAATTCTTGGCGCCTGTGCGCTCGCCACTTTGAGCTGTCCTCCCAGGTCCTTGTCATTCTTCAGTCTCGAGCTTTACGCAATAGCTGGTACGGAAGCGCTGCATCACAGCGAGCCACAAACAGGTATCTCAGGCCGAGACTAGTTGCCCTGGATCTGCCTCCTTTTCTTGATCTCGAGGCACACGACACTCTTTCTGGGGCGGATCACTCGAATGCCGGTCGATCATCTGAGACATCCGTTCCAACGTGCGGCTGCCATGCTCCGTGGTGTGGGCCGCGGGAGCATACGTCTCACACTCCATTGTGCTTCTCAGCGGTTTCTCTCTGGCGAGAGTGCCATTGGCTGGGAGAATTCCTTCCCCGTGTCCCGTGGTAGCCCGTGGCGCCGCCATGTGGCGCTCAATCGACGTTTTTAACGACGATCGCTCACTTTGTGTCATACATGTGCTTCGTGTCTGCATCGTGTCAAACGATCGCTGCCTTTCGTCGGCCTGTCGACCGGAATCTGCAGCGGATCTCGCGGATCACGCGCCTCAGCGCCTCCGAGATTCCGCGAAAATTTTTCTCCAAGGGATTGGGCCACGGACCGCCCACCAACACGGAGGACTATCAATAGAAAAGTAGCCAGGTAAGGAGTAGCTCTATTGCACATATTTCCCATTTCAGGCCACTACATTAGGGCGCCTGTGAGCATGGATGGCAACGATAAAATTGGAACATTTTATCCAATGAATTAATCTGCGATTAATCGACGATTAATACGGAGCCGATCCCATGCATTTATTGCATTTTTTAATTTTATCGCGGTGCCAGCGAGGCGGCGACCTGGCACGCCGCTGACGCTGCCGAGCATTTCCCCCTCGCAGTGCCTGTCGGCACTGGCTTCCGTCGCTGGCTATTGCCCGGTGCCGCGGGCGGCAACACGCCGCCGCGCGGCCGACGGCGACCGGCAGAGGTGCGGCTGTTGCCTTGTCAGGCACGACCGCCGCCCGACCGCGGCCAGCAGGACGCGGCCGGTGCCGGCCACAACGCTGGAACAGCCGGTCGTGACGCAGCCGGTTCCGTCGCCGGCGCCGGCGCCGCGTCCAGCTCTTCAGGCCGCGCCAGCCCTGCGGGGGCCATCTGTGCCGGTGGTGGCGCCTGTTGGGGGGGGGGCGGCGTCGGAGGTGGTACCGGCACACTGGTGGGGACCGCTCGTGATGCAAGTGCAGGACCTGGCAGAGGTAGGTCGTCCAAGGTTCGGGGGGGATGGGGGGGGGGGGGTTGGAGGTTATCGGGTGTCAAGCAGGTGAAGGTTGCGTGCACAGGGTGCAACCACGCGCTGCTTTTCCTTCACGCAGTGCCT
>Ga0115030_1001285_pt1 | contig 11278 bp, 7 predicted proteins | sample SidtaG_4_FD_87174 | JGI IMG/M metagenome (GOLD analysis project Ga0115030, IMG submission 87174) | Marine algal microbial communities from Sidmouth, United Kingdom - Sidmouth_Male1 metaG | ecosystem: Host-associated > Algae > Red algae > Unclassified | place: Sidmouth, United Kingdom | collected... | reverse complement strand
TAGGGGGGGCTACTGAGGGAAGGACAGCTGTCCCATAGCCCGCAATCCGAAGTACGGAGAGGCGGGTGCAAGTCCCGTCAGGGGCATAAGTACGGGACTTAGCCCGTGCCAATTGCAACACCCACCACAACGGTCGCCGCCCCCGCCACCACGGGCGCCGCCCCCACCACCACGGTCCCCGCCCCCGACACCACGGGCCCCGCCCCCACCACAACGGTCGCCGCCCCCGCCACCACGGGCGCCGCCCCCACCACCACGGTCCCCGCCCCCGACACCACGGGCCCCGCCCCCACCACCGCGGTCCCCCCCGCCGCCCGTGCGGTCCACGCCGCCGCCCGTGCGGTCCACGCCGCCGCCGGTTTGGTCGCCGCCGCTGTCGCGAGAGGATGCCTCGTCCGTTCCTCAGCGGCCGGGCCCGGCGATGGCCGGAGCCTTCACCCTCAAGAAGGCGGCCGGTCGTGGCCGCAAGACCACCACTCCCCCCGCGGCCTCACCATCGATCAAGACCCAGGCTGCCACCCTGCCCCCGGCGGGCAACTGGCTGCGGGGGGCATCGGGGGCTGTACTCGGCATGGTTTGCGTGCTCGGCCGGCAGCTTTTGAACATGGCTGGCATGGAGCCGAGGTGGACGGGCTTCTGGGTTGTGCTAGAGGCCGGGGACGGGACAGCCGCGTCGCCCTTCACCGGCAAGGTCATCAACTGCGCGGTCGGCGCGAATGTGCAGCAAGACGACTTTGCCAAGGACTGGTGGGAGTTCCGGGGCGGTTGGGAAGGCCGGCGGCGGCGTCAACAGGCCGCTGCTCAAGACGCTGGGGGGGGGGACCGGCCATCGAGTGGAGCGGGAGCCGGCGGAGGATCTGGCCAAGACGATGGCGGGCCCGGTGCTGGCGGCCGAGAGGGGCAAGGACGCGACGGGAGCGAGCAAGACCGGGACAGTGGCAGTGGGGACGCCGCCTCCTCCGACTCCGCGGTATACCCGCTCATCCCGACGCACACGCGCGGCACCATCGCCGCTGTTGCTGGCAGAGTGCTGGGCACCAAGGTATTGGCGACGGCCGACCTCAACAAGGTTCTCGCTCGTGCGGGGCTCGAGGACGTGCGAGAGATCACGTCTGACGACGTGATGGACCTGTTTACGGCCGCCAGCCGCTTGTTGCGGCAGCGGGCCGACTCCAAGTCGTTCTCCTGGGCATTGTGCTGCCCGTTGGAACTGCTGGGAAACACGTGGACGACGCCGGCGTTGGCGGTGGCCGTCGACGGCTCACACTACCTGCCGCTATCCCACCCGTCGTCGAAGGGGCATGGCACGGACAGGAAGCGGTTGGTGCTGTGCGTGGCGGCCCACGTTTCGCCCTTTTGGGCCAAGGTACTCGAGGTACACTTTGCTACCTCACGTGCGAGCGGACGGAAGAAGCGGTACCGCCCCAAGGATCCTTTTGACGGCGCGGAGGACATGGGCGGCAAGACGACCAAGAAGAAGCGTCAAGCAACCAACCAGACGGCGGCGGCGAAAAAGGCGCGCACCGAGGCGGCTACCGCCGCGCGCCTGCAAAAGGCGCAAGCCAAGGCTACAAAGAGAGTCGCGGCTGCGCGAGCCGCGATAGCCGCCCGTGCCGAGGCGGCCAAGAAGGCCGAGGCGACAAGAGCCTCGACTGCGCGTGCCTCAACGAAGGCCGGTGCTCCTCTTCCGCCCGCTCCCCCGCCTAGTGGCCGGCCTCGTGCCCCCCCAGCACCTCCGGGCGCCCAACTGGGCGGCGCTGGTCCGGGACTTGGTGGTGGTGCGGCTGGTGACAGTGGAGGCCGGACCACCGGCGCCTTCCGTACGACTGATCCTCTGTGGGCGCTGGAGCGGGCCGCCGTCGTGACGCGCATGCGCGATTTGTGGACGCGGCGGGCGGTCCCGGTTCTTCCCGCCACAACCGTCTTTTCCGTGGTGCTTCTCTCTGGCCCCCTTCGCGCTGCCGCCGTGCGGGCGAGCACCAGAGTGCGTGTGGTCCTCCCCCGCGCGCTGCTCAAGAACGCGTTTGCGGCGTTGGCCACCGCCGCGCGCAGCGGCAATGGTGTCCCCGACGGGCACGAGTTGGCCGTGCGCCTCGGCGACCACGAGCCTGTCTACGCATTCGAGGCGACGCTCGACCAGATGAGCTCGGTGTTGGCCTTCAACGAGGGCATTGTGTCGGCTGCCAACTTTGCGTGCTGGATGCGCGGGCTCGCGGCGACCGACGCGCACCTGCCGGCGCCGCTCAACTTTTTGTCGGGCGAGTCTGTGGCCATCTCGTCGATGGTCAACCAACTGCACGATAAGCTTGCCGGCCGGTTGCTAGGCGACTGCGTGTGGTCGCTGCCTCCGGTCCGCCGAGGGTCGGCGGCCACTGAGAAGGCGGCCAGTGTGTTTTCTGGCTACGTGGTCAACGTGCGTGACGTTTGCGACGCCGGTCAGCGGGAGTGGATCACCAACGCGCTGTTGGATGCGGGCTTGGCGGGGCTGCAGAGCAGGTGCGACGCCGGGTCGGTGCCGATCGGCGTCCTCTCCTCTTCACAGTCGGCATCCTTCACGCACGTTGGGGGAAGGCGGGTAAGTTTGGAGGGTGCCGTTCCGCGTGTGCTCGAAGTGCTTGACTCGTGGAGCGCGTCCGTCACGCGGTTTGTGATGGTGTTGAACGTGGATAACTGTCATTGGATGTCTGCTTCTGTATCTTTGTCGACGGGACAAGTGACTCTGTATGACTCTTTAGGCGGGCCATCGCCGGCCAAGACGCACATCACGTCCCGCCTCCACCTCTTTGCGCGGTACGCCGAGCAGCGGTGGCGAGCCACGCACCCGGACGCAGCTGTGGGTGTCATTGAGTGGCAGTTTGACGAGGTCAACACGCCACGGCAGGTGGACGGCTACAACTGCGGGCTGTTTGCCGTCGCGTTCATCTGGTGCTTTGTCTTTGGGCTGGATATGACGACATTCCCGGTCGACGGTGACCAGCTGCGTCTCTCTTTGATTTATTATGTATTGATGTCTGGTGCTGCACGGGAGGAGAAGCAGCGAGCTTGACGTCGGTGGATGTGGCGTGCACTGCTTTGTTTTTATCTATTTTTTCGAACATGCTCTCCTCCCGCACATACACATCTCTAGTGAGCGCCCAAAAGCTGGTGCAGCAGCCAGCCGGCAAGCAGTGGGCTGCTCTGTTTCCTCTGGCCGGTTGCGGCCGAGGGCTGCCGCCGCTGGCCGCCACAGCCACAGTGGTCACCGCGCCACCATCGGTGCGGGGGGCCGCAGCAGCCGGCGCGAGGACGACCAGAGAGCAGTGCCCCCCCCCAAAGCGACATCAGGAGCCGGCGGTGGCCACCTCGATGGCATCGAACTCGCCGCCACGTCAGTGGCTGCGGGCACACCGATGCAAGCAGCTCAGCCTTGATCGATTGAGCTGCTTGCGCTGATTCCTTGTCTGCTGAGAATGCCAACAAACATATTCAAACAGATTAGCCAGCGCGCAAATCTTCAGTCGAACCATTTAATGACGAAAATAGTCTCCATCCCTTCGGAGGACATCCCTAAGGCGGCCTATTGGCCAAAACTCAAACTCCCGCTGTGATACAAACGCAAGCATATACTGATCCCTGACCAGGTTCCTTTCTACCCACGATTCCCAGGGACGACGCGCAATGCCCAAGTGCCAAGTTGTTGCCCAAACAAGCCCGTTTCCCCGGTTTGCAGTTGTCGCCCAAACGCGTTCCTTTTACCCATGGTCCCCGAATGCAGATTCCGTCGACATATTTTCCTTCCACAGAATATGCATTCGGTCGACATCTTCAGATGCCCTCTCAATACCCATCGCAGGAGTGTTTTCGACGTTCATGGAATGAGTATTCCGTGCACAATTCCTCACCCCATCTGAATGCGCCATCCGACGACACCTGCGATCTTGACAGAGGGAGTGTTTCGTTCACTACTTTGCTTTCTGGCTCTGAAACTCCCTTCCATCCTTGTTATTCTTTGGGTGTGTTCCGCAGCATCTCCGGAAGTTCGGACATGGTGGAGATGGACACCTTTCTGGAGTTTCCGATGGGTGTGTTGTTCGGTCCACGCATGCCCGTCTCCAGCATTGCTGTGTGGGGGGGGCTGGAACGGTCCCTGGTAGGAGGTTCCTGCATCGGCGACTGGGGGGTCTGAGGCGGCGATTTTGGTGGTTGCCCCCGCCGCCCCTGAGCACTGCTGCCCCACCGCCCGTCTCCCATGCACACAGCTGTGCCTCCGCCCGCTGCCCCGGTACACAACTGCCCCGCCGTATCTGCGCCCCATCTGTTGGTTTGGCGCCTGCTGCCATGGCGGAGGCAGGGAGGGCACGTGTGGCGCCAGTACGCGCAGCTCTGGTGTCGGTGGTGAGTCAGTGGTGGCGCGACAGACGCCCACCCCGGCGTCCGGGTTTTCCGCCCGCGGGCGCTCAACTCCCTTTGTGGGTGGCCCCGCGGCTAGACCCCCTGACCTGGCCAAGGCCTGGTATTCGCGGCAGTCCAGCTTTGTGGGAGTATCCTCCTGGCCGGGGTAGCAGGGCGACCCCGTCTCCCCGAATCTGATAGCGGGCGCTGACCGGGTAACACCGTTCCCGCCCACCAAATGGCAGACGCAGACATTCGTGGTCCTCCCGCCGGCCGCGGCTTGAGGCTAGTGTGCAATTCCACGCCAGTGCGGGTCAGCAGCAGCGGGACCGACTGTGCTCACCTCGATGGTGGCTACGGCACAGCGGCCGGCACCCTTTCCAGCAATTTCCGGTCGCCGGCCTCGCCGCCTCTGTTGGCGGCTGCGGAACAGGGGCAGGAGCGCTCCACTGCCAGTCCCGGGTCTCTCGCCGCGTCCACACCAATCTCAGCTGCGGCATCACAGCCGCCGCTGTCCCCTACCATTCCTGGTCGCTGGCCGCACCGCCACCAATCGTGGCTGCTACACAGCTACCGATGCCCCCCCCTGCCAGTCCCAGTCGCCGTCCGCCACCAAACGGGGCTGCAGCACAGCAGTCGGTGCCATTTTCTTTCGCCGGCCGTGCCGCCACCCGTTGCGGCTCCGTCGCAGTGGCCGGTGCCCTCCCCTGTCAGCCACTGTCGCCAGCCTCGCCGCCACCCTGGCCGTCGCCACCACCACCAGTTGCAGTGGCAGTACAGAACACCTCTTCGGGCTTTCGCCGCTCGTGACAAAAACCCGCCACCACCAAGACTCCACGCTGAGGAGTTACGGGGGGGGTGGCCGCGGGGGCTAGGTGAGCGGCTCTTCCATGATGAGGGGGGCTGTCTCTTATGTTCTTTGTGACGAAGGTAATGCAAAGACAACGTTCTATTCTCTGCTGTCACTATCTCCAATGGTCCCCACCACATCCACATGCAACCTACGATACCACTCTGGCCACTTGTGCGCCGCACCCAATGCCTTGCTGTCTCTGTGCATGGCAACCGCGTTAGAAACGGCTTGCTGGTACACAGTGAACGTGATGAACTGGTCCTGCTTCATCTGCCGCAGGTGGTGCTGCTGCCGCCTGGAGAGCGCGTTGCGCTCCTCGCACGATGAAGTGTTGATGCCGTCCATGGAAGCATAAGAGTTAGGGCTCAGCGCCGCGGAGCAGTCGGTGTGGTTCTCGCCCCAATGGAACCGGTCGCACTTGGGCGAGACCCGACGCGCGATCCACGGCAGCCGCACTAGTGCCGACTTCAGCGTTGCGCACGCGAAGTCGTAGATGATCGTCAACGGCATCCGGACAAACCGCTGCGCGACAAACTCCAACGGCATCCGCTGGCTCTCCGCGCCCGTCAGCACAATGACGCCGAGGCACTTGGGGTGGGAGCACGTGCAGAAGGCGCCGACCGTGCCGCCCGTGTGCGTGTTCTCGGCACCCATCAAGTGGTTGCAGTCGGGCAGGTCCGTGTTGGCCGTCGCCGCGCCCGAGAAGCTGGGCATTGGCCGCAGCACGGGCAGGCCGGGTGCCCAAATACCGGTGCGGAGGTAGTCGTCCCACTGGTCCGTGTGCTCGCCGTACACGGACCGGTAGGAGGAGACAGTTGCCGGCGGCAGCAGCCACCCGCCGGTGTATGCCTTGTGGGAGAACGTTTGTAGCGGATGCGCCGCCGCCATTTCATACCGCAACGCCTCCACCGCGGCACTGTCTAACGCCACGACCCCGCCCTCGTCGCCGACCCACTTGTCGTACTCCACCACGCGGTGCTTGAGCGTCATCAGCACCGCCGCCAGCAGCTTGCGCGTCCGGGGGTCGGCCTCGAGCCCGGGCCCAAGACACGCGACGGCGCCGCGCAACAGGCGCTGCTCCTTGACCTCGGGCAACCTCAGCACGGCGGCGAGTGCAGCGACCGAAAAGGTATTGGCGAGCAGCACGCCCAGCACGGCGTCCACCGCCGCCCATGACCCCTGCGGCGCCCACACAAAGACCGGGTCTACCGTCACTGCGCGCACAAACTCCAAGACCTTGAGCATGGACGCCGCCGTTCCCGGCACATGCGGCAAAAACGGCAAGCTCATCACGAGCCGCTGCTCCTCGCCGGTGACGCCGCCCGTCGTGCCCAACGCCGGCTCGTCCAGCGCCTCGCCGTAGCTTAGCAGCGGCGCGCTCTTGTCCCACTCGACCTGGGCGGGGATCTTGACGGGCGGCGGGATGTCGAAGCCGTCGTCGTCACTGGCGAAGACGTCGCCGTCGCTCGTGGTGTCACTCGAAGAGGACGGGCTCGTCTCTGCCGACCTTATCGCCTCCCGCCGCGCCCGCTTCCGGCCGCGCTCGGCGTCGGCGTCGTTCAACTCGGCGTCGTCGCCGACGTCGCCGTCGCCCACGCCGTCGCCGACAGTTGGCACCACCCAACCCGGCCCGCCAGCGGCGGCCGGCGGCGTCGCGTCCACTACGAGCTCGTTGATTCGAGCCATCAGCGCAGCGGGTACTCGACGGCGGAGGTCGTACGACGCGTCGAGGATCGTTAACGCCAACGACCTGGCCGCGCGACGCACGTCAAACACTCCCCGGAGCAGCGCAACAAGCTCCACCGAAGCGCCGCCGTCCACAATGGGATCCCACCCCCTCTCCTTGCTTCTCCCGTCGAGGTGGGGGCGGGACCCCGAAAATGTCTGCTCCACGCCGCCAACGACAAGGTTGCCCAAGAGAAGCGTCACCGCCATGACGTGGCCTCGCATCGCCGTCACCGTTGTGATAGCCTTGTTGCTCGAGACGACCGACTTCCGGTCCCGCTTGGACGACAGCACCCGTCCGAGCGCCTTGGCCACCGACTCGTCGGCGATCAAACACGACACCCGCGACGCGCGGGGGACGGCGTGGATGTTGATGGACGTGCGGAAGAACGCCACCTTGTACTTGACCCGGTAGCCGAGCTGCAAGCCGTCGAAGGAGACGACGGCGTAGCTGCCGTCGGGCCGCCGACACGTAGCGCACGACACGGTGTCGTAGGGGAGGCCCTTGATGACCAACGCCAAGTATAGCAGCAGCGCTTTACGCAACGTCGTCACCGACCTCATGCGCTTGTTCGACTGCGGGTACTTGCAGCCCGTGTGGAGCTCCGTAAACGCCTCCCGCAAGTAGGCGGTGGCGTGCAGCGAAGTGCCGTTGCGGGCCAGGTTGACGGCGACCTCAAACAAAAAGGCCTCGGAGTAGACGGTGTAGCATGAGTGGAAGATCACGCCGCGCTCCGCACCGTCGGGCAACACGCGGAACAGGCACTTGTGGCACCGCCACGTCTCCACCGTGGCCGGCACCACCCCGTCCTCAAACTCGACCTTGGCGTTCTTGACCACAAGGGGCGACTTGGGGGAGCGGCCGACGCGACAAAACGGACACTGAGCGCCGGCAAGGTAGTGGATCTTTTGCTCCTTGTGGCGGCGCGCGCGAATCAGGTCCGCGCGCTCGCGCTGCGCGACGCGGGGAGGCACGAGGTGTCGACTCTTGGCCGACCGTGACTTCCACTTGAACCGATTGACCGGCATCACCGGTGAGGAGCTGCTTGGCAGATGAGGTGGCAGCTCGACAGCGCCGGCAGCCTCCAGGTCGCGGCCGTCTGCAGCGGCGCGCGCAACAGCCAGCAGCCGCGCCTCGTCCTTTTCGTCTTCGTCCACATCTGAGTCCGAGCTGTCCTGGCCAAGCCCGTCCGCATGCGCCTTGTTTGTCGCCACTGCGATGCTGGCATGGTTGCACGTCATGTCGCCCGTCCTGCAGGAGAGGCAGACCCATGCCGCGCCGCGCGACTGGCGCACGGCCGAAAAGGGCCAGCTCGTGTTGCCGTTGCGCACAACGCAAACCTTGTCCCCGTACAGCACCCCCACACCAGCACGCAAGCGGTCGACCTTGATGGCCGCGTTGAGCACGTCGAAGAGGGTGGCCAAGTCGACGCCCATCGTCTGCCGTACCTCCTCGAGGGCACCGACCATGTGGATGCGCAGGGAGCAGCCGTCAGCTCCGAGGCACTGCTCGTCCTCGCTACAGGCGCACCGCACGACCCCGTCGTCGAGCCACGCGGTCGCCACCACGACCTGGTGCTGGCCCTCATCGTTACGCGACCCGCTGCTGCCAAACCGGAGCACGACGCCAACAGCTCCACTCGGGGCAAGGTCCCATGCCCGACCCCGCAGCGCCTTGTAGGTAATCTTGGCGCGCATGCGCCGCATGTTGCGCAGCGCCGCCATGGCCCGCAGCGTGTCGTCGCTCGAATCAAACCTCTGCTTGAGGCTTGCGTACGCCATCGTGCAAAAGAGCACCTCCAGAACCTTGCCGAGCGACTGGCGCAAGCGAAGCCCAGAGCCGAGCGCCCTACCAGGCCCCTCCTCTTGCCAGCCGGCCGCACCTCGGGGAGCCGTGGGGGGTGCAAGCGAACTGGAGTGCGGCAGCTGGGCGACGTTGGCCGCCAGGATGACGTCGGCGCTCATGTACTCCATCGTGCCGCCGTCAAAATGGTACGAGGTGGGCGCAGCGGCCGTTCCTGCCGCGGATGGGTCCAACAGCGCCCCGAGGTCGGGGAACAGGGCCGCCGCCGACACTTGCTCAAAGGGGGCGCCTGAAGCACCGCTGCCTACCGCGGAGCCCCCTCCGACAGGATGGGAAGACTCAAGCGCCGAAGGGGAGCGGCCAGAGGCCGCAGCGACCCCAGTCGTGAAGAAAGCAGCGACGAGGAAAAACACGGCGAGATGGAGGCCAGCGCTTCCGCACGCTACCACTGCCATCGCAACGCGCACCGTACCAGGGTACCCCCCCATTGTAGCAGGCACCTACCACCAAAAGAAAGCGGCGGAGGCAGCAGACGGCGAGGGTGGCACCGCTGCGGGGGCGGCGGCGGCGGCGAGGCGGGCAGGGGCGCGAAGGGAGCCGCAAGGGCGCGCCACGAAGAGCAGGGAGCCGCCGCTGGCGCCGGCTGCCGGGTGAGGGGGCGAGCAGCGGTGGCACCGCGGCGGTGCCCGCCGATCCGCCGCGAGGGGCGCCCACGGCCGCAGCCGCCGCACGCGCCGCAACGGTGGCGAGATGAAGTAGGGGCGTGAGGGGAGCGCGGCGACGAACAGGGCGCCCCAACCGGCACCGGGAGGCAGCCCGGCGGGCGAGCAGCGGTGGGGCCACGGCGGCGGCCTCCCCTGCGCGACGGGGGGGGGGCGCGGAGGCACTCGCCGCACGCTCGGCAGCCGCCTCGACGGGGGGCTGGGGCGCGCGGGGAGCGCCAAGACGAAAAGGGCGCCGCCGCCGGTAGCGGGCGTCAGCCCGGCGGGCGAGCAACGCTGGCGCCCCGGCGGCGCCGGCCGCTCCGACGCGGGGGGCGCCCGCGGCGGCAGCCGCCGCACGCGCGGCAGCGGCGGCGAGATGACGCACGGGCGCGGGGGAAGCGCGACGACACACAGGGCGCCGCCGCCGGCACCGGGCGCCAGCCAGGCGGGCGAGCAACCGTGGCCCCGTGGCGGCGGCCGCCGCTCAGCGGCGGGGGGCGCCCGCGGCGGTACCCGCCGCACGCGCGGCAGCGGCGTCCAGGTGGGGCAGGGCGCGGGGGGGGCACCACGAGCGCGCCAAGACGAACAGGGCACCGTCACAGGCACCCGGCGCCAACCGGGCCGGCGAGCAGCGGTGGCGCCGCGGCAGCGGCCACCGAACCGCCGCAGGTGTGCTGGCCGTGGCCGCCGACGCGGGGCCGGCGGCGGGGTGGTAGAAGCGGCGGGTGTGGTATAGACGCCACGGAGGGACATCAGCATGGGGGGGAGGGGGGGGAGAGGGAAGCTCGGCGGCGGGCAGTGGCGACGCGGGGGGGTGCGCGGCGCGACGCGGGGGCGAGCAGTGCGACGCGGCACGACGGTGGTGGTGATCACACGCCAGATCGAGCGCGGCAGGGACGACCCCTCTCCCTGGGCCTGGAGCGGCACCCGATTGCTGGTCCCACTGCGGAACTGCGCCGGAACATTGAACATTTTCAATTGGGCGGCCCCCCAGCACGGCCCTCAGCATAGGGGCATTGATTGGCTAGCAGCCGTCCACGTCCCAGACGCGAGACAGGCGATTCTGACGTTGATTGCGCGATCTTATAGCCTCCCTGAATGGCCTTTGCTGGGGGGTGATGCGGATCGCTTCAACCCCTTCTGGACGTCGGAAACAGCCTATAATGTTGGAATGTTTTACCGTGTACGCGTGATGGGCAGCGGCCTCGGATCAGGCGGAGCATACACTTTGTGAGAGACAACCAATTTAAAATTGAGGTATGATCGACTTTTCATTGAGATGACGGTTTGGGACTGTCTCGATGTGTGTGGTGGCGTGTCGTTCGTCGCCACACGGCCACGCGCCACGAACGACCCGCGCTACGTCCTCCCCCGTGACTTGCCTTTGCCACCAATCGACACCCCTGTGAGAGTCGGCTCCACCTCCTCCCCCCGTCCAAGCGCCTGTTGACTCTGCCTGGTCCTTTGTACAACCCCCCGAGGACGACGGCAGCCGCTTCCCATGCGCTGCGCCGCCCGCGCCGCCGCCGCCGCCGCCGCCTTTGCCCCCCTCCTCGGCGGCTGGCGGCGGTCCTCGCAGGCGGTGGCCATGGCGCCCCGGCGGGGGCGGAGCGCGGCCGCGCCGGCAGTGGCGCCCACCGCCGCACGGCGGACGCGCGTCGCCGCGTCTGCGTCGGCGGCGGCGGCGGCCGACGGCGACGGCGGCTCGCCGCCGCCGCCGCCGCGCAAGCGCGCGCGCAAGCCGCCCGCGCGGGCGGCCGCCGCCGGCGCCAAGGCGCCCCCCCCCCCCCCCCCCCCCCCCCCCCCCCCGGCCCCGCCCCC
>Ga0115030_1001283_pt1 | contig 11282 bp, 9 predicted proteins | sample SidtaG_4_FD_87174 | JGI IMG/M metagenome (GOLD analysis project Ga0115030, IMG submission 87174) | Marine algal microbial communities from Sidmouth, United Kingdom - Sidmouth_Male1 metaG | ecosystem: Host-associated > Algae > Red algae > Unclassified | place: Sidmouth, United Kingdom | collected... | reverse complement strand
GGGGTGGAGTGGGGCAGTTGGGGAGATGCCATGCGCGGGCGTGCACCCGTCGTTGCCGTGTGTGGCGCGCGGGTGGTGTGGCTCGCCCAGCCGCAGCGGGCGAGGAGCGTCTCGCCAGCCACCCCACCAGGGTAGTGTGTGTGCGCCGCCCGTGCAGCGGCGCCTGCGCAGCGGGGGTGCGGGGCGGCGCTGCCACGGCGGCTCGGTGGCGGATGCTGCGCTGCCGGCCGGCGCCTGTGCTGGCCGCGCGTGCAGCACGGTGGGGCACTGGGGTCGGCGCGGGGCGGGCGGGCGACGCGGCGCGCCACCGCCCGACCGCCCCGTCGGCGGGGTGTGTGCACGCGTGGTTGGCCGCCACCGCAGGTGACGCGGGTGGGGCGGGTGCAGCCGGCGCGTGCGGGGAGCGTGGCGCGGCGGGCGCAGCGGCGTGGCCCAGAACACGAATCGGTACGCCCGACGCGGCGTCCGGGACCCGACAATGGCCCCGTGCGAGCGGCGCATGGGGCCCCCTCGATGCAGGTCGCCCCGACCGCCCTCGCCCGCCGCCCCGCCGACCCGTCGTTGGGCTGTCGGTCGTGGAAGCGACCGGCCATACGGTGCACCGCGCGCATGCCGCAGCGCGCGGCCTCGCCGGCGCGGCGCCCCCGCTGCGGGTGCGCCGCGAACAGACGGGCGCCCGTGGGACCCGCCCGAGGTTCCCCGCGCGCGGGCGGGCACCCGGTGCGCCTCGTCCCGCGCGCGCAACGCCGCGTCGCGGTGACCGCCTTGCGTGGCGTCGGCGGCGCGCAAGACGGCCGCCCGCGCCGTCACGACGCACGCGCGGGGGTGCGGGCGGAGCGCGCCGGCGGCGCCGGAGTGGCGGCCGCGTGCGCCGCGCTGATCCCGTCGTGGACGGGGCCGTTGGGGTGGCCCGCACGGCCGTCACCCTCGGCGCGCGTCAGGCTTACCTGTGGCCCAGAGGGTTCCTGCACGCGCTTGCCACGGCCAGCGCCACAGCCCCTGGGAAACAACGTTGCAGGCACGACTACCGCTCTTTCCATGCATGCGCCTCCTGTACCAGGATCCAGGGCTTCCTGCGGGGACAATGGCACCTACCTACTCAGCGTCCTCCCCCTCGCCCGCGGCCGCCATGCCCACAAAAATGTCATTGTACGCGCGCCACCCTTTCGCCGCCCCCGGCTCGTGCCACAGGCGCCCCCCATCGTCGCCCACTTCCACATACACCGCGCGGCCCGCCTTGGCGCCCCCGTGCGCGGGCGCACACAAGTCTGGCAGCAGCCGAAAGTGGGCCCCCCCGTACGCCACCCGCACCGCCGGTGTGGCCGGGTGCGCACGAAAAGACGTCGACGGCCACGCCGCCGGCGTGCGCCGCCCGCCGCACCGACGCAAGGTCGCTGGCGCCAGGCGCGACGGGGGGGACGCCCGCCGGCGCGATGGCCGCCAGCGCGGCGGCCGCCGACGCGTCGGCGGTGGACGGCACGGCGTGGAGGTCGGCGACGCCGCGGGGGTCGGTGAGGAGCACGTCCGTGTCGAGGAAGGTGGTTTGGAGGGTGTCGTTGACGCCACAGAGGTGCCGCCGCACGCAGCGGCTGCCGTCCATGGCTGTCCGCGTCGGCGGGCGTCGGCGGGGGCTCGACGTCCGCCTAAGCTTGTCGCGCTCTCGTTGCTTTGTGATGTGGAGGGGCGGGCGCAGAAGCACATCTGCGTGGAACCCGGCGTCGCTGCCGTCCTCTGTGCCCCTCGATACCGTTCACGGCGCCGTTTTGTGTCGGCCGGTCGCGCCGTGCCCCGCTCGTGACCCTTTGCATGACCTTTTGTGGTCGCATGGACAGGCAGTGTTTCTTCATATGCTGTTTGATCGACTCCTCCGCGCTGCCAGCGAGCTAGCTCGACAGTTGGTAACTCCAAGGCGCATGCATTGAGGAGGACGACTTGCAACCGTTGTGTGGTTCATTTTTTCACCGAGGAGTCATATAGTAACCGTGGGAGAGCGTGTATTTTTCAACAACGGCTGTACATTCAGCCGATTGGTGCCTGCGCAAAGCAACGAGGACCCCCATGCGTGGAGAGCCACCTTGACTCTTTTGACTAGTTTTTCGTGGCTCTCAGCCCAGGCCTGCAGCAAAACGTGCTGTAGGGAGTAGCTCCGGCTCGACATTCGTCCCTGCCACTCGTCATCGTCGACGCGGACGGCCGTGTGCCTCGTAGCTGCCTCCTCCACGATGATCAGCGTGCATCGAGGACCCTTTGGCAATTGGTGTTTGCCATAACTGGTGGGGTTGTCTGGAATGTCAGTGTATGCATCGTGACCCGCCGGTCCTCTGCGGCCATCGATGCTGGGCACAGCGCGCAGTTGCTCCCAAAGTACGTGTGTGGCTGCCGACGCCTACCCAGGTGAGACACGTCCGCTGTCCGACACCGAGTTCCCACGGGGCGGCTCCAGGGAGGCCAAGACAACAACTGCCGCTCCCGCGGTCGCGTGTCGCAGCCACTTTTCGTGTGGAAAGGGGGACAGTTCCTTTCTCTCTGGTCCAATGTGCGGCGTGCCGAGTGGCCAACCAGACAAGGTCTGCTCGCTTTCCACGCCCTCGCTCTGAGGACGACAGATCGCGGACATCGAGTCTAAGCAGCCCTCCAGCGAGAAGTACACAGCATACCTGTGTATGGAGATTCGCCCATGGTGCTGTGCTTGAGCATGCGGCGTTCCATTAAGGCACACACTCTACACTCACGTCATGGAGAAGCCCGTGGACCTTCACTTGTCTGTCGAGGGAGCTCCGCAATTGACCACTGGGTTCCTTGTTTCAGAACAGTGTTGTACAGCTGCCAGCGATAAAATAGAAAGAATCACCCACAAATTCCTCAGGTCTTCTCCGGGACCCCTCTGACCGTGGTGCCATCTGTAGAGGCGCCAGCTCGGCCTGAGGCATAGCACATAAAGAAGAAAAACTAGTACGCGCGTGTAGGGTCTACACCCTCCCACCCACTACCCCCCATCCCTGCTCATAGTTTTCCCTTCCCCGTGAAACGACCGGCCCCAGCACCTCGTGCCGCCGCCGGTGGTAGCTCATCGACGACGCCCACTTAAAGCGCTTGCCACACCCGGGCACGCGGCAGAGGAAGGGGCGCTCTGACGAATGCAGCCGTGCGTGCGCCTTGGCGTTGGAGCGGTAGCGGGACGCCGAGTTGCATCCGGGGAAGGTGCACAAGTAGGGGCGGGGGGGGGGCGGGGCGCCCTCGCCACCCGCCTCATCGTCAACGCGTGTGACGGCGCTCGGTGCTTGGGCGACGGAGGACGACACGTGCGCGACGGCGGGCGCGGGCCACTGAGAGGGCGGGGGGGCGTCGGACAGGCGCATCGATGAGTCGCTGGGAAGGCCGCCACGGGGTGGGTGAAGCGACAACGGCGGGCCAGCCGGAAAACCCACCGTGGGCGTCATAATCGGCGTTGCCGTTGCGCTGTGCGGGGGCGTCACCTCTTCAATGTGCCAGGTGACTGGCGGCACCGACGGCTGCGCCACTTGCGCGGACGCCCAGTGCCGCGGCTTGTTGTCCAGCGACGCGGGGGCAGCGCGTCGCTCGGGCGAGAGTGGAGGGAGCGGAGGCAGGGGGGGAAGGGGCGCCAGGGTCGGCAGCGCGCGAAGGCCGACCGGCGCGGCGTGCAAGTGGGCCTGCGTCGCCCCAGTCCACGGTGCGGCGCGTCCGTCGTTTGCCACGGTGGGGCCGGCAGGGCGCGGCACGCGTAGTGGAGGCAACACGAGCGGCGCGTCGTGCGACGGGCTCAAATCCGCCAGGCGCCCAATGCTGCCGCCACCGAGAAGCGGCGACGGACCGAATCTCAACGCGTCCATGGTTAGGCCGTGCGGGACGGAAGGGAGACGAGCACGATCCCACGTGCGGTCCGCGAAGGTGGGGAAAGGGAGGGTCGTGAAGAAGAAGAAGGCTGTTGAGGGTGGGTGTCACGAAGGCGGAGGAGCCGTGCACGCTGAGGAACGAGATCGAGTCAGTCCGACGGGTGGCGCTCGCCTGACCCGACGGCCTGCGTGACAATTTTATACCCGTCGCAAACACCGCCTGCCCTGCGCCTTGCGGCTGGCACCCCCGTCAGGAGGGGCCCTGCGCGGCCACAGGCCGCAGCGCATACGCAGCTGTGTCACTCACTTCCCTGCGGGCTTGCAGAGAGCCGTGGTTTGCACGCACGCCACGTGGGTGCACGGGGCACACGCCAACCATGCGATTGTTGTCCCTACGCACCACTGCGCGCATGCGCTGGCTGTGTGGAGGCGAGCAGCTGGTGTGCTGCCACTCGTCGACCGTGCAGTGAATATTTGACGCTGTTTCTTTGCCTGCCATCTGGGTTCCTTGTGCATGGAGGCGGTGTTGTGGAAGGCGAGGGTCTTCTCCCCCCCACTCTCCGCCGCCCACACTGCGTGCGGTCACAGCGCTGCGGCACACTGCAGACACAGGGCCACGATTCGTGTGTCATGACCATGTGCCATCGGCGCCATCGTGCCAGCCGTGGCGATGGTTCACGATAACAGCCGTCCTCGTGGCAAACCTAGACATTGCCAGCAATGCAGGACCTCGGCATGCTCCGCTGTTCTACGTCGTTCTTCGAACAGAGGTGGACTCTCCAATGCGGTGGCATGCGACTTCAATGGGCGTAGGCATGGCAGTGCTGACCGCGGTGGCAAGCCGGCTGGCGAGAGCAGGGACGCTTTCTGATTGGTCGAAGGTCGGTCCGTTGTGTGAATGTCCCGATCGAAGTCGGCAGGCCAAGTGGTCAGCACCTACACTTTCCAGCAATTGGGAGCAACAGGCAGGGACGGACCGTAGGGTTGCCTGACATGACATGGACCGGACGCTCGGGCAGGGCGGATGTCAGGATATGTGACTCGGCGTGACGAACGGCGATGACAGACGTGGTCCAATTGGTCCGCCTGGCAGTCCGCTCCTCGTCACGGGGCTGTCAGTTCACCGTGAGCCCCTGGGGCTCACACAGTTCCAAAACTGATTGGTGACATGGCATGCGCTCCGCTGGTGCGCCCAACGCATGGTCGGGTGCCGGCCCCTCTCTGTCGGGACCCTCGCAACGCTCTTTCCGCGTGCCAACCCAATGGCAGCCGCACATTGGTTCGACGCCCCCTGAAAGTGACAACTCGGGAAAACACCGACGCAAGCAGGAATGACCTGCACCATTCCTTTGGCACCGTGCTCGGAAAAAACCGGGGGGCACCATCGACGTCGAAACCCCGTGAGCTCCTTGCCCCTTGTTTCCAACAGGTGAGACTCACGGCTGAGGTGCCCGTTGCACGCGCCGACACTCGACCTCGCCTTCCGTCTGTAGTTCCCCATACATGTACTCGAGGACGGCCTTCACGAGCTGCCCGCTCTGCATCTACATTTCGACTCGCTTGACGCTGCCCGAGGATGGCTGACGCCCGCGATCGCGCCCAACCGGGTTTGAGGGCAAAAAAGTAGAGACGACTGCTCGTGCGGGAAATCCAGTTTCTGACAGTTCGCGGAGGCCGACGAGCAATGGATGGATGCCGCGCGGCTGTGTCAAGCCGACGCGCGTCCCTCTCCCGGGCAAATAAGAGCGGGAAACGTGGGTCGCTGTGAGCTGGTGTAGTGCAGCCTCATGATAGGCGAGCAGACAGGCCGGCCCAGGACCACCTTTGTCAAGATGTAGTTGCAGTCCGCTGCCGTACGACGAGGTCGGCTGATTGTGACGTGTCCGAACTCGTTCGACGGGGATGAGAGCGCAGCTCGGCAGTCGTAGGAGGCTGATGCAGGTGAGACTGTCTGTACAGTTGTCTATTTCGCTGGTGCTGTCACAGCCCGCTCTCAACGGAACAGCGATGACACGTCGCGCTGGTCTGCCTCGAGGCAACTGACAGTGATTCTGTCCGTTGCTGCCTAGTGCGACTCGACTTCATGTGGTTTTGGCTGATGCTGCGTGGCCCCTGATCGCCGGACAGGCGCAGTCACTTTTTGACAACTGGGAGCAACGCGTGCAAGAAAGGCGTTTGTGCGAAGAGTTAACTTCTAGCGGGCCGTACATCCCCTCCTGCAAGACAGAGACAAGGTGCGGGGTAGGAAGAGTGTTCGGCGATAGACGTCTTAAGTTACTCAGCAAGTGCTTTTTGACATGGGGCATGAATAGCTGCCCCGTTTGTACGCAGATGACGGACCGCTGTCTGTCCGTACTGAACCCGTTCACACGAACAAGAGGATGGAACAAGCCCGCGGCAGATGTATGCAGCCTGCCAGGCGCCATGCTCTCCAGGGCAAGTGTGTAAGAGCGCCGATCTACAGGGGAGAATGCCTGATATTCTCATGATTTATTGGTTGGGGGGCAACAGGCTAGGGGCACAGCTCAAAAGAAAATGCAAACAAACAGCGTGCAGCCTGCCCACTCGTCATGTGCCTTGCCCAGTCCCACCCGCCCACGGGCCGTCCTTCCCGTACCCCCCCGCCAGCTCCCCTTGTGTCCGCACCTCAAGCGCCGCCGCCGCCGCTTCAGCGTCCGCCCACGCATGGCGCTTGCGGTGGTAGCTCATGGAGGAGGCCCACCGAAAGCGCTTGCCGCACCCGCGCACTTTGCACACGTACGGCTGCTCTCCAGTGTGCAGCCGCGCATGTGCCTTTGCATTGGAGCGGAAGCGCGCTTGGGAATTGCACCCGGGGTAGGTGCACCCATACGTGCGACGGGGTGCTGGGCCGCCGCTGCCGCCGCGCCCGCGGCGGCCGCCGCGCACATGGCCGGCTACGCCCGCGTCTGGCGGCGGGTGCTCAATGACGACATATTCGGGCGGGCGTCGGCGCCCCGAGAGGGAGGGGGAGGAGTCCGACGAGTCGAGTCTGAAGGGGCCGGCCGGGTCGCCCTCCGCGCGGCTGTCGGTTGGTACTTGGGGGGCGTGGGGCAGGGCAGCCCATCCGCCGACGGCCGTCCGCGGGTCGCGCGGGGTAGCGCTGGTCGCCGCAGCCGTCGAGTCGGGGGGATGTGAGAGCCGCCATGCGGCGGCCAGGACGGGGGTGGAAGAGGTGGGTGCGCCGTCGAACAGTGTCCGACTGTAGAGCCGAGCGGGTGGCGAACCCCCTCCCGTCGCCGTTGCCACGGACGCTTCCGCTTCCGCCGACGCCGGGAAAGATGCGGGCCGTGGACTCTGCAGCGCAGAGCACTGGGACAGGGCCACGGCGGCCGCCGACGGGGGCGGCGGCGGCCGCGGCCGTGTCGTCAGGCCCGCCAGACGCGCGACCGTCCCGCCCGCCGTGAGCATGGATGGCATGGGCAGGGTCTCCAGATGCACCCCCGGGGGTGTCTGGGTGATGGGCAGGGATGGCAGCCGCCCGCGGCGCGGAAGGCACGGGGGGGGTAGGGAGGAAGACTTAGGAATGAGCGGCATGGCGGGCAACCCAGGCGGGGGAAGCGGAAAGCGCGTGTGCAGCGGAGCGACGGCGCTCAGCGGCAAAGAGTGTGGGCAAGGCACGTGCGCACGGCCTTGTTCCATGGAACAACTCGAGCGTCGTCCGATGCTGCAGGCAGCGCGTCGGCCAAGCACCCGCGCAGGTGCTTGCATGTGTCGGCGCAGCACATGCGCGTCGTCAGCCCACGGCTGGACCAACTCAGCTCTTATGTGTTTCGGATTCTGAACAAAAGGTCTTGGCGTATAGAACGGCGCCGACACCCGCTACGCTGTGCACGGTCGTCAGCACCCACGCGCCGCCTGAAGGCCTGCAAGTGTAGGTGCACTGTAGTTGAGGCTCGATCGTACTGTGTCCCCACGAGGCACCTCCATGGGGCCTCCGAGAGGCGCGCCAAAGCACTGCAGCCAGCCACAATCAAGTGCGGTGGAGGAACAGCCGTCGTCTCATCCCCAGACAGTGTGGAAAAGTCGACAGGCGTAAACTCGGGTGGGCCCCCTCATCGCGTGGCCACGACCTGGAGGGCGCTTGAGTTAGGGCGACATACGCACATTGGTTCACAGAAGTTGAACAGATCCCACCGTGCATCTGTCATGCACCTCCACGGAGGGTCCTCGGGTGGTGACCCTAGGTGACCCTCATGCTCTCTCGGTCGGGCCAAAAGCAGGCACCAGTACAGTAGGGTAGAAACGCAGACGAAGTGCGCACGCTAGTAAGCACGGCCCCCTGACACAGCTGCGTGCCGCTGTGCGGTGAATTCCCCACGCCCGCAACAGAGTCGCGCCGGCCTTCGGCTGAGTCACCTGACACGGGACTCGGTGATTCAACAGGCCGGAGCTGCCGCGAGCTCCCATCCACCCAATGGATGCATGGCCGACCTGGCGTGCTGCTCGTTAGGGCCTATTTGTAGGCGGTCTGTACGATCCGCAGGGGGCCTCGAAGTGGGGGTGAGCCACGGCTGACTTCCCGCCTGTCTATTTTTTGCTCGTTTGTGCTGTTATGCGGGTCGGTCAGGCCCCCCCTCGGGTGAGGTGCTGCTGGACCTCGCAACGCGACCGGAGTGTACGCGCGTTGCGAAAGAGCCCATGACCACCTGGCTGCCCAGAGCTGGGAGTCCCGCAAAGTGGCGCTGCTACAGCTGTTTGTGGGCCGCGGTTATCAGCGCTGGGAGGAGACCAATCAATCGAACGAGCTCAATCCAGCAGAAATCCCCGAGCTCCAGTGCACGAGCGGCACCGCGAGTCTGCTCGAGGGAAGCCACCGGCAGTCTTCTGAGCCCCTCATGGACGGGGTTGCACCGGCGCAGGAGCCACGTCGAAATCAGCTCTCTTGATGCGGACACGTTCACTCCGTTCTCAGCCAACTCCATGCCCCGCTGTGTTGACCTCTCAGACACCACGTTGCCTGCCGCACGCGGATGGGGCGGACTGCGTGACAATCCATACAGAGTCTTCCGTGAGGCATAACAAGTGCCTCGCTGCAGGCCCCAGCTTGCCCCGCGGTGGGAGCGCCACACAGCAAGGGACGGAAACGGGCAGCCGCCGGTGCGGTCGCCGATCCATGATGGGTACGTTAGCCCCCTCGAGGTGTCAGTCTGTAGGGCGGGGACGAACGCGGATGGCATAGAACTGTTTGGACGTTTGACGAGACGCGACCGGCCGCACGAATGGGGCGACGAGAGCCGCGTCAGTCCTCGGTGACGAGCCCAGGCGCAAAAAGGACGGGGTCAGCGGCCGCACAACAACGAATGTGGCAAAAAAGGCCGAGCCATTTCTCCAGTCAAGCAACTCCAGTACTTGACAAAGCCTTGAGAAGCAAGTCCGGCTACAATCCAATGCTCGCTCCGCCTGTCCCCGCGATGGCCGCAACGTCTGCGGGCACCACAGCCTCATCTGCAGACTCTCCACACGAGTCTGAGTCTGGGAGACCCCACCCGGCGTCGACGCCCCCCCCCCCACCCCCACCGCCCCGCCCACCAGCAGCCGCATCTGCGCCGACCGCCCCCGCGGTCGCCACCCCGTCCGCGCCCCGCCCACCCACCGCCACAGGCCACAACCCCGCCCGTCGAAGGTCGTCAACGTGCTCGTCGAGGAGGGCGGCAACGACCTCGCCAACAACCTTGCCGCCCCCCCCCCCCGCGTCGTCGGCCTCTGGATAGCGCCGTGCAATGACGTGCCGGCCGGGGCGGGTGTAGACGACGCCGACCAGGCGCCGGGGCAGCCGGTACAACTCGGCGGTGGTCGGGGCGGTGGTGTGGGGGGGAGGAGGGGGGACGGCAGCCGAGTGGGGCGGTGGCACAACCGCCTCGCCGCCCGCTACGGCATCTCCGCCCGCTATGGCGTCGTCGCCCGCAACCCCGTCGGCACCGCCGCTGTCACCGGCAACATCGCCCCTCCCCCCGCCTCCTCCACCGTCACCAGCCCCCCCTCTGCCTTCACGCGGAGCGTCCCCGCTACAACCGCCGTCGGCTTGGCCACCCGTCCGTGGTGATAACGGCGGCGGGTCACTCCCCAGGGGCTCGAGGGCGTACAGGCCCCCGCCGGGCGCGCCGACGACTACCATGATGGCCTCCTCTGGGCCCGGCCGCGGTGACGCTGCCAGCGCCGCTGCCCGCGCGCGACGGGCCACGGGTCCACGGACGACGCGGCCCATGGCTCGATGCTGTGGGGAGGCGGAAGACGGGGAGGGGAACGGGAGACGGAGACTGTTACCGGAGAGGGTGGAGCAAGCCGGCTGTGGCTCCAGGGGCGCGGGTGGAAGGGCCAGCAGTGGCTGCCAGGGAGGACCGACGTTGGGTATGGACGCTCCACGCGGTAGGGACGACGGATAGTAATCAAGGACAAAAAAACAAGGGAGACGGAGCGGAGGGTGGCAGAGGGTCGCTATGAAAGTGCTAGGAGGTGATGGAGCGGGGGGTGGTCGCGGGCAGGGGTGCGCCGTCGTCGTATGGCGGCGGGGGGGAGTGCAGGCCAACGCGACGAGCGCGGACAGCGCCGACGCGCGACGGCGGCGGTGTCATTAGCCAGACCGTTCAAGTAACGTCCAAGTCTGTTGGACCACAACGGTCGGGATCAATTCCAGTGCGGTGATTTCGTTTCAGACACTGCGCTGCGATCCTCAACTGGCGTTTTATTCGAAACACTTCTTGTGCAATCACCGGGGCACATTCCCAATTGCCAGCTATGGGGTGCCAGTCTAGCCCACAAGGAACAAAAGAGTCACGTTACTGGCGCATCCTCCCGGCATCGACGGCAGCGCGAGGGTGTATGAGGTGCTCTGCCGAGCGGTCTCGCCGACCACAAACGCTTCCCCGTGCGTTCCTCGTCGCGTTGCGCGTATGCATCGGTCTGGTCGCGCTGGGATTTGTGAAGCGCTCTGGGGCGGTGATTCTGAACCTCGAGCGGGCGGCGGGGTAGATCTTTTCGGTTGCGCGCTTGACCACACCCCCGTTGCATCGGCTGGTGGGGGTTGCGGCAGAGCGGGTGGGGTGCCGGCAACCGCTTGCTGCCGTCGCAGTCCAGGCGGCGCGTCGCCCTGGGCGACGCACGTGCAGGGCCCCCCCCCCCCACCCTGCGTCGTTTCAGAGTTGGCCGCTTGTCAGTCGTGGAGGCTCCTTACACAACCCCCCCCCACCGCCGCGTGTTTGTTGAGGCTGCCCCTGTCGGACGCCCGCGCTGTTTCACCTATGGGGGGCGGCGGTGCGGCATGGACGCTTCGCTCGCAGCCGCCATCACGTCGACAGCGGGGCCTGCAGCGCACATTGGATTTTGCTCCTTTTTTCCGACTGTGCGGGGTGCCCCCCCCCCCCCCCCCCCCCCCCCCCCCCCCCCCCCCCCCCCCCCCCCCCCCCCCCC
>Ga0115030_1001281_pt1 | contig 11284 bp, 6 predicted proteins | sample SidtaG_4_FD_87174 | JGI IMG/M metagenome (GOLD analysis project Ga0115030, IMG submission 87174) | Marine algal microbial communities from Sidmouth, United Kingdom - Sidmouth_Male1 metaG | ecosystem: Host-associated > Algae > Red algae > Unclassified | place: Sidmouth, United Kingdom | collected... | reverse complement strand
GTCGCCCCTCCCCCGCGGGCGGAGGCACACGGGCGCACCCGCCGGGTCCCCAAACGGGTCGACGCGGCACGGCCAGTTGCCCTCCCCCCCCCCCCCCCCCCCCCCCCCCCCCCCCACCCCCGCCCGCGGCGGCCCGCCGCCGCGCGCGCTGTGGGGGGGGGGGCGGGGGGGGTGGGGGGGGGGGGGGGGGGGGGGCAACTGGCCGTGCCGCGTCGACCCGTTTGGGGACCCGGCGGGTGCGCCCGTGTGCCTCCGCCCGCGGGGGAGGGGCGACACGTGCGGGGCGGACGGGGACGTTTGCGTGGGCGACGGCCTGCTGTGCTTGGCCACATCCGCCACGTCGGGGCTCGTGTGCCAGACGCTGTCGTGAGGGGGGCGCCGCTGCGCCCTCTATTTTGGGGGGCGGGCCGCGTGTACCGGTCGGGGCGGCGGACGGACCATACGCTGGCGCGCTGCCCCGATCCGCGGCGCCAAGGACGGCACCCATCGCGCGTGCACGTCGGCGGCCGCGGCCGCCGCGGTGGGGAGCTCAGGTCGCGGGCAGGGAGCTCACCAAAATCTTGATCGCAACCTGCTGCTGTCTTCTCTTGGAGCGATCAAAACTGTCAGCCTCGCGGTGTAGCAACGCCATTGGCCCCCTGCCCGTGCCACGTCCCCCTTTTTTGCATCCCCCGTGGTTGCCGACAGTGGTTTTCCCGACCGTGGGGAGTCGACGCCCAATCTCCCGCCGACCCCTCACTCGATCGATTGCGGCTGCGGGGGGACGGCCGCCCACCACATCCAATTCGTGGGTGGACCGCCCCGCCGATAGCCTCGATCCTCGGCGTGGGGGAGGGGGGGGGGGAAGCAGCCCACCCCCGCCCCCGCCAGCGCCGTCGCCGCCGCCGCCGCCGCGTGTGCCGCAGCGCCGCCGGCGGCGGAGCTGCACGCCAGCCCCGCGCCCGCGACGCCACGGCGGGCGGCTGTGGCTCCACGGCGGCCGCGGCGGGAAGCGCGGCCGACAGCAGCATCGTGCGCAATTTTGCCGCAGTCCGGCTCGCGGCCGCCGCCGGCCGGCGTGCGCTGCGCGGTCGGTGGTCGGCCACCACGTCCGCCGCCGCCGTCGCTGTGCGCGGCGCGGGCGGCGCGCGCACGGACCGCCGCTGTCGTCACTGGGTTGGTCGGCGCGGTCCTCTCCTCTCACGTGTACTGCTGCCCCCCCTCCCCCCAAAGTCACGGTTCCTTGTCCGCCCTTGTGGTCGCTTATCCATCACCCGCCCCTCTCCCTCCACCGCGTCGTTCCCCTCCACCCGTGCCCGTTCCCCCCGCGATGGGCCTCTGTGCAAGGCGACCCGGGGGTGCCGCCCCTCTTCCCCGCGGCCGCCTCCTCGCCGCCGTCCCCGTCGGGCGGCGGCGAGCCCCCCCCCCACGCGCGGCGGTCCCCCTTCCCCCCCTCGCGGCCACCCCCTCCGCACCCGCGTCGGCGCCGCCGCCGCGGTCCCGGCGACGGCCGACGCTCCTCACCCCCTTCTTTGCCCGCCCCGCGGCGCCGCTGCCGCGCGGGTGGTCCGCCGCGCCCCCCACCGCCGCCGCTACGACCGCAGGTGCGGGTGCCGCGTCGGCGGCCAGGGGCGCCGCCGCCGTTGTTGCTGCCGCCGGCCGGCGGCGGCGCCACCCGCCCGCCACCACCGGCCAAGCGCTCGCCGTGCACTTGCTGTCGGGCGGCCTGTCGGCGGGGCTCGTGCGTGCCGCGCTGCTGCCGCTCGACACGGCCAAGACGCGGCTGCAGGCGGCCGCACGGGCGGGGGCGGTCCGCGGCGCGGGGGCGGCGGCGGCAGCCGGCGGTGGCGGCGGTGCTGTGGGGGGGCTCCGCGGCGCCGCCGCTGCCGGCGCGGGCGCCGGCGGCGCCGTCTTGTCGGCCGCCGCCGCGGGCGCGCCGGGTCGGGCGGCGGCAGCGTCGCCGCTGGCGCGGCTCGCCCAGTCGGCCGCCACCGCCCGCGGGACGGTGCTCGGCGGAGCGGGCGCTCGCGGGTTGTACCGGGGCCTCGCGCCCGCCCTCGCCGGCGTCGTCCCCGCCGCCGCCTTGTACATGGGCGTGTATCAGACGACCAAAACGGCGCTGCTGCCGCGGTTTGGGGCGGCGTGGGCGCCCGCGGCCGTCGCGCTGGCGGCGGCCATTGGGGATACGGCGGCGAGCCTCGTCCGCGCGCCGTGTGAGCTGGTCAAGCAGCGCCTGCAGGTGGGCGTGTATGGGGGGGTGGGGGGGGCGTGGACCGCCTTGCGCGGCAAGGGCCTCGCCGCCGTGTACGTGGGGTTGCCGGCGCAGCTGGCGCGGGACATCCCGTTTGCAGCGTCGGAGTTCTTGGTGTATGAGGCGCTGCAGGCGCGGGAGAAGCGGCGGGCCGACGCGGGCAACGCGGGGGGGGGGGGGGGGGGGGCACGCCGGGGGGGCGGGGGGGGGGGGGGGAGGGGGGGGGGGGGGGGGGGGCGGCTCCGCCGGGGGCTCGGCGTGGGGGCGGTCAGCGGCGCCATCGCGTCATTTGTGAGCAATCCGCTCGGTACGTTCTGTTGTGTGGGGGGAGGGTGAGGGAGAAGCGTTGAGTCGTGCGTGCGCTGTGTCGTGCGGGCACGGCTGGACGTGCAGCTGGGTGGGTGGGGTGAGTGCAGACCGAGCAGGCACACTGCTGCCGATGATGTTTGTACAGCTGGTTGCGGCGGCGTGCACCGCGATGGGCGTGAGCGTGGCGGCCGCGACGTGGTCTTGTGGCTGCCGTTTTGTGGCTTAGCGTGGTGCGGTTCTTGGGTTGGTGCAGCTTGTTCTGACCGTGGCCACTGTTCCGTCTTTGTCATCGTCTTTTCTTTTTTTTGTTGTGTCGTGCTCACGCCCCCTCGCGCTCCCCTCACCCCCACCACAGATGTGGTCAAGACGCGGCTGATGACCCAAATTGCCTCCCCCGCCACTGGCGGCGCCCTCCGTTACCGCGGCGTCGCCCACTGCGCGGTGACGATTGCGCGGGAGGAGGGTGCAGCCGCCTTTGCCCGGGGGCTGGTGCCCCGCGTGGCCGCCAAGACTGTCCAGTCGGCGGTCTTCTTCTCTGTCTATGAGGCGGTGCGGGCGGCGGTAGCCGAGGCACTGCGCGTCGACATGAGCGGCGTCGCCGCACGAGGGGCGCACTGAGGTGGGGGCAGGGTCGGCTTGGGGGTGGCCCCGCCCGAGGGGCAACGGCAAGGCCACCCGTGTACTTTCTCAAAACGTTTGCCCCTTTCCCTTCCATGCATTTTCTGGTACCAAACGCGCGTCGCGTCTATTTATTGTTTTGCAGCTGTAACGCGGCCACGCCACAGCCGCGGCACAATGGAAGCATGCCGGTGGCAAGCGCCGCCGTGGTGGCCGGCAGCCCAGGGAGTGTTCGGCCCGGTGCGGGACGACGAGGTGGTCAGCGAAGCGTGATAAAGAACGTGGCAAAGAACAAGTCACACTCGAGAAAATGCAGTCACTGGACCACCCAACGACCCCCTTGTCCCACAAGCGTCGCACACCTCACCCACACGCATAGGCGTCACGCGGGTACAGGGTGTACTCGCCGTCAGGGCACGCGCGCACCGACCGCACCGCCCACGGGTGGTCTGCGGGGATCCCCGCCGCACCACCACCGCCGCCTCACGCGGCGACCCCCCCCGCGTTGCGCTTCTCCGGCGGCGTCCAATCCCAATCCTCGTCCGGGTCCTCACACATGAGCGCGGCTTGCCCCTCGGCGGCCACCCGTCCGTACAGCTTCTCCACGCAGGCGAGGGAAAAAAGCAGAGCCGTGCCCGGCCCTTGGCTCGTGATGAAGCAGCCGTCCGACACGACAAACGCTTCGTCATCCTCCACGGCGTTGGGGAGGGCGCCCAAAAAGTCGGCCGACGGGTAGCACGTTGCGGCCTCACCCCCGTCCAGCAGGCCCAGGGGCGCGAGCACGACCGCCGGCGCGGCGCAGATGGCGCCGATCCACCGCCCCGCCGCCTTTTGTTCCCGGAGCAGCTCGGCCAAGCGCGGGGTGGACGCGAGCGTGGCTGCGCCGGGCATGCCGCCAGGGATGGCAATTAGATCCCACCCGCCGTCGGGGGTGGCCACGTCGTCGAGCGTGGCGTCTGCCACGATGCGGACGCCCCGGGAGCAGGTGACGGTCGGAGTGGGGGAGACAGACGCAAGCGTGACGGCCGCACCGGCGCGGACGAGAACGTCGACAATAGTCACCGCTTCCATTTCCTCGCTCCCGTCGGCGATGGGGACCAGCACGTGACGCGTCGGCGCATCGTCAGCGGCCATGGTCGGCGGCGCCGCGATTGCGCCGGCGCGGCGCCGGGATGCGGGGCCGAGCGGGGGAAGCCCAAACGGAGAGCAAAGATTCGGAAGGGACGCGGCAGCACCGGTGACAGCAAAGCGAGGGCGGAAGGCGCATGTGCCCAGCGCCACAGCATGGGGGCGCACGCAGGCCGCCCCAGGAGCGGGGAGGAACGCAGCCGTGGCCATGGTGGGAGGGTACGCAGAGGCGCTCGAAGTTCCGGGGAGAGTACGGGGCTGTGATGGAGGAAGTAGGAACTGGTAGCCGACGTGCTAATAGCCTGCTTGACCTCTGCGGCGCATGCAAAACGAAGTGCCAGGAACAATGAAGACAGCGAGTGCCGGGAACAAGAAGAGTGGAGCAGCTCACCGCGAGGCCGACCACTGTTGCTGGAATCTCGGTCTGTGCAAGGCTGCTGCAGATACACAAGTAGACCCCTCCGTCAGGACATTGTGTTTCTCAAGTCTTTCACAGCCCGACTTAAAAGTTCAGTACGACCTACTGGCGGGACAAGGAGCGCCAACATGCGTCTGGCAAAGCCCCCCTGTCTACGGGGGAGCACATGGACCATGGCTATCGCTCAAGACGAAGATGGGCGATGCGGCATACAAACGGCGATGAACTCCAACTACTATACAAAGCGCCGCCTCCTATGCCTCGGCCGCCACCAGCGCCGCCACTTCGGTCTCTCCCAAAAATGCCCGCCGCAGCCGCACGTTTTCCTCCATCACCGCCGCCTCGGCGGCCCCCCGCTTCCGCTCCAGCCCCACTGCGTAGCGCGACGTGCAGTCCCCGTCTGCTGGCACGACCCCTGGGTCTGAGATGACCGCCAGCCGGTCGTCGACCGCCGCCGCGTCCGCCTCGGCGGCCGAGCAGCGGCGGAGGACGGTCAGCGACGTCGGCGCGACGCCCAGCTGCCGCCGGACGGGCGCGCCGACCGGGGAGAGGCCCGCGTGGCCACCTGCCACAACCGGCACCCACAGCTGCTCCGCTTCTGGAAGTGCAAACGCTTGGGCGGTGCGGCACGGGTTGATGAGGACGAGGACGGCCGTCCAGCGGGCGGCTTGCTCGTCCGCCGTGACCGCCGTCGCGCCCGCGGCCACCGCGCGCGCCACCACATCCGCGGCGCACCCGTCGACGCGGTACGCAATGCAGCCGGCGGGCACGGGCACGCCCATCGTTTCGAAAAACAGCAGGCGGTCCCGCACGAGGCCCGCCGTCGGAAGCGCGAAAATCTCTGGGTGTTCCCGCCGGAGGGCGACGAGCCCCGCCACAAACCGCACGGCCGCCCCGTGCGCGGCTTTCCGCGCCCACCGCACCGCGTTGACCGCGTCTGCGGAGATGTACGAGTTGTGGTCGCCGCCCTTGGTGCGGAAAAACTCTTGGCCGAGCTGCAAGAAGGGCACCCCCTGCGCCGTGAGGACAATGGCCGTTGCGAGCGCCGCGCACCGGCGGAGAAGGGCGGGCACCGAGGCCGCGGCAGCGGCGGCCGACGCTCTGGTCGCGGCGGCGGCCGCATCGGCGGCGGCGGTCGCCACCGCCGTCGCCGCATCGACGGACAGGTGCGTGGCGTCTGGGGCCGGGCCGATGTCCTTGACCGCGCCGACCCCCGCCAGCTCCTCCTCGGGCGGCGCCACGTCGGCGTCAGTGTCTTCGCCACCCCCCCGGTAAATCTCCCACAGTTGATCGTACAGCGTCCGGTTGTCATGGCACGCGACATAGTTGATGACTTCGGTCGGCGCGTCGGCAAAGTCGTCGATGGACCCCATGATGCCCCGCTTGACCTCGTCCACGCACACCCCGTCGAGCACAAAACAGCCCGACACGTGGAAAGGGGAGCCCCGCAGAGCGTCGCGAAAGGTGTCGTTAAACACCCCAAAGCCGCGGCCGCGTTGGGTGCCCTTGTACGTGGGCGCCATTGGCGTGATGCCCCCCGTCCACGGCTCGCCATAAAGAAGGATACCGTCGTCGATGGCCTTGAGCGCCGCCGATGCGGCGGTCAGCGTCGGCACGTCGACGAGGCCCATCAGGTCAAAGCGGAAGCCGTCCATGCCATACTCGGTCGCCCAGTAGCGGAGGCAGTCAATGATGAACTTGCGGGCCATGGGCGCCTCTGACCGCATCTCGTTGCCGCAGCCGCTGCCGTTGGAGTAGCAACCGCCGCACGTCGGCACACCCGCGGGCGTGAGCGCACAAGTCCGGTGGCCAGACGCCGACAGCGGGGTGTTGCCACAGGTGCGGTAGTAGTAGCGCGGTGCGACGCCGTTGAAAGAGAAGCGGGCGTCCAAGTTGCGCTCATTGACGTCCTCCGCTGTGTGGTTAAAGACGACGTCGAGGATGACGCGCAGGCCGGCCTCGTGCATCGCCGATACCAGCTCCTTGAGCTCCCGCACCCGCGTTGAGTCGGTGCGGGAGCCGGACGCGTACCAGCCGTCGGGGGAGAAAAAGTGGACGGGCATGTAGCCCCAGGCGTACTCGCCGACCGCCTCGTCCTCATTGTTATCAAAGTCCTGCAGTGGCAGCACCTGCACGGCGGTGGCCCCCATCTCAACCAGGTGCGCGAGCGCTGTTGACACGGGCGGCGCGCCCGCTTCGCCACTAGCTGCTGGTGCGGACTTGGCCGTGTCGGCCGCGTCGGCGCCCGCCGACACGTCGACCATCCCCTTTGCGTCGGCTGCAAATGGCGCGCCCGGCACCAACACCGTGTCCCGCTGCGCCAAGCCGAGGTACTTGCCGCGGTGGCCGACCACCCCGCTCGCCGGGTCGACGGTTGCGTCGCGGAGGTGGAGCTCCCAAATAACCACCGCGTCGTCGGGCCCGACGGGCGGCCGCGGCGCGACGGTCGCAACCACCGCTGGGTCGTCTGGCGCGAGGATGAGCCCACGGCCCGTGTGGTGGGTGTTGCACCGCGAGTAGGGGTCAATAACCTCCACGCCGGGGAAGAGGAGAGTGTCCGCGCCGCTCGCAAGGAGCTTGTAGTAGGTCCCGCCGAGGCTCGACGGCACGATGGTCTTCCAGCACCCTTGCGAGATGCGGCGCATCGGCACCTCCCGCCGGCTGGCGTCGACGCCAGGGCCGTCGTAGAGCACGACGGCCACCCCGTCGGCGGTGGGCGCAAACACACGAAACACCGTCTCGCTCGCCGTGCACACACAGCCCATCGTGCCCGGGTAGAAGTAGGCGTCCACATTGGCGTGCCGCCGCCATTGAAGCGCCAACGTCGGAAGGCCCGCCGCGCGCGCGACAACCTCCTCAACGAGGTAGTCCTCGTGCAAGCCCCGCCCGTGGGCAACCGCCTCGGAGAGGCGGAGCACAATCTCCGTCGGCGATGGGCGCTCCCAGGTCACCCACGGGAGCTCCGCTTGGCCGTGGCGGAGCGTCAGCTTGGGGCGGATAGATGGGGAGGCGGCCGGATCCCACGGCTTGGCCGGCGCCGTGCCGTCGAGCCACTCGAGCGGGCAAAAAGTCGTTACCGCCACGTCCCACGGGGAGTCGACCGAGACGACGACCGGCGACGGTTCCGCAGCAAGGGAGGTCAGTAGGGACCCGTGGCCCTGCACCAGCAGCAACGCCGGCGGCGGGGTAACATCACCGCCAGCAACGAGCGCGTCCACGACGGCAGCGGGAATCCAAAACGCCGCGTCCGCAGCGTCCACATCCCAAGTGACCGTCGCATCCGCGTCGTCGATAGCTCGTTCCGCGTGGCGGGGTACCAGCCGCAAGCGGGAGCCGTCCCCAAACCACCCCCGGTCGACCAAGAAGAGGGCGCCCTCCACGGGGTCCACCAACACCGGCTCAATGGCCACCCCGCCAACACTGGCGTCGACAGCGTCGTCGTCGCACCCCCACAACACCCACCCCGCGTACGCGTCGGCTCCCCCGACAAAGCGGCGGTAGCGGACTGCAAACCACCGTAAGGCCGAACCGCAGATGGTGGCATCCCCGCCACCGTCGCCCAGAAACTCTGATGCCTCTCGGTAAATGGTTGGGTGGCCCTGCACAATCTGCCGACGGGGCACAACGCCCGGAAGGATGGTCCACGAGCGCGCCACGTCGGCGGCCACCTCCCGCACGGCTGCGGCCATGTCGGGTTCTTTCCCGCCGTGGCCGCCCTCGGGCGGGGAGACGACTGGCTCGACCTTGACGGGTCGCACGTGGACCGTGTCACCGGCACGGAAGAGGAGAGGCGTCAGGTCATAAGCAATGACCCCGGGGGCGATCAGCTCCCGTGGGAGCAGCTCGTGGGAGCGGTCCACCACGGGTGGTGATGGTGGGGCGGCAGAGACCACCTTGCCGGTCGCCGCCGCCCGCCTGGCGGGTGCCTCCACGGTCGTCCACAGCCGCAGCCGCCAGTCACGCCAGTCGGACGTGAGCGCCTCCATCCGGTGGTAAAAGAGCTGGCGGGTCATGGCGTGCAGCGGCCGCACATCGCCACTGTCTTGCGCCACCACCACGTCCTTCCCGGCGGCGAGCGTCCACATGCGCGCCGCCACGGTGTCCTTCCCGCGACCTGCCGCCGTCGCGGTTGGCCCTGCTGCTTCCACCGCGGCGGCTACGGCCGCCGCCGATGGCGGCGTCAGGCAAAGGGTCAACCTCGACGCCGCCGCCCACCCTGCTGGCACATCCACCTCGTACGTGGCCATGCCGTGATACAACCGCGCCGCGCGGCTGACGGGCAGCCGCGCGCCACCGTCGGCAGGGGTGGCCTCCAAACTCCACCCCTCATAGTCGGAAGCGTAGCGCTGGTAACGAACAATCAAAGGTGGGGCACGTTGGCCACCGTTGCCTGAAGCAGCGTCGCTGGCAGAACCGCAAACCGCCACGGCTGCGGCCGGCGGCGCTGCAACGGCCACTCGTGAGCCAGCCTGCCGTGCCGCAGTTGCCCCAGAGTCGGCACGCAGCGACGCGCCGTCGGTCGACACGATTAACTTCACGTCCGCACCGTCATCCGGCGCCCACCAGCAGGACGGCGCCTGGGTGCGGTGGCCGTTGGTACCGCCCCCCCCGACGGGCGCGAGCGTCAAGCCCAGGCGGCTGGTGTCTGATGGGAAGGCCGCACGATCCACAACGACCACGCCGCCGCCAGAGCAGCCGTCGGCCGGCGGCGGTACAAACGCTTCGACCACATAGTTGGTGCCCTCCGCCGTGATGGAGAGCACATTCGGCCACGCGTCCAGCCCGGCCTCTACCGCCTGCTCGGCATCGACGTGGATGCGGACAAAGCGAGGTGCCCCGCCGTCGCCCACAAATCCCGCCACGCTGGCATACGCCGCGCGCTCGCCTTGAAGCACGTACACATGGGTGCCCTCACCAACCGACTCTGCTGGGAGCACCCGGTCACCGCCGTCGACGGCGACCCAGGAGCCGAGTCGGGGAAGGAAACCCAACCCCCAACCAGGCAATGGGGTTGCCACATGAAATATGGCGCCCCACTCGTCGGTGGCGGGGCAGACCCGGCTACCGGGTACCTTGGCAGGCGCGACCGCTCGCGGCGGCTGTGCCGAGGAAGACGCCGACGAAGACACCTCGCTGTCGCCGGCCGCCCACGTCCACAAGGACCAGCCCTCATAGTCGCCCAGGTGTCGGCGGTAGTGCACCGTGATGCCAGTGCCCATGGTGCCGAAAGCCAAGGAAAATGGCCGCCGCGGCCGCCGCTGAGGAAGCCCGCGAGGCGGTAGGGGTGGGTAAGGGACACGAAGGGGAGGAGACGCTCTACCCGGGCCACTGTGGGTAGGGCGGTGGACGACGATGCCGGACAACGCCAGTCGGTTGCAGCGCGCGATGGCGAGTGCACTCGCGCACTAAAGTGCGCGACTGGTGCAAACGACCGCGAGGTCGATGCACATGATGGGATGCAATTGGCTGGGCCACGGCCGGGGTGGTGAACGGATCAGCGATCTGTACTGTAGTCAACTAGTCGGATGGATCTTCCAGAGACACGAGATAAGTATAGTAGTTATACAACGGCGCCGCCCAATTACATAGAACCGTCAAAGAAAAACGCAGATACGCAGAGGAACCACCCACTCTCCCGCATCCTGACCGGCCCATCACTACAACTCATGATTGAACCGCTGCCAATCTCGTTGCATCAGACAGGGTCAAGAATGACCCGATCCGCTCAACCCCAACTACAACTACGTGCTTCTCGCTCGGCTTCTGATAAGGATCTCGCGTTGACCTCGAGCTCCGCGACATTTGCATCGCACTCGAGGACGTCCTTGCTATGGCCTGTACACACACGTACGCGAGTCCTGACGGCAGTCGAAGGGGTCTTCAAGGTCAAGTTGAGGTTGAGCCCCGGCCAGCAGTGGTGGATGGCCTGCCGGAACTTCCACGATTGTCTTTGCACTCCCTGACTAACCGTAGTGGTTGAGACAAGAACGTCCTCAACCGACTCTCTCTATGAACAGCAACGTAGCCGTGTACTTCTTCGTCCACCGGCCGAGGGAGACCTAACTTCTGCCGCGAGTCCATACTCTCAAAGTGTGAGCGGGCTCCGTTGCACTTCCGCCTCTCAATTGCAACTAACGGCCAACGATAGCACTTGCCGACCGCGCAACGGATTGAACCGGGCGGGACCTACGTGCGAAAAAGCACTGACCTTGAGAAAACTCGAAATCTGATCGAGTGCTCTTTCACTGGTGGACATCGTCGGGAAAGTGGGGCGCATACTAGACGTGTACTAAGACGCGTACTAGAGCAATTTTCATGTACTACAGGCCCGATTTCCTTACTGGCATCAATTCGCAGGTGAAACGGAGCGGAGGCCGAAGGGGGGGGGCCGAACACAGGTCATCTGGCGGGGGGGGGGTCCAGAACGTGGGCTACAAGTCCCCCGTGCTGTCTCCGGGGGGGTGTACCAGGTAAATCGGGCCATATTCGTGGGCTTGTAGCCCCTGCTGAAGCAGGCTACAAGTGACGCGCCCACCAGGAAATCTGGTCAATCGTCGTCGTTTCGGGGCGTGTCAGGGCGT
>Ga0115030_1001276_pt1 | contig 11297 bp, 6 predicted proteins | sample SidtaG_4_FD_87174 | JGI IMG/M metagenome (GOLD analysis project Ga0115030, IMG submission 87174) | Marine algal microbial communities from Sidmouth, United Kingdom - Sidmouth_Male1 metaG | ecosystem: Host-associated > Algae > Red algae > Unclassified | place: Sidmouth, United Kingdom | collected... | reverse complement strand
TGACCGGATCTCCCATGTGTACGACCGCCGCGTCTTCCAAGAGGAGCATCCTGCCCCGCCCGTGTCGACTGCGGACCTCATGCTGGCCATCCTTATGGTCGTTCCTGAGCTCGGTGCCCTCCTTGTCCTACTGCTGACGACGAAACGGTGGGGCCGTGCCGCGTTGTTGGGCTTTTCTACGATCGTCACTCTCGGTGCAGTGTCCCTGTCTGGCGTCATTGCGCTGGCGTTACAAGAAGCGATGGGGGCCACGTGGCGAGCTCGAAGCACCCGCACAGCAACTCACGCCATCTTCTCCGCAGGGGAGCCCCTCACTTCGGGGGGGATGCCCACTCAGGTAGGCACGCTCGTGGTTGTCGAGAACTCGTTCCTGATCCTTGCACCAACAATGTACCGGCCAGCAAGCGTGCATCTGGTGGCTGTCGTCGTTTGTGGCGCGTACATGGTCGCCACGGCTGCCATGGCGGTGCGGGTGCTCTTTGTCGCCCGACAGCAGCGGTGCGGTCGCCGCGTCGACGTTGCGGGACTGCAGACCGGTGTTGCGAGAGAGGCGCAACTTCGAGCCCGACAGCGGTTGCGACGGCACGCTCGCGATGGCACACAGGCCGCGGACCGAGGTAGTGGCACTAGAGAAGACAGCGGTGGCGACAGCGGCGCGGCCGTGGAGGGGGCGTGGTGTGGCAGCGGGAGTATTGTCGCCTTTCCCGCCGACGGGGTGCCGCCCTGGCCGGAAGTCACTGGGGGAGGCTCTGCGCCACCGGGGTGGGGCGGCAACGGTGGCAGTGAATGGGTGTGAAGCAGGACCTATCAAGCGACCACCACTTGGCCAATCAACCGCGTACTTGCTTTTTGGAACCTCTGTCGTCGGCCACTCTACGCCGCTGACCCTTGAGACCAAAAGCATTCTCATGATTCGTGGCTTGAGAGCAAGGACACCAAAGTTGGGACTATGTTCTTAGATTCTCAATTGGGCATGCGACGTGGCGCCCTCTCAGAGGTCGCCTGTCGCGGGCGGCCGAAATGGAGGATATGTGAAATAGAGTTAATCGGGAGCGGGCTACCTTCTCTCCAATAGTCCCGATTGACGGTGGGTCGTTTGTGGTCTATTCCAATGGAGTATATCTCAGTGGAATCAGAGAGGCGCCAGCAAGACGAGATCCCTGTGATCCGCCCGAGATTCCCCTGCTCAGGCTGGTAGAAGGTGGCGATCGTCTGCCACGACGCAGACACGACACACATACTCGACGCGAAGTGGCCGATCGTGCTGATATACGACAATCATCTGACACATGGCAGCACCGCAGGCTGCCACCGTGCCGTGGGACCATATCTCTTGAGCCAATGCAGTTCGAGATGACGAAAGACAAGCCAAAGTGACGAAGAAGCGCTCTACGTTTCCCCTGTCGTGAGCAGGCGATGAGCGTCGCAAGCCCGCAAGGCTGTCAGAAGGCCAGGTCGCTCGTCACATGTGTGGCCTTGGTCGTCGCAACGGCATGCGGCGATGCAGCAGGCGGCATGACTCCGATGAAATGCGGCCACTCACTACTACTGCTGAGTCAGAGGTTTGACTAGGAGATCGTGATCTGTTGAGGGACGAGGCTCGACCGCCTGAAAAAAGTGACCGCGCCATCGAGCGAGGGAAACTGAGCTCGGTCTGACGTTTATGCGCGTACCTCTGAGTGACGCTACGCATGTTAAGCAGCCATCCAGAAGTGGCTAAAGTGACGATTGACCACGAAAGGACGGAGTGGAGTGGCCTGGAGCCTGTGACATTGTGTCCCCAGCCCGTCTGACAAAGCAACCGCCGAAACTGAATCATCGAATGACACCCTTTTTGTCTCGCACGAGGCATGGCTGGCAGCTTTTCTACGCCGAATTTAGCCGCTGGAAGTGCCTTGCGTACACCAATGAAAAGAGGCGTTGATACTGACCGTGTGCTGCCTGTCCGCCCCGCATCGTGGGCCCCAGATTTTGGCGCTGCCTACACCGCACACCTCAAACAGGCGGTGACGCGGCCACGCTCTCGCTGGCTGGGGCCTAGAATTGACGCCCCCACGTGGTGGACTCCCAGTCTGACAGGCGGACGTGAGGATGCGACGGCGAGATGGAGGTGAGGCAGCCGCCTCCTGTTGGTTGCACTAGCAAGGTGGCCCGCAGGCCAGACAGCCGCAATTGCTGCGCGGCTCCGCGCGGCCTCTCTCTCCTCCCATACTGGGTGGAGGGCCCGCCTCGATCAGAGGCTGCTCATTGGCTGCCGCCTTGATCAGAGGCTGATCATTGGCTGCTGTATCGGGCGCGGGGCATCGCCAACCGCTTTTCTTTGCGCCCTCGTGCGGGACAGATTGTCAGCACCCGCACGCGCGGGACCCCACAGAAAGGGCGCTGATGGAGCCGTGTGGCGGCTGGACGGCCTCTGGGAGCCATGTGCTCATGTGCCGCCAGTGGTGGCAGGGGCCTCGCCAATCTTCCCTCGCCTGAATCCCGCAACCATCCCACCGTCGCCTGCGTCCACCGTCGCCTGCGCCCACCTTCACCGTCTGCGCCCACCGTAGCCTGGGCCCACCGTCGCCTGCGCCCCCACCGTCGCCTGCGCCCACCCTCACCGTCTGCGCCCACCGTAGCCTGGGCCCACCGTCGCCTGCGCCCCCACCGTCGCCTGTGCCCGCCATCGCCCATCATCACCTGCGCCGCTGTCGCGTGGACCGCCGTCTTTTGCGCGCGCACTTTCCGCGCGCGCCTTTTTTCCTGCTCGTCGGTGCCTGCTTCGTTGGCGGGTATGTCCGGGGTGCCCCATGCAGCTGACAGCGGGTGGCGCTCCTGAGCCCTGGGCAGCGCCCGCTTTTCTTGTCCGCGTCTTGGGTCTCCTTTGGGCCGCGGTGGCTGCGGGATTGCCCCTGCCCCCCCGACCTCCTTTTTCTCACCTCTAGCTCCCGGCTTTTGTGGCAGCGGCTGGCGGCGGTCGCTTGTGCGGCTGCCGCCGGCGGTTAAGTGGCGCCCGCTCGGCTATCAACGGCAATTGGCCAGTGTCCGCGCCTTTTTCCTTCGCATCGGAGCCCTTCGCGGACGCGTTTCGCGGACGCCGCCTGGCCACTCCGCGGCGGCCGCTCGGACTGCCGACGTAGGCGGGTCGCGTGGAGGCGGGCAGCGGCTGCAGCCGGCCGGCACGGCCGGCTGCCGCTGCCGGCTGCGACCGGGCTCCTGGGGCCGCCGGATGCCTGCAAAAGGGCGGCTGCCGCTGCGTCCTGCGACCGCCATGACCCGCATGAAGCGAGTTGACAACACGGCGCGGCGGAGGGAGCAGCTGTCGCCCCCCACCTCGACCACTGCCAGTGCCAGTGCGGCAGCCCGCCGCCGCCACCAAGACCGTTGCAGCAAGGGGCGAGAGGCGGGCAGCCACTTCCTGGAGTTCGACGGCCAAGCCCAACAAGGAGGACGGGCGGGCAACCACCCGATCGCCAGCCGCCAAGCCCACCGCGGTGGACCGGAGGGCGACCGTCAAGCCCGCCAAGGTGGGGTGGCGGCCTGCCGCCAGACCGCCGACCGTCGAGCTCTCCAAGACGGGGCGGCGGGCGGGTTCCCGACCGTCGAACCTCAAGCACGCCGTGGTGGGGGGGCGCTCCGCCACGCGACCGCCAACCAACAAGCCCACCGCGGTGGACGGGCGGACGACCGTCAAGCTCGCCAAGGTGCGGGGGCGGTCCGCCACCCGACTGCTGACCGCCGAGCCCACTGCGATGGACGAGCGGGCGACAGCCAAGCCCGCCAAGGTGGGGGGGCGGCCTGCCGCTCGACCGCCGACGGACGAGCCCGCCGAGGCGGGGCGGCGGGCAGCCTCCCGACCTCCGACCGTCGAGCCCGCCGAGGTAGAGCGGCGGCCCGCCACCCGACCGCCGACCGTCGAGCCCGCCGAGGTGGTGCGGCGGCCCGCCACCCGACCGCCATCCACCAAACCCTCCCCTGTGGACGGGCGGACGACCGTCGAGCCCGCAAAGGTGGGGCGGCGGGCCGCCACCCGACCAACGACCGGCGAGACCGCGGAGGTGGGAGAGCGGGCCGCCGCTCGACAGCCTACCGCCGAGCCCGCGGAGGTTGGGAAGCGGACCGCAGCCGAACGGTTAACCTTCACGACCGCCGCAGCTGCGGCGGAATCCACATCGGGCGCATCGTCTTTCTCACTATTTGGCTATTGGCCTCCCCGCCAGCAGTGGGCCCAGCGGGCCCAGCGGAAGCGGCGGACCGTGCGGCCTCGTATTCCCGAGCGACTGGTGGCGAACCGCCATGCCTCTCTCGCCAACGCAACAGCAGCTGCCGTTGCCGCAGCGGCCAGGGAAGCCGCTGCGGCCGCCGCGGCCGCAGCCGCGTCGGAGTTCGCTCGAGCCTCGTACCGGGCGTCGGCGGCGATCACCGCTGCGGCCAAGCGCGCGGCCAATAACGCCGAGGCTACCGCAGCTAGGCTGGCGGTGGGCTCGAACAAGGCCGCGGCCGCCGTGTCCTACCTTACGGGAAGATACGTGCAGCAACCGGTTGTGGCGGCGACCGACGCCGGCTCGGGAGCGGCTGCCGCTGCCGTCAATCGGCCTACGCATGAACGGCTGGGCTGCGGCGGCGGCCGACCCCCCCTTCCACCGGCGTCGCCTCGCCGTGGTGGTGGCGCCGCCGAGTCGGTCGGCAACGCCGGCGGCGCCGCCGTCGGACACTATGGGGCGCGGCCCGGCATGGGCGGTGGTGGAAAACATGGCGCTCATCGACGCGTAACTGATCGAGGCCAACAATCCGATCCGCGGAACGGACCAGTCGGGCAAGGAGTTTTGGGTTCGCGTGCTCAAGGACTGGCTCCACATGCTGCGCAACGAGAAGGATGCGGGGGTGAGAGGGATGCGAGACAAGCGCGGCATTGACGCACTCCGCGAGCAGTGGGCAAAGATGGTGGCAGGTGTCATGGATGTTTCAAGCTGTATCGTGCAGGCAAGGCTGTCCAAACCTACGGACATTGCGACGCACGCCGACCTCGTCAGCTGCGCTGAGGGCCTGTACTGAGGTACAAACGTGTACGGCCGCATCTGCGGGGACCATGCTAACGACATGGCCAAGGGGAAGAAGACCAAGCGCCGCACGAAACAAGTGACGTGCCCGTGGGCCCAGTACTGGGAGAAGCTGAAGAACCAAGACCGGTTCAAGTCGGCGGCCGCCGACTTTGCTGCCCTGCAGAAGCGCACTGCTGCCACGCAGGCTTGTGCAGCGGCAAGGGCGGCGGCCGCCGCTGAGGCCGGCGGCGACGGGCCATCCGCTGAGCAGGCGGCTGCCGAGGGGTACCCGACGCCGGCGGCCGCCGCGAATGCGGCGGCGGCCGCCGGAAATGCTGACCAAGGTGCCGCACCTGCCGAGCTGGTTGAGAGCGACAAGGACGAGGAGCAGAGCTCGTGGGCAGGCCACCCCATCGGAACCAAGGCGGCCAAGCGCGCACAAGCCGACGGCATGGCCGATGACCGCACAATCGGCTGTGTCGCGAGCGCGGTGGAGAAGTTGGGAGAGGCAACGACGCAGCGGACCAACATGATGAAATTCAGCCTTCCGTTCATGCGCGAGACGCCCATGAGGGCGGCGTTTTGGGCGCACCAAGCCAAAAGGATGCTCGCGGCGGAAGGCATCAAGGTGTCGTCGTCCAAGGCGGCGGCAGACGCATCGGTTGCTGCCGAGGGTGCGACCAGCGGCTCCAACCCCAGCACTGTGACAGCGACACCCCCCTTGGGCGAGGCCGTCGACGTCTCTGCTACTGGGGGCGTGGCGGCGGAGGACGACGTCATGATCGTTGGCGACGCGCCGTCGAGGGTGACGCCGCCGGCCGCGGCGCCAACGTCGTCGGCTGAGGCGGCGGCGGCCGCACCGACGCGGGGGCGGGCAGCAACCGCGTCGGCGACTTTCCCGGCGGCCGCCGCTGCCCCTTTGGCGGCTCCGGGCTCGGCGGCGGAGGCGGCGGCGGCCGCTTCGACGCCCGGGCGGGCAGCAGCCGCCGCCGCGACGCACTCGGCGGCCGACGCTGCCTCTTTTGCGGGACCACGCTCGGCGGCGGAGGCGGCGGCGGCCACATCGACGCGGCGGCGGGCAGCAACCGCGGCGGCGACGCACTCGGCGGCCACCGCTGCCTCTTTAGTGGCGCCAGGCTCCGCAGCGGTGGCGGCGGGGGCCGCGTAGACGCCGACGTCGGCGGTAATCGCGGCGGAAAAGACTTCGGCGGCTGCCGCTGCCTGAGACGGGGCGCCAGGCTCGGCTGGTGAGTTTGTCACGGGGGCGCCGCCACCAACGGTGCAAACGGCCGCCAAGGCAACCAATAGGCAGCGCTGCCGCCGCGCGGAGGCGACTAAGCGAGACCAGGCGGCCGCCTCCATTGACGCGCCGCTCCAGACAATCGTGGACCTGACGTTTCCATCTGCCACTGCGCCTGCTGCGCGGCCTTCTTCGCCTGTGACGGCGGCGGCGGACGCGGCAACGGCGGTGGCGTCTGCAGACGCGGGCGGCACGTCCCAGGCTTCAGGTCGCAAGTGGCGGCAGCCGCCGTCGGTGGCGTCTTCGGACAGCTTGGTGTCAGACGGCGGCGGCTTGGACGGCTTTGACTCTGACCTCATCGAGGCCTTTGCGCGCAACAGTGCGAGCTCCTCAAGTGAGTCGGGAGAGGAGGATTAGACGGACCTGGTCATGCCCATTGCTCGTCTTTTCTATTTTTGTTCTTTCCGAGCCTGCTGACGTTCTCTCATGTCACGGTGCTGCTTTGTGTGGGATTGCCTCGTATCTCTTGTGCTTGCGTCTGGGTGCGTGTGTTGCCACGTACCGCCGTAGTTGGTCCAGTCATAGCAATAGACGGTTTTTTTTTACCCTCCGGGCAGGGTTTTCCTTTTTCCTACGCATTTTGCTTGTCCACTGGCACTTGGCGGTGGCACGAGAAAAGGAGCTGCGTGAGCCCCGAGATGCCAGTAGTACCGTCACTCTTGACGCCGCCCGCGGCACTGAACGGTGGCTGCCGCGCCGCCCGTCGACTCTCCCGCGCCCTCGCACCCTCCCCCCTGCCAGCGCGATGGCGGGTGCGACGCCGTGGTCACCGCTGCGGCGGCACACACACAAGCGGCGGCGCCGACGCAGCGCCCGCACTGGAGGGGGCGCGGCACCCGCAGCGCCGCCACGCGGCAGGCCACACACGACTCCGGCGGGCGACAGCGCATGAAACGCGCCGCCTGCGGGACCAAACGGCGGCTGCCCCGCCGCGCGTCGACTCGCCCGCGCCCCCGCACCCTCCCCCGTGCCCGCGCGCTGGCGGGCACCACGCCGTGGTCACCGCGGCGGCGGCGCACACACTGGCGGTGGCGCCGCGGCGGCGCCCTGACAGGGCGTGGCGCGACGCGCGCTGCGCTGCAGCGCAATGCGCCTCACGCGCGGGTGGTTTGCGGCCTCACGCACAACCTCCCCTGCGGCTTCGAACGGCGCCTGCCGCACCGCCCGCTGACCCGGGCCGCCCCCCCCCCCGTTCCCAGTGGAGCACATGAAAGCCGACCCCGCGCACGACTCCTGGTCAACTGCGGTTGGCTCGGCGGGCGCCGCACAGTGTGGCTCAGCGGCGGCCGCCGCGACAGCCGACCGCTGCCTTGCAGACAGTGCCCTCCACATTCGGTGGCCTCTCACTTTGGGGGCGGGGTGGCCGCCGCCACCATCCATCTTCACGGCTTGCAGAATTCCCATCCAAACGGGTGTTGGATGGGCATTGGATGTCTCCTCGTCAGTCTTTGGATGGGGACGGATGGGCTTTTCCAGCCCATCCAAGCCCATCCAACAGAGTTTTGGATGGGAGACCGCTGGGCTTTGGATGGGCTTTGGATGGGCGTTTCCAGCCGATGGCGTAGCCCGAGTTCCGCCCTTGAGTGCGCTGACTCGCGAGGCCCGCCGGAGGGACAGCGCGTGATGCACGGCAGGCGCGGCCGTTTCAGACACGCAAGATCTCATCCTGTGAAGAACTCGCTTCTCATTGGACACAGCAGCTCATCGATTCGGCCCATGCCGTGTGGGTATGAGAGACACGAGCGGACTGACAGCGGGAAAGAAGCACGATACGACGCCTGGCTGCCTTTTGTGCGTGATACTACACGCCCCCTGTAGTTGCACTTCGCGCCGCACGACATGCACTTTGATGCTGCTTTTTTCCTCTACCAAGTGCATATGAAAAACATCATAAAGGATCAACACGAGCGGCGAGACCCACCGCCAAAGAGAAACCAAACAACACAGCAAAAAAGCAACAGCAGCGGCGGTCGTCACGGCATGCATGCACCGCACTGGGCCATTGGTAGGGCCCCTCCTCGTCGTCGTCGTCATCACGAACAACACTCCCACTGTCGGATCCCCCGTCCGAGGAGCTGTCCCCGCCAGAATCCGAGTCGTCGGCGTCGCTCGACGATGTCCCCCCCCCCGTCTCATCCCCCCCCTCCCCGACGCCCCCCCCCAGGTCGCCCCGCCGCCCCCCGGCGCCCCCCCCCCCCGTTGCCCGCGCGCCGCACTTCGGTGAGGCCAATCACCGCCGCTGCGGTGCGGTGGTCGGAGTCGTTGTTGTCCTTTCATGACGAGACAGGTAGGCGGCGGCAACTGGCCTCCTCCATCCGAGGCCCTCCCGGTGCCACCGACTTCAATCACGTCGTCCGCACAGTTACGGAGCGCCCCGGTCTCGGCGCCGTCCGCTGCCGGGGCGCGTGTCTTGTCGGTGTCGGGGGCAAACGCAAAGGCCCCACTTTTCGCAGAGCGCGGGGGGCGGGCAGCCGTCGTGCGCGTGGAGGTTGGCGTGATGGCGGCCGCCGGCAAGAGCGTCGGGTCATCCTGCGGCGACGAGAAAGCCCAGGTACCGCAACTCGTGCGCATGACGATGTCCGGATCGATGGCGTCAGCGATGCGGTAGCCGGCATGGAACTTCTTGTTCTGGTGGTTTTTGGACAGGTGCTTGATGGAGGCCGCGAACTCGTCGACCCATTGGCCGTACGTGCCGTTGCCGTTTCCGCCGCGGCGGCGGTTGAGGTGACCGAGTGCAACCTCAAATTCGTTTCGCACGAAGAAGGAAAAGAGCGCGTGGTGGCCGACCACCATCTCGACGTGGTAGCGGCTGCCGGCCGCGCGGTTCTTGACGATGCGGGATCCACCGCCAATCTAGGTGAACACGTTTTTGGCCGCCGCCACCATAGCCGTCTCGCCCTTGTACGACGAGATGAAATAGTCGTTCTTGGAATACTTCTTGGCCTTGCGTGCCGGCATCGGGCTGTGTGGGAACCCGACCGCGTTGAAGTAGGGCTTGAGCACAAATTCTCGGATCTGCGCGATGGTGTGCGGGATGGTGCTCGTGATGACCGAAATCGGGAGGTTCTTTGTCGGCTGTCCACCGTTGGCGGACGACGGGAAGAAGACGGGGTTCATGAGGTAGCTGTGCGCCACGCCGGCAGGCACCGCAAGGGCATTGACCACCTCCGCGCCGATGACGGCCGTAGTGGTGTCCGCGTCCATCAGGACGTCGCGGGACGAGTTAGCGCTGGCGATGCGCTTCTTCACGGCAGCGCGGATGGGGCGCCGAAACTGGGAGGCCTTGTCCTCGTTCTCGGGGGCGCGCGCCACGGCCGCGTCCTTGGCGGCTTGGTATTTAACATGAGGCTTGACGTCCTTGACGCGGCGGCCGTCGCTGCTGCCGCTGACACTGCCGGTGGCGGTGCCGCCGGCGACGAGACCACCGTTACCGCTGGCGCCGACGCCACCGTCGCCGCTGCCACAGCTGCCGCAGGTGACGTCTTTGCAAGAGCTGCCCGCGTTGGCGCCGTGATTCACCGCCACTCGCAAGGCGCCTACCGCCAGGGCCTCACGCTCGTTGCCTTGACCTTGCGCGTCGACGCGCGCTTTGAGGCGTACGGCGTCGGCGCGCAGGTTCTCAAGCTGCTCCACCGAGTCCTTGAGGGAAATCCATAGGGCCTTGTTTTGGGCGTGCACGACTTTCTCCACCTGCCCGCCCACCAGCTTCCAGGCCGCCACCGCCTCGGGCGACGGGGCGGCCGCAGCAGAGGCCTCCTTGTCGGAGCTGGTGGCCGCCGCCGCCGCCGCCGCCGTCTTCTTCTTCTTGGAGGGCGCCCCCGCGGACATGGCTGGCGGCGTCTTGGACGCGGTGCGCTTCCCGCGAGTGCCCCCTTTGACGGCTTTGCCACCGCGACGACGGGGGGGGAAGGCGGGAGGGAACGGGGCAGTGAGAGACGCCGGCGCCGGTGACGGAGGAGCCGAGATGGCCAATGCCGCCGCCTCCGCCGCCGCCAAGTCCGCCGCCATCTCGGAAGGTGTCGGCTGCGCAGGCGACCAGGTTGCTTCGCCGTAGCCCCCGGGCGGTGCCGGTGACGGCGTCCACGGTGCCCCTGCCGCCGATGCCTCGGCGGGGTTTCACGACCGCGGGGGCAGAGGCGAGAGCTGCGGCGCCCCAGCCACGGGGGATGACGACGCCTGGCGTGTAGCAGGCGATTCTTCCGGTGGAGCGGCACGCACCGATGAGGGTGGCGTCCGTGTCATCGACTTGGGGCGCGGGAGCGAAGTCGACGGCAACGTCGGGACGCGGAACGGGGCGTTATCGAACGGCAAGAGCCGGCTAGGCTCATGAGGAGCCCGCAGCAGCTGCGCAGTCACCCCGGCGTCGCCGACCAGGCGGAAGCCGCTGGCCAGATTCCAATCCGTTTGTGACCCGTGAGCAACGCCCCCCCCTGGCGGGGGCGCGGGCGGGCCGCAAAACGGCTCGCGCCCCGCGTTATCCACGCGGTCGGGGGCGGCCTCGCCCTCGGCTACGGCGGCAGCCCCGGGCACGTTGACCGGCTCCAAGTAGGGTAGGAAGACGGCCGTGTGGTCGGACGACCACGCCGCCCCGGGCTGGTCGAGGGCCTGCGACCCGGGCAGGTTCTGGTGCAGCTGCAGTGGCTCCGCGGCGCTTGTGTGGGGAGCAGCGGCGGCGGAGGCAGCGTCGTCGTTGATGGCCGGAGGCGCCGCAAGCGCTGCGGCACGGCGCTAGGCCCAGCGGCGCTGTTCGGCTTGATAGGCCGCGACAGTCGAATTCGTCGCAGGCGATGCAGGCATCCACGCCACGAGCCCCGTGGGCAGGTTGCCCAACATAGCGGAGGGAGCGCGGAGGGAGGACACAGGAAAGGAGTTTTCTCAGAGCGTGGGGGGGGGGGGGGGGCGGGGGGAAGCGGGACGGGGGGCGGGAAGAGGGCGAGGACTAGGACGCGCACGGGGGGGATCAGGGCGAGGGG